>TARA_R110000737_G_scaffold36956_2_pt1 | contig 30339 bp, 34 predicted proteins | sample TARA_R110000737 | Tara Oceans TARA_R110000737 (sample SAMEA4398027) | marine metagenome | biome: Polar Biome; feature: [SRF] surface water layer (ENVO:00010504); material: water (ENVO:00002006), including particulate matter (ENVO:01000060) such as... | depth 5 m | reverse complement strand
TCGCTTAATCAATTACAAAATTCGTAAAGAAGTGTTTGGTGGATATGTACCAAAGCATTTATTCCAAGTTGTTAATGATAACGTCGAGCGCGGTGTATACGATAAAGCTATATTAGATAGTTACACTCCTGCCGACTTTGATAAGATGGAAGAATTCATTAAGCATGACCGTGATAATACATTCACGTATGTTGGTATGGAACAATTCCGTGGTAAATATCTTGTACAGAATAGAAAGACTAAAGAGATATACGAGACTCCTCAAATTTTGTATATGATGATATCAGCTACATTATTTCAAAATTACCCAAATGATACAAGGATGAAGTATGTTAAAGACTTTTACGATGCAGTTTCTCAATTCTACATTTCATTACCTACACCAATTATGGCTGGGGTTAGAACTCCTACTAGACAGTTCTCCTCTTGTGTACTCATTGAATCCGGCGACTCCCTCGGTTCGATTAACGCAACGGCTACGTCTGTTGTTCGCTACATATCTAAGAAAGCTGGCATCGGTATCAATGCTGGCGGAATCCGTGGCATTGGCGCTAGGATTGGTGATGGTTCTGTTGTTCACACAGGCTTAATTCCATTCTTAAAATACTTTGCTGCTGCAGTTAAGTCCTGCAGTCAAGGTGGAGTTCGTGGTGGTGCTGCTACAGTATATTATCCTGTATGGCATTGGGAATTTGAAGACCTGATTGTATTAAAGAATAACAAGGGTACAGAAGAGAATCGTATTCGTAATTTAGATTATGGCGTACAATTCAATAAGCTAATGTATGAGCGTCTATTAACTGGCGGTAACATTACATTCTTCTCGCCTGATGAAGTACCTGATTTATACAAAGCATTTTATGATGATCAAGATAAGTTTAAGGCTCTATACGAAAAGTATGAGAAATCTAGATCTGTACGTAAGAAGTCATTACCAGCCCTAGAAGTATTCTCGTCATTTCTTACAGAGAGAAAAGAAACAGGTCGTATCTATTTACAGAATGTTGATCACGCAAACGATCATGGTTCATTCTTACCAGAAGTTGCACCTATTAAGCAGAGTAACTTATGCGCAGAGATTGCATTACCTACCAAACCATTAAAGCATGCAGACGACGAAGATGGTGAAATCAGCCTATGCACACTCAGTGCAATTAATTGGGGACTCATTTCAGATCCTGCCGACTTTGAAAAATACTGTGACTTGGCAGTACGATCCCTCGATGAGCTCCTTGACTACCAAGATTATCCTGTCCCAGCAGCAATGGCTGGAACTATGCGTCGCAGACCATTGGGTGTCGGTATCATTAACCTTGCTTACTTTCTAGCAAAGCGTGGATTAAAGTATAACGATGATGCACTTGCTACTGTAGATGAATATGCAGAAGCATGGAGCTACTATCTTATCAAGGCATCTAACAACCTTGCTAAAGAGAAGGGTGCATGTCCTGCTTCTGATGAGACTAAGTATCATGCTGGTATTACTCCTCGTGATACATATAAGCTAGAGGTTAATGACCTAGTTGCTCCTGTATCAAGGATGGATTGGAATGGTTTGCAGGATGATCTACGTGAACATGGAATTCGTAACTCTACCGTTATGGCACTGATGCCTGCAGAAACGTCTGCGCAAGTATCTAACTCTACTAATGGTATTGAGCCACCAAGAGCCTTTGTATCTTATAAGGGATCTAAAGATGGTATCATGGCTCAGGTAGTTCCAGGTTATCCTCGCCTAAAGAACAAATACGATCTCTTATGGGATCAAAAAGGACCAGATGGTTATCTTAAAATATGTGCAGTGTTACAGAAATATATAGATCAAGCCATCTCAGTTAATACGTCATACAACTCAGATCATTATGAAGATGGCAAAGTGCCTATGTCTGAAATGATGCGTGACCTTATTAATTTTTATAAATACGGCGGAAAACATCTGTACTATTTTAACACTCATGATGGAGCAGGTGAAGAAGTTGATGAAGAAGATTGCGAGTCATGTAAGATTTAATAAGGAAGAAATAAATGAGTGTTTATAAGCCAGCCAATGTGTCTCATCTAGAACGTAATATGTTCTTTGATGAGGCAGTAGACATTGCTCGATATGATGAAGTTAAGTACCCTACCTACGAGAAGCTAACTGATAAGATGTTAGGCTTCTTCTGGCGTCCATCTGAAGTTGACGTCACTAAAGATAAATCAGATTTCCGTGAACTTAATGATCACGAGCAGCACATCTTTACAGCAAATTTAAAGAGACAGATCCTTCTTGATAGTGTTCAAGGTAGATCTCCTAACCTGGCACTATTACCAATATGCTCATTACCTGAGCTAGAAGTAATGGTAGAGACGTGGTCTTTCTTTGAGACTATTCATTCTCGCTCATATACACATATCATTCGTAACATTTATCCTAATCCATCTATTGTATTTGATGAAATCAATAGCATATCTGAAATTCTAGATTGTGCAGATGATGTATCAAAGTACTATGATAATCTAATTAGATTGAACAATGAAGCAGCAGCAGGAAATGTAGTTTTTCCATATGAACATAAGAAAGCATTATGGCTGTGTCTTCATTCTATATACATACTGGAAGGCATTCGCTTTTATGTATCGTTCGCTTGCTCTTGGGCATTTGCTGAATTGAAGAAGATGGAAGGCAATGCTAAGATTATTAAATTAATCGCACGTGATGAGAACTTACACTTATCTTCATCTACTCAGATTATTCGTAATCTATTAAAAGAAGATACAGACTTCATTAAGATCCAGGAAGATTGTCGTGAAGAAGTACAGGCTATGTTTATATCAGCTATAGATCAAGAAAAGGTTTGGGTTGATTACCTTTTTGCAGGCGGATCAATGATTGGATTGAATAGCGTAATTCTTAAAGATTACGTTGAATGGATATCGTCTAAGCGTATGAAGACACTAGGATATGTATCACCATATCAGGTATCGCAAGCTAATCCGTTGCCATGGACAGAGAAATGGATTTCAGGATCACAAGTACAAGTAGCACCACAAGAAGTGGAAATTTCCTCATACGTTGTTGGAGGAGTAAAACAAGATGTCACAGATGACACATTAAAGGGATTAAGTTTATGATCGAGATTTATGCAAGGGAGACACCATCCTGCTCATTCTGTATTGCAGCAGTTAACTTATGTGAGTCGAAGGGTTTAGAATATAAGAAGTTAGTATTAGATAGAGATTTCAGCTTAGAGACATTCAGCATGGAATTTTATAATGCACGAACATTTCCACAAATAAAAATAGATGATAAAGCTATCGGCGGTTTTTACGAATTGCAAGACGCAGTAGCTGTAAAATCATCCCTATCAGGACTCAGCTTATGAAATATAATATAATCTGTGAAGAATGCGATACCGAATATGAGATTGTAGATGATGACGATCTTAACATTGAGCCAAATTATTGTCCTTACTGTAGTGAACCTATAGACGATTTACCTGCATCAGCAACACCACCTAACCAAGATGATTATGAGCTGGATTCATAACGGCAGTCCGTATGATCTAGGTGAGCGCACACACAAGGAAGTGTATGGATTTGTATACGAAATTACTAATATTGAAAGCGGTAAGAAGTATATTGGTAAGAAAGTATTTTGGTCAAAGAAGACAAAGCAAGTTAAGGGAAAAAAGAAAAAGTTTCTAGTTGAATCCGACTGGAAGTCCTACTACGGTTCTAATGATACTCTAAATGAAGAGAGATTAAAGGGAACTAAATTCAAGAGAGAAATACTGAGACTTTGTATGACAAAATCTGAATGTACCTACTTTGAAGCAAAACTCCAATTCGAGCATGACGTGCTACTATCCGACGACTATTACAACGGATGGATTATGGCACGTTGTCGGCGTGCCCACCTAAAAAAAGTTCAATTATAAGTTGACCTCGACCTTAAACTATGGTATAATATGTTATGAGTAAAGATAATATTGTAAAGTTTCCAGGCGTTAAGCAGAACAAGCATCTAACCATGAAGAATGAGTTAGAAGCTAAGATGGTTGACATCGAAGAGTATATTCAGTACATGACTGATATGATTATAGAACAATTAATCATGGATGGATATAGTACTGAAGACACTCAACTAATTAATGATTTGACTGTAACTATTAATATGTTATGTGGATCATTAAGTCGTGTTGAGGGTGTACCACATTTTACACATGAAATACTAGATGCAATGCATGTAGAGATTTCAACTATGATTGATGAAGAAGATGAAGAGGAGTAAGGCAAATTATATTATTAGATTTTAGTGGTATTGCAATCGGTACAATTATACAACAGAAGTTAGAGATTAAGGAAGACATCATTAGGCATGTTATTCTTAACTCTATTAGAATGTATAATAAAAAGTTCCGTGATAAGTTTGGTGCAATGGTTATTTGTACAGAGGGTCGAAAGAACTGGCGTAAGGTTTATTATCCTCAATACAAATTCAAGCGTAAGAGTACTCGTGATGAATCAGATATTGATTGGGCTGAGGCTTTCCGTATTATCAATTTGGTTACAGAAGAGATCTCTGAGTTCATGCCATGGTATGTTATGAATGTAGATACGTGTGAGGCAGATGATACAATTGCACACATAGCTCTTTCTACTACAGAGTTTGGACAACATGAAGACGTAATGATTGTTTCTTCTGATAAGGACTTTCTTCAGTTGCAAGCAGGCAATACAAACATTCAACAGTTTAGTCCTCGCGTAAAGAAGTTGATTAAGCAAGAAGATAAATTCGATCTTCATGAGCATATTTGTGCTGGTGATACTACAGATGGTGTTCCTAACATAATGTCTGCTGATGACGTATTTGTTAGCGGTACTCGCCAGACTACTATGCGTAAGACTAAGATCGAAGAGTTCAGAGATCATTCTAAAATGAATGAAGATCAGAAGCGCAACTATAAGCGCAATGCTACATTGATCGATCTTAATCAAACACCGCCAGATGTTATTGAAGCTATCTTGCAAGTATGGAACTCGAAGAGTAAGTCTGATGGATCAAAAGCAATGAATTATCTTATTAAGAAGCGCTGTCGTAATCTGATCGAATGTGTATCTGATTTCAGCAATTCTCACTAATTTATAAATACGAATATAACCCACTCAACTAAAATGGAGGCTCCTACCACTTTTTTCCCCCTTAACAAAAATAACAGGAGACACTCATGTCACCAGCCCATCTTGAACGATTAAGAAAAGACTCGCGAGAGTTATGTCATTATGAGAAGCAACTAGAGAAAAAGGGTAATAAGATGTTGATGTATAAGATAAAGAGAAAACGGGAATACTTAGAGTCAAAAATTATGGATATAACTATGGAAGTCGCTTAATAATGCCAATGTATGATTACAAATGTAACGACTGTGAGGCAGTAACAACTGAACTGCGCAGGATTGCAAATAGAAACGATGCTTCCACATGTACTTCATGTGGGAGTGTTGAAGTGTCTATCAAGCTAGGTATGCCAGGAATATTATATTCTGGTACTGGCACCATTCATTCTAAGACAGACGATGGTTGGAAAGATAGATTGAGAACAATTAAAAAGAACAATCCACTAGGTAATATTGAAGTATAATGACTATTAAAAAAGCAATTAAACTTAAACTAGAACATCTCGCTAAAATAGAACCAATGACTGATACTCAGCGAGACGTATTTCAACAATATAAGAACGGATACAATTTGGTATTGAATGGTTCTGCAGGTACAGGTAAAACATTTATTGCTATGGCGTTAGCTCTTGAAGAAGCATTAGATAGAGAGACTCCATACGAGAAGGTTATCATTGTAAGGTCTATTGTACCTACAAGAGATATCGGTTTCCTACCAGGAGACGAGGAAGAGAAGAAGGATGTGTATGCAGCACCCTATCGAGCTATATGCAAAGAGATTCTTCCTGGTCATGGCGATTCGTGGGAGCGGTTGGTAGAACAAGATTCAATTGAGTTCTTATCAACATCATTTATTCGGGGCATTACGTTGAACAATGCAATCATCATTGTAGACGAAATGCAGAATATGACCGAGCATGAGTTAGACTCAATCATTACACGAGTAGGTCGTGATTGTAAGTTTATTATGTGCGGTGATTACTATCAGTCAGATCTTAAAAAGTCAGACGAGAAGTATGGTATTATTAACTTCTTAGATATTCTAAGAGAGCTAAAGAAATTTAGTGTGATTGAATTCACTTGGCCGGACATTGTCCGCTCAGGGCTAGTACGAGATTACATTATGACTAAAGAGATGAGAATTAAAAATGGCAAAGTTTAAGCGGTTTGAAGCGTCTAATAAAAAGAAAGACAAATTCAAATCAACACAACGTGACGAAACCTTTCGCAAAATTGCAAAAGTTAATACTAAACATAAAATGAAGTACACCGATTATGACACATCACTTTCAGCACAAGAGCATTGATTTAGGTTATAATGATCTAATAGCAGAAACACTTACTACTGGGCGGACATACAAAACTCCGAGCGGTAGTAAGTATCCCTCTGTAACGACTGTGTTGTCTATCCTATCTAAGGAAGGTATTGACGCATGGAAGAAGCGAGTGGGTGCTGAAGAAGCTGCTAAGGTAGGTTTTCAGGCATCCAATCGTGGTACAGATGTTCATGATTGCCTCGAGAAGTACGTAAAGAATGATCCTGATTACGCTAAGGGTTATATGCCACATATAACATCTGCTGTTAATAAGATCAAACCAGTACTAGCCGAGAAGCTAGGTGTAGTTTATGGGCAGGAACTTGCTCTGTACTCTGATTACTTAAAACTTGCAGGGCGAGTTGATATGGTAGCAGAGTGGGATGGAGTTATATCAATCATTGATTGGAAAACCTCAAAGAAGCAAAAAGAAACGAAGTGGATTACTAACTACTTTATTCAAGAATCCTCTTATGCTATTATGTGGGAGGAACGTACAGGTAAACCCATCACACAGCTGGTTACTATTATTGCGTGTGACGATTCTCCCGCACCACAGGTGTTTATAGAGCATCGGGATACATGGGCACCTAAACTACTAGAAACGATTGAGAGGTATAACAATGAGTGATTTTGAATTCGACTTTGGTTTTACAGCCATGGATGCAGATGAATTAGATGTAGTTCAAGACATCAAAAAAGGTCAAGAGAATGCTTCTAATAATGCAGAGAAATTTGCAAATGATCTCCTTAAATTACGTGGTGCAATACAACCACTACTTAACAACCTAAGAGCTAATCCAGATAAGGATTACATATATTGGCCTGATCGCTTAGATAAGGTCGATGCATTCGAAGCACATATAGATAAAATTTGTAAGGGGTAATATGAAATCAAAGAGAAATCCTGTAGCTAAGTTTGCAGGTAAAGTTAATAGGGCAGCTGTCCATAGAGACAAAAGTAAGTACAATAGAAAGAGGATTCCCAAACAGGACTCCTCTTTTTTGTTATATGCTTATAACAAATGGTTATAAGAAACCACTAGCCCTTTTGTTAGTATTAATGTATAATAGCTATATTGAATCAAAGAACTAAAGAGAAAAATTATGATGACATTAGAGCAAGCATTCGCAAAAGCAGTTAACTCAAAAGCAAACCGTCTTGATGATGGTACAGTTGACTGGAACTACGTTGACGCAGATTGTGCCATGGATACGGAATCAGCATCGTCTTATCAGTCTAAAGAATCTGATGATTTCGGTAGGACAGATTGTGAAGATTTTTACAATCGTTTTGATGCATTGGCTATGCAGTACGAATCAGCCCCATTTGAAGCAACAGGAGTTTAATTATGACTAATGAAAATGCACGTTACGCAATGATCAAAGCAGCAGCAGAGAAGATCAACTTCCGTAAGCAAATGAAGAAGCAAGGATCTATCTCAACTCGCTTACGTAAGGCAAAGAGCTGGGTTAATGAAGGTCTTGCAAAAGACGTCGATAGTCAGTACAATGATGCAGCCATTGCTAAGATGGATGAGAATCACAACCATTGGACTGACTCCTCAGCCTATGCTAAGGCTCACTACGGTGAGAGAGCAGAAGCAGTAAGTAAGTACGATAAAGATTGGGATTAGGTGTTGACCTTTTCTTAAATGTATGGGATAATAGCCCTACAATATAAAATTAATGAGAAAATAATATGATGAATAGAAATGAAATGGTGCAGGCTTTACAGAATGGTTTAAGTGAAGTGACTTTTATTAAGGTGAATGGCGATGTGCGAGTAATGACTTGTACTCTGGATGATACTATTATCCCAGCTGATTTGTTACCAAAGACTTCAGCGACCTCCGATGCTGTTAAAGTTAATGAAACTACTGTTAGTGTGTACGATGTTAACGCAGATGGATGGCGCTCATTTCGAGTAGAGAATGTAACTAACTTCGATAACCAATAAGGATTACATTATGAGCAAAGCTCGCGGCAAAAGTATAGATTCAATGTATCTTGGGAAGGAACCTTCTTTTGATACAAACGGATCCCTTGAGGGGGTCGATCGTAAGATGGCCATCATTCAATGTGTTAACTATTATAATTATATGTTTAAGTGTAAGGATAATGTTAAAGTATGCCAAGCGTGGGCTTCTGCTAATATGTCTAAGGATGCAGCTAAGCAGCTTAAATCTGCTCCTGCAGTGTATCACAGTAATAGTTTTACATCTTTAATTCGTATGGCCAAGCGTGGATGGGTTTTATCTACATCTGAGAAGAAGTCTATCAAAGATGGTATTAATAAAGCTATATCCAAAGCTCCTAAGAATGCTATTGTTAAGCCTACTACTAAAGTTGTTGCTATCAATCCACAGCAGCACTTAATGAATAAGATCAATGCAACAATCATTACAGACCTTGATAACTTCGAAGATGAATGGATCAAGAAGGTCAATGGTTCTAAGTACGATGTGTTCAAAAAGGCTTCTGAGTATGGCTTGAATGGTTCTAAGATCAAGGAACCTGTGACTGAATGGATTAATGTACGTATGCTTGAACTACAGCTAGCTGTTTCTAAGAAGGCAGAGGATGCTGAATTTGTAGAGGCGTATGCTCACATCAAGACATCGGCTATTAAGAGTAGAATTAAAGTACTTAAAGAAGTATTAAGTGATCTTGAATCGTTAGCATTGTCTGCTAAGTCTACACGTAAGTCCCGCAAGCCAAGAGTTATTAGCTCAGAGAAACAGGTGTCTAAGGTTGTATATAAGGCGACTGACACGGAGTATAAGGTTTCTTCTATTAACCCTGTAGACATCATTGGTGCACACTTCCTAGTCGCGTTTAACACCAGTAATCGTACTGCTACTCATTATACAACAAGTAGAGTAGAGGGATTCCAGATTAAGGGATCTACATTACAACACTTTGATGTAGCAGAATCGCAGTCCAATCGACTACGTAATGCTGATGAGTTCTTGAAGATCTGTTTGAAGAAGACTCCAAAGCAGATTGCTAAGGCATGGAAGGCATTGAGTACAAAAGCTTCTGAGCCGACTGGTAGGTTCAATAAACATACAATATTATTACGGGTTAAATAAATATGGAAAATAAGATAATGAATCGTGCACGATTCTCAAGACTAGTAGAGGATTTATTCTCAAGGTCTTATGGCAGCATTCGTTACTTGGATGCTATCCTTGAGATATGCGATCGTCATAGCATAGATCCATTAGACGTTAATAAGCTATTATCAAAGCCTATAGCAGAGAAGGTTCATAATGAAGCACAGCAGTCACGCTTGCTTAAAGTTGGACCTCTTAACACGTTGCCAATATGATGGCTGAACGATTAGACGACTTTGCAGTATTTAATTTGTATATGGCTTGCAAGCTACATTACTCTAATGGAACATACAATGCAATTAAATACAATTTCAGAACACGTACTAAGGAGAATACATTCTGGAAGCGTAAAGATCGTTACTTTTTTCATAAGCTGAATAACACGCTTGACCATAATCGTGAGGAGGTTATAGACTTCTTCAATGCCAACTTCGTTGCAGGTAATGAATGGATTGGTGATATGGTAGGCGACGAAGCTGTATGGACTGCTCATCAAAAGAAGATGCAGAGCTTTCAATACAACTTTGAAACCGATATAAATACAATCTACACGGAAGCGTGTGATGATGGAGATATTCCATTTGATAGTATTTTTGAAGTAGGTGATGGTCAGTCACATCCACCTATAATTAAATTGTTGTTGCAAGACGACATTATGATAGAAACGGTAATCGTACTTAATCAGCTGTTGGGATTCGTTCCTAGGTTGAAGATTACTGAACAACTAGTCTGGCCTGACTTGATGAATAAGATTCTAAAATACGGCACTATGTTAGAGGGTAAATTAAATACAAAGAAATGTAAAAAAACTTTGTTAAATGTGTTTACCTTTTAGTTAAATTATGGTATAATATGTAATATTAAAAGTAATACTAAAAGCAATATTAAAAGTAATATTAAAAGTAAATAAAGAGGAAGTTAATATGGGATTTGCAGATTTAAAGAAGAACCGTTCAGGCCTAATGGAAAAAATGGTATCAACAGCTCAATCAGCTGGTGGTAGTAAGAAGTCATATGGTGATGACCGTATCTGGAAACCTTCTGTCGACAAAGCTGGAAATGGATACGCTGTATTGCGTTTCTTACCTGCAGCTGAGGGCGAGAGTGATCCATGGATCCAGTACTGGGATCATGGCTTTAAGGGACCAACAGGTCGTTGGTATATCGAGCGTTCGTTGACGTCTATTGGACAAGATGATCCTGTTTCTGAACTGAATAGTAAGTTGTGGAATTCAGGTCGTGATGAAGATAAAGCAACAGCTCGTAAACAAAAGCGTAATTTACATTATGTATCAAATATTCAAGTTATGGATGATCCAGGCAACCCAGCAAACAACGGTAAGGTTATGTTGTTCGTGTATGGTAAGAAGATCTTTGATATTATCTTAGATGCAATGCAACCACAATTTGCAGATGAAGATCCAATCAATCCATTTGACTTTTGGGATGGTGCATTCTTCAAGCTGAAGATTCGACAGGTAGATGGATACCGCAACTATGATAAGTCAGAGTTTGCTAAGCCTAAACCATTAGATGAAGATGATGCAGTATTGGAAGGTGTGTACAAGGAGCTTCATTCATTGTCAGAGTTTAATGGTCCAAAGAACTATAAAACTTATGATGAGTTGAAGACTAAGTTAACTCAAGTGTTGGGTGATGGCGGAATGGCTATGAGTACAGCAGAACAGGTTACATTGGAAGATTCTATATCTGCACCAATTGCTCAAACAGTAGCAGCGCCAAGTGCACTAGCACTAACAGCAGATGATGATGACGAAGATGAGACTCTAAGCTACTTTAATCAGTTAGCTGCTGATTAATCATTAGTAGTAGAATTAGAAAAGGGGCCAATTGGCCCCTTTATTTTTGTCTTATTTTTCATTACGTTTCTTAAACGTGGTATCCTTAGATCCTTTATCACCTTTAGATGAATTAGCCATAATCTTTGAAACAATGTTATTGTTATTAACAACACTGTTCTGTTGATTAGTGCTATTACTGATAATGGGTGAGCCGAATGCACTTGTACGCTCTGTTTTCAATTGATTACTCTCACCCTGAGCTAATGCTAATCTAAATCCTGAATCGACGCCCATACCAATATCTGGCTTAGCTACTTCTATAGGTGGTGGTAACTTTGTGCCAGATTGATCTATTCCAGCCCATTCATATATTCCAGCAGGGATAGCTTTATCAACTATTTGATTAGTCAACCACGATAACATATCATCGCCTTCTGCACGCTTAGGGAGTACACTAGCTATAAGACTCTTCAGTATATCATCACCTATATTCTTCATCGAATCAAACTTATCAGATAAAATCTGGCCAGTCTTAGAGAAGTCGAATAAATCGATAATCCAATTTACAGCATCAGTTACCATGCTGAACATAGAGGTAAATATATTGTCAACTGCAGATCCTAAATCAAACGATTTAACGGCTTTAGCCTCTGCGTCTTTTCCAAAAAAGCCTAGTATGGTACCAATAGCCCATTTAACAAGATTATATGGCAGCATTATCAAATTAGTGACTCTTATTTTAAGACCAGCAATAGTCTTATTAAATTCATCCTCAAAGCTGAAGTTTGCCCATGCATCTTTAAAGTACTTAATCAAGTCATTAACGTTAGCCATAAGCCCATCAATAATCTTATTGAATTCATCTGTAAAGCTGAATGAGCGCAGTGCCTCTGCAGATTCATCAAATCCGAACTTTTTAAGCACCCAAGCAGTTGCTTTTGTAAGCATATCAAGAGGTACTGTAATCAATGAGTTTATCAAACCTTTGACAGCCCCACCAATTGCACCAACAATACCACCTTCTTCATAACCAGCCATTGCGCCCTTTACAGTATCCCATATAGTCATTATAACGAATAGTGGTGCAAATATTTTACCTACAATACCAGACACCTTACCAAACACTGCAGCAATAGGCTTAAATATAGTCTTGATGGTATTAACTACTTTCATTATAGGGGCAAACACCTTACCAACTGCAGAAGTTGCACTAGCTTTAATAAATGTGAACAATTCAGTAACAGGAACAAATAAAGAACCAAGAGATTTAAACATAGAACCGAGACTATTAAATATAAAATTGATCGGCTTAAATATAACACCTAATTTTTCTGTAGCTGAAATATGGGCTAGCTTAAATCCATCTTTAATTTTATCAAAAGTGGCGATGATAGGCTTAATAATAGCTTTAAATAGGCTAGTGGCTTTAGTTGATATACTTGTTCTTAATGTCTTAAACGACTCTGCTATCTTTGCTAATGTCTTTGCTTTAAGATCGTCGAAGTGAACTGTGAGCGGTGCGAATATAGCTTTAAGGACTTTAATATAGCCACCAATGATTCCTGCACCAATGCCAGCAAGACCGGCAGCAAGTAAAGCTACAGGTCCAATAGCTATCTTCTTATCTTTATCCTCATCTTGCGCCACTGAGCCAATTTTAGCGTTGCCATCAACTAGTAGCTGAATGTTATCAGATATCTTTTCTATGAGACTCATCATCTCACGCTTTGACTCTTTATCAGCAAGTCCTGTATCTTCACTATCAGGTACAGAGATAGGAGAGGTAGGAATCTTAGACATGTTGTTTAACATTTTAAGAAGGGGAGACTTTATCTCAAGTAGGTGACGGCGAGCATTACGAGAGTGTTCTTCTATCTTATGAAGTCTACTCTCCTGCTGATCGTTACCACTTTTAATCTCATCAATTAAGTGTGAGAATGATAATGTTGCCATGAGCGTTATTTCCTATTATTATTTTTGTTTGTTCCGATCATTCTCTGCTTTAACGTGCTCAATCAACATAGCTAAGTAAATTTCCCTTTCCCATGGAACCATATTTTCAAGTTCGCTCAATGAATAATTATGGTGCTGCATCATTGAAAAGTTCACTTTATAATGGTTCACTAATGTGTCATGAGAGAGGGCTATTTGAAAAAATTAGCTAATCCTCTAATATTAATATCATTCGGTTCTTTACATTTCTTACATACAAACTTTGCATCGATATATGCGTATGGCATATTAGATACAAAATCATTAATTCTTTGGAACTGCTCTGAATTCAACTCTTCAATGAAGGTCATTAACTCAGCCTTACTAACATCTTCTGCGGCGTATAATTCATCGCCCTCATAGATAGATTCGACACATGATACTATAACATCAAATGCTTTATCGATATCAGATCTATTAACATCAGCAGAAGTAACATCATTAATCTTAGGATACTTCATGGTCATACCAATCGTATCAGTTATCTTAATATTAGCATCAGGTCCTTCAGACACTGCGATTGTATTAAGATCAACAACAATTTCATTTGGCTCTTCACATGACGTACATACTAACTTCAGTTTTGTACCCTCGCCTACTGATTTAGATCGTAGTAGAGTAAATACATATTCAAGATCGAACATAGTCATGGTATCGACATTACATGAACCAAAAGTACATGATTTAATAATGTCCTTGATTGCCATAATCATTTGATTCTCATCTTTAGACTCAGATGCAATCATTAATATCTTTTCTTCCTTGACAAGATATGGGCGATATTCAACTTGTGCTTTAGTTGATGGTACTGTCAATTCATATTTCGAACTTGTGAGTGATGGTAAAGCCATTATTATATTCCTTTGTATTACGGATTGTAACTTATATTGTCATCAATCCAATCATCATATGCTAACATAACTGTCAGCTGTGTAGTTGCGTTTTCATTTGCCATTGCCAGCTCTACAGAGTTTACTGTAACAGGAAATGCGTTTAATAATTTGACACACTTAGTATCTTTATTGTTTATGTCCATAGTATATATAGAAACTTCACGAGTATAATCTTCTTTATATGATACTTCATGTTGATTACCAAGAGCATTGTATGGACTTACTATTTGATTAGACCAAAGCTTAAAATAATCCCACTGCGTGAAATCATTTGTCATTAGGAACGTCATTGTTACATCATCATTGATATAACCATAAGGCTTTTTATATGCCTTCATCCCAACGAAATGCTCAGTGGTGGCTATTTGCCTACCTGGTAGATTAACAGAATCACAATATAATGATACTGTAGAGCTAATGGAAGCACCACCGCCGCCTGATATCTCAATGCGGAATCTATTAGATCTCATGATGCCTTTATTACTGTCACCAATCTTAGCCTTTAAAACATCTATTGTACTCATATCATTCTCTTTGAAGCACCCCAGACATGAGTCTTATTCTTGCCGTGGAATTGTTCTGTTGGTAGGAATATTGCTATGTCCCATTCTGGTGCCTCTACTCGTACAGGATTACCTTCTACATGAGAAGTAAGATACCGCTTGAAGCATGGCTTGAATTCTGAAAACTTATTAACACTCTTTAACATTTCGTAGTTTAGTTTAAGTCGAGTGTTCTCATCAAATGATTTATTATTAGCAGTCTCCATCAACTTATCTAAAAACCTAGCCCTTACTACAGGTGAAAGATAATGCAAGTTAAGTCCATAGAAACCATCCTTTGTTGGTTCAATCATTATAACCAAAGGAAAGCTATCGTAATATGGTAATGTCTTATATCCCTTTGGATCATAGAAGAACATATACATATCACCAGGGCGAGGTATCTTACGACTACGATCAAGAGCATCATCCTTCAATAGATCACGTCTCTTGATACCACTCATCTCTTTGGCTTTTAATCTGAACCACTTACGAGCATCTACAGATCTAGCCTGCAATCCCTTACGGAATGCTTCTGCTTCTAATTTATGAAATAATGATGCCATAGTTATTCTCTTTCAATTTATACATGTATTTATAATGATTGTTTATGTTGACTTATATCCATTTATGGGGTATAATAATACTATGTGTTGGGGAGGGTGCATAGACTATTTAAGAACCTTTATTCCTAATGCACCCAGAGTATCTTCGGTCCATATTTGCCAGATCCAACCTCGGTCTGCACAGTACTCATTAGCTGCCTTCCACTTAGATGCATTCTTAACGTATGTCAATGACTCATTAATGTATCGCTTTGTCTTTCTGTTCTTAGGGCTTTTAGGAGGAGTTGTTTCTTTCTTTGGCTTTATCTCAACTAAGTACACTTTACCATTAGAGTCTTTAAACCATATATCAACAAAGTATCGATGCATCTTTTTATCTGTACCACATATGTATGGTATAACAACTTCTTCAGAGTTCCACTGCACAACATTAACGTTAGCATCCATCCACCTGAAAGTATTACGCTCCCACAATGATCTATACGTAATCTTTGTATAATCGCCCTTGTATTTATTTGTGTTTTTTGGCTTCCATTTACCACTATATGCCATCACTAATCCTTATAAATAGATATATAATAACTTTATTTATAAGTAGGGATCATGCCTGGACACCATAACATACAAACGATATTAAGATACCCTGAGAAGGTAAAGAATACATCAGATCCGTATGTGATATTCTCATCCCATCGTGCGCATTATAATGCGTCCAATAAAGATATCAATATGAACTCTGATAACCATATTGCTTTGTATATGCCTCAGTCTATAACTGTATCAGACTCTATGCGCTATGAGAACTTTTCTACTGGTATTGTCGGTGCATTAATGGAAGGTGGTTTTAATTCAGATAATTATTCTACAGAAGATATAAAGGCGCTAGCTCATCAATATGGTACTGCTCTTGCAACAGGTGGAGCAGCGGCCATTGCGTCTAAGATAGGAATAAATTCAGCCTTACTTGGTGGCGCTGTTGTGGCAGATATAGCATCAAATGTTAATAGTGAGATACAAAAGAGTACACAAGCTGTAATCAACCCACGTGAGTTCTCATTATTCAGATCACCATCCATGCGTCAGTTTGCATACAACTTCACCTTTATTCCTGAGTCTGAGAAGGAATCAAACACAGCAATGGATATAGTTAAGACATTTAGAAAGACTATGTATCCCACAGCCACACAAGTAATGTCGTATAACTTTCCTCATGTTTATACTATTCAATATGTTAATGCTGATATAATTAAGATTCCAGAAGTAGCATTAGCTTCAGCATCCGTTGTGTATAACCCTAATTCAATGTCATATTTTAAACAGAATAATAGACCAGTTGAAATTCAATTAACTCTTACATTCCAAGAACTCAAACCTATTACTTCTCAACTTGTAGAGGCTGGTTACTAATATGTATTTTAATAAATTCAAAAAGATTCCATATGAAGTTAATGGGGATGGCATAAAACGTGATCTTGTTAACTTAGCAACATTCACGAACATCACCACAAAGCTAGAAGATAATATTACATTCTATTCATACTACACTATTAAGGATGGAGATCGGCCTGATAACGTTGCACACGAATTGTATGATGATGCATCTTTGTATTGGATACTTTTCTTAGTTAATCCAACGCTAAGAAATATATATGCAGACTGGCCTCGAGGTTCTTCTGATATATTAGAATTGGTTAAGGCAAAGCATCCTACATATACAGGAATTGTTAACTTTAATGATAGTCTGGTAAGTAAATTTCAGCTAGAAGAAGTAGTTGTGGGTCAGCTGTCTGGAGCAACAGGTATAATTGAAACAAAGAATGTAACTGATGGGTATATTACTATTAAGGTATTATCTGGTACATTCCATGTTAATGGAGAGGCTGTTCGTGGCGTAACGTCAGAAGATTCTGTAGCCTGCGATGCTATTGTTGAAAGCGCATACGGACCAATGTACTATACAGATAATTTTACTGGAGACAGAGTACCAAGACGTTCTGCTGGAACATCACCTGTAACTAGATATGATGCTGCTCAAGAAAAGAATTTAAAACGTAGTAGGATTAGAGTAATTAAGAAAGAATTTATACCAGAAGTTGTGCGTGAGTTTAACCGTGAGATGAGAGCTAAGTAATATGGCTAATATCGAAGATATGTCACCAAAGCAAATTAGTGGATATAAGGTATTAATATCATCTCTTAATGGGCGCACTGTGGATATTACTCCACTAGTGGTAGAAACGTCTATCTTTGAATCTATATATTCTATCAATCTACATGGGCAGTTGGTTATCGCTGATAACTCTGCTTTGTTCTCTGATCTGCCTATTGTGGGTCAAGAAAAGATTAACATTCAATTTATTAAAAATGATATAGATGTAGATCTTAACTTTATTGTATCTGGTGTAGAAGATCTAGCATCATACAATGACTCGATTGGAGCATACGTTATAACCTTTACGTCTGAATCTAAATTAGTTAATGCTGTGTCCGAGTTCTCTAAATCGTTTTCAGGTTTAGGCATTGATATTATCGAACAAATTTATAATGATAATTTTGGTAAGAATTCTCTGGACGTTAAAGTGAAGGGCGGCAATTCTATGAATGTTGTTATGCCATTCAGTAAACCATTTGCTGCTATTAATATGATACAGCGAAAATCATATGACGTACACAAGTCACCGTTGTTTATATTTAATACAGTGTTTGGAGATGCTCCTGAATTGACATCACTATACACTATGCAAAGTCAAGAGACTATACATAAAATATCTAATAGAATTAATGTTAATACAGAAGCTGATGGACAATCATCTCGTGATATGTTACAGCATCGTGGTGAAGCATATCATATAGAAATACCATCTGCATACAACGTATTCGATCAAATATCATCTGGCACCTTTGCTTCATCCATAGACACAGTTGATATTTCTACTAAGAGCATTACTAGGGATTCATACAACTATTTAGATCACGATGTAATTGATGGCATAGATTATATGCATAGTAATTTTAAGATTAACGATAGATCTCTTACTAAATATACTTCTGCTAATGTTAGCACTAACTACATTAATACTAAATTATTTGGTAGTTTAAATGATACAGATAATTACGCCACAGCTACTGTTGATTCAAAATTAAATCGTATTGATACCGTTGAACTATCAATGCACATGGATTCTGTGCCTGTTGTTAGAGCTGGCACAATTATCGATGTAGACTTTACAAGATTCACTCCAATGTTGTCTGATAAAGACAATCCTAAGGATGAAATTACATCCGGAAGATATTTAGTATCTTCTCTAAGGCATCATATAAAGTTAGGTGAGTATACAATGGCACTTAATCTAGTACGTAATAATATAGGCGTTGTGTAATGGGTAATATTGAATTTGGTGTTATTGAAGATAGACATGATCCTGAGATGATGGGGCGCTATCGTGTTCGAGTTATTGGTGTTCATTCGCCTGCGCTTAATGACATTAAAACGTCTGACCTACCGTGGGCCACAGTATTGATGCCTACAACAGGAGCTTCTGTATCAGGGATCGGATCTACAGCTGCATTAGTGGAAGGATCATGGGTTGGTGTAGTATTCCTAGATGAGTATATGCAAGACCCTATAATTATAGGTTCATTACCAGGAAGACCATCAGAGAGACGAGATGTTACTAAGGGGTTTGCAGATCCTAATGGTGTATATCCAAAGTACCTAGATGAGCCAGATGTTAATAAACTAGCTCGTGGAACAAACACAATAGTAGATAATGATGCAGCTCCTGCTTCAGCTTATGCAGCAGTATATCCATATAACAAAGTTATGGAAACAGAGAGCGGACATATAGTTGAGTTTGATGATACTAAGGATGCTGAGCGTATAAGAATTGTACATAAGTCGGGTACATCTGTTGAGATGTTTCCTAATGGTGACATAGTATCTCGTAATAAGAATAAATGGCAGATGACTACTGGCAATGAAGAGTGTCGTATTAGCGGTACTCTTAATATTGTTGTAGAAGGTAATGCTGTTATTGAATCGCCACTCACTACAATTAAAGGTGATCTAGCTGTTGAGGGTGAAGTTACAGTTACTAAAAATGTGGTTGCAACAGGTGAAGTTACAGGTAAGGGTATTGCTTTATCTACACATAAACATACAGATACTGCTGGTTTAGGTGCTGGCATAACAACAGGTCCTAATGCACTTGTCGTCCCATAATAAAAGGTATAAATAGAACATGGCTATTAAAAATACATCATTAAGATCACGTAAATCTGTATACTCTGATCTTGACTTTAAGTTTAGATTGATCCCAGGATCAGGCGACGTTAACGTTAAGACAGATTTAGCAGCTATTAGGCAGTCGGTGATTAATATCATTATGACATCTAAGGGTGAAAGGCCATTCGATCCTCAATTTGGATCTAATGTTAAATCATATTTATTTGAGCATTTCGATAGTATTACAGAAGCTATTATGATGTCTGAGATAAAGGACTCATTAAAGAACTACGAGCCTCGTGTTACAGTACTGGCTGTGGTTATAGAAGATTTATCATACAGAAATGCATTGAGCATAAACATACAACTGCAAGTAAAGTCTCCAGAAGGCGAAACGGCAGAAATCGAATTTATTGTTGAGAGACTACGATGAGTAATAATAATTTAAAAGTAAGTAACTTAGATTTTGATGATATCAAATCAGACATTAAAACCTATATGTCTGCTCAAGATAAATTTCAAGATTATAACTTTGAGGGTTCTGCACTAAGTACTATCATTGATGTGCTGGCCTATGTGACTCACTATAACGCATTATCTGCTAATATGGCGTTGAATGAAGCGTTCATTGATTCTGCTCAATTGAGAGAGTCTGTAGTATCGCATGCTAAGCTATTAGGATATACTCCTAGATCAGCTTATTCTGCAGTAGCATACATTGACGTTCTTGTTAATAATCCTACGGGTGTGGATGGTGGTGGCGGTACACTGCTTCCGATGACTATGGAGAAGGGTACTCAGTTCACAACATCTGTGGAGGGTAAAACATACAGCTTTGTTACTGATGTAGCTCGTGTGATTGAACCAACAATTGAAGGTGTATATAAATTCTCTAATGTAAAAGTTTTGCAGGGACAATTTAGAGATACCGCATACATATACGATGTTGACACAATTGAGAAGTTCCGCCTTCCATTTGATACAGCAGTAACTTCTTCTCTTAGTGTTACAATACAGACCGCTGCGTCATCTTCTGAATATAGTAACTTTGTAAGGTCCACAGATGTTGCTGAGATTACATCATTAACTGAAATATTCTTTTTGAACGAAGGTCGTGATGGCTACTACCACGTCGAATTCGGTGATGGTATACTTGGTAAGAAACTGGTCAATGGTAATATAGTTCAATTAAATTACATCACGAACGACACATCTGAAGCAAACGGTGCTTCTGTATTTACATTAAATGATACAATTCAAAGTAACTCAGATGTAACAATTACTACCGTACAAAAGGCACTCGGTGGATCTGAGAAAGAAGATATTGACTCTATTCGTTTCAATGCTCCTCTTGGCTTTGTATCCCAGAACCGTGCAGTAACACCAGATGATTATAAATCAATCATCGTAAATTCATACGCCAACATTGATGCTATATCAGTGTGGGGTGGAGAGGATAACGATCCACCAGATTACGGTAAAGTGTATATCTCTATCAAGCCAAAGGATGCTGAGACAGTTTCTGCTGCAGATAAGATTACAATTATATCAAAATATTTAAAGCCAAAGAATGTTGTATCTATTACACCTACCCTGGTAGATCCTACATATACATACGTTCATGTTGAGGTATATTTTAAGTATAACCCTAACCACTCAGATTTGTCTATTGATTCAATTGAGAGCTTAGTACGTGCTAAAATAGAGAAGTATAATACAGACGAACTAAAGAGATTTGATGGTGTGTTCAGACATTCAGCATTACTTAAAAGCATAGATTCTGCATCTGTAGCTATACTAAACTCAACACTTAATGTATTCATGAAGAAGCGTTTCGTACCTACATTAAATCTTGAATCAAAGTATACAATTATATTCTCATCACCTCTACTTAAATCAACGTCAGCTGATCCTATTTTAAAGTCAACTTCGTTCACTTATAAAAATCAGCAATGTGTATTCTCTGATGTATTAGAGAATGGTGTGCGTTATGTTAATATTGCATTACAGTCTGATACTACAGCCGTCATTGATTATAAGATGGGTATCGTAGAAGAAACAACTGGTAAGGTTATTCTGAATGCGTTTACTCCGACAGCATTTGCTGGCGATTATATTCAGATTACAGTTGAGCCTAACTCGAATGACTTAGCACCACGACGTAATGAGCTATTGACCATTCTATATAATGAAGCAACTATCCAAGGCGAAGTAGATACTATGTCAACAGGCGGAACAAGCGCTGGCGTAAATTACACAACTACACCGAGACAATAATATGGGTCATGTTAGCGATACATTAGGTCTAAAGACAATAATATCCGGTATCATACCGGATCATGTCATAGCAGAAAATCCCGATCTAGTGGAATTTATGCAGGCATATCTTGACTTTTTAGAACTAGAAAATAAAGCAGGTTTCTACCAGAACACAATAGACCTGCAGCGTGATGTTGATCACCTGCAGCCTGAATTCTTGCCACTAATTCATACAGAAATTGCTGCTGCTGTTCCAGGTAAATTTAGAGCGGATCCTGCTATTCTATATAAGGATTTATCGAATCAATATAGAAGTTCTGGCACGCCGCAATCAATAACAAACTTTTTTAATATATTATATGGAGATAGTGTAGAATTATATTTTCCATGGGATGACGTATTAATACCTTCTGATGGTAAGTGGAACGATTTCAAAGAAGCAACTATTGCTGCTCCAACTGAAGAAGCAACTGTACTTTATACATACACAGTAGCGACAGCTTCTGATATAGTATCTGGTAATGATGATGCCGGAAATAAGCTAGAGTTTGATAATGTACTTGTATTTGTTAATGATATATATAGAACAGATTATGAACCTATTACTGTTATTAACAACACCACTAATACTTTAGATTACTCATTAAAGTTTGCAGCTCCATTAAGCGTTAACGATGTAGTAAAAACTCGTAGAATTGGGTCATACTCAACGGATGATGGATTTTTATCACATAAGAAGTTTATTCAAAACTCATATCTTTATCAGAAGTTCTCATATGTACTAAAGACTGGTCAGAATGCAGATAAATGGAAGAATGCTTTCAATAGATTGATTCACCCTGCAGGCTTTAAATTCTTTGGAGAAATACTTTTATATATAGAAGCACTACAACAAAATACTCCAAAGGTTCAACCTGGTTATCAATTTGGTGGATTACCTATACCGATCATCATACCGGTTATTAGTTTTGCATCTAGATTCGTTAAGGCTATGCCAGTCGGTACTTTGGCATCATATTATACTAAATCATTTAAGCCACAACTAAGTACAGAAATATTTGGACCTGAAGAGTGGTTCGATAATATTAAATTCGATTTATCAGCAAAAGTTGGTGGATTTTTAGATTACACTTTTGAAGATGTAATAAATAAGAGCATAGACGTGAACATGGATTGCGTCGTTGAAATTTCAAACTAGGAGCATCGTAAATGACTGCCATTATCACCAACCAATTTAGATTAAACGCGACTAAAGAGTTCGCTGATGATCTTTTGAATACATCAAAATATTATCTCTTTATCGGTCGATCTGAAGCTTGGACTGATGACGTGGTACCAGATACCCCTGTGGATGCTGAATACTTCACAAAGACTGACGCATGGCAACGTATGACCGCCATGAAGAAAATTACTGCTACAGACATCAGATATGCTACTCCTCGTCGTCAGTGGATTTCAAAAGTATACTCTGAGTATGATTCAAAAGATCATCTTTTAGAGTCAAAAGAATACTACGTTATCTCAGATAACAATAACGTATATCTATGTCTTAAAGCAGGACCTGCACAGTCTACTAAGAACCCAGATAACACTGGTGTTCAGACTGCTGGTATAATCGATTACTCTGCAGTAGATGGATACGTATGGAAATATATGTTCTCGTTATCATCTGATGCGACGACTAAGTTTCTTACATCTGCCTTTATTCCAGTAGATTACATCACAGCGGATCCAGGTCCTACTGCTGATACTGCATTGAAGAATCAATGGGCTGTTCAGCAAGCTGCTATTCCTGGTGCTTTTTACAATATTAAGGTATCAGATGCTGGTACTGGATATACTACAACTCCTACAGTTACGGTTATTGGCGATGGTTCAGGCGCTACTGCTACTGCTACCGTAACAGCAGGTTTAGTTACAGGCATTTCTGTTATCAATCCTGGAACTGGTTATAATCAGGCTAACATTGTTATCTCTGGTGGTGGTGGTTCAGGTGCAACTGCTTATGCTGTGCTAGCACCTGCAGGTGGTTTTGGATCAGATCCTCGCCAAGAGTTAAAAGCTCACTATGCTACAATAAACGTTAACTTAACGTATGATGATGGAGCTGGCGATTTTATTGTCGGTAACGATTTCCGCCAAATTGGTCTGATTCGTAATCCATATAACTTCGGAACGACTGTTGTATCGACTGCTGACACTATGATGGCTACTAAACAACTGGTTATTGCAACTGGCGGAACGTTTGCTAATGATAGTGTATTCGAAGGTACAGTAACAGGTGCTAAGGGTATTGTAGATTCATATGATTCTGCTAATGGTATTATTAAATATCACCAAACGCAAGTAACTGGATTTACATCATTTTCAACATCTGATGTTGTTAGGCCTGTAGGTAATTCTGGTGGGCAAGCAGTAGGCAGTTTAGTGAATCCTGAAGTAGAACCATATTCAGGTGAAGTTATTTTCTTAGAGAATCGTACTCCTATCAACAGAGCTGGCGATCAAATTGAGACAATCAAATTAGTCCTAGAATTTTAAGGTAGGCAGACATGACAATTAAGTTTAATGTAGAACCATATTACGATGACTTCGAGACTGCTACTCCAGCAGTCGACGGGTTAACGCCTAAAGAGAAATATAACAGAGTTCTCTTTAGACCAGGCCACGCTGTTCAGGCACGTGAATTAACTCAACTACAATCTATTTTACAGAACCAGGTAACTCAGGTTTCCAACAATCTGTTTAAAGAAGGTAGTATGGTCATTCCTGGTCATACTACCATAGAACCTTCTATTGATTATGTTAAACTTAGTGCTGTATCTGGTACACCAGCTCAGTTAGAAGGTTTAACCTTTACTAACTCGGCTGGATTAACAGCTCGTGTTGTTCACTCAGTAGTAGCGGATGGCGGTGATGCCGCAACCTTATTTCTCAAATACACCAACTCAGGTAGTGGTGGTGAGTCAGTATTTGCATCAGCAGAAGCCCTTACTACTTCTCCTGCAGCATATACTGCTACTGTATTCGATACTGCTGATTTAGCTGTAGGCGATGCTGATGTAGTAGGTTTAGGTTCTATTGCTACCGTACAAGACGGAATATATTTCATTAAAGGTCATATGGTAGTTGTTAAGGCTGCTACCATTATACTAGATAAGTACGTTGCTAACCCTTCGTATGATATTGGTTTAGAGATTAACGAATCTGTTGAAACATCACAAGGCGACGAATCGCTAAATGATAATGCTAATGGAACGCCAAACTATGCCGCTCCTGGTGCACACAGATATAAGATATCTACAAAGTTAGTTAAACAAGCCATCGATGCAACTGGCACTGCTGAAGCTGATAATTTCTTACTCCTTATTAGAGTTGATGAAGGTGGTACTTCTACTCATGTACGAGCTACCGACTATGCTATTATTGAAGATACTCTAGCCCGCCGTACATTTGATGAGTCAGGCAACTATGCTGTTCGTCCATTCGTAATGGATATTAACGAACATACTGCTGTTAATAATGTTGCTACTGGTGATGCATCTAAGATCTCTCTTGGAATGGAGCCTTCTAAAGCATACGTTAGTGGTTATGAGATTGAGACATTATCAACTACTCAACTTGCAACTAACAAAGCTAGAGATTCAGCTTTATTTGAAGCAGCTTCTGTTCCAGTTCCTATCGGTAACTACATTGTTGTTAATAATCTTACAGGTCTTCCTGATATTACTAACTTTGCTGCTGTACAACTTAAAAATGTTACTACAACTGGAGCTGGTACAACTGGCGGAAGTGGTACAATCATTGGTAGTGCTCGTGTAAGAACAATAGTATATAATGGCTCTAATACGTATAACTTATACTTATTTGATATCAAAATGAATTCAGGTAAAGTATTTGATAACGTTAAGAGTTTATATACTGCTGGATCTCCTGCATTTGACGCAACTGTTGTATTAGAATCATCTAAGGCAATTATTAAAGATACTGGTAGAAGTACCTTAGTATTTGATACTCCTTTCGATCGTGTTAAAACGTGTGACTCAAGTGCAGATAACGTTGCTGATGATTTCAACTATTTGTATTTTTGTAACAGAAAATTCAGTGCACAGACTGTTGGCGGTTCTGGTAGCGTAGCATTTACAACCATAGGCGATAAAGAACAATTTGAGCCTCTAGACTCTGAAAACTGGATACTAGCTGCAGCAGATGGAACTATTATTACAATTCCTTCGCTCACTATTACAGGTGCTAATACAGTAGGCGCTCCTGCAATTGCTACAATAACTGGTTTGACTGCATATAATAATACCAACGTTACATTGATTGCAGGTGTTCATAGATCGTTAGGCCATAAGACTAAAACAGTCGGCGCTAGTGCTACATTCGCTATTGCATCCCCTACTGCTGATATGCAGTTGGATAAGGCTGATGGATATAGATTATTGAATGTGTATATGTCACCTAGTTCTGGTGTTCCAGCTACAGCAGCTCATGAAGATGTTACTGAATATTACGACTTTGATGATGGTCAGCGAGATAACTTCTACTCAATAGCTCGTCTAAAATTGAAGTCTAATACCGCATTTGTTCCTACAGGCCGCTTGATGGTCAGTTATGAGTACTTCATACATAGCGCTCAAGGCGATTTCTTTAGTGTGGACTCCTATCCCTCTACTGTAGCATATGAAGATATTCCTTTATTCAACTCAAATAGTTTAGGCCAAACGATTGAACTTCGATCTGCTATTGACTTCCGTCCTCGTGAATCAGATACTGGTGGCGATTTTACTGGAACTGGCGGTGTAGTTTCTATATGTCCTGAACCACAAACAACGTTTACTACAGACATTCAATATTATCTAAACCGTGTCGATAAAGTATTCATTGACAGTAAAGGTGATTTTGGTGTAGTAGAAGGTGTATCGGCAGTTGATCCACAGTTACCAGAAGATCCCAAAGATACAATGGTACTTTATACTGTATTCATGAAAGCATACACTGAAGGTCCTTCTGAAGTAATTCCTACAATGATCGATAACAAGCGTTACACTATGCGTGATATCGGCCGAATTGAGAAGCGTGTAAACAATCTTGAATACTATACGGCTCTATCTCTATTAGAGAAAGATGCTGAAGGTCGTCAGATTATAGATTCTTCTACAGGTATCCAACGCGTTAAGTCTGGATTTATTGTAGATAGTTTTGCTACTCATTCCGTTGGTGACGTTACTAACGCAGAATATAGATCAGCAATAGATCGTGACAATCATGAACTTAGGTCAATGTTTGCATCTGATAACGTTAATTTAAAATACTCTGCTGCCGCAACTCCTGCTGTTGTAAAGACTGGCGACTTAATAACATTACCATTTACTGAAGTTAAGTTAATCAATCAGGCTCAGGCTTCTGCTTGGATAAATGTTAACCCATATGAAGTATTCTCTTGGGTAGGCCGCTTAGAGTTATCACCATCATCTGATGAGTGGAGAGATACTACCAGACGTCCTGCATTAGTTATAGACCAAGAGGGTGTATACGATGCTATGATGGGAATCATTAATGAAACTGATTCATTAGGTACAGTATGGAATGAGTGGCAAACAACATGGACTGGTAAGCCTAATTCAAAATCTGTCACTACTAAATCTGGCCGCAAGACTACAGTTACCACAACAAAAGCATGGCAAATTGGTGAAGGTAGAACAGGCGTTAAAACAGCCGTAACTCCTGATACAATTACTACTGCTATTGGCGATCGTGTAGTTGAAGTTAACTTTGCTCCTTTCATGAGATCTAGAATTGTTAACTTTAAGGGAACAAGACTGAAGCCTAGTACTCAGGTATACGCATTCTTTGATGGTGTAGATGTATCTGCATTTGTAAGAGAAGAAACAGCTTATACATTATATAGTGATACTGATAACTCAATATTGACTGGTAAGAACACAGTAACTGCTCATCCAGATGGTGCTACTGCATTAACTACCGATGCAAATGGTGAGGTGATTGGATCTTTCTTTATTCCAAATAACCTAGTTAATGCTTTCAAGACTGGCACAAAGTTATTTAAGTTGACTGATTCTGCTACTGATAGTATATCTAATACATCTTCTGAAGAGAATTACAGTGCTAAAGGCCTTATTGCTACTAAAGAAAACGTTACTATATCAACCCGTGTACCTCTAATAGAGCGTAGTGAAGTTCCTGATAATAGAATTGTAGATAGATCAACGACTTCTAACTCTGTTTCTTGGGAAAGCCGTAAATCTAACCCTAGCAACAATAACAATAAAATCGTTAACACTAAAGGTACATCAATTTGGACAGATGGTAGCGGTAACCCAATACGTAGTGGAGTAACTGGTAAGGCTATTAGAACTAACACTCAATGTAGACGTTACCTTGATCCATTAGCCCAGTCGTTTATGATCGATACATATGGTGGTGCATTTATTACATCAATAGATTTGTTCTTCCATACTAAAGATACTTCTGAGCCTATATCTGTACAGATTCGTGAAATGAAGAATGGTATTCCTACTCATAATGTATTACCATTTGCTTGGACTACATTAAATCCATCTAGTGTTAATGTTGTAGATTTAACTACTGTTAACCCGAATCCTAACGTTACTCCTACTAGGTTCACATTCGAATCTCCTGTATTCTTGCAAGAGCATACAGAGTATTGTTTCGTTATTATGGCTAACTCTACCGATTATAATGTATGGTACGCAGGAACAGGTGAGAATGATTATGTAACTAATAAGAGAATATCTAAGCAGCCTTATGCTGGTGTTATGTTTAAATCTCAAAACGCTTCTACTTGGTCTCCAGATCAAAACAAGGATATTAAGTTTAAGATTAATCGTGCAGAATTTGATATTACTGGAACTGGTATTGTTGATTTAGTTAACGGAGCTGTAGCTCCTCGTAAGCTAGTGAAGCATGCAATGACGTCTACTTCTGGATCAAAGATAATTATTGTTGAGCATCCTAATCATCACTTCTTTAATACTACTAATACGGTTACATCGAAGGTGACTATATCTGGTGCTGTTAACTTCAACGGCTTAACTACTATTAACGGTACTCATACAGTATACGATGTAGAAATGGATAGATATAAGATCAACTTGTCAGGCAGCTCAAATGCTTCTGGTACAGGTATTGGTGGCGGTGCTAACATAGTTGCTACTCAAAACCAGCTTATAAATACATTCATGCCATTTGTTCAGAGTTTGAACTTTGCAGGAACTAATTCTAACTGGGGTATTGCACTTTCAAGTGGAATGAGTCTTGGAGCAATTGCTCCTACACCATACGCTTTGACTGATACATTTGCTCCTGTTATTATTAATCAGAACTCTTCTATTAATATACCTAAGGTTATAGCATCAGCTGATAATGCTGCAGCTCACTCAGTCATTCTACGAGGTACTTTAACTTCTACTATGACTAACCTTTCACCAGTTATTGATATGGAAAGATGTTCTCTTATTACAGTTGCTAACAGGATTGATAATTCAGAGGCAATAGCAGGAACTGATAGTACTAAGAATAACGTTGAGAACTTTGTAGCAGAAACTGCTGCAACTGGTGGTTCAGCTAAGTCTAAGTATGTAACTAAGTCTGTTACATTAGGTAGCGCTTCAGAAGGTCTTCATGTGTATCTTGATACAAATAGACCATCAGCTACACATATCGATGTATACTATAAGGTATCAGATTCAGAAGATACTTTAAATGCTGAGTTATGGACTCTTGCTAATCCAGTAGAATCTATTCCGTTTACAGATTCTGGGTTATTCAGTGAGACTGAATATGTTATAGATCCAGCAGGAACGTTTACGGCATTCAAGTTAAAGATTGTATCAAGATCTTCTAATAGCTCTAGAATACCTAAGTGTAAAGATCTACGTGTGATTGCGATTCTTCCATAATGGGAGATCGCAACTTGATACCAGTTGAGGGGAATTCTAATTTATTTAGAGATCCCTCTTCTGGTGCTATTATAAATACTAATGAATCTGCAGCCAAGGCATCGCTAAGTGCGAGGCAAAGAGTTAAGGCTCAAGAACAAGATATTAAAGATCTTAAATCTGATATGAATGATATTAAAGATTTACTTACAAGCTTATTAAAAGAGAGACAGCAATAATGGCATACGTTAAGGTAACCAAGAGTGACACATTCGAAACGTGGAGACAGAAGACTAACGAAGTCGGCGCCAACTTTGGCGATTATCCATTATTGTATAAAAACGCTACAGTAAATTTCACCGGTATAACTGGCCAACCACCTGCAGGATATGGTGGTTCAACAGTTGCAGTATTTTCTATTGCAGTAACTGCTGGTGTATATTCAATAACAGCAATTACTACTGCAGGATTAGGATATAACGTCAATGACGTTATAACTGTATATGGATCAGATCTAGGTGGAATAAAGTCTACCCACGAT
>TARA_R110000737_G_scaffold56106_1_pt1 | contig 30380 bp, 55 predicted proteins | sample TARA_R110000737 | Tara Oceans TARA_R110000737 (sample SAMEA4398027) | marine metagenome | biome: Polar Biome; feature: [SRF] surface water layer (ENVO:00010504); material: water (ENVO:00002006), including particulate matter (ENVO:01000060) such as... | depth 5 m | reverse complement strand
TCAATCTACAGAAAAACAACACTCGGGGAACTTTTTACTAAAGGTGAATACTCAAAGAGGGTTGTCGATTTAAATCTTATTGATTCCTATTTGCGGGGGACGGGGAAATGAGCAAAGACTTCTACCCGAAAGGGAGGAACGGCAAGGAATGCACAAAAACAGGATGTGAACGCCACGAAGATTATCTAAAATGGAATTGCGGATCTAGTGCTCTGCGTTTTTGTACTGAATGCAAACATGCTGGGGTTTCTCAATATAAGGCTAAGGGGACGGGGAAATGAGCGACAAAGTAAACGCAAGCCTAAACATCGAGTGCAATGTTGAATGCCCCCATTGTGATGAATATATTGATATTTACGACATCGATGATATTGACGATGAAGGGAATTTGTCCCGTCAGATCCTGAAAGATCAAGGGTTTGGATGTACAGATTTGAACCTGGAGATTGAATGTCCAGAATGCAAACAGAAATTAACTATTGGTGAGGTAGAGTGGTGAGCGAAAAGAAGATAGTGGTAATGCCCAAAGAAGAATATGATCGTCTAGAGGCCGCTTGGAAAGATGAAAAGATGAGAGCCGACACAATCTCATCAAGGATTCAAGGAGTTAATGACGCGCTTCTTGTTGCCGATGCTCGGAACAATGAGCTAAGGTCAATAATTTATGATATTGGTGTTGGTTGGAGTAAAGAAGATGACGGGCCAATCACACGGGCTTTGAATAGATATAATAAGATGGAGCTAGAAAAATGAGCGCAGAACTAAACGAACTAAAATGCCGGGAGGAAGAGTGGGACTTTCGAATCCTGTCTAACCGTCTACTGATGAAGAGAACAGATCGACCTGACGAGTGGTCTATGGACGAGCTGGCAAGTATGGCGCTGACTTTGGAGGCTCGGGTGGAGGAGCTGGAGGAGAGGCTAGAAACCTCATCGAGATATATAGGATCTTTGCTAGGCAATATACATGACGCACTTGGGCCTCGTGAAAGTTTGAGTAGTTCTAGTGCTAATGCCTTAGATGAGGGGGTTGGGAAATGAAAAAGGTTTTTTGTTTCGTTGTTGGGCGGGATTGACGGAAATATATTTGTGTCACAATAGGAAAAACATTTCCAAAGGGGAAAGCATGACGGTTTTAGAAGTTTCAAAAGAATTGGGCATATCTGATCGAACGATTCGATACTGGATCGACAAGGGCACTAATTTGGGTCCATACTTTGAGAAGAGAGGAAATTTCTACACGGTCAAGCGTGTAGACTTCAAAAAGTTCTCGAAATTCTATAAGGGGAAAAGATGAGAAAGGTTATCGATTACGAAGTATTGACGCATTACAAAATTCTTGATTTTAATCATGATATAAATGTGAAATTAAATAAAGGGTTTGAATTGCTGGGCGTGCCATTTTGCGGAAGAGACGTTGATAATGATGTCATTTTCTGCCAAGCAATGGTGAAATATGAAGACAGCTAGACAAATAACTAAAGACGGGCTCGACATTTCAGTTTTCCCTCCTGACGTTCGGGATTTCATTAAAGGCTTTGCCGTTGGGTCTGGATCACAGGAAGCTTATGTTACCTCTGGGGTGCTGGCTTGTGCGGCTGCTATGTGTGATCAGCACGAACTCACGGTTAAACCTGGGTACAATGAGCGGTCAAATTTTTTCCTGTGCATCGTTGGCAAGCCGGGCGTCACAAAATCAGCCCCAATAAAATCAGCTTTGAAGCCACTCATGGCAATTGAGGCGAAGGTGAACCGCAAACACAAAAAAGCTATCGAGGATTGGAAATCTCAACTAAAAGAAAAGGGTCTAAAAGCTCCTGACCGTGCGGCTATCATGGCGGCTCAACCATCTAGGCCACCGTGTAAGATTGTCACGGACGGTTCAATTGAAGCTCTAATCCTTCACCTTGAGGCCCAGTATGATGGGGATCAACAGCCCCATTGTGTTTACATCAAAGATGAGTTGAAAGGGTTTTTCGGGGGAATGGATAAATACAAATCGAAGGGGGGTGATGAATATGAAATGTGGTTGTCTCTTTTCTCTGGCTCTGACCTAGTTAAAACGCTAGTCTCTAAAACGGTTTTTGTTGAAAAGGCTCGAACTACTGTCATAGGTGGCATTCAACCAGAAGTTTATAATGAGTGCATGGGGGACAAGGGAGACGGGATGGTTGATCGTTTCATGATAGCGATTTATGAGGGCGACCCAGAAGCCACAGACATTCGAGCTTTTTGTTCAAAAGAAACCATTCACCGATACAACGAATTTATGCTTTTCATGGGTGAGCAAAAAAGGATTGAGTTTTCATTCTGGAAAGATTCTCACCGCGAAGGCGTGTTAGATTTGGTACAAGAGTTCCATCAATGGTGTCACAAGTTGGGCATTCAGCATGACACGGGGGCTTTTAAGAAGTGGGAACAACAATTTTATCGTCTTTGTATCGTGTTCGCGTGTATGTGGGAAAAGACAGAGATTGACGTCGAGACAGTTCGACGGGCTAGGGACACGGCAGCTTTCTATGCGGTTGACTGGCTCAAGGCTAAAATCATGAGTTCTGTCACTGATGACGACAAACAAAAAACAAAAATTATAACCCACATTGATAAAAAGGGCAGCTCTAAGCGTCGAGATTTACAGATCCTCACTAGGCTACCAAAAAAAGTGATTATGGCAATTTTGCAAGAAATGGTAGAGGAGGGTGAGCTTAAAAGAGTCAACAAGGACGGTGATTTAGAGACCAAGGCCGTTTATGAGTTACCAGTGGAGGACGAAAATGGAAACTAAAAAAAGTTGTTGCACTGTTGCAAGTTGTTGTAAATGTCTTGCAACAAAAAAACAGCCTAGTTTGTTGATGCAAGTTACTGTATATAAAGAAGATAGAGGTTTCACTCTCTCTTCTTACTATCTTGTTGTACTTGTTGCAGACTTTCTACGCTCCTTTATTTGTACTCTATTCTCTACCCCTACCTCTTACCCTAAAAGCCATCATTTCTACTCTAAAGCGTGCAACAGATGCAACAAGACTGAAATATTGCTCTGGTGTCACTTATACTCGATCAAAAGTTGTTGCAGTCGTTTTACAACAGTTTTCAACAGATGCAACAGAATGGGAGTTTTAGCATGAGGCACAATCCAATCAGAAAAAGGGCAGTTGAGAAACGGGCCGTAGGTTTGGCTGTTGGGGCTTTGCAGGCTTTGACGGATGGTGAGGAGGATCGTTTGCGTGGCGAGCTTATGGGGTGCATCCGTGAGCTACAGGACGACCACAATTCAATAGCCCTTCAGTGGGAGAATGAATATGTGAAAGAAGCCGTCCGACTTGAGGAGGGCGCTAGATGGAATGAGGGAATCGAGAAGCTTTTTGGTTTAATGCAAAAAGTTGTTGATGACCGAGACTGGAGCTATTGCCCAGAAATTTATAAGACCATTGCTAGACTTAGCAGCATTCAAGATAGAAGGATATGATGATCACTTTAATGAAACACCAAGAAAAGGGCCTAGTCCAAATCATAAGGAAGCTGGATGTGCGCAAGATTTGCTTGCTATCAGGTGAGTGTCGTGTTGGGAAAAGCCTAACAGCTTTAGCCGTTGCAAACCGTGTCGGCGGTGATGTTCTGTTCATCACCAAGAAAAAGGCGATTGCAAGCGTCGAAGCTGATGCTCTAGCTCTTGGGATGACCTGCAATCTAACGACGATCAACTATGAGAGCATTCATAAGGTTGAGGTGATTAAGTGGTCGCTGATCGTTTGCGATGAGGCTCACAGCTCGATCACTAAGCGAGGAAAGCCGTCATCCACATTTATAAAGGTTCAAGCTCACTTTAGGCAGTCTGGAGCCATGGCTCTCATGATGTCGGGGACTTTGTTTCCTGAGACTTATGCACAGGCTTACCCCATCGTGTCGGTAACGTGTCGGGGTCCTTGGCTTCAGTTTAGGGACTTTTACTCCTGGTGGAATCAAGCGGGGCACTACAAAACAAAAGCCTCTGGAGGTTATGGGATTGCTGGAGCTACTAAGCGAATCAGGGCGGGGATGACTGCCCCTGATTATGACCAAGTGAACGAGGCTAAGATTCTAAATGACATTAAGCCATTCATGGTGAAAATGACCCGTCTAGATGCTGGCTTTGATGTTGTGAACTCTGAGGTTAATACTTTGAGTTATTCCAATAGGATGATGGAAATAGCCTCTCAGCTTATAATGAAAGACGGTTATCTGACGATTGAAGATCAGGACGGAAAGTTAAGAGAATGTGTTTATGAGGGGCCAGCTCAAAGACTGCAAGGTGCTCACATGATTACTGGTGGGACTCTGATTGATGAAGCCGGAGAGGCTTTTACTTTGGGAAATGGACATCATCCATATGCTAGGATTGAAGCTTGTTTTAAGTTTTGTCGTCACGTTGGCGGTTCACAGTTCGCAATTATGACAACATACATTCACGAGCGTGTTTATTTGCTTGGCCTTCTGGGTGATGAGGCTACAGGCGATTATGAGGCTTTCAAAGCTGGAGGGTTTAAGTATTGGGTTTGTTCACTCATGAAGCACTCTATGGGGTTTGACCTTTCTTGGATGGATGGATGCCAGATTCTATATTCAATTCCATGGAGTGGTTCACATTGGGCACAGGTGGGAGATAGGCAATTGAAGCACGACAGGACAGAGAAAGCTGTTGTTGGCGTCCCTCTCATGATTGGGGGTCTAGATAATTATGTTTACAAAGGCGTAACTGAAAAAGGCAAGTTCAACGCTTCGATTTATAAAGAGATCAGGTAAATGGGAAGGCTAGAGTCTAAGATTCAGAGGGAAATCATAGCCTACTTGGTATCAGTTGGGGCTTATGTGGTTCGCTCTGTCATCACTAGCAGCAATGGGACCTCGGACCTACACTTTTGCTTTAGGGGACGATTCTGTGCCTTTGAGTTAAAGCGTGAGGGCGAGATCGTCAAGGATGAATCACTCCAGGGCTATCACTTGAGGAAAGCCAAAAAAGCTGGTGCTCTTGTTGGTGTTGCTCGCTCTGTGGACGATGTAAAGCTTTTACTTGATAGTCTGGAAAAGCACATAGACTAAACCTTTTGGTTGAATAGGAGCTAAGATGAACAAAATCAAAAAAGAACTTGATAGAGTCAAGCCACAGCTCGACGCCTTAGAGGAGTGCAAGAAGTGGATTAAGGCTTCTGGCTTTTCTTGCGCTCAGATTGCTAAGATGAGAGGAATTAGCGTTCAAGCGGTTCACAAGTTTATGCGCTCGGCCTCTTCCAGCACTCGGACAATCGCAAAATATTTGAATGTTATTTCATGAAGCTCTGCACAGATTGTAAGCACGGGCCGGACTTTGTTTCGGGCACTAGGTGTCACAACCCTACTAGGTCAAACTTGACAGATGGTACGCCAAAACACCTGTGTGTACTTGAAAGAGAAGATGGGTTTATTGGTAGCTTGATTTTAGGGTCATGTGGCAAGGCTGGCCGATTTTGGGAGGCGAAAGCATGAGGGCGGTCTACCATATTAGGCGGAAAGGGGGCAAGGTTATCTTTTTGACAGACCCATACAAGATGAACTATGAGTTTGATGAGCTTGAGAAACTGCGCCCAAAATTGATAAGAAATGAGGCCGGAGAATATCATGTTCAGGTTGTTTCCGACAGTCATCTAGTAGCTAAGGCAATATTGAGGAACTTGAAATGAAAAACAAATACGCTGACTTTTACCTAAACTCTGAGGCTTGGACTTGGCCATATAAGCCAGTGAAGAGAAAAGATGTTGATGAACAATCGCCATGTACTAACAGTTTCCTTAGAAGACTTTCCACGATGAGAAACGGATGATTAAAACTTTAGAGGAGCTTTCTAATTGGATAACGTTGGAGGCCAAGGTAACTACGGAACTCCAAGTCCAGGCACAGCAGGCATTTTGGAATCATCCTACTAAAGATTTGGGGAGAGTGTTCTGGGTAGTATGCGGAGGTTTCGAGGATGTTGACTGGAATGCGATATTGACTAACTCTATTACCCGATAGAATTACTTTTGTAATACGAAAGTCATAGGAGACTACAGCATGAAAACATTTTTACTCTCAAAATCAAGCACAGGCGAAAAATTTACGACTAAGGCTAAAAACTGGTCTGAGCTAGAAGGCAAGCTTTCACTTGGGAGCAAAGGCTCAACAATGTTAAAGAGTCGATTTTATAATGAGTACATGGCTTGTGTCGCTGGCGTTGGTGCTTACCTTGAGAACTCAGGCAAATGGGATTTAGCTAAAAGTATCTAATTAACCCGCCCCTCTCCACTAGGAAGTGGCATTTTTAAAACAATAGGAGATTTATGACTTATCAAGAAAAATTAGCATTTTGCAAGTTGCATTTGGGTGAAGAGGTTCAATTTTTATCAGATGAGGGAAATAATAATCCCCACGAAGATAAACTGACCGGACTCAATGTTAAGGGATTTTTTATTGACTCAATCAGCGGTAGGTGGAAATTTTGCCGACTAAAGCCAAAGCCCCAGTTTGTCGACTGGACGGTTGAGACGGCTGAATCTGTCCAGCTTATGCGAAAAGCGGGTGGGGCAAAGGTTTGGCTGAATTATGGTGATGCTGGGGCTTGGTATCAAGGCACAAAAACCACTGTGGAAGTCCCATACTACACACTCAGCGAAGAATGGGAAACGGTCGATGGAAGGCCTTGTGGAACGGAGGTTGAAGATGATTAAGAAATACACAGCATTTGGGCGAGAGTTTGAAGGATTCCCTGTCAAAAAAGATGTCGTCGATGGTTTCGAATTATCATCCCCTTCCCTCCACGTAGAGAGCGGAGAGGAGTGGAAGGGTATTCTCCAGAGATTCTGGTGTCCCAAGCATGTTTTTGAATTATTTTACACTGAGGTGAAATAATGAATACAGGCGAGAAAAGTGTCTGGGAATCGCTTATAGAAAATGGGAGCGCCTCATTTCAAGCTGGCAAGATGGGCCTGTCATGGTGCGAAAATTGTTCAGATTTTACGGAGGACAACGTTCGGGATCTATCTAAAGGCTGCACAGGCCACCCCGACACCTGGGAGGCTCCGGACCCAGTTGGGTATTGTGTCGATTGCGAGGTCGAAAAGTGAATCAAAAGCTCTATAAACAAGTCATAGCTCAACTGCTCACTGATATCGGCAAAGCAAGCGACCCTGACGAGAAGAATAGGCTTACTGTTCTATGTGGGCAAGTCATCGAGGCCAGCGGGTTGGGAAAGTGAAAGAATTTGGCGAGTGGATGAATAGTTGCAATATGAATTTTATCGTAGGTGGTATTAGATATGAGGCGGAGGAGTGGCTATGTATAGGGTTTTTCGATGGTATGGCCTATGAATCTGATGACGAATACGAAAAGGTGTCAGCTTTGGCGTGTGATCTCGTGGGTGGCGACCTCGAAGCCTTGGACGCCATGGATGAGCTCATGTTGTTAGATGAGGAACCCTTTGTTCGTGTGGCTAAGGCTGCCACCCCTTCCGAGGCAGTGGCGATGGTTGAGTCATATTTCAAAAGAAAGTTTGACAGGCTTTAAGGATAGTGAGGTGGGAAAATGACTAAATTCAAAGAGGCTTTCTTGGCTGGGTTCAATGCCTCTGGGGAAGGCTGGAATGGAGAGCAAGGAGTTACTAATGAGGATCTTGAGCTTATATATTCGGATTGGCTTGGGGCAAGATTGTGCGAGATTTTTGATAAACCTCCCGAAGTGGGGGACCCCATAACTCCAAAACTGGTTGAAGATATCCGTTTTGTGATGGCTCACATAGCAAAGAGCTAACAAGTTGACACGCTCGAAGGCTTGATAGACTGAAAATTAAGCCCCGACATGTTCTCCTATGCATGATCGGGGTTTTTTTTATTGACCTCTTGGCGAGCACGTTAGAATCTAGGTCCAGAAGTAGCTCCAAACTCAGAGCACAGGGTACCCCTTCGGGGCTCGCTGAGGTTGTAGGTGGAAGTCCTGCCTTCTGGAATAAAAAGTGTAGCTACATGCTTTAGTGGTAGACGAATGGGTGTGAGGCCCTTTTTTATTGACCAAGTGGGATTAACGATAGGATGAAACTGAGGGGCACTAGATTGAGTCATGACTTTCTAGGGTCTTCAAATGCTTCGGCCATGCCCCCTCTTTTCAATATGAAGCATTGATGAGATAAGCATTATGGAAAACTGGAAAGCTGTTGTGGGTTATGATGGACTCTATGAAGTCTCCAATTTTGGGAGATTGAGATCACTTGATAGACTGAGCACAACAGGAAGACAGCTAAAGGGCAAGATGATGAAACCCCACACTAACAAGCTTGGATACATGAGAGCCTCACTAGGAGGTTTAAACCCTAGGAAGCATCAAATCCATAGGCTAGTAGTCACGGCATTTATTGGGGCTATTCCTGAAGGATTGGTCATAGATCACATTGATAGCAACCCAAGCAACAATAATCTTAAAAATCTTGAGGTAGTGACCTATCACGAGAACATGGTTAGAGGTAAGCTTTGCACAATGGCAGAGTCGAAATATGTTGGAGTTGTTCGCAATAAATCAAATTGGAGTGCCAAGCGCAGTATTGACGGGGAGACATTTTTTCTTGGGACATACAAGACGGAGCAAGATGCTTCGGAAGCATATCAACTTGGCAAGGAAACAGGAAAGAAAATCATTAAGCCAAAGAAAGGATATTGTTTCAATAAGAAGAATCAGAAGTTCATGATCGAGGTTATGGGTATATATTACGGATACGTTCAAACCGAAACAGAAGCGGTTAAAAAAGTAGCTGAGATACGAAAGGGCTTGCAAAATACAATGATCAAACAATAATGTACTTATGCCATTCTCAAAGAACGACCCCAATATAAACCGCAAAGGAAGACCCCCGAAAGGTGAGGCCTTTGGCGATATCCTTCGACGTAGACTGGACGGAATCGACGAAGAGAGCGGATTGACGGTAGCTGAGAAACTAATGGAGATGCTACAGGACAAGGCCTTGGGCGGTGACATAAAAGCCCTCGACATGATCTTAGACAGGACAGAGGGCAAACCTCAACAACATATCACCTCAGAAAATGAGAATAGGCTAACCGTAGAACATGACATAATCGATGCGCCTGCCGATCAAGTTTAGCCGGGATCAACATGATTATTTCTTTGGGGACCATGGAAAATACCGAGTAATGACTAAGGGCCGCCGAGTTGGATTTACTCACGGCGCGGCGAACTATTGCATATCACATGGGCTAAGGCATGACCACCGAATTTTGTGGGGTGATACTATCCATGGTAATCTTGACCGATATGTAGAACGATATTTCATGCCTGTCTTAAAAAAGATAGACTCTAAATGGTGGAATTGGAACGCTCAGAAAAAAGAGATGCACCTAAACGAGTCAATTATCGACTTTAGGAGCGCGGAAAGACCAGAGAACTGGGAGGGGTTCGGGTATCACAGAATCATCTTGAACGAGGCGGGGCTAATTCTGAAGGGTGATCGAGGGCGCTATCTTTGGAATAATGCCGTTTTGCCAATGACTGCTGATTATAAGGATTGTATTGTCTTTATAGGCGGGACACCAAAGGGAAGAACGGACAAAAATGGGTCTGACTCTATCTATTATGATATGTTTAAGAGGGCTGAGAGTGGGGCAGCGAATTATTTTCACTGCAACATCCCAACCACAAAAAACCCATTCCTAAATCAAGAGGCTGTTGCTGAGGTGATCGCTGAACTTCCAGAGGGGCCAATCAGGGACCAAGAGGCCTATGGGATCTTTGTTGATGCTGGTTCTGGCATAATCAAGCGTGAGTGGTTACGGATCGACGACAGATTACTAGAGGGTGAGAAAGTTATAGGGGTTGACCTTGCGGTAAGTACCAAGGAAAGCGCCGACGATACAGCGCTTGTCTGTATGGTTAAGGATGAGAACAACCGCTATCAGATTGTTGATGTGGAGAGCTTCAAGGCTTCATGGCCAGAAGCAAAGCCTCGAATAATGGCCTTTATTCGCCGCCATGATTGCCCAGCTTACATCGAAGATAATGCACAGATGAGAGGGCTAGTAGATGACCTTAAGCGAGAGAAAGAGATGCAGAATTGCACAATCCATGGTGTGACAACAACAAAAGACAAGATAACATGTGCTTCCCCTTGGATCAGTCGGCTAGAAAATGGTCAATTAACTTTTTTAAGGGCACCATGGAACAAGGCTCTTGTAAATCAATGCCTTGCATTTACGGTTGAGGACAAGGGGCGAACGGATGACATGATCGACGGGGTGTCTCGCTGTTGGGCGGCTTTCAGTGCTCCTAGCCTTTTCATAGGTGGCGTTGGCTAGACGATGCAAACCAAGGGGCTAAAATAGCTTAATGCAGTGGCCCTTTCAGAATAAAGAAACAAAATCCTCAGTCTCAGAAGCTCAATTGCTCCACACTGAGCATCACGACTACGCGATGCAGGACTGGGAAAGCTATGCTAAAGAAGGCTACAAGGCAAACCCCACGATCTTTAGGTGCATAAGCTTAATCGCCACCAATGCAGCTGCTATCGTGCCACAAATTAAAGTGAACGGCGAAATCGTAGAGGATCATCCTCTCCTAGCACTACTAAAGAAGCCGAATGTCGATTGCGGTTCAAATGAGTTTTTCATCGAGGCTTTCTCTTGGATCCTGTTGACGGGCAATCTCTTTACTGAAAAAATCAGGGTAGGCCAAGAAGTTAGGGAGCTTTGGAACTGGCAACCTTACCTTTTCAGCATTGATCGATCAAGTTTAAATCCTCGTATCCCTGCTGGCTACTGGTGGAACAGAATGGGCAAGAAGTCACGATTTTGGGAAGTAGATCCTATCTCAGGCAAGTCTGAAATGATGCACTGGGGCTTATTCAATCCCGACAAAGAAGTCGCCTTCATGGGTCAATCCCCTATGAGTGCCGCCGCTTCTGCTGGTGATCAGCTCAACGCCGCGAACAAGTGGCGCCATGACCTCTACAAGAACGATTGCCGCCCTAGTGGGCTTTTGAGCACTGATCAGCCCATCACTACCACTGACGAGAAAACTCTAATGAAGAGGCTCATCGAAAAGGCAAAGTCTAAAATACTTTTGCTTGGTGGTGGGCTCAAGTGGACTCAGCTAGGCATGACGCCTAAAGATGCCGACTTTCTTAACGGTAGCAAGTACAATAAACAAGAAATATGTGAAGTGTTCGGGGTGGCCACTCAGTTACTAGGCATCGAAGGATCAATGACCTTTGCTAACATGGAGCAGGCGGTAATTCACTTATACAATCAAACAACACTTCCACTAGTTGATCTATATTATTCTGAGCTGTCTCGATGGTTCCAAGAAGATTACCCTGGCGCTGAAGTCTGCTATAATCGAGACACCATCAAAGCTTTAGAGCCAGAAAGACGGGAGGCCATGAAGCTCAGACTCGAAAGTCCAGATGTAACGATTAATGAAAAGCGCGAGATGTTAGGTCTTCCAAGGATTGAAGAGGCTGACGCTGACACCGTATTTATTGACCCCAACAAATTGCCCATTGGGATGGATGTATTTACCCCCGACGAAATGGCGGCTCAAGATGCCGCTAAAAGCTTTATGAGAATGGGCATGGACAGAGGCACAGCGGAAACTAAAGCTCTTGAGATGTTCAGTGAGAAAAAACATGATCACAAATAAAACCCATACCCCGCCTCTAGGTGGAAACCCAATAAGGATCGGGTATAGGATCGAGGATAACATCCCTTTCCTATATGATATTGATAGTGGCAGGCCATTAAGTGGCATTTTTGAGCAGAGCATTGATTTTAATATTAGAACTGCTTTGAGCGCAACGGTCAAATTTTACCTTCACGCTGATGACGGGGCAAAGCAACTATGTCGCGCGCCAAAAGACTAAGACAAGCCGCAATCCTCAGAAGAAGGATAACCCTAATTGAAAAAATATTCACTCCTCGCTTTAAAGCCGAGATGGTGCGCATGTCTGAGCAGGCAGGCCAAGATTTCCAAGATGGCGGTCTGGGACGGGCTGAGGTCGGCCTTGATCAGCATAGGAAAAACATTGAGGGGCTTCTTGTAGACTTATACGAGATGTGCGGTGAGATATCCTGGCGCTATCTCAATAACTTATACGGCAAAGAGAAAGCGTCCATGCTTCAAGCATTGGCGGCTCTTGCTTCTGATTGGTTCATGACTGCATTCACGGATGCCCAAGGAATATCAGGCACAACAAAGCAATTTCTCAAGGATGTCACGGCAAAGCTAGTCTCTGAGGGCGTTGGTGAGGTTGTCATGGGCAAGAAGATACGCGAGACTATGACAGGCATGGCTCCATGGCGTTCTCGATTGATTGCACGAACAGAAAGCCACGCTTCGGTCATGGCTTCACAGCAAAGCATTATCGAAGGCATGGACCTACCAGAATATTACAAAGAATGGATGAGCGGGAGTGATGGCAGGGTCAGAAAGTCACACAAGAAAGCTGACGGGCAACTCGTTAAACCAAAGGATTCTTTTACGGTTGGTGGTGACCAATTGCGTTATCCTGGGGATCGTCAAGGGAAAGCTAAAGAGGTCATCAATTGCCTACTACCAGACATGAAGGTTTCTTTATGCCATCCCGAGAAACTCTTTAGAAGGCGCTATGTCGGTGAAGTCATCAATATTGAAGTCGATAGCCTCAACAAACTCACCGTCACCCCTAATCATCCTATACTTACCAATGTTGGGTGGAAGCCTGCTAGACTCGTCAATGAATCTGATTATCTCATCATAAACGATAGGGCTAACCTCCTCGATCTTGTTGACTCGGACGTAAAGGGAGTGAATGCCAATGTAGGCGAGTTGTTTGATTCTCTTGTTAATTCGGGGAATATTCCAAGCACTTCCACTGGTATTGTGGACTTCCACGGTGATGTGGTCGATTCCGATGTCGAGATTATAGATGTAGGCGGGGCGCTGGTGAATAGCGTTGAGACCACGAGTGCGGCAACCTTGCAAGATGTCCTTCTCAAACTTTCCGAAACGACAGGACGTATTTTGGTTAGTGATCGCGCGATTGACAAGTTCCTGTTCAGATCGCTTGATCCCTCTGACAGCATCGTGAGCAGCTTTAGTGATTTTCTTGAGTTCGTCTGGACTTGCATTCTTGAAACGGATCAAGTTTGCCTCACTAGCCGATCTATTCTTGAGACTCAACTTCTTAAGGCAAAAGGTTATGACATTTCTATCAACCTCAAGGATTTGGCTCATTTTGAGGACGGACAACTCCTGATCGTGGAGGGCTTTAACTTTATCAATAACTTTCTCCCAACGCTTCAAGAGCTTGACACCATTAGCCTTAGCAAGCCCTTGAACAGTGCTCTGGCTACACTCCAAGATAACTGCTATTTCGCTGGTGCTTTTCCCCTCGTCGAAGAGCTGTTTAAATCTTACCTCTCTATCCTTCCTACGAAAATGAGTTGCAGACTTGAGAACGTAGGTCTTACGAGTATTTCCCATTATGATGGTCCTGTTTATAATATTGAAGATAAAAAGGTATTTTACAGCGCATCTGGAATAGTCAACCATAATTGCAGATGTGTAGTCTCTGAGGTCTTCCTTGATGACTTCGAAGACATTGATTTAGAAAACTAGACGATGAACAATAAAGGGATAAAATAGAGACATGGAAACACTATTAGCAAGCCAAACAGCCAACGGATCTGGCGCAGAAGTCAACATAAATGACGGGGGTTTTAGGTTACTGAGAATCTACGGCACTTTTGACAGCGCAACGGCCACACTTGAAATTGATTTCAATGGCTCAGGCACTTGGGTAGCTGATTCGGGTGGGTCTTTTACTGTCGCTGATCAATACTACTTGAACACCAAGGCAGGAATGCAAGTTCGATTAACTGTTTCCAGTGCTGGTGGATCTACTTCCTTGAATGCGGAGATGCTATGAGTATCCTAGGCTCGATTGTTCAAGCTTCTAGCGGAGGGGCTGGGGGGACTTCATTCACTGATGTTATTACGGCCATAGACTACACCGTCACAGGAACGACAAGCGAGAGAATCTATGTAGACACCACTAGCGCGACTGTCTCTATCACTATACCCGCTGGCGCAAGCAATCAGGTCATCGAAGTCATTGACGCAGGCGAGAACGCAGGCACGAACATCATAACAATCGTCGGGACCATCGACGGGGTGAGCAACTCGACCATCGAAGCTGACTCTGGATCTAGAGCAATCGCTTACTCTGGCACAGCTTGGGAAACGAGCGGAGCCTTTCAGAACTACTTCAAAAGAAACGCTGCAACGGGTGCAATTTCAACCCAAGCACCTGACACTCTTCTAGCCAATGCTGTGACTTCTGGGAATGCTGGAGCACTTAGCGAGAAAAGCGTTGCAGATACAGACTTCACAAATATCGGTGCTAACGTCGATCAGACTGTGGATGACGAGTTTGGGAACGCTCAAGACACTGCCACTGAGTTCAACTCAGGCAACAAAAACACTGACGCAACAACACCCTACATAGTCACAGATGATGGGTCTGAGGGCGCGGCCTATGAGGGATGGAAAGCTTTCGACAGTAGTACAGCTACTTTCATGTCACTGTCAGCCAGCGGCGCCTCAGCATGGGTCAAGATTGATTATGGGACAGCACAGAAGACAGCGGTGATCGCTGTTGGTGGTGCTAATGCACTTAGCCTATGCGCTACTACATTGACCGTCGAGGGGTCCAATGACGACAGCGCGTGGACATCGGTGGGGTCAGTGAGTGGCCTGACGGAGATATTGCTCCCAAACTACCATCCAAACTTAGCTTTGGACGCTACCACAGCATACAGATATCTAAGGATCACTGGGGAGACTGCGGGGTCTTGGTGGGCGTGTCATGATATAAAAATTTATTTTGAGAACCTAGCGACTACATCAAACACCTTCGACACCAGACTAGCCTCAGCCGCATCAGGTTCATTCAGTGCAGGAACGTTTAAAGCTTACGACAATGTTGCGGCGCTGATCACTGGAACTGGTAAAGTAAACGTTGCTTACTCTGTCGATGGCGGGGCTTTTGTGGAGGAAGAAGAGGATTTTCCTAGCGCGTACACAATTGGAACCCTAACATCAAATACGGCGAATAGAACATGGGCGGTGTCTTTATCGAATATAGGAGCGGTGGGAGCTTCAAGCATAAAAGGCATTAAAATCGAGGGTGCTACTGGAACGAGTTCAGTTGAGTATTTTCTTCTTACGCCCAACGGCTCTAACTGGGACTTGCAAAGGCTAGGTGGCGAGACATCAGTAGCTTTTGTGCAGGGTGTAGAGCATAGCTTTGAATTCCCTTCTGAGTTCACAGTTGACGGCGCCAACGATTACATAGCGGTATCATTTCAGTCCACTGGGTCATCTATGCGCATGCTATCTGGGGGTAATGGCATATACAATACTACTGCATATTCCTCAAATCAAACTAACCAGACCTTCCTTTCTTCCCTTAACACTCCACGGATAAGGGTGACAGAGGGGACGCCCTACGATCAGGACACTTTTAAAGCCCTTGGTGACATCGCCTACACATCACAGTTCGACCTCAGACTTCAACTCGTCGGGACTCAGAAGTTCAGTAAGGCCACGATCTCAACGCCTAACACTGTGCTCCAGCTAACATCAGACGGTCAAGCACAAGTCATGGACGGAGGCGTCAAGGTGTCCAGCTTCGGCAAACTTGGCGTTGCTCCCGTTAGCCTTACCACGGCAGAGCGTGACGCTTTGACGGGTATGGACGATGGGGCTATTATCTTTAATGAGACTACTGGCGTCCTCAACACTTACAACGGCACAGTGTGGAAAGAAAACGCAAACAGTGATGGCGAAGGGGTTATCTCAACAGCACTCACATCCACATCTAGCTCAATCGCTACAAACGCGGCTTTGAGTGAAAGCTTCACCCATCTCACAACTGAAAACACGACACTGGCCAATCCAACAAACTTAAAGGCTGGTAAGACTTACACCTTCACTATCACTCAGTCAGCGTCAACGGCAAGGACACTAGCCTACGGTTCGGTGTTCAAGTTCTCAGGGGGCACAGCACCAACCCTAACCGCTGTGGTGGATGCTGTTGACATTATCTGTGGTATCAGTGACGGCACAAATATATACTGTAATTTCCTAGCGGATGTTCAATAATGAGCTTGCTCCAAGGGGTATTTCCCTTTAAGCCAAATCATATAGGGGTAGCTCTTATAGCTTGGTTCGATGCCGCTGATTCTAGGACCATCACGGAGAGTGGTGGGTTAGTTAGTGCTTGGGGTGATAAGTCTGGCAATGGCAATCATGCGGTGCAGAGTTCGGGCGCACTTCAACCAACACTAGTTGGTAATGCGGTGGACTTTGACGGGAGCAACATCCTACAAGTCACAAACGACCCCTTTAACGGCCTTCAAGACTTTGGTGTAATTGCAGTTTATCATGTTGATGTGACGAGTAACTGGAGCAATGCTCTCGCTTCGATGAATGGTGACCCTTCTTATGGGTGGCAAATGCGGCAAAAAGGCGCGAATATAAATGATCGTGCTTTTTCAAGGTACGGAGTACCTAATGTCGACTTTTTTAATACGATATCAGACGCTACTACTGATTTTATAGGAGCATATTATCGTGATTCCTCGAATGTTAGTTATATCAGACACGATGGAAATGCTGATGGATCGAATAGCGATGGTGGGCCGATACCGTACACGGGATTGTCAAACCGTTCAGCAATCGGTGGTAGGTATAATACAAATGACTGGGGTAATATTGCAGGTCAATTAGACGGCGCTATTAAAGAAATTATTGTTTTCGAGAATACATCCCTAGAAAAAGTGCAGAAAGTTGAAGGATACTTAGCTTGGAAATGGGGAGGCGCATAAATGAGCTATGAACTAGTTAGAAACTTACCTTACGATCATCCGTACAGGTGGGACGGTAGATTGTTTGGTGGCCCTAAACTTTGGCAACCTGATGAGATAACGACCACTGCTTGGTATGATGCGGCTGATACTGCGACCATAACGGAGAGTGGCGGCCTAGTTAGTGCTTGGGAGGATAAATCGGGTAATAATAATACTGCTACTCAATCAACGGGGTCAAAGCAGCCCTCAGTAGGTTCTAGCCCAATCAACGGGGTAAGCGCCATTAATTTTAACGGTTCAGATAATGCGCTAACAACTGCATTGACTCAACTGTCAACTTGCTCAATTTATATTTTGGCCAATGCTCAATCAAAAGGCGCAAGTCAAGATAGTAACGTATTGGGAGCAGCCACATCTTATAACAGCGGTGGCGCGTTTGTGTCTACTCAAGAGTATGGAAGCGGAAACGCCAGTGATGTAGTTTTCTATACTTCATCTTTACCAGTCCAGTACAGATACTTTAATGGCAATCAACTGCCGTTCACTGAGACTTTTGATCCTGCAATACACTATCATGAAGTGACAAGTGCTACAACGGAAAGCCTACCCTATACGTTAGGAAATAGAAACGCCACGAACTCTAGTTCAGGTTTTAAGGGTGATATCGGTGAAATTTTAATTTTTAACTCCGTACACGATTCCGCAACTAGGCAAAAAGTTGAAGGCTACTTAGCTTGGAAATGGGGAATAGAAGCAAACCTGCCAGCGGCGCACCCTTACAAATCATCACCTCCAACGGCATAATATTATGAGTCATTACATCACAGACACAGAGGCTCAGGCGCAAGCTCAAGAGGCCGCTGACTTTTCCGAATTTCAAGCCGTCCATGGTACACAACCAGCTAGCTATTGGCTAGTCACAACCGCTTGGAGCATCCCAAGGGAACGCCTAGACGGCAAATGGATCAGGGCCGTTTGTCCAAATTCAACCGCAACAGGGCGAACGATTGAGACAGATCCTAAAGACGGAACATGGTTCCCTGTTGAGGGTCCAGAGTGACCGACAATACTAATCTCCAGCGCAGAGGCTCGGATCAAGTCAAAGAGAAAAACTCAAGGCGAAATGAAACCATAGCCACAATTGCTATCATCCTTGGCGGCGCTTGGTGGGTAGCTGGTCAAGCTGCGAAAGAGGAAGTCCTGCCTATTCGGGATATCGCTATGAGAAATAGCACAATCGTTGATATTTTGGTTGTTGACATGACAGATATCAAGCGTGATATAAAAGCATTGCTGAAGTTGTCACAGGAGAAAAACAAATGAAAGGTGCTATTTTTATTTTACCGTTTCTGTTTGGGTGCTCGTCGTTTGGCTCTAACATCACGAAGGGCAAGAGCATCGAGACAAAGGGGACCGACAAGGTTGATGCGGCTTTTGAGCAGGACCGTCGAACAGAGGCTCCACAACCGTCTCAAATTAAAATCACGGCAAGTAGTAACTCTGTTGTGAATTTCACACCAGTCGAAGAGATTCCATTCAAAACGGACACCTCCATCACAGGGAAGAAGCTAAAATCAACTGAAGTCATGGATAAGACCATGAACGAACTCTTTGAGCAGCATAGCTCAATGTTCTATCTAATCATAGCTTTTTCTTTTATCATTTTTGTCATTGGCCTCAAGTGGTTAGAGAGTACCAAGACAGCAAAGGCTCTGTTCACGGTTGGTAGCTCCATCGGCAAGATGCAAAGACGACTTATGCAGACGGACAAGAGCGACCCACAACACGCATTTTTGAGTGAAATGCTTGATGATTTGCGTGATGAAAGGGACAAGATCAAGTGAGCGAAAAACTAGAAAGACTAAAAGCCCGATTCGTTAGGAACATGGTTGATCAGGATTGGGATGTACCCACGGAGATTTACATCCATAAATCGGAAAATACTGAAATCAATACTGAATTGGTATCTCAGGACACAATTATGGTTTGCTTAACTTGTGGCTTTAGGAATCGCCTAAAGAATCACAAGTGCGTAAAATGCGACTACCTACTACCATGAGAATTAAATGAGTTTTTCATATTCCTCAAATGTCGTTACTCAAGATGTGTCCACAACGGACACTGATTTAAGTGGGATGGCTGGGCTAACTGGCGTTACGACTGAAACTATTGGGGAGGTGATCAGGTACATCCTCAACGCCTCAACAGACGTGAACCCCCAAAATGCGTACCTTGAAATCCAAGTTACCATTGCTTCCAAAAAAACAACTTGGCCAAGAAACAACATTGTTATCAAGAAAGGTACGATAGCTTGATAGACGATGAACATTTACAGGGTAAAATAGCATGATGGAAAGATTTATTGCTCCACTCAAAGAGGTCAAGATGGCCCCTGACGACTCGTCCAACATTGGTGAGTTTGAAGGATACGCTTCTGTATGGGGTTCTGTCGATTTAGGCGGGGACATGATCGAGAGGGGAGCCTACAAAAACACTCTTGATGAGTGGGCTAATAAAGGCCAACTTCCACAGCTTTTATATTATCACCAGGATCAAATCATTATCGGTGACTGGCTTGAGATGCGTGAGGACGAGAAAGGTCTTTACGTCAAAGGGCGTCTATGGGTCAAAGGTGATCTGAAGATTGAAACGGCTGTTATGGCCTATAACATTCTCAAGGGAACTAGCGTCAAAGGCTTAAGTATCGGGTACTCAGTGAGAGACTACGATAGCCAAGAGCAAGTTGACGGCTCAAGGATCCGATTACTCAAAGAAATAAACTTATTCGAGGTATCTATTGCCCCTTACTCAATGGAGCCAAAGGCAAAAGTGCACTCAGTCAAATCATTAACCGACGAGGAAGGTCAAATCCTCACAAAGCGAGAAGTTGAGAAGGTTTTGCGGGACGCCAAACTCTCCAAACGACAGGCCAAGGCTTTTATAAGTGGTGGATACGATGCCCTTGTTCGCGATGAGCAAAGCGTTATTGAAATCGAGGATCGAGATGATTCTTCTAGCATGTTGGGCGTACTCGCGTCCTTAAAATCACTCAATCTCAAATTGGAGGCATAAAATGTCTGACGAGATCAACGGCGAGCTGAAAAAGATCGCTTTAGCATGGGAGTCAAGCAAGTCCGCACAGAACGAACTTGATTCAAAATTGGAAAAAGGTCTTGGCGGTATCGCTGAGATCAAAGCAAAGCAAGACAAGATCGACAAAGATCTTGACGCAGCTTTAGCTATGAAAGAGTCTCTTGAAGAGACTAAAACAGCCGTTGCCCGTATGGCTTCAGCTTTGGAAGAGAAGCAAGAGAAAACCGGCGTTAACGTCGAGCACTTGAACTCTGGCATGAAAAAATGGATGAAGTCTGGAATGCCTGATCGTACTGACGGTCTTAGCCTTAACGCTGATGAAGTCAAAGCGATGCAGTCTAACAGAGATCCGCAAGGCGGCTACTCAATTCAGCCTTTCTTCGGTGGTATCGAGACAATCTTGTTTGACACTTCTCCTATTCGTTCACTTGCCACGGTTCAAACCATTGGGACGGATGAGTATGTTGGTTATCATGATGACGATGAGTTCTCCGCTGGTTGGGTTGGTGAAATCTCCCCACGTGCTGAGACTGAAACTGCTGATCTTGGTGAGTTTAGAATCCCTGTTCGCGAGATGAACGCTCGTTTCACAATCTCTCAAAGATTGCTAGAAGATAGTGCATTTAATCTTGAGTCTTGGAGTCAAAACAAAGTCAGTGACAAATTCAACCGTACCGAGGCAACTGCTCTTGTCTCTGGTCTTGGTGGAATGCAGCCTCAAGGCTTGATCACTGGTGCAAACAAAACCTCTAACCCTGACGTATACGCTCGTGGTCAGATTGGAACCGTTGTCACTGCTGGACCTACTGCTATCACTTCTGACGAATTGATCACTTTGGCAGAAAAGCAAAAGATTGGCTACTTGTCCAACTCTTACTATTTCTTCAATCGTGCTACTCGTGCTTATGTACGAAAGCTTAAAGACGGTGAAGGTAACTACCTCTGGCAACCTAGCTATCAATTTGGAACGCCTGACGAGCTAAACGGTCAGCGTGTTGTTGTGTTCGAGGACATGCCTTCAATCGCTACTGGTGCAATCGCTGTTGGCTTTGGTGACATTCGCGCAACTTACCGAATTGTTGACCGTGTAGGTGTATCGGTACTAAAGGACCCATTTACACAAGGGGCAAATGGGAAGATATTATTTAATGTGAGAAAACGAATTGGCGGCGGTATCCAAAACTGGGACGCCATGAAATACTTAAAACAAGCATAAGGAGGGCCTAAAAAATGGCTTCTAAAGACGGAAAAAATAGTAAGAAGGTCGTTCCCTCGATTCTTCCTGTCGCTGCATCTGGAAACGTCACAGGCGTTGCTGTTGCATTGGCTGGGTTCGAGGCTGTTACGGCTACATTGACTGCAACCACTGCTTCGGTAGCGGGTACTTTCAAGCTCACAGAGTGCGCCACGGTTGGCGGCACTTACACAGATGTGGCTGCTGCTGACATCATCGGAACTCAAGGCGTTGCGATTGTGGAAGACAACACCGTATCTCTTGGATACATTGGTGTTCTTGGCTTCATTAAGGCTGTGTTTACTCACAGTGCAAATGGTGTTATCTCTGCTGACGTTGTCCTTGATCACGCACATTTAGAGCCTACTGGCGCTAACTAGAGTGAAGTATAAAGCGGTTGAATCCATTGTTACATACCCTGATGGATTCAGCCCCTTTAATTTAGTAGAGGGGCGAGAGTATGAAAACTTGGACCCCTCTACTCTTGATTTTTTGCTTAAGAGAAAACTGGTTGTCGCTGTTCTGCCTATGGTCGAGCGCGAAACTAAGCCAGCCCCTAAAGCAGAACGGGTAACTAAAAAGAAAAAGGTAACGGATGCGATCAAAGGTAACAACTCAGCCAACGATTGAACCCGTAACGCTCACTGAGCTAAAGGCATCTCTCCGCATCACAAGGACTGCGGAGGATGCCCTTTTAACTCAGTACATCACAGACGCTAGGTTGATCGTTGAAAGGATCACAGGGCGAAAACTTATCACTCAGACTATCACATCGTACTACACAGGACTAGGCGGCACATGCTCGACTACTTGGTGGAGCGGGACAAGGATAGGATCTGAGAATTCCCTTTATGGGGGACAAAAATTGGAACTGGAATTTACACCAGTCCAAAGAATCACTAGCTTAGAGGGTGTCGAGATAGACAACTCCGAGACAGCGATTGCATCAACTGAATATTATCTTGACAATTATGATGACGATATGAGGCCATACATAAGGCCCGTTTCTTTCATTCGCAGTGGATCAAGAGGTGAGAATAACTTGAAGTCTGTTTATGTCGCTGGTTATGGCGACAACGCCTCAGACGTTCCAAGCGCAATTCGTCGCGCCATTGTTGTTTTATCTGGCAAGCTATACGAAACTCGCGGAGATTGTGGGGACTCATGCCAAGCCGGTCTTGGCCTTGGTGGAATTTTGGAGCCTTACATCATCAAACATGTCTGATCTGTGCGCTAGAGACTTCTCAGAATATGTTGAGGTAGAGACACCTACAGAAGCCGCTGACGGGTCTGGGGGTTATGTTAGCACATGGGCGAATAAGGCTTATATCTGGTGCATGGTAAACGACACGGGGGGAGGTGAGTCTTTCACTGATGGTCGTGAATCCACCAATACGAGCGCGGTTTTCGTGACTCAATACCGTGATGACATCACAACTAAGGACCGCCTGTTATTGGATGGGGTCACTTTCAATGTTCGGCGTGTTGAGAACGTAGATAGAAAGAGTCGATACTTACGTCTTCATGGTGAGAGTGGGGTGACTACGTGATCACTTTTGAGGTGGAGGGGCTCAATGCTCTAACAAATAAACTCAAAGGCTTGCCCGTTGGTATAGCCAAAGAGGTAAGAGAGGCCATGAATGAGAGCGCATTGAGGGTTAAGGCTGACGCTATAAGCTCACTCAGAAGAAGGTCAATCGGCAAAACTGTTTTGAGAAGAGGAATCAAAGTTCTAGTCTCAAAGCCTGGAGATGCCCCCAACAGTGACACGGGCAAATTGTTAGAGAGCGTGATGGTTTCCCCCGTTAAGGGCAACATGTTTAAGGGCTATTCGGTTGAGATAAAGGCCGTTACCCCATACGCTGAGATACTGGAGGATAAGAAAAGACATAACCGTCCATTTATGCAACCAGCACTAGACAAGAATAAACCAAAGATTAGAAAGTTGATCATCAAAGCCGTGACCAAATCAATATGATAATCACAGATGAAATACTAGCAGCCGTACAGGGCCGACTGGTTGGTAATGCTGGAGTGATTGCCTTGGTGCCTAGCACTAAGATAGGCAATTACTTGAAGCAAGATGTGGGCTATCCTCATATCCAATATGACCTAGATTTTGAAAGCATGAACGTCAAGGGAGAAGACTCTCAAATTGTAACTCTTCAAATTGATATCTGGGCAAATTACAGAGGGTCAAAAGAGTGCCTGACTATTGCTGACGCTGTTAGGGCTGCCTTTGATGGGATACCCGTAACAATTGCAAGCGGTAATGGCTTTGGGTGCACCTATGACACCATGGATCCATCCCAAGAGCCAGAGGGCACGACATACCGTTGCTCGATGCTATTCACGATGTACTACTCAGACTTATAATTAAACACTTACACGAGGATTAAAAAATGTCAAAATATCTTGGCGACTCAATGTTGCTCAAAGTTGAATCTGCTCCAGCGTCGGGAACATACGCAAAGATCGGTGGGGCAAGCTCTCACTCAGTCTCAATAAATAATGAGGCTGTGGATGTTTCAGATAAAGATTCCAACAGATTTAAAGAGCTTTTAGCCGCTGGTGATCGTTCTATTGCTATCTCAATGGAAGGGTTCATTTCAGATGAAGCCAACTTTGAGATTTTCCGTGTTGCTGCCCGTGATGATGCCATAATCAATTATACCATGGAATTTGGAAACGCTAAAACCATTGTGGGCGCTTTCCACATTGACAGTTTTGAAATGACGGGTGCAAGAAATGAGGGCCAAGGCTTCAGCTCATCACTCTCCAACTCAGGCGAGCCGACAACACTCGATTAAACATTCGAGGGTGACAGCGCGGGGCTTGATCTCTTCGCGTGGCCGTTGACTCCTTGCGGCCCGTCACCCTACTTTTTAAGGGGCTTCTTTTAATGGAGTAGATTATGGGTAACAAGTGGAAAGGAACTTTCGAGGTTTCAATAGCTGGCAAAGAATACGCATTAAGGCCATCATTTGATGCCCTATGTGAGTTCGATGAGGTCTGTGGAGTATCTCCACAAGAAGCACGGGCTCAACTGGTGGATGGGAACTTTGGCCCCAAGGTAATACCTAGCGCATTATGGGCTGGGATGAGGGGCGAGTATCTGATTAACGGTGGCGATAAAGTTAAATCTGTTCGTGTCCTTGGTGAGATGATCAGGAAAGAAGGCTTTAAAAATTATCAGCTTGATGCTTTGAAATTTCTCACATATGCTTTGAGTGCTGACGACATCATTGAAAAGATTGAAAGCGCGGATGACATTGTGGAAGAAGAAGAAGAGGAAAAAAAAACGTAATAGACTTTGAGATTGAGTGGTGGAGATTCGTGGGCATCTTAGTAAAAGAATACCATGTCTCGCCCCATGACGCTTGGAATTGTACTTTACGGGAATTTTGTATAATAACTCATTGTAAAGACAAAAAAGCGATAAGACAAAAAGTCGATGAAACATCAAATGCAGAAATACTTGAATTTTTTGAAATGCGAGAACTAGCCAATGCCATCAGGATATGAATTAGTTGTAAAGATTGGCGCTGATACTAGCGATGTTCGCAAGGGTCTAAAGAAGACAGGACAGCAAGTAGACAACTTTGACAAAAAAGTAAAGAAAGCAGGCGCTGGATTCAAGGGCACGACCAGCGGAATGCTGTTAGGTGTCAAGAGGCTTAGGGCTGATGTCGGGGCTTTAACCTTTGCCGCTGGTGCTCTTACTGGCGCCCTTGGGCTAATGGTAAAGAGCCAAGTTGATTCTGTTAGAGAGACAAAACGATGGTCTAAGATGCTCGACATCTCAGAGACTAGCCTTTCCTCTTTGACCGTTGTGGGAAAAAGGTTTAACGTTTCGCTCGATGATGTTGCCAGTGGCATGAGTGACATGTCTCTAAAGATAACTGACGCTGCTAATGGAGCTAAACCATTTGAAGAGATTCTAAACAAAATCGGCCTAAACAGTGCCGATCTAATCAAGCTCAAACCTGATCAGCAATTTCTAAAATTGGCCGATGCTATTAGCGCGGCTGACTCAGAGCTTAAAAAATTCGCTCTCGATGAATTGGGTTCTGATCCTTTGCTCAGAATGATCGGGATGCTGGATCAGGGATCAGACGGCCTCAAGGCAATGATAAAAGATGTAGAGGACTTGGGACAATCCATGTCTGCTTCTGATTTTCGCAAGATGTCTGAATTGAGTGAAAGCATAATGGAAGCCAACATAGAATTAGAAGCGGCGACCAAAACTATGACTCTGAGGATGGCACCAGCTCTTAGCGCCATTGTTAAATTAACAACCTTGACTTCTAAGGGGCTAGGGGAAATGGCTGATGCTGCCTTTTCATCTGGTGACGAGATGACAAGCCTAACGGAGAGAGCTGGCAAGTTGGCAGGTATGATTGCCCAGGTTGAGGAAGAACTGGCTTCCACCAAAGCAGGAGAAAAATGGTTCGTAAACGTGGAAACCGAAACAAAGAAAGTAACAAACCAGCTGAATATTCTCAAGAATGAAGCTAAAAACGTGAACACTCTCATCGCTGAATTATCGGCTGAGAGATCAGCTGACTCATCAGAAGAAAGTGAAGAAGGTGGGGGCACATTAAAAGCAGAGCAAGAAGCTAAGGCAAGAGAAATAGGTTTGCAGGCTAGGGCTGATGCTCTGCAAGTTTATGCTGCCAATGAACTGATAGCGAAGGCTGAACATGACAAAATGATGGCAGAAGCTACCGAGCTTGGCCTAATTGCAGAAGCTGATGCTAGGCAAGTATACGCGGCCAATGCAATTATAGCAAAAGCAGAACAATACGCTCTAGAGCTGGAAGCAAACAAGGGTTTTTGGGCTTCGATGTTTGAGATAGACAGGCAGGCAGGGAAGGCAAACGCAGACCTTTGGGCCTCTGGATGGAAGGGCAAGCAAGCTGTGGCCTCTAAGTTCATGGGGCAAATGTCCCAACTGATGAACACCAATTCAAGAAAACAATTCGAGATCGGCAAGGCGGCGGCCATTGCTCAAGTGGCCATCGACACGCCTAAAGCCGCGATGAGTGCTTATTCTGCTATGGCTGGTATTCCAATTATTGGGCCTGCCCTTGGTGTCGCCGCTGCTGGATCTGCAATTGCCTCCGGCGTGGCACAGATGCAAAATATAAAGAGCCAATCTATGGGAGGGGGCTCCAATGCTAGTGCAGGGGGTATACAGGCCGCGAGTGGTGGAGCTGGAGATGATCAAGGCGGTGGAGGCGGTGGCCAAGAGAACGTGACTAATTTCGATGTGAACTTGCAGGGACAATCCTTCTCAGGTGAACAAATCAGGCTTCTTTTGTCAGGGATCAATAGCGAACTCGAAGACGGCGCTAAACTGGGAGCCATAAACGTACGATGATTTATCCAAAAATACTTTATTCCAATTCCCTTCGTGGGATTACCCCTTCGTGGAGCGGCACAACGCTATCAGGAAAGCCTCCCGCTAATGCAACCGATTGGTCAGATTATAGCTACTTCGAGGCCGATACGGGAGTACTTGATTTCGCCGTTGCGGTCGATACAACCCTTGACACCTTTTCAGCGTATGTCGCAAAATTCACGGGATCAGGAACAGAAACAATCGAGCTGCAATACGAAAGCGCGGCCTCTACGTTCACTTCGCTTGTCACAATTAACCCCGCCGGCGGAAAGCTTACGTTTAATGAGTTCACCGCAGTCACGGTGCTCGCCACTCGAAAGATCAGAATTATTGTCACAGTTGGGACGGGTGCATTACTGATTCGACAGCTCGTTGTAGGATCTTCAATGGTCGCAGAGCAAGGCCAGTATCAAAGCGCCACAAGTCCAAGGCTTCTAGGTGGCGTCAAAGTCACGAACACGATCTCCGCTAATGGCTCAATTCTCGGAAGAAGTATAAAACGTGTCGAGCGTATGGGCAAACTTGATCTAGAATATTTGAGCCCGGCATGGGTCAGGTCTACCTGGGAACCCTTTGCAGCACATGCGGCAAGGTATCCATTTATCTACGCATGGAATACTCGCGACTACCCCACAGAGATAGCCTTTTCAGCTTGTGAGGGTATCGAGACACCAAAGCACATGGGCAAAGGTGACAAGATGAGTGCATCCATGAAGCTTAGAAACTTAATCGCTGATGAGTTCGCAATCTGATGGATATCACTATTGAAGTTGGACCTAAAGTTTTTCAATTGCTGGATTGCGTTGATGAGTTGATGGGCCTAGTTGAGGTCGATTATGTCAATGATGCCTATGCTTTGAGAACTGAGATCAATAATATTCTTGGCGATATGGTGGTTGTCAATTGACCTATAATTTGCAAAAGGCAAAGTTTGCCAAAGAGCCCGTCTATCTCATCGAGATAGATTTAACCGCGTGTTCGTTGGTCTACGGAAACAGCCCATGCACAGCAAGCGGAACAGCTGCAAATTCCTGCTTCAATTCCTTCAAGACTTGCCAAGACTTAACTAATTTTGCAAGCACAACAAAAACATATCGCTTCAGCTCTACACGCTTAGACGGTAGCCAAGGCGACACTGACTCTCCAACGTTCCCAGTCGTGCTAGATGTGAACACAGCACCAACTCAACTCACACCAGCTAAAGGACTTGGCATTCGTTCAACTTGTACCATCAAGATGACTGACTTTCCATGGACAGACATTGGAGTTGACCCTTACGTTGCATCACGAACTTACGACCCAAGAGAGCAGGGGACATTTTTTGGTAAGCTCCTAGCCCGTCATCCTTACTACTCGGGAAGGGTTTGCAGGGTCAAGACGGGATACCTCGCTGATGACGGAACTTATGACGCTTCCAATTTCATTACCCGTACTTATTTTATTGAGTCAATCCACGGTCCAGACAAGAATGGGAACGTAAGCATGGTGACCAAGGATATCTTGAGCTTTGCCAGTAATGCCAAGGCCCAGCTTCCTGTTCAGAGTCAAGCGGAGATCACGGGGGACATCACTTCAAGCGCGACCTCTATCACGATCAATGACCCCAATGACGACATCAAAGACTCCTACGATGCTAATCAGAAATACATCCGTATTGATGACGAAACGATGTTGATAACGAACTTAACAGGTTCAAACCCAACATACACACTAACGGTCACACGAGCCAACATGCCCACTATTTACAATGGCACCATGACGGCCGAGGAACATAGCGCGGAAAGCACGGTTCAGCAATGTTACCACTTCGACGATCAGCCTATTGATGATATTGTAAACTATTTACTTGATGATGTCACGGGAATTGATTCCAGTTATCTTGATACGGCTGGATGGCAAAGCGTTATGGATTTTGGATTTCAAGCGTATTCTTTCAGCTCTCTAATCACTGAGCCTATGGGTGTGAGCGATCTACTTGAGGAGCTGACAGAACACAGCATTTTGCTATGGTACGATGAACGGGCTCAACTGGTCAAGATGGACAGCATCATCAACAGAAGTAAGGATTATGGACCCTTCAATGATGAGGTGAATCTGATAGCTGAGTCCGTCAATGTTGCGCGTTCAGACAAGGAAAGAGTCTCTCAAGTTTGGGTGGCCTATGGACATCGAAATCCTGTGCTACCAATGGACGAACTAAAAAACTTTAATGTGGTGAAGCTTTCAGCGGATCTCGATTCTGAGGGCGTGAACCAATACAACGAAAAGAGAGTCAGAAAAGTTTGGTCTAGGTGGATGCCCTTATCTCTTGGGGCTGTTGCCTCTGAGATAACAAACCGCCTTTTGAACTATTACAAAGTCACCAAGAAAAATATCACCTTCACCTTTTCACCGAAAGATGATTCAGCTTGGACTGGGAATCTTATCACCTTGCAGACAAAGCAACTTCAAGACGCCTTCGGGGCACAGCCAGAACTAGGCTTTCGCATTCTTCAAGTCAATGAGATGCTAGGGAATGGTGATGTTAAATACAAGTATGTGGCACAATCGACTGATCAAGCATTGATTAGGATTGGACTAATCACCCCTACCTTAAACCCAGAAGATGGAGTCTCAGCATTCCCAAATTATGACACCGCTAGCGATACCCTCAAGCAAAGATACGCTTTTATTGCTGCTGATGATCGGGGTGATGGCTCCCCTGGCTTTTCACCTGACGAAGACCCCTATCACATAATATGAACGAAAAAATAATCCTAGACATTTATTGGCCAGTGATCGAGCAAGCGATTAAGGTCCAAGCTTATTACAATGGGCGCGGTGATGGCGTGGCAAAGATTTGCCCAGATGTCACAGGCAAGATGATCACGGAACTAATTAAGGCAAGGAAAGCTTGCCCAGTCGAAAGGACAGAGGTTTAAATATGGCAACTACAGTAGCAAGTTTCTCGGCAATTGATGACACCGCGATAGATGCGGAGTCTCCCATCGTCGAAAGCATGGTAAAGCAAATGCGTGATAATTCCTATTGGATCGACGCAGGGACACGGAAAACCACAGAAACAGACACAAAAAAAACATTAAAACCAGATGGCTCAGGTGGTGTCGCTTGGGCAACTGGTGGAGTCAATGGCACTAAAGGCGCTGGTACAATAGGCACAACTTCGGGCTCTCCGACTTCAGTTTCCATAATCAGTGGCTTGGTTTTGCATTTCTTATGGGGCACAAACACATATTTTATAGACGCATCTGATGATACTTATGCTAACGCTATAAATGGAACGACAGGTACAATCACTGGTACTTTTGCTGATATTGGTTCTGGCTTTTACGTGAGAAAAAATGGATCTGCTTATGAATTTTATGCGCCATCTAATACATATGGATATATATGGTTATAAAAATTAACGATAATTAGCACACAACCCGATTAACCCGCACATTTGGGCGTGAACATCTAGAGCAGATTCGGCAACTATTTGAGCCCCTAAACATCTTGAAGCATTTTAAGCACTTCACTTTTTTTAGGGGCGGTGTCTTTCGGCACAAGCTGTAAAAGTTTTCTTCGTGGTCTAGCATGTCCCCTATTTTAATGCACGAGAAAAGGAGTCAATCAACCCCTTTTACCCCCCACATGCACTGGATCCCTAACAAAAAATTCATCAACATCGTGATCATTGCGCCTTCTTCTCTGCCCACGCCTAGACGATGTGCGCCCCCTCCCATTTCTCATCATGACTTTATCGCCACCGTTGCTGA
>TARA_R110000737_G_scaffold35809_2_pt1 | contig 30513 bp, 40 predicted proteins | sample TARA_R110000737 | Tara Oceans TARA_R110000737 (sample SAMEA4398027) | marine metagenome | biome: Polar Biome; feature: [SRF] surface water layer (ENVO:00010504); material: water (ENVO:00002006), including particulate matter (ENVO:01000060) such as... | depth 5 m | reverse complement strand
CATTCAATAGTTGATGCTTCTCGTGTTAGACCTGAGGGTCATGCAATCTTGTAATAATAACCAGAAGGATTTTATACAGACATTTTCCCAAGTCTGAGGCTACAATACTCATAGAGAACCATAAAAGGCAGGAGAAATTAGATGGAAGAAAATATTAAGGAAGCACCAACAGAGTGTCTTTGTGAACAGGCGGGGCATTGTCCTGTATATCAGGCTAATATTAGCGAACCTATTCGACGCCAATGTCAAGGAGATCAGCAAAACAGAGATTTTTACTGGAAATTATTTTGTCCCCAACATACAAAAGAAGGGATCAAGGAGTCAGAAGAAAAAAGAGACCTAAGTATGGCCAAGACACAAGTAACTAGAGCCATTGCAGAGCTTAAAAAAGAGGGTATAGATCTTGATGCAGAAGGTATAGAAGTTTCTAAGGGGCTCGGAGATACAATTTCTAAGGTACTGTCTAAGCTGGGTATTACTACGGATGTTATGAAAAAGGTTTCTGGTCTACAAGGTTGCGGGTGCGACAAAAGAAAAGAATGGTTAAATAAGATTTTTGGATATAAGGAGGATGTCTAATGACTGCGGAAGAAATAAAAAAAGAAACACCTAGACAACGACCAACAGGCCATCTATTCCATGGAGAAAGAAATATGACTAAGGTAGGTAAGCAGGAAGATATAAAGGGAGACGACCTAAACGAGCTTGCAGGAAGATTTATAGATGAGCTATATGAAGAAGGGGTTGTTATAGATACTATCAACGAAGAAAATACTGGACTTGGGGATTCTATAGAGAGGGCTCTTTCTAAAGTAGGTGTTACTTCCGAAAAGATAGAAAAGATTTTTGGAGTAGGTGGCTGCGAATGTGGAGCAAGGAAGAAATTTTTGAATAAGCTATTTCCATTCTTCAGAAAGGGGCAGGTGAATCTTTCAGAAGAACAGAAAGAAAGATTACAAGAAGAAGAAGATCTCCACCAGCAGTACTTATTGGACAAAGCTAGAGCCATAGCCTACGAAGAACAGCTTCAGAAGAAGGAAGAACAATAGTAATTCCTCTAGACTACCGGATGAAATAAAAAAGGGGGGTATAAACCCCCCCCCGCTTTTAAAAAAGCTACCGGAGCAGCACTAAGGGGCCACCATTGGCTTGTAAACAAACCAACCTTTGTCTGGCAAGTATCCTCTATTCTTTTCAGAATATGTTTTTTCATTAATCCTTTGTTCTTTTTGCTTATCGGACAGTTGGTCCCATCTAATCTTAGGGTAGATTTGACCGCCCTTTTTCGTTCTTCCAAATATAAGCTTACCGCGACAGTCCTGACAGACAACTTCCAGCCAATCATTTTCAGAACTATCGTGACGGCACACAAATTTTACATGGGGAGAATTACACTTCCCACAAGCTTCATGCTTAAAGATTTCCTGTACCCTAGCAACCTGCTTGAATACCTTTTCTTCTGTTTCGGCTTCTACTTGGAATGACAATTCATTTGTTACTCTTACACTAGCTTTCATCTTTACCTCCGGAATCAAAATTTTCTCTCCACTCTGAGTTGTAGCCTTGTATATCTTCAGGTATCGAAGAAGAATTCCTCTGATATTCCGATAGGGAACTTAGCAGACTGCGTCCCTGTAGATTGCTAACTCCTCCAATGGCTTTAATATTAGCACAACTGTTCTTTACCATATCAACTAAACTAACGTCTAGTCTCTTGCACATTTGATTGATTGCTAAGACTTGCTGATCTGTTATGTTTTCTTCAGCAGCTAGGATATCATCTGCTGATGTATTCTGCATTTCCTCTGCTGTTATAACGCGAAGCTTCAGAGCTCTCCTAAGGGCTTTACCTTCTGCCCTTGTGTCGGCTGTAGCAACTAGATGTTGATTAAATGGATAGGGTATATTCTGGTATTTAACATCTATACAACCATCTATAGTTATCGTAGAACCGGTTGTATATTTTTGTATTTGCAAAGTGTGTTTAATAGTACATCCTCTATCATCGGACTTAACGATCTCACTAGTAGAGGAAAGTATTTCACCATAAACACGCTCGGTTACTCTACGAAGACCGTCTACCGTAGGGTTACCTTCCTTGAGTTCACTATCGTCCATTTGATCTAGAACATGCTCACTCCACAAGGGGCTTTCTGAAGAAATAATTTCTTCCAAAGTTTCATCTTCCACAGTTTCCTCTAACTCTTCTACCATATCTTCAAGTTCTGTTTTACTCATAACTCTATATACCTTTCACCTTCTTTTGGGAAGTTCTCCCTGATTTTATTTAGTGATTCCAATAGGATTGACAGTGTTTTTCTAAAGTATCTCTGAGAGGTTCTTTGATTCTGTTTGATCCTAATTAATATTAAACCCTGAGAAAGTATTAATCCTGTTTTTTGTTGGTCGGATTTTTTATTTCTCGCTAGATTCTCTTCACCCCATACTGGTTTAAAATGGGAAGGCCCATCTACCTCTATAGCAACACGGAGTTCAGGAATAAAGAGGTCAATCTCTAGCTTTTGGTTCTTAAGGAAGTGCTCCTTATGAAATTGTACCACGATTTTCTCTTTGGAGAGCTCTTCAAGTAAAAACCTTTCCATCTTCGAGCCATTTCTAGAAGCTTCTCTTATAGCCTCCGAGCCCTTTTTTATCAGGTCGGCTTTCTCTTCTTCGGTTTTACTATCCCAAGAACGTTTTCCAATCTGAGACCTTTTCAGTTTCTCGGAAGCATCCATACTATCCCACACCTGCCCTTGACTTTCACTTATCTTTAGCTTAGTCAACTCATGTCTTTTCTTACCCTTAGTAGGGTGCTTTAGCCTACCCGACTTAAGTGCTAGTTTAGCAGCTTCGCTACGACTTCTTATTCTTATTCCAAGCCTTTTAGCATCACGCCTAACTTTGTTAGAGTACGTTTGTAAAACCTTAGCAATCTCTGAAAAACTTAACTTTTCTTTTACATACTTTTGTTTTAATAGTATTCTTTTTTCTTCGTCTGGCATTTCTTCATACATCTATAAATAGCCCCCTTAATTGGTCTAAATCCCATTTTTGAATTATACAGTCTGGTTTTCTAAAGAAATTTTCAATGTCATTGTATAGGTTAGCAGTACTTACAACTAGCTTTACCTTTGGGTGACAATAAAGGTTTAGTAGTTTTTCATAGGGAAGGTTTCTGTTTTTAGTCCATTCAGTATCGGTAGCATAGAAAATCTTTTTTTCAGAGCTTTTGTTGACTAAAAGGATTTCTGTAGTTCTATAGCAGGTAGAGACAAGTATTCCAGAGAAATCAAAACTTCTAGTAGCTGTAGCTATGGCGAGGTTGGTAGTGTCCACTATAGGTAGTAATGAATCGGTAAAAAGACAAATGTCCCCGGTATTCGAAAGTTTTGAAATAGCCGTTAGCTCTTCTACACTGAAAGTTTCCTTTATTATTCCTATCATAATCTTACCTCTTTTTCTTTTCTTATAATTTGAGCGTGACCTGCTAGACCTATTACCTCAAAGGTCTCTGCCATAACATTGCCATAGTTCTTGTTTGCTAGGGATATATTTTTTGTTATAGAGGTCGGCTTTGGTGGGCCCATTTGGGAAGCTCTAGATACAAGCTTTTCAAGTTCTTGAAAATTAGAAAAAGTAGTTACCTTAAGTCCCTCTTTCGTAGAAACGACAGGGTTACCACCTGCATACAGTATCTCACCCCACATTTGACCAGAAATATCTACGCAAAGATTGGAAGAGGCACACAAGTTACTTCTCATATCCCAACCTATTGGTCCAAGATAGTTCTTTATATCTAAAGGCATGGATCCAAAGAAACGTGCGTTATAGTTTGTTAATATATTAACTAGAGTTCCAATGACTTGCTCACTGAGCCCTACGAGAGTTTCAGTAAAGCAACAGATATTACAAGATATCTGCTCGGAGTACTTCCCAACTGATACCCCGAAAATATCAACCATGTAGTCTGCGACTGGGAGACAGGGGACCTCTTTTACTTTCGACGAACCTATAACAAGGGAGGGTCTCTGGGGGTTCTCTGCATCTAAATCTCCCACATAGATAAGCGGAATTTCGTTGCCCCCTAACCCGTAGGACAGTGACTCTAAGTCCACCTCCGGTGAATAGAATATAACCTCAGGCTTTAAAGTGTCAATCATATCTAGCTCGCCTAACTCCTTTTTATTCCAAGTCAAAAATGGAATACCGCAAGCCCTGAGGCAGTTGGCTATCTTCATAAAATCATGTATACCATTATCAATAACTATATTCACAGGATCTCCTTTGCTCTGGAAATGTCTTTTGCATTATCGACATCTACCGTTTTTACAAGTTCGTTCTGAACGCATTTTATTTTCCCTCCGGAGGAGACTACTCGGTTCAGTACTTCGAATAAGAAATACTTTTTATGCTTTGAATTCCACGCCTCTTTTTTAAACATAGACAATTCTTTACCTTTCAGGTAAACTATCTGGTTCCACTTTAGTTTTAAATCATACATCATATGTGCTAGATTTCCTTTGTCGTCTATAGTGCATCCTACTTCTGACTCTTTATATTCGTCTTCGTTTGCAGAAGTGCAAGACATCGAGTAATCTATAGTCGTTAGGGCTTCTTTGTTAAACACGAGGTCTCCGGTTAGGATAAGCACATTCTTTGATTTGGTTACCCTCAGGGCCATTCCAACACTTCTAGATACGTTGGTAAACTCATACATTTCGTTTTCTAGCTTTATGCATTCCTCTGGTGCTGTTGCTATAACCTTATCTGATTTAAAACCACAAACAATAATTATTTCAGAGTTCGGCAGATGGGATTTAATCATTTCGATTTGACGATCTAGTATAGTATAGCCATGAGATAGCTCTATCAGACACTTTGGACCATAAGATTTCATTCTTCTACCAACACCGGCAGAAGGTATTATAACAGTAATTTCTTTGTTGCTCATTATATAGTCTTAAACAACCCTTTCATGTGAAATATGTTAAAAGAATTCTTGGCGCAATAGGAGTCTATTGTTTTCATGTCCAATACCTCTGAAGACCCGAATAGCTTTCTATTAATAAAAAACGGCCTTAATCCATTTTTGTTTTCTGAAGCCATAAGGCAGGCATTCGTTAAAATACTTTTATTAAATTGGCTCATTATTATCGTAAGGGATTTCTTGCTTGAAAAAATAAAAGGGTGAGGGACAATCCCAAAAACATCGTAGTCATAGCTCTTATGATAAACTTCACTGAAAAAGTTTGCTGACGGAGGAATGTTATACCAAGAGATTACTCTTTTGTGATCTTGGACTACTTTCACTAGGGTCTCGTGTGCTATTATGATGGTTTCAAGCTTTGGCATAATTCAGTAATCTCATATATATGATTGACACTATCTTCCTCTAGGTGCTCGATCTTTGTTTCAATACTTATATCGAAGGCATTTCCAGTGTGTTTTCTGTGTAACATTCTACTCACAAGCAGTCCGTTTAGACCACATACAGCTCTAGCAAAGGCTGGTTTCTTGTCATCTTCAAATATAGAGATGTGAAGTTCTTTACTAAAACTCTCAGGAATGCAAAAGCCCTCTTCAAATACTATGTAGTACATTAGCTTCTTCTTGAAATACATAGAGTCTATAGCTAGGTCTATTGCGGATCGAGTGCTGATATCTTCCCTAATTACACTTTGGACAGACCAATCAAACTTTTCTTTGTAGGGTAACATCATCTTCTCTATAGCCATATTCGTATTGTACGTCTCTTCCCCTCCTACATGACTATAGCTGGGAACCACTATACTAAGAAAGCTCGGGGGAGTATGCTGTTTCGACAAAGAAGCCACTTGTAACTCAAGACTATCTAGTTCAGAATGAATTTTATCTGATGTTATAAGGATGCATTGATATGGTATTTTTATTTGCTTTTCAACTATCTCTTTTAACTCGGACTTCGCAAAATTAGAAGCCCACTCCTTGTCTCTATGATAAACACATATTTTATCGTTAATGACAAAGAATTCTTTACCTGACCCATCATAAACCTCTATAACCTCAGCCCCTTGATCTCTATATCTCTCAATCCGGCCAAGCTCACATGAAGTCTGAGTCACTCCGGATGATATCTCGAAGGCGCAATCCCTACAGGAAGTGTGTATCTCTTTGACTATATTGTTCACTTGTTTCTCCTAGCTTCTAAAAAATATTCCGTTCCAGTAATTCCAGCAAAAAGTACATCGAAAGAACCCGTATTCCCAACATATTCTAAGATAGCGTTCAAATCTACAGATCTAGATTTTCCATAAACAATAAGATCTGAGAACTGCCTGTTAGTTAGAGTTCCCCTTTCTCTCATTCGACATGCCTGCATAACATCTGTCCCTTTGATTTTTATGACGCCACCTATTCTTACCTTAGCTAACAGTATCTTTAATATCTCTGGGTCTTCGTGACTTTCTAGAACATCAAAACACTCTATACTGTTACACATGCTAGGCCTGATGTCGTCTAGACGATCTTGTTGTATTACTAATATGTTACCCTTCTCTCCTATCTCAAAAGGGGCCGCTTCCTTTTTTGCAAAAACTATAGCTTTCATTAGTTTAATCCTTATTATAAATGACTTTGTTTATCTAAGATTGTCTAGTTAATATGTTAGAGACCACCATACCCGTTACTTAACAGGCTATTATCACAGGTTGCCGTACTGAGTTGTCGTAGGGTTTGGAAGACAGAGTTCCAAGAGGTCTTAAATGTTTCCTTAGTGCAGATAAAATCTAATGAAGACTCCTTTGCTTGCTCTGATATTTTTTTATAACACTTAGGTGTTCTCTTTAGATATTCCATTGAGGCCTTTAACTCGGGAAAGTCCCGATACAAGAAGCCATTCTCACGATCTTGAATTATAAGATCCGACTCTTCGCTATAAGGCAAGAATACTACACCTCCGTTCTGCATAATTTCCAGAGCGAGGGTTGTATTTCCTACCCAAGTTTCTACAAAAGAACTTACATTGGAGATCTCTCCTTTAATATAGGGCTCTATGTTGCATTCGTGCAAAACTTCCTGAAACTTTTTCATGATAAAAGGGTTAATGTAAGAATTAATGTGAGTAATAGAATAGTCTTTTACACTAGATGATCCTATATCTTGAATCCCCACGCTTGGTATCTCTATAGAAATCCTATTATTCCCAGACATATATTTTTTACCTGTAGATCTATCTACCTTTAATGTTGGTTCATGATTGATAGCTATCCCTTTATTTATAGAGACATGAATATCTGCCTCAACATCAAAGGGTCTACGAGTGACACCTGCCGAAAAAGGATGCATCACATATGTAGCCATTCCAACTGTATGTACTTGAATCATAGGAACTCTTAGTTGTTGAGATAACTGTCTAGCTATATCGAAGTCTTCTGACGTTCCTACGGAGATTACAGCAGCTATATCTGAGTCCACATTTAGATCTTTTCCTTTAATAATTCTAATATTATCAGAAAGACCAGAGATAGGAATCTGCCATTGATCTCCCCGTAGGATATAAAATATGTAATCCCCGCACTCCCCAAAGTGTTTCACGTACTCCTGTGAGTTTGAACAAACAACAATGAATTTCTTTTGTACTTTGAGAGACTCTCTCATTATGCTATTTACTGAAAACACGGTATTTCCCTTATAGAAGAAGCGAATTTCTCTTCACCAAATTCTTTTTCAGTATCAGAGTGTATAATATTTTGTTTTTCCATGAAGTCCCATCTGTTCTCAAAGATCTCCCTCATTGTTTTTGCTAAAGAGCTAGAGATAGGAAATAGACATTCTTCCCTTCCGGAGTAAAGTTCCAAGGCCTCATTTTCTTTAAAGGTTGGGATATCGCTATAGCTTTCTGTCTTGTAAGCAAACCCATCTTCGCACCATTCGTCGAGAGAAGAGCCTTTCATTATGATGGCAGGATTAGCATATCTAAACCCGACAAGGGTTTGAAGTTGAATTTGATAAGACGAGCACATATCTATACAGCAGTTTGCTTCTTTATGCATATCATCCATATTAGAATATCCCTTTATTGAAGGGTATAGGTCCTCTTTATATATCCCCAGATTTTTTTTAACCTTAGTTATGAATTTTTCAAACATAGGCCTGTCTGTAGCTAATAGAGATAGATAGACTGGCTCATGAGCTGCAAACTCGTGAAAATATGCCGCCAGTATCTTTTCTAGATTAGCCGTCTCTCCCATAAAGGGTATGTAGAATCCAAAGTCTCCCATAAGAGGGGGTACTTTTTCTGTGTTTAATGAGGGCGGAATACTAGGACTTACTACATGTGCTTTTCCTACAATCTCTTTCGGGAGGATATTTTTCTGCACGTTCGAATTTACTGCAATAAAATCAGCAAGAGAAAGCTGGGAATTAAATGTTCTTTGATGCTCAGTTTGTGGTTCGTAGAAGGCCACGGTGGGACAACTTACTTTATTAATAAATACAGGATCTACATTTTGCACGCAAACATCATACTCTCCGTGGTCAAAACTATTACTAACCTTTACTGGTTCTGCTGTTGTTTCTGTACTAAAATTCTTATGCACACAGTAGAAGTCTGTATTCTTGTGTAGATTAGAACATAATGAGATAGACTTTAAGCCTTTCTCGGAATCTTCCCTAAAGGGAGATATCGTAATTATTGTCTTTTTATTTGTCACCTGTATATGGGTCCTTTGTAAAATATGAAGTTCCATAGTCAATAGCCAAAGCTCTTGCCTTTTCAATCTCATTATGTCTATCAATTTTAGACTTAAAGATGTTTACTAATTTTTCTCGATCCATGTTTTCAAGTCCCTTTTCTATATAAGATCCAAAATTTAGAGAGGATATGAAAGAACATGCTTCATGTGAAAACATAGATTCTGGCTCTTGCAAGAAGACTGAATACATCCATCTAACAAAATCCGTATGACTTTCTATCTGAGGTATCTCTTCTTTTTGTAGAGTCTTTTTATACTGAGGTGGAGACTTCCATTGACCCTGAAGACCCACTGGCTTATAAGAGTCAATATATTCTTCCCACACCTTTGCCGTATCGTCCCAGTTATATCTAGTTACAGCTCCCTCTCTAGCTTCAGAAGACTTTCTATCTCTATATGAATCTGTCTCTGAGAAGAAGTTTTCCATAATTTCGCATAAATGCTCGTTTGACGGATAGACCCTGTCGGCTCCAGTGTCAGCTTCTCTGAAAAGTTTATCTATCTTAACAGGGAAACCTTTTGTATATCTCACTACATCCTGCATAGCACTATAGTTAGTTGCAGCTATAGGCACGCCACAAGCAGCAGCCTCTACCTGAGGCATACCAAAACCCTCACAAATGGCGTACTGAACATATAAATCGAATAGATTATATACCTTAACTAAGTCTGGAACCTCAAGACCAGCAGAAACATGAGGCATAAAGCAGGTTCTATTTCCACAGTACTTGCACGCACATACGGCATCTTTAAACTTTGCGGGGAACCACCTCTTGCAACTTCTGCAGATATAGGTGCATAATACTTTATGGGCTATTCCAAGCTCTACGGCGGTTCCTCCTATGTCCCACCCTTGCTTTTCAGGGTAGCTCGTATGCAAATACAAGAATGCCTTTTCGGATATCTCTTTTGGAGCCTTATCTATAAAAGATTTAAAGGACTTCATTAGTTCTACAAATAACTTCCTTCTTTGGTTTCTCATAACTGTTCCAATTATGAAGGAGTCTTCTTGTAGTCCAAGAGCTTTACGCAACCCTGACTTGCTTGCTACAGGCTTAAAGACCTCTGGGTTTATTCCCGGAGAGGCACATCCTATTACGTTTATATTAGATGTTGCTTGCTCTACTAGGGTCTGTGTTCCAAATTCAGAATACGTAAGGATAGCATCGCAATCTTGAAAGACTTCTAACCACTCCCTCCTTTGTGGTGCGGAATCTACAGTAGGCATCCAAATCCAGTGAAAATGTTTTCTGAGAGGGGAATCGACTATCCACTTGTCCATCCAAGGGTCTCGATATGTTAGGACGATATCTGGCTTAAAGTCCATTACAACTCTATCAAACCTCCACACTCCAAAGTTATTTAGATTGTTAGATCTATATGCCTCTTGTTCCTTCTCATTATTTTCATCAGGAAGATTCCCATAGTATTTCCAAGGAATGTCTCCTATCTGTCCTTTATGTCCCCAAGATGCGAACTCAGCCAGCTCATACTTACCTGTATCACTTAGTCTCTTCAAAATCTCTTTTGCATAGGTACCAAAACCAGAGGCTAAGTGGTGAGACTCCGACAAGAGTAGCACCCTTTTTTTATTATCTATCATGTTGCTCTCTTATCTTATGGATAGCTCCATATAAAATCTTTTTGATGTAGGACTTGCTTCTTCCCGCTATCTTAGAAATCTCATCCAATTTATATCCCATTCTTCTCAATTCAAGTAATTCGCACTCCTCGTTGCTGAGCTCTTCTGGACAGACCTCCCAGAAGGATTGTTTTGAAGTATATGTAGGAGTCGGAGCTAAAGCCAAAGAGAAATACCTATCCCTCTTGAGAGACTTTATATCCTTTATTATTTCCCACCTTATTGGATTCCAAGCATATGTAGACAAGGCGGCTCCCTTTTCGATGTCATACTTTTTCAATGCTTTCCAGAGTCCTATTCTACCAGCTTGAGTGTAATCATCACGCTCTGTTGAGTTCTTGGGGTTGAAAGAGTTTACTACCGAGACTACAAGACCCATATTCTCCTCAATCAAATCATTAATCAAATCGTCCATGTTATACCTTATTATAGCGTACTTATTAAACTAACTTCTTAACTGTTCCACTTTTTTTATCAAAAAACCTCCACGACCTTTGTCTCGGTAGCCTCTTAGAAGGACGGTGCTGCCCTCATAGATAAGCTTTTTATACTTTGACCACTCTTCTGAGAACGCGGTTACATTATCTATAGCACAGCTAGAGTCACTAACTGTCAAGAAGCACATATTTTCCCCTGAGGATCTTCCCTTCTTTATCTTCCATTCTCTAACCTTATCTACCTGAACTGCAAGACAAATACCATATTGACTTTCAAAGCCGTCTACGAATTCTTTACAGCTACAATTAGATCTTGTAGTATCATATTCATCTACTTTGTTACAAGTTAAAGCGATACCCAAGAGTTCTTGCTCTTGCCTTGCCATCCAAGATGGAGAATCAAACAATTCGTATCCGGGATTATCATAAGAGTCTAGTAAATCTTCAACTATAGGATTTCTATCTTTTCTAAAAATAGGCCTATTCTTATCCTTGCAATCAGAGGCTACAATCATGGCTCTCAGACATTCTTGTACGGTATCTTCGGGCTGTCCTCTTTTATATTCGCGAAGCCAGTTTATCTCTCGCTTGCTTAGCTCCTTTATTATATTAAATTGGTGCTGCATCTTTGACCTAGAGATCTTAAAGATATCGAAAGCTCCTGCTAATATTAGGTTTTCAAAGGCTCTTTTATTTACTCTTGGGGATACAAGGATCAAGAAACAATCCCAGTCACAGTCCTCTGGGTTTATACAGTCTTCTTTCATGTCAGATTGCATCTTATTAAATACGGAAGAACCTACCCCTTTTACATTGGTTATTCCATATGTAGGACTTTCTCCTAGAAGACCAAACTCTTCATTCATGTTTATTACGCTAGGGGGCATTACTTGGATTCCCATTACCTTAGCATTGTTTACAAGCTCTTGAACTTCTGCAAAGGTATCTGGCTTTCCTATAGAGTGTCTTAGATATGAAGTAAAAAACTCCCTAGGAAAGTGAGCCTTGCAGTAAGCTGTCAAATAAGCATTATAAGCATAGCTGATAGCATGCGACTTGTTAAAGGAATACCTTTGAGATTTCTCAATCCAGCTAAAGATTTCCTTTGCCTGATCCTCATCCACTATCCCTTTAATGGCAGACTTCTCTAGAAAAGATTTCTTTACCTTGGCCATCACATCGGCTTTCTTCTTTCCAATAGCCTTTCTAAGAGTGTCCGCTTCTTGTAGGTCGAAACCGGCAATCTCTGTAGCGATTTTCATAGCCTGCTCTTGATATACTAAAATACCATAAGTGTTGTTTAGGATGGGCTCAAGGGACTCATGTAGATATTCAATAGAATCTCTTTTATGTTTTCTATCTACATAGTGCATTGTTAGAGTTTTTCCTTTAACAATTGCTTCTAAGCATCCGGGTCTCATGATAGCAATCAGATCTGAAAGTTCTTCTATATTGTCAGGTTTTGCTTGTTTGGCAAGAGAACGACCAAGTTGTGACTCTAGCTGGAATACACCTTTTGTGTTTCCTTCTTTAATCATATCCCACGTAGCAGAACAGCTTAGTGTTAAAGACTCTATATCATAGTCAAAGATAACACCATTCTCGGTTTCTTGGAACTCACATCCACAGCTATATTTTTTTACACCTACCATTTATTGAGCGAACGCTCCTTTAAATTTTCCTACGGTCGATTGTTTCCTGTGAAATTTCATAAACTTAACTAAAAGCTTTGCCTCGTCTATAGTGTCGGATAAGGCTTCGTGGGCTTGAGAGGCTTCCATCCCAAAAAACTTTCTAAAGGCATCTAGCTTCATACTAGTAGGCTCTTCTAGATTCTCAAACCACATAAATAGAATGTCCATCATGTCAATCTTAGTCACCTTTGAGAAAGGAGATTTTGTTTTGTGCTTTTCGGCCATCCTGTTGGCAATGACAAGATCAAATCCAATGATATTATATCCTGAAGGAATAGGCTCCGTGTACCACTGTCCCGGCTTTTTGTCTACTTCGTACTTAGCACAGTAGTTGCAGAAGTTTTTCCAAACTACCTTCTCTGACTTGCCCTTCTTCCACTCTGATACAATATCTTCAGAGTCAACCCCTCTTTGCTTAGCATGCCAAGCGATGGTGTCTTGGTGGGCTTTTGTAAAGTAAGACTCTTTGTCTATGCCTGTTGGTTTAATTACAGCCTTAAACGATTGGTCCGTTTTTATTTCCAGAGTTCTGGGGTCAACCGGAACAGCAGCAAGCTCTACGGGGTTACAAGTGTCTGGGTCTGGACTATCAGTTTCCCAGTCAAATACAATTATCCATCTATTATTCATACTCTTTCTCCTTTAAGGATTTCCGATATATCCATAACTTTATCTAACATTTTAATTCCCAGAATGTCAAGCTTTAACAATCCAACATCCTCACAGCTCGTACCTTCAAACCCAGCGAGTCTACCCTTACCTTCTTTGTCTATGATCATTGGGCAAACATCATAGATAGGAAGAGGTGAAATAACGACACCTGCTGCGTGTTTCGATTGGATGATTTTTGTCCCCTCAAGTCTGATGGCTTGCTCAAAGATCTTTGATAGCTTGCCCTGCATATCGCCTTTGCTATCTAATTCACACCAATCCTTGAGTTTGTCCTGCTTGTTTTCAAGAGCCCATGTTATTACGGAAGCAGTTCCTAGCTCATCTCTCATATCTTGTAATTCGTCTGCTATTTTTGCCTCATCAAGGATATGCGAAGTGATAGCATTCTGCTCATCAAATGATATATTTCCCCTAGCAGCCATAACTCTTTTAAGGGAAGCTCTACCCTTCAGAGTTTGAAAGGTAATGATCTGAGCTACATTGTCATTCCCATATTTTTTTTGTATGTATTCAATAATATCTGTTCTTGAATGTTTTGGAACATCGATATCGATATCTGGCATGGATACGTTTCCCTTGCTATTTCTACCGGCATTGTAGAACCTTTCAAAAATCAACCTATATGGCACTGGATCTATTTGAGTGATCCCTATAAGATGTGAAACTATACATCCTGCAGCACTCCCTCGTCCGGGACCTATCAAATAACCCTTCTCTTTAGCGTACCTAAGTATATCTTGAACAATTAGAAAATAACTAGATAGACCGGCCTCTGTAAAGATGGAAATCTCTTTGTCAACCCTTTTCCCATATTCCGGAAAGTCCGGACCATGCTTGTCAATGTGTCCCATTTTATTAAGCCAACCTTCTCGACAAAGTTTTCTGAGTAGTTCGTTGGGAGATACATCAACTGGGCATGGGAATTCTGGGGGACTTGGAGGACTTAAAATACTATAGTCGGAGCACATGTTAGATATCTCTATGGTGTTTGCAAGCTCTTCACTTGTGTGAAATTCTGACATCTCTTCATAGGTTGGTATGTGGTAATTATCTGAGCTGAAGAAAGGCTTTACAGCTAGAGACTTTCCTTGTTTAAGATCTTTCTGGACTTGCCCAATGCTTTTTCGTAGAGCCGTGCACAGTAAAACCCTCTGGTCGTCAGCATCTTCTCTTTTGCAGTAACGTGCTTCCGGAGTAGCTACACAGGGTATTCCTGTTATCTTGGACACCTCCCTAAGCTTCTCGGCCACTTCTTTAGCATCTGGATTGTCAAGGGAGTCAATTAATTTAACCTCTATATAGAAGTTTCCTTTTCCAAAGGCCTCTTCCATTCTCTCGGCCTCTTTCGTAACATCTTCTTTCCAGTTAGTATTATTCAAAGCTAGCCTGCCTAGAACGGAGTCTATGTGACCGCTAAATGATATTAGACTACCTCTAAACGAAGATACCCTTTCTAGGAGTTGTTCAAAACCAAGCCTAGGTTTATGGTAAAAGTTTTCTAACGAGTTTGATTCAGATACAACAGACAGAAGACTTTTCCAGCCGTCCAAGTTTTTTGCCAAAACAACCTGATGATTCAAGCTAGCGTTTTGAGGAAGTTTTATTGTGGAGTCTTCTTGAGAAACATATAGTTTGCATCCAAGGATAGGTTTGAACCCATTAGAAATCGTCTTATGAAAATCAACAGCTCCAGACACTGTTCCATGATCTGTAATTGCGCAAGCCTCTGTTTCAATCTCCCCAAGTCTATTGGCTATATGCTTAGTTTGAGAGAGACCATCAAGAAGCGAGTATTCGCTTTGCACATGGAGGGGTACGTATTTCATATTATGTATTCCGGAATTTCTTGGTACAAGTCTTCTATTGCTAAATTATACATATCAACATGCGTTTTGAAGTTATTTGTTTTGTCAATTTGTCCACTTTTCCAAAGTTTTGCCCTTTTCCAATATTCATTAGCTGGCATAAAACCGCACAACCAAGCATTTATGAGGCCATAATATTTTTTAGGGTGCGAAGTGGTAACTCTTTCGAACTCAAGACTAACAAAGGCATAAGTGTCTGGTTGCTGGTGTTTGCTTGTGCGAGCAACAGAGACATCGTAATATCCCCTTGGAGACACAGTCCTTCTCTTTGTTTTTACTTCAATCCTACATCCCCCAGAAAGCAACAGGTCGTGGTTATACTTTTCCAGACCTCTGTTATTGCTAACAACCTCTGCTTTTACATAGGAAGCTACAACTTCCTCTCCAAGGTAACCAGCAACATTCCCAGCCCCTTTAAGTATAGAGTTATTAATAGAACCCAAAGCGTTGGCTTTAGCCCTTGCGGAGTCTATCATTTCTTTAGTAACATTAAGACGTATCATAAAATAACCATTTATAGTAACGTTGAGTCTTCGGAATGGCTGGTTGAACCACCCGTTATAGCCGACCCAAGAAAGCCATTTTTTGCCTGCTTTGCTATGTTCCTAGCAGCGTTTATGTGAGTGACTTCCCCTACTTGGAACTTGTTGCATTCTGGATTTTCACAAACATAAGGTAGTCCGTCTTTTACTCTTTTAACCTTTCTAGTCTCGCAAGAATAGCAGTCTCTACTTGTATATGCAGCCAATGTATTTCGATAAGCTATTTTGTTAGCTATACAAAGATGCTCCAAGATCTTATTGATCTTCTCTTGACCAAAGCTATAGTTATTTTTGAGACTTAGACCATCTAGTCCGAGACCTAAATTTGAATCCTGCAAAAAACGTATAACATATCCGACTTGTTCTCGGATCGCTCTTTCATACTTATTTTCAATAAGCTTCTTTTCTTTTCTTAACTTACTTCTAATAGTGCTAGATATGGCTTTTCTATTTTTATTACCTATACTCTTATCTATCTCGTTCTTTTTCTTTTCAATATCAGAGATTGTTTCTGGCTTTGGGATGATATAAGACAATCCATCTTCTTTGTCTTCTGCTAAGGTCATCCAGAAGTTCTTGTCTTTATTTATATCCATTCCTACCCATCCAGATGGGGGATGAAATCTTTTTTCACATGCATATTGAATAGTGTAAGAGTGGTTCTTCTGATTCTTTTTCATATTGAGAGATAGGTTACCTCCAAAAGAATCCTTGTGAATGTCATAATTTTTTTGAGGTATCTCAAAGTCATTTATTTCAAGACTCTTACGGTTAGCTAACTGCATTGTTAGTTTTCCGTCCTTGTGCTTCATTAGAATCTTTTTATGAGCCAAGGTTATGTTCCTCAATTGAGGAGGTCTGACAGTACTCTTAATGTAATCGGTTAATTTAATCTTTCTTGTGTTTGAAGTAAACCTTCTATAGGTAGTACTTATTCTAGTACCTGCGTGAGCTATTACATTAGCTTTCCAGAGGGCATGAGATTGTTCACATTCGTATCTTTCAAAAACATACTCGAATAAGGTCTTCAGAGATGTGTCTGTTATTCTAGGATTTGGGAACTCTGTTCCGTCTTTCCTGTGTGTTGTTGGATAGAAGGTTCCACCAGAGGGTCCCGTATATTCATTATTCCCTACAAGGATTATAGCACCATGACTATCTATTTTTTTTACCACAAATTCAGAATCTTTAATCCAAGAAAAAACCTCTCTAATATAAAGATTTACAGCATTTACGAAGAGCTCTGCTTCTTTGAGAAGTATCTTATCTCTTTCCTTGTTCTTCGGGATAAGTATCTTTCTGCCTCTTGTAATGGATTGTACTAACATTACACCTCTCCCGGAGCTTGATATTTACCGATAGCGTGATCAGGCTCTGCACAATTCTGTGTAACCCATTCTATGCCGTTCTCTTTTATCATAGCCATTGTCTGTTGACACTGGTTCAGACAGGCTCCAAACTGATTGTTCATGGGTTCTACGTGGGTTCCTTCATATGTATTCTTTCCTGCTGAGCATAGCTTGCTACACTTCCAACTAAAGATTTGCTGAGGGGCAGTCGTATTTTTTATGACTTCAAACTTTGCCCTTAGCATTTCCATAGTTTCTGGAATGTCGCTGTCTTGGAAATGTAGAGTGAAAGGCCCTCCGTCATTCATAAAATGAATTGTAATCAAGAAGGACTTTACGTGCGGGTAAAGTTTTTTCACAGCCAAATGATAGATCCTGAGCTGAGGGTCATTCTGAAGACTAGCAGGAGTCTTTTCTTTTCCCGTAGCCCAGTCAAGCCTACGACCAGTCTTCCAGTCAATGACCTCATAGGTATCATCTCCCACATCGGTTATAAGATCAATCGTTCCTTTTAGGGATAGATTTCCTTCCATGATTGTTCCGTCTTCTAGCTCGTACTTGTAGGCTCCCCACTCCTCTTCTACCTCAAAGTCAAAGTGTGGCTCAGCATCTACGACCAATCTATTTTTTGGATCGAACATTCCATCGTGGTCTTCAAATATTTTCCAAACCCACTTACGACAATGTTTGAGATCAAGAGGTTTCCAGTCGTGATGTGGAGTCCTTGATGTGTAGTACTCGTAGACCTTATCTATAATTCCGTTTAGGTAATCGGGGTCATAATTAGCGGTCTGGATTCTACCAATCTGACTGTCCTTGAAGGTTTTACGACCCTTCTGTAGACCCTTTTTAGCAAGAGCCCCTATCTCTAATATTTTATGAACTATCGTTCCTTTGTCGGCCTTCTTTCCTGACTTCCCGCGCCAGCCTAACGTGTACTCCATGTAATATTGCATGGGGCACATTCTATGCGAATTAAACGAACTGCTTCTAAAATAGACTATAGGAATGCTCATAATATATTTGGTAAAACAAAACCATTGATTTTGTGTATTACCTCGAATGTCTCTTTGCACTGATCTTCTATAGACATTTCTCTATTGTCTATAACATGATCGCACTCTTCTAGAGACGATTCTACCTCCTTCTCGCTAGAGTGTAAATCGTTAGTTTTATCCATACCTCTTGTTAGGCCTATTACGACTCCTCCACATTTCTGTAACGCCTTGATCTCGTTTTTAAATCTGATGTCGCAGACAAGAGATACCTCTGGCTTGTCTTTGTCGATTTTTTTAAGGAGAGACTTGATCCATATCTCGTCATCAAGCTTCCTTAGGATATCTGTTCCCATATATTGTAGAATCTCCCTAGCCGTCATCTCCCCACGCTTTAGGTTGAGACTTGCCGGAGTGAAGGTTGGGGTGTCCTCCCACCTAAGGTGAGTTTTAGTATTTTTATCGTCATCGGTTCCATAGACCTGAGCTCTCGTCAGACCAAAGACATCTATACACATATCTTTTAGGGTGTCTGCCAAGCCGTAGATTCTTACATAGCTACCTAGGAAGTCTTGAAATATCTTTTCGACATTCATATTCTTACTGCTGAACTCTACCCATTCGCAGTCTTTTTTTCTTTCGCCCAGTATGTCGCTGACATAAATTTTTCCATCATCTCCAAGCTTCGTTTTTTCAGAAACTTGTAACTCGGCTAGCTTCATAGCAACCAAATAATTGCATATTGTATTCTTTCCGCTTTGTTTCTTCCCAGCGAAACCAATGATATGTGACATTATTCCTCTTCCGTAAAAGAATTAGATTTAAAATAATCACCATAAACATTCTGCAACAGGGACAATCGATCTCCCGCATCCACCAAGATATCAAGAGCTTCCTCTAAATTTTTATAAAAATCTCCAGTGGAGTGATCTCCTATACCTACTGCATTATTCATCAATAGGTCGAGAGAAAGTCTTGCCTTTTCTTGATCTGTGATAGCCTTATGCCATAGGTAACTGACACAGGACTGTTTAATACTATCACTATTACTCACGTTAAACTCCTTTATAAATTTCCATTGCTTCATCAATATACGGCTTAATATCTGACGTTACCTTATCTACACTAAGTTCTGCCACATCGTTTGAGTCAAAAGACGGAAAATATATTCTATAAAGTCTAGAACACTGTTCTTCTATCTTTTGAGCTGCTCTCTTTCCAGCTTCGTCATTGTCCATTAGGCAAACCAAGGAGAGCGCTCCTGATTCGTCAAGTAAGTTTTTTTGATCGTTGTTAAAGGAGGTTCCAAATATCGCAACAACATTATGTATACCCGCTTCTGCAAGTCTCCAAGCATTTCCGGGAGACTCTACAAGTATTGCTACGCCGCTGTCAGAAATAAAACTCCTAGCCTTCCAGTAATTATACAACCACTTTTCTTTCTGAAATCCTTTACTATGAAACCATTTAGGAAAATGATGACATTTCCTAATAGGATTATGGTAGCTGCCACATTTATCGCACTGCGTAAAAACACTTCTACCTGTACACCCAACAATAAACTCATGTTCATTGTCATAGATAGGAACAACAGCTCTCTCGTACATGGGCTTTTCTGGATTGTCACAATAGCCGATATCATATTCTTCAAGAACTTCTCTAGAGAAACCTCTTTCTAAGTAGTAGTCGCAAGGTACTTCAACTCTTGATCTATATATTTCTCGCGTTATCTGAGATGTCTTTGCCCTAGAGGGGGATAATACATTCGCCATACCTCCAAATTTTAGTTTCTCTAGGCTGACATTCTCAGGAGTTAAGGCGTTTAGGTCTTGGTTTAGAAACTTAAGTAAGAACTCTACAGACTCACGAAATGAAGCCTCCTTGTCCCCCTCTTTCTCCCAGCTGTATCTAAATCTAGAGAGGCAACCCTTTATAAATCCTATGAATCCGTTTCCAAAGGTCTCTTCACATTGATGAGTTCTACACTTGTAGTGTATCTTGTAGTCCCCATTATAGTACAGATTAAGCGCTGTGTTATTGTCACCTCCATGAATTGGACAAACAGACTTAACAAGTATCTCATTCTTGTATGAGCTACTTATACCAAAATGTTCATATATTTGATCTAGATGTTCTACGGCTATTTTGCAAAGTGCATTTATTTTTCCGTAGTCATAGTCATTATTTAAATGGAATGTCTTCTGAATTGTCATAATCATCGTCTTCTTCTGTTACGCTCACAGAACTGTCAAGTTCAAAAGCTGTTTTTCCTTCGACTACCTTACCACAGTCTCCCTTGAGGGTTATGTTTATGTAGTCTCTATCTTCTAATCCTCTACCGTGACGTGCAATTACCGGAACTAATTTCCTGTTCCCATTTTCAATTCCATCCTTAGCAATTTCTTCATCAGACTTGGTCTTGTAAATAGTAAAGTTAGAACAAAGCCAAATGATTCTATCAGACCCAGAGGCCGTATCAGTGGATTCTTTACTAATTCCATCACGATTCAATTGCACGAAGGAGAGAATGGGTATCTCGTATTTCAGGGAAAGGTTATGGAGAGCTGTCATCATAAATCCAAGAACCTGAAATTCCTTCATGTCTCCCTGTATTTCCGAGGAGTCCATTAATTTTAGATAGTCATAAATGATAACACAATCATTAGCTTTTCCTTTATCATTTAGTCCTACCACTCTACTTATCCATCTCCTAACTATAGAAAGCTGTTCTTCAAATGAACACCCCCCTATTGACTTATAGTAGTACGGTAGCTCAGACACTTCTTCTGCCGCTTTTTTGACCTTAGCCTTCGTCAGCGGATTCTTTGCAAAAGACCCTGTCTCTATGTCGTTAATAGGGACCTCTGTCAGCATAGCCATTAGTCTATTCTGATGATCTTCTTTTCTCATTTCTGTGTCTAAGTTTAGAACTGGGATTCCTCTCTTGGCCATGTGAACGCCCATATTATCAGCAAGTAAAGTCTTTCCTATTTTAGGGCGTGCCCCGATGACATTAACAGTGCCCCTTCTCAGACCTCCTCCTATAGCAAAATCATAACGACGGAGACCTGTCGAGATTCCAATCTGATCTATGGGATTTTCTGCCAGCTCATCCAAGTACTCTGATATATTATCAAACATCTGGATCGGAGATTCGTCTGTTCCAGAAACAAGGCTAGCGACCTCCACAACAGAATCCTCCGCTATACCTAATATTTTAGATATAGATTCGTCCCCTTTTATCTTCAGATATTTTTCTTTAGTAAGCTCTAACTGATCATACATCATCCTTGCTATTTCAAGCTTCTTTATTTTAGCCGCAAACTTCCTAACATTACTTAATAGGACAGGAAATTTCATAATGGAGGATAGATGCTGAACCTCCTGTGTATTAAAGAAAGAATCAAGACCTAGTTCTTTTGCTGCCGAAAGCATACTAGGCACATCTATTTCTGAAGAGTCATCCTTCTCTAATATATGCTTTACGCATGAAAAGATTACAGTATTGGAATCGTCCGTAAATGCAGTTTCTGAAACAAGGTCTGCTACATCATGGTATGCCTCTGCTCCGTATCTGAACATTCCAGAAAGCACAGCTCGTTCTGCTGGTAAATCACTTAGCATATTTATCTCCTACCTGTCAAGCAATCGTTACAAGTCCATCTTGCGGCGTTCTGCACCAAAGAAGGGACAATATTGAATTTATTAGAACACTTATCACATCTTACTTTCACCTTATTGGCAGGTGCTCTACCTCCTCTGAGCGGATTCAACTTTGACACCTTGTCCGTTTCTTCAGCTACCTTTAGTTCAGCCAACTCCGAATCCGAAAACTTCAGGCTTGAGTAAATCTCTTCAAACTTATTAGTTGAATCATTTACCTTCTTAGTATTCCCTGATTTTCTTTTACCTCTTCCTCTTCTTCTTTTCTTATTGGGCGTATTTCCCAGAACTTCCTTGAGTTCCTCTTCGCTAAGTTGAGATAGCAATTCCATTATTTTTTCTTTTTTATCCATGATTATTGATCTTTGCCCTTTGTAGGTTTACAAATAAGTCGCTTAGGTTTTTAACTGAAGTAGCTAGATAAGTCAGCCTATCTGCCCTTTGTTGGGCATAGACTTTAATATGATTAACCTTTGAAGCGTATCCGTCTTCTTTAACTGCTTGATTATATTGACTATCCCAAGATCCAGAATACTGACTTTCCCGTCCAGACACTATAGCTTTTATTGCTGAAGTGGCCCAGTTTACCCTAGATACCTCCCTGTTATAAGATCTCTGCAGATAAAAAGAGAAACCCCCAAGTGATAGAGCTGCCTCTGCGCACTGTTCTACCGTCAGCTTTTCCATGTTCTGATGCGGCATATTCATATACTTTTTAACCGACTGGTCATGAAAGTCAGAAGAATAGTTAGGAAGTCCAAGCCTTCCTTCATACTCATCTAATATGGAATCTATTTTCTCTAGCCGTTCCTGTGCTGTATTTTGTAGAGCCATTGTTCTTGATCCTCATTATGTGGTAACTCTATGTATGTTATATTATTATACTCACACCATTCTTGTTTTCTACTATCTCTTTTCCTCTGATTGGTAAAATCTTGAGCAGATGTATGGAATAAGGTGTTAAACTTATAGTGTTGCTGTCCGTGTACTTCTACTACTAGCTTAAGGGTGTTGATATAAAAATCAAAAAAGAGCCTTTCATTTCTAGTAATTGGAACAGCGACTTCTTCTAAAATCTGAACCGTCGGGAATAGGTCAACAAGAATGTTTTTTGCCCTTAGGTGTAACTTCGAGCGCGGCCTTGTGTCATTTGCCTTTGTTACATATCCTTGCAGTCCCCAATTGTGGGTTTCATTATTGAGATCCCTTATCTTCATTCAAAATTATTTTCTTCCTCGTACATGATAGACACAGTGGGTGTTATGAGCGTGACTCTTTTTTGATGGAAGATATCTAATAAGTGTTCAGACAAGGCTTCAGCAAACGACTCTAGGTCTTCAATGTCAACCTTCAGTCTGGGGTAGTTTATAATTGCTATTTCCCAGCCATTTTCAACGTACTCTAACCCGCAGACAAAGGAGGTTCTAGTTAGTCTGATGGGAATCATCATATTGTAACTATCTTGAAACTTTCCTATCTCCGAGCTTAGTTTGCTCTCATAGAAAGGAACACCATTAGGCTCATAAAGAGAACCTATATAAATCCTAAATTCGTATGTCTCTTTTGTTTTAGTCTTCACTTCCTAACCCCACCATAGAAAAAACATCTTTCTCAAAAGCAACATACTCCTCTGGGTTGTCTTCTAGGTACTTGGCTAAGTTTGCTTTACCTTGAATCTTTTCCCCGTTAGGAAGCTTCAGCCACGAACCCGCTTTGTTTATAAGTCCGAAATCAATCATCAAGTCGGCCATTTCCATTTCCTTCCATATTCCTCGCCCGTATCTAATGTGACTCTCTACCTTCTGCCCCGGAGGGCCTATGGCAGAGGTCGTGATCTGCCAGTGTATTGTTTGACCAATCTGAGTGTCCCCTTGCATTAGGGGAACGGCGTGGCTCGCGTGTAGCTTTACGTCAACCTGATACTTCAATGCGTTCCCTGACTTTTCTACCTTTGTTTTTCCTCTTCCAAACTTTTGCATGTTAGCCATAAGGTGGGTTATTCCAACCACAGTCACCCGATTGATTGGGAGAACATTAGAAATCCTTCTACAGAACTTAGCTAGTATTTTCTGTACGCTCATTACCTGATGGTCTGCAAGGTCTCCTGTCAACTCTGCTTCACTAGACAAGGCAGAGAAGGAGTCTACTACTGCCAAAGATCCGGGCTGAGTATGGACAATGTTATCAACAATACTAAGGTACTGTTCAGCGGATAAAATATTCCCCTCTGTAGAACCAATAATCTGCATCTTTTCAGCCTCAAGGTCTAGATCTGTAATTCCTTCTAGGTCTCTTTTCTTTAGACGACCCTCAATATTTGCATAGTATATTTTCCTTTGGTAATGCCTTTGCGCATTTGCACAGAAGGTTAAGGCTGTAACGGTTTTTCCGACCTTTTCTGGACCCGTCATAATAAACAGAGATCCTTCAGGCACTCCTCCACCTAGTGCGATATCCAGCTTAGGACCTACAGATAAGATTTCTAGTGGTCTTTCTGTTATTGAGGCTGGATCATGAAGTACGTTACCGTATTCTTTGATAATGTCTTTATTCATCTAAATCTCTTAGTCTAGAAATAATTGACTTTTGGGTATTGTTTGTCTTGTAACTAACCTCGTCTGACTCTTTAATATTATACTCTGTATCCTTCGGAGTATCGATGCTCTGATCCTTTTTTTCCTTAATAATACGGATCAAGAAAGGAGACCTTAGAGAATAGGTATACCAACAACGCCTATCTCTGAGTGCCGCTATAACGACTTCTTCCCCGAAATCCTTGATGAGACTATTCGCCAGAATTATTTGGTACTTAAAATACTTTTCCCAATCCTTGTCTTCCCAGAATTTGCGTGGGAGATCCTTTTGATCCTGCCTAGCTTTGCTTTCGCAAATGAGCTCCGTTACATACTGAGAAGCCGACACCCACCCTCCGGGAGAATACCTAGAGGGGTATCTGCTCTTGTTACTTGAATTCTTAGCCATTTTATTCTTTTATATAATGAACATAAGCTGACTTCCCAGTTGTTTCTGGGGTACCCTCTGATCTTGAACTGTCTGCCTTCTCTGAGGCAGCTTGGGTCATGATAGTAACACCATCCTTACCACTTGCAGTTTTACCTAACATTAGATTGTCTCCCACAACAGTTTGGCATTTTTCAATCTCTGCAAGATAGTCAACAACAAGCTCTTCGGCCCTACTTAAAGCCTCTGCTATTTTAGTTACATCTAGTCCGTTTTGAGACATACCCTGTATACTATACTTTTCGATGTCAGTAAGTTTTTTAGCGTTAGATAACTTCCCCATTACAATTCTCTTTCTGCATTGTTTAACCAAGCAATATTTTTAGTTTTCAAAAAATTAATGTAGTATTCAAATGTTTCTTTCTTAGACGACTTGTATATCCATTCTGGTATTCCGTGCCTTTGACGATGGGACATTCCTTCTGAGTAAAGCCCTATGGGATTAAAGAGCCTACCATACCTACCTCTTTTAAGATAGTATTTTGATTTTCCACTGGGAAAGATAACTTCCTTTGCGAACGCTTCGGACTTATCTTTTTTTTCCGGAGATAAGCAGGGAAAACCATCCTCATCAAGAAAGTCCTCTCCAGATTTCATTGTGTATACCTTTACTACCAAGTCTTCTTCTGTTAATTCCTCTTCATTGACCTTATTGGAAGTCATTTCTTTCTCCTTTTAATGTGCCTTCTTTTTTTAGACGGCTCTTTTTTAGTCCACTGAGTCTTATCTTCCGAACTGTTAATTCTACTCATTCCGGCAGGTAGCTCTCCTCCTCCTTGTGTCTTTTTCGTTTTTTGAGATTGTATCATATCCTCGGTCTTATTTGTTCCGTGCTTCTTGGTTTGCTTATCTGCGTAGTGTCCTATAGTTTTTGTTTCGGAGAGAGAATAGGCATAGGCCCCATAGACATCGTCTTCCCCATAGTCACGATTCACTGACTTGACCTTTTTACAAGAAGGACAACTTCTTTTCTCCTTGTAGCTTGAGATCTTACAAAAAATAGACCACGCTTCATTACAAGCTTCACACCTGTAGCTGTATTCTGGCATTTTTACTGTGCCCTTTATGTTAGAATGTTCTTACTCAAGATATTCTACCACGAGAACTATTGTCTTTTTGTATTCTCGTTCAATTTCCTTAGAATCTTTGCGATCACATCGCTACGAATGATATCGCAGTAATCGAGCTCGCAGACAGAAACTCCATCAACATCATACAAGGCGTCCATACAGGTCAAAAGCCCACCACTCTCAATTCCTAGGTCAGATTGTTGTAGGTCTCCGTTTATTACGGCCTTGGAATTTCTACCTATGCGAGTTACAAACATTTTAATTTGTTCAAAGGTAGCATTTTGAGCTTCATCTAAGATCATGAAGCAGTCATGAAAGTTTCTTCCTCTCATATACTCAAGAGGGCATAACTCTATAGCGTTTGAATCCCTATATGCTTCTACATTATGCTGAAGTAGATACATATTCATTTCCTCTAGAATAGGAATTAAATAGGGGTTTATCTTTTCAATTAGAGTTCCCGGAAGGTGTCCTAGTCCTCTTCCCGATTCAACAACCGGCCTAGTTATAATTATCTTACTTACCCTTTTTTCGAGCAAGCACTCGCAAGCCAGACCAACAGCCATACTAGTCTTACCAGAACCCGCAGGTCCAGAGCAAAAGGTAACATCTGAAGTAGCCATACACGTTACGTATGTGGACTGATTATCTGTTTTGGGTTTTAAAGTTCTTCGTCGTGCACTTTTGGGTGCTGGTTTCTTTCTACTAGCCATATAATTTCCTTATTTATCCATTCTAATATTTAATAGAGATTATCTTTTCCTTTTCTTCATCTAATGTTTTTTGTAGTGACTGCTGACATTCTGGGCAGTCTTTATAAAATCTATCAGCATGAGGAGACACAAAATGATGTACTCTTAAAATATCCGTATCTAACCTCTGTTGACCTGACATCAACAGGGCTAGACCTTGATATACCTTTGCTTTAAATTTTTCGTAATCCTCTTTAACTTCTAGAGCTTGGGACCCTGAGTCTTTAGTACAAAGGGTATACCCAACCACTAGGATTGCAGTAAGGTTTAACAACAACAAGAATGTTATTAGCTTATTGCTCATCTATTCTCCATATATTAAGTGTTGCTTTTTTCTTACTGACAAAAACCGTTTCTAAAGACATACGGAGAACCCTCTATCTCTGCTTGTGTCGGAGGCGTTGTGGGAGGATAACATTCACACATCCCCGGTTCTGGGGCACTCATACAAGTGCTGGAAGCTAAGTTAACTGACCATTGATTAAAGAAGTTATGCCAGTAATAGGTACATTGACCATCACAGCTGTAACCACCAGTGCCGCCGCCACAACCATTTGTATCTCCCGATACTAATAAGGAATCAGTCGTACCTGTAACGGTTGGACCAAGTCTGATACCATTACAATAATAAGTAGCGGTATATAGATATTGACAATCTTCGCCTACAAGACCGGTTCCGTATCTATCTCCCGAAAAGTTAACATCTTCTATTACGTAGTTTCTACCTGTTTCGGGAGCTGAAGCTCCAGTCCAAGTCACTTGAATTCCAAGCAATAAGTCAGGACTAGGCAGTGTTTCGAGACAGTCTCCACAATATTTAAAAGCCGAAGCTGAAAGACTTAATTCGTCCTGAGGGACAGAGCTAACCCCGAAAGATGATCCTTTGGCATAAGCCGGGAATAAAAACCCTGATTGTAAGCACTCGTAGTGAACCAGATCATAATTCCAAGCGCAATCAACTCCGCTCACTGCACCACTATGCTCCCCGGAGAAATTAGCATTAATGACATACCAGTTTCTGTCATTCGATGCAGCTCCCGAATAGCCCGTATAAGCCACCCAATCACCACTACCCACTCCGTCTAGGTTTTCTGCGTAGTATTCTCTTCCAGTTTCCCAGACTCCATAACATTCTCCTGATTCATCGACACTCTTGTCGCAGCAATACCAGTTTAGATTAGCATTGGGAACCTTCTGTAGGTAAGTATCGCAAACAACACTCGTAGAACTAGGTAGAACAGCACAATATCTAGGGATGTTGTTGGAGGGCGCTGATGAATAGCAATTGCCCTGTTGAACAGCCGCTTTTCCTATCTCAAGCTCTACCAGCGTGACATCATAACCGCAGCAGTCTGCATTCCACGCACCGACACTCTTAATTCCCCACTTCGTTGTACCTGTAGACTCTGGACAACAACCTGTTGAGTATACGTTTGCCATAAAGTCAACGTTGGGAAAGGCACCCGCCTGATTTTTTAGAATTGCGAGAGTGTTACCTCGTGACTTCTCTGAACAAAAGCAAGGGTCTGTTTCAGAGTTGGTCAAGAAAGTTCCTGCCTTTTGGAGATAGTAAACCGTTCCTCCATAGCATCCGACAAGATCTGCAGAACCAAATGCACTACCGCTACAACTGGGTTCAAAGAATGTTCCCACAAAATTATCCGGTCTGTCAGGATTGAACTTAGAATCGTTGGGGGGACTGCAATTCCGAGGGTCATTCCATACGCCATTGAGTTTGGGATAACAGGTACTGGTCGATCCGGGAGAAGTAGGTCCGGCTCCATTAAAACCTGAGCCTAAGAACTTGAGTTCCCACTTGAGAGCCCGAGCACCCATAGGAGGGGGATTAACCATCCCTCCCGGTACTCCGTCTATCTGATCTTGCATATCTTGTCCGCAGCCACGAGCCGCTGCATTTCCGTAGCCGTAGAATTCCCTAACGGAGGTTGCCCGGTTTCCGCCGTTCTTTCGCTTCTTATTATCTGGATCATTATAACAGCACGTTACACTTCCGTCAGAAGTGTCAATAGGATTGGGAGTAGTGTCTCCGTTGTCTATCCAGTAGCCGCTATAAGGACCAAATGCTCCTTCAAATACGTGTCGAACCTGCCTCGGGTCACCATTTGGGTATATCTTTTCACACGGAGTACCGGATGTTACATCCCGAACGTCCGTACAAAGACGACTTTGATAACAGCCCGAATTGGAAGAAGTAAAACCCCCGAAACAAACATTATAATTATCGTACTCACCGTATGGCTTACTAGGATCAGGGGGACCTCCCGGGCCCGGAGTTCCTCCTCCTCCGAAGATGATCGGCCAAGGCCAGATAACATCCCACCAGCTACGACCCTCTCTGAACTGAACATCGAATCTACTTGGAGCTGCTCCGTCAGAGGGTGCCAAGGCTCTGTCTATATCTGAGGCTTCAATTCTGTCAGACACATCGGTGCCCGCACTATCCGCAGCGCCTTGTGCCTTGGAGTTAGGAGCATTGTCTCCAGTTCCGAGCTTCCCGGTATTCGAATCGTATTTAGGATTGCCCGCCCGTATGGAACTCTTCTCCGAAGTGCTGGTAACAGACTTGGTCCTAGTGTCCCCTGCCTCATTAGAAGCGGGAACATTTACGGAAGAAATTGTATCCGAGGCTTTTGTGTCAGTAGCATCTTGATTAGCAGAGTCTGTTCCTAGTTTGGAATCAATACCCTGAGTTACCCCTCCTGAATTTCTATTACCTTTAGGGGTCCCGTCTGGATTAAATTCACCAGCCGAACCATCTACTTTTGTAAAAGCCATATCTTTTCTCCCTAGTCTGTTTATGTTATAAACTTATTTTACATAGTTTCTGTTAAAACTCTATCTAGAGTACAAACATTATCATGAGTTTTCTTATTCTTTGCATAAGCTCGGAGACTAAGAGGCTTGTATTCTCCATGATGCCAGAGCTTCTTGCTACTACCGTCAAAGGTCATGCAATTGCAAGAGAAATCAACCTCTACGGATTCTTCATCAATTCGCACAACCTGTGCGATAGAATATTCGTGTCAGTCAAAAGGTTCTTTGCCCGGTAGGGGGAATTTAGTTCTTTCAACCCAATCTCCTAATTTTACCATCTTTATATCTCTCCGATCTTATTTTTTTTTAAAAGTTAGACTTACGCTTGAAAACTACTACCACACCCACAGGACTTAACTGCATTCGGATTCTCAAATGTGAACCCACGTTTGGAGATATCGGAATAATAGTCCAAAACAGTTCCGTCTAAATATAAATCGCTTTTTCTATCTACAATAATATCCACCCCATATTGATTGGATAGAGTATCCTTTCCTTCATCGTATTCTAAGTCAAATGTAAGTTTGTACTCAAACCCAGAGCAACCGCCACCTTTAACGGCGACTCTCAAGTAGTGACCTTCTTCCTTGGAATTTTTAACTTCTTCTGCTGCAGCTTCCGTTAATTTAATTGTCATTTGAATTATCCTTATGATTAAGTGTTCCAGAAACAGGGACAAGAACCCTGCCATTCTTTTTGTACACTCCGCGCCTTTTGAAAGTAAATATTTCCCCTGTCCTTGGGTCTTCGTATTTATACCCAGCAGAACTAGGGCCTTGGTCCTCATCTGGCTCAGGAGAATCTATAACCTGATCTTTTTCCTTAAGAGCTTTCATGTACTCTTCATGGGTTTTTCCGGGCATATGAACAACCTTACCTTTTTCATCTTTGTGAGTATGGGTTCCTTTAAGCCCTAGCTCTATCCCTCTTCTTTTGGCCTCTTCAGGACTATTAAACATATCCCTTTCAGCCTGAGCCTTAAGCTTAAAATATTCTTTAACATATTCAAACATCATAATATTACTTTTGCTTCTCCTTCCAATAAATACCTAGGTCGTCCGCCATTGTCTGTCCTCATAGTTTCTTTGCCTATTCCAAAATGATCGAACAGGGTTGCTTGAAGATCAAGTGGTCCGTAGGGTTCACTAATAGGGCTGTATGAACGATCAGCCTCTCCAATTGTTCTACCTGATTGGTATTTTCCACCAGCCATTAACATAGGAGTCATTGAAGGCCAGTGA
>TARA_R110000737_G_scaffold87935_3_pt1 | contig 30784 bp, 13 predicted proteins | sample TARA_R110000737 | Tara Oceans TARA_R110000737 (sample SAMEA4398027) | marine metagenome | biome: Polar Biome; feature: [SRF] surface water layer (ENVO:00010504); material: water (ENVO:00002006), including particulate matter (ENVO:01000060) such as... | depth 5 m | reverse complement strand
TGTCAGTACACTAATGGACAAATCTTGGATGTTGATACGGGCAAACCTGTTAAACCAGACATCGCTGCTGCGATTCATGGGAGAGTTAAATTACGCTCAGCCAATGAATCAACAGCAGGAGATTCAATCATTAGGAAACTGAGCAACATGAAAGGATTTGAGGAGGGGTGATGTATGGCAGCATCATGGTCTGAAACAATCCCGTTGTTGAAAACACTATTCACCGCAGGGTGGAATCGTGCCAATACGAGCCAACGAAAACCAGTCATTGATGACATTACAAATGTTGAACCAGGGCGTGGTAAGCGTTTAGATTTGACAAGACAAGATGCGGTGTTGTTTTATGAAACTGCACATAACGAAGAACAACCAGAACTGTTGTATGACTTCGTTAATACTCGTGTCAACATCACAGTGGATATGAGAACCACACTGACTCGTGAGCATTTATATTTGATGGAAAACGAGGTACGCCGAATCGTTCACATCAACCGTAAAGGTGACGGAGTGAACTTTGACCGCATGATTTACAAGACCCGAACAGACTTATCTGACCGTACCAAAAAGTTATGGAGATACACATTTCAAGTGGAGATTGTGACATTTGCTGAGTTCATCCCATGAGCAACTATGATTAACTGATACGACATCGGGAGGTTTGAGCGCGATGCCATCAACAGTGTATAAGGGCGATTTAGCAGAAGTGACCTTCGGGCACGAAAGTGGATTATTATTACGCAGTGCTACTTCTAGTGGTCACGGCACTGGTGCGCCACAGGGTATGATATATACAACAGCCACGGTGGCTAATAGCAATACATCCACAATTACATTCGCTGGCGGTATCGCTGATTCACCCGTAGTGGCTGGCATTCTACGATACCCATTGGGTATGTTAGTTGGTTCAAGTCTCACACTTCACGGTCTTGGTACTCATGTTGCAGATGATTATGCTGCAAGTGGACAGATATTCACCATTGTTAAACACGAGTTCACTACTGTGACAGTTCTCACAGTATCTCCAACAATCACAGTGCCTGGTGCGTCAATTGCTACGGATTCAATGTATATCCATACTCTCAATACCCCAACACTTGACCAAGGTTCAGACACTCACGCTCAAGCAAACACTGCAGATGAATCTGTACTGACTGACCAATTCCTAGGATTGGCTGCTACAGTGGTTTTACCAGACACAAAGAACGAAATTAAGCGTGCTCATGTTGTAGGGATTGGCCGTGATGTCGTCGTGCAAGTTCCAGGCAAGCAAAGCAATGAAGGTGGTTCATTTGAATTGATGATGAACAGCCCTCGTTGGTTGTATTATTGTCTTGGTGGTGAAGCAATCAAAGCACCAGGTACTTCGTATGATGTCGTCAGTCCGACTCTATTAAATGCGGCATCAGTAGGAGACAGTCATTTGGATTTGAACGCAATTACATCCATTGCCCTCGGTGATTACATCGCTATTGAAGACACAACGGCATTTGATATACCAACTGATTCAGGACCTACCAACACATGGAGTCAATTCTCATCTACTGCATATAACAAAACAATCAGCACTGAAATACGCCGTGTCATCGCAATGCAAGACGGTGTTCTTAAGACCGTGTGGCTTGATAGCCCATTAGGTTTCAACCATGCAGGTGGCAACTCTTTGACTTGCCGTGTGCTACGCTATACTGCTGGTTCAGCCACTGGACCTGATGTGGCTAAAGCCACTCTTGCGATTACCAACCCAACCGAAAGGTTGCTATTCAGCAACCATACAACCCCATCGTTTGCGGTTGAAACATCTATTCGCACACACAATGTTGGTTCACATGCAACTGAAACAGGCACTGGTTCAAACATTCCAGGTGGCGCTCAAGACGCTAAGACCTTGACCCGTGTATTCAAAGGATGCAAAGTGAAGGATTGGACATTAGGTGCTGACGCAGACTCGGAAGTCAAATTAGGTATCAATTTTGATTCATTGATGGTCTATACTGACACAGGCCGTAAAGAAACCAGTCACAAAGGTGATAGATACACCGCACACCGTATGTTTGAAAACACTGCAGATAGCCCTACCAACCGCAAGGTTGCTGGTATTGCACCATATACTCAAAAACCATATATGTTCTACAACGGTGAAATCAAAGCATTCGGCCAAACAATGGCACGAGTCACCAAGTTCAATCTAACAGGTAAGAATAACACCATGCAACATTGGACTATTCGTGGCACAGATATTGCTATGAATACCACTACTGACCAAATCCCATTCGCTGGCACTCGTATGCCTGTGTATGCAGTTGAAGGTAAAACTGAATATGAATTAGAACTAGAAGTTATCATCAATGACCCACTTCTATGGCATGACCTACGACACACTGTTGACCGAGATTACCTTGCACCTATATCATTAACACTCATCAAACAAGGAAGCGGTGGAGTCCGTGAACAAATCCAAGTTCTGATTGATGATTACATCATCAGTGAAGCACCACTACCAATCCCCGAAGACAAGGGTGTTATCCGCACCAATGTTAAAATCATGCCAAAGCATGTTTCTGTGAAAAGTATTGATACATTATTCCATTGTTGAGTTGATTAAAATGCCGAGATACAATATGCATCCAGGGTCAGAATCCCGTAAAGCAAGACAAGAAGAATTGAAAGCATTAGTAATCGCAGCAGCAGCAGCAGCAGATGAAGAAACTGCAAAACTGATTGCAGCGGCTGAAACATTTGACCCCGAAGCAGCATCCCCAACAGATGAACCATTCACAGAAGAATTGGACTACCATGCTATGACTGTAGTTGAATTGAAAGCATTGTGTGCTGAGAGTACTCTCGCACAATACGGCACAAAAGCCGAACTCATTGAGCGTTTGAATCTCAATGAATTAGATTCCCCCAAAGCCCCCGTTGAAACGGCTGCTGAAGAGGATACCGCAACCCCCGTTGAAACGGCAGTTGCACAAGGAAGTGAAGTAAGTGAGTCAAATGGAGAAGAGAGACAAGAAGAATGACGGGCAAGACGAACAGGTAATTAGCGACTTAAGTGCTATACTGGCCAACGATTCCGTATCGGAACATACGATACGAGTTGACCAAGAAAATCCTAATCTTGTAATGAAAGTACAGGTAAAGCAATTGTCTTTTTTAGACATGCAAGAAGCCATTAAGTCTTTCATTGGAATTACAGCATCAGGTGAGGTTGAAATCAACCTCGCTGGTTATTGGCGCTACATGTATGAGAATTGCATTATTAGCACCACTCCTGCCACCAACACCACGCAACTGATTGGGTTGAACCAATTCGTTGGGTCGCAACTGGCAGCAATCCTACCACAACCACAGGACTTGATAGCAGGCCCTTTGGTAGATGGCAACAACGAATAGACGAGATATACCAATTTATTAAAACTGGTAATTCGTCTGACAATATCACATTCATGTTAGACTCCTCAATATACTTTGTTGCCACTCATTACAAAATCAGCATTGCTGATGTCAACGCTATGAGTCCTGAAGTATTTGAGCAGTCATTCGTATGGGCATCCGCAGCAAAGCAGATAGAAGGCGAAGAGATAGAAAGCGCGACCAAAGATATGAAATCAGGCAGTGATGTAGCATCAAGCAAGGGCGCTGACGAAGCGTTCCCATACGAGTGAGGTGAAAGCAAATGGCAGATAGCACAAGAGAATCAGCACAAAGCACCAAAGACTTGGTCAAACAATGGGATGCTGCAACTGTTTCACTAGGTCTGGCTGAAAAAGGCTATCTAAAAATACACAAAGCGTACATCAATTTACCCGTCGTTAAACAAGTACTCCAATTAAAAGCCATAACAGGAGGCTTGAAGAAAGTATGGAAGGGCACAAAACAAAAGGCCGATGCGACAGATAAAAGTAATAAAGGCGATGAGAAACAAACAACCATTCTAACTGGTATTGTTGGTTTGATGACACAATATGGTGGTGCTGCGAAGATGGCAGCCAAAGGCACATCAACAATGGGCAAAGCATTCTTCAGTTTATCAAGCAGCATAATGTTCATCACTGGCGTATTCTTAGTTCTCGGAATCGCGCTCGCGATATTCGTAGCGATATTCGCAGATGCAAGTAGTCCATTGGCTCAATGGGCAAATGATATACCAATTCTAGGAGAGATGATAACCGGATTCAAAGTCATATTGACTGGTGAAGATGGTGAGTCAGGTCTTGCTGGTGCTGTTGGTGTGCTTGCCGTTGCTTTGGTCGCTGGTGGTGCAGCGTGGTTGATATTCGGCGCTCCTGCTGCTATTGTAGTAATAACAGCAGTACTAGTTGTCGGGGCATTTAGATTGATTATGGCTAAAACAGACAGTTTTGTTCTTGCTGCATCTGTTGCTGGTGGCATACTTATGTTAGGAGTGAGCGCACTATTAGGATATTTCAAATTGATGGGTCTGCACTTTTTCACCACTGTTATGCTACCAGTTGTGTTAATCACTGTAGCAATAGGATTAGCATGGGCAGTTATGACAGGCAAGGTAAGCGCATGGTGGACAATCATTGTCGGGGCACTTATCATAGCAGCAGGATGGCTTATGGGCGGTATGGCCATATTTGCTACGATAGCGGTACTACCTATTGCTATCGTAGTTGCAGTAGTAGTGATGATAATAGTACTCGTTGTCAGATACTGGGATGAAATCGTAGCATTCTTCGTAGCAGCAAAAGACTTTGTAGTCGGGTTGTTTGTAAGCATTGGAACATGGTTGGGTAAGAAATGGGATGGTTTTTGGACATGGATGGGAGGCATATGGACAAGCGTGCTTGGTTTCTTTGGTGCGATAATAACTTTTTACATAAGCATACCTGGAAGGATATTCGCATTCGGTGCTAGTATCGCTGGTGCAGTAGTGGGTGTTTTCAAATCTATCAAACAAAAGTGGCTTGATTTCAAAATGTCACTTATTACTTCAGCATTGAATATGTGGCGCAAAATTATAAACCTACCTAGTAAATTAAAATCAGGATTTTTGAAACTTGTCAGGGTACCTTTTCAAGCCATTACCGACCTTTGGGCTGATAAAATTGAAGGCATGATTCCGAAAATGAGTATTCCTGATTGGGTACCTGGTGTTGGTGGGAATAGTTTTGGACCGTTCCCAGGGCCGCTTAAGATGTTCGCAGACGGTGGTATGGTCAACAGACCAACATTGGGTATGATTGGCGAAGCAGGACCTGAAGCCGTTATCCCATTGAAAGGTGGCAATGTTCCTGTCAAAATGAGCGGTTCGCAATACAGCGACAAAACACTCAAAACAATGGTTAGTGGGCTAGCAGAAGTCCTCAAACAAAGTGGCAACACATTCAATTTCACCATCAATACTTCAGGTATGATTGCATCTAACGATAAAGAAAAAGAGAAGTTTGCCAAAGAACTGAGCATTATTATTGAAGCACAAATGCGACAAAAAATGGTCGGCACATTGTCAAATGTTCCAGGCATAGGGTCGTGGTTTTAATGTCAGTACCAATCCGTTTAATTCAACGCAATGGTAAAATCATCAGTCTAGATGCTGAGAAGTTCGGCATATCAATTGGTCGTGGTGTAGCAGCCATACCAGTACCAGTGGTGGGTGAACGATTTGGTGCAGACCTGAATATAGTCAGTATCGGTATCAATCTTGACGGTGTATGCCGTGATGATGATTGCACGAAAATAGCGACAATGCCTAGCCAAGCATTATCATTCATTGATTTCACTCGGCCAAATGTCCGTGACTCAAACACTGTGTCTTCTACATACTTTACAGGAGATGGCGGAACAGTGACTATGCAAGACATTGCTGACAAACCATTCTATATCCGTAGCACATATTTACAAAGCATTGGTGACGGTAGCAAAATCACATTCAAGTTCATTCTAACAGGCACATTAGGAGCAGCGACATTCCCTGGCGCTGGTGTAGTTCTAATCAGTTTGAACAATGCTACACTGTTAAACAACACAGGGCCTAGTAGTGGGGCATTTCAAAGTGTGGCACACGAACTAGCCACATATCTCAGCGCTGCGTTAGCCAACACCGGCAACACTGGTACTGTGATAACCAGCGCAACTCATACTGCGGCTAATTCCCAGAAACTCAGCGATGCATTTACCCCACTTTTAGTGGTGGGTCAAAACATCACATTAGGAAATGGTCGTGTTAATATCACTCAACAAGAAGCAGGTGCTAATGGGGATTCAGGAACACCAACATTTTGGTCAACTGTCAATGACTCAAGCGGCACTGAAAACCAAGCGGCAACCAAACCGCCATCGTTCAGTTCATTTAGAGGTGGGAGTGCTAACACATGTCGTTCAGCAGGTGATAAAATCCAAGACCTTATTGCCAATACTGCTAACAGCAATGTTATGGGGGCTGTGGGTGAGTTGTTCCAACTGGATACTAATGACGATAAAAAGAGTATAAGCAAGAACTTCAACACACTTGACCCAACCGCTGGTGCATCTGATGATTATATTGTAGGTATCCAAATCCCATATCAATCCATCATTCAAGCAGCAGCGGCTAATGGCAACAATATGGTTGCTCGCAATTTCCTTCTTGTCACAGGGCTAGGTCCTGCTGACAGACAAGGTTCGTTAGCCAATGTCAACGCAGCCACTGTAGGGTTTAGTTCAACTGATGTATATACTGGTATTCGTGGCACGGTGATTAGTTTTAAGTTTGCATACGAAGCAGGTGCAACATCATACACATACAGTTTAGAGTTCAAACCAATTGATATGATTGTGGGGTTGTGATGATATGACAGTTATTGGTAAATCAAGCACCGCTTTGTTTTTCAACGGTGTGTCCGATGGTATTGTTGTTCCTCAAGCACCATTCAATAAGACTGGTTTGAAGACAACTCATGGTAATGCGTATGATTCAAGCGTAGGTCAAAGCCAACAATCAAACAGCCGATTTGGGATAGGTAAAGTCACCAAATCATTCACTATTGAAGCGTGGGTTGTTCCAGATTGTGGCGGGGTTATCGCTATGAAAGAAGGTGTGTTTGAATTGCATATCGGAACAGTTGGCACACCAGGCCCTGCTCAATTCATTGTCCACACCCAAGACCCCGAATTGGGTTCACAAACAGTAAGCGTATCATCAGCATCACCCAACATATCATCAGCGGCTCACAATGGGTGGGATGGGATTGTATATCCAACAGACCCAAATGTAGCGATTCATGGCACTCACAATCAATTCAATAGTAGTTTGGGATTAGAGTCAGCATTGAATAAAAATGTCCGAGACCTGATACACATTGTAGGTATATTCACAGGTGAACAAGTCAAACTGTATGTCAACGCTGAATTGATTGCATCTCAAAAAGTCAACAAAAAGGTGACATTGAGCCAATCAGCATCTGACTTGTATCTTGGTGGTCGTGGCGGTGAGTTCCGTGGCACGATTGAAGGAGTACACTGGAGGCGTGGATACAATGAAAGCGGTATTAGAGCAGGTCCGTTGTTGGTATCGGGTGATACTATCGGTCTGTGGAGATTTGAAGAACCCGTTGAAATACCAACATTAGATTTGAATCTCAAAGTAAATGCATCGGCTAATGCCAATTATTGGTATATCAGTTCTGAGCAAGGATACAAACTGCACGAATACATCACAGGTAAAATAACTACTGCTGACACATCAATGGATTTTCACACAGATGAAACATACAGTAATGGAGTGTATAAAACGCCATACGGTGACATCCACCATGTACCAATCAACTTGATTATCAACCCAACAGGTGTTGATGAAAAGACAGGTAAGGCATACCAAACATCCCCACCAGAACGAGTGCGATTATCTGGATATGATTTGTATGCAAATGGTAGCAACGCACGATTAAAAATATACAGTATCCATCTCAATTATGACGGGGCAGGATTACAAAACTCATTACACGCTCACGCTGGATATGATACCACCCACAACAAATCATTGGGTTCATCAATAGCAATCATCAATTCAGATTTACTCATTGATTCAGGAACGGGGAAACCACTACGAGCGCCAGGTATGAGTACTCAAGTAGTGGATAGAACTGGACAGATGGTTGTTGATGAAGCCAATGGTAATCACGGATTCATGTTCAACCAACAAATAGCGACAGATACAACAAACAACCCGTTTGCTTTCAATTGGGCTGCATCAGGTCTTCCCGAAGGATTTCAAGCAGGGCACACTGGGCGACACAGATACACACAAATCATTGGTCATCCATTTTTACGCACACTGCCACCATCTATGGAAGAGCATGTGAGCCGTAATCTTGACGGACAATCAGATTCATTCATGGCATATTTTGATGGTGCTAGTGTTGGAATGCGCGACCAAATACCAATTGGAACAATTTTAGATATGCACAGACAAGCATTCATAGGGTCAGCGTTATCAGTGGAAACCACATCAACGGCTACCCAAGTTGCTGAAAATGGAATGGCTGGTGTGGACTTAGACCAACGCAGCATCATAGCAATTGGTGGAGCAGGTTTTTCACCACAACCATTCTTGTTGAAAGGTCACGCATCTGCTAATGAAGATGGAACATTTGACACATACAATCTCCACTTAACTCCTGAAGACACAGACCGTGTTGCCATATTAGAAGTGCCTTCACTGTCAGGTAGTGGTGTTGACATGGCTCCGTATGTTGAGATTCATTATAATGCCATTGATTTGACAGGTGCAACAATTGGATACTCAGCATCCGGTACAACGACAGGGGCAATGACATCCACTAACACCAAAGTCAATCTCAAACCAAATGCTGCAAAAGCATTCGGTGTGGACTCGTCAACATTTGATGCGTATGATTTGATGGTGAATGGGGTTAGAGGCGCTGCTGCTGCAAGCACAGCAACAGTCACAATCAGTTATTCAGCAAATACTTTAACACTTAGTGCTGCATATGCGGCATTCACAACAGCACATACCGCTACAGGTGGTCAAATAGTCCATAGAACATTGAAAGGACCTGCGCTGTGTGTCACGAAGACAGTACCTGCATGTGATGTTGTACCAAACCCAAGCGCTACAGGACTACAGATTATTGACCACATCCAAACGGCATTGGCAAGTGGCGCAACATTACATTCCCCTGGTGGTGTCATTCGTATCAGTGACGATGATTTAGGCACAGGTAGTGTGGCATTCAAACCACACCGTTTAGTCGGTGACAACACAGGTGGGTCAGCATATGAATTATCATTGAATACTAGCAAAACCCCTGTTAATTATATGCCTCAAAACCCAATAGATTCTCCTCAAAAACCCCCAATGGGAATCACAGCATCACATGTGACAAACCCATCACATGCATCTCAGTATCACAAATTGATAATTAGACCATCTCAATCTGGAACATCAGGGTCAGCATCGGCTCAAACAAAAGACCCACCTGTTGAATCTGCACCAGACGCATTCGTAATGAGTCCAACCGAAGAAGCAGCAAACAACAACAATGGAGTATTTGACAGACCTCCGACTAATCATCGGTCAAATCTGTACGAAATGTTTGATATTATTGATAACTGGTCAATCAACAAAACACATTGTATTGTGATGCAACCTACAATGAAATCCAGAACAATGCAATTATCTAAGTTTGTCGGTAAAGACATCAATCCAAAAGACCACAATTTCATATCTGTTGAGTTCATGCAGACTCGTGGTAGGCTGACGGAGTTTAGAGAAGGCAAAACTAGTAGTGGGCGAACATTGGTATTGAAGGGTGTTGGGTTGTTGGATGACATCCGAAACACCGATACCGACTTTGTAGGTGATGGTTCACCAGATTCTCACCCAATTAAAGAGATTACTCCTGGAGGGCCTGTAGTGAGCGTTTCTTTTGGTGGTGTAGGTCAAGGTGGTAAAGACACCAAACCAACCTATGACCCATCTCCAATCGCTCGTATTGGGTGGAACACCAGACGACCAGCAGGGGCAATGGTCAATGTCATTGATAACTCAGGGAATCCAAATAAAGTCACAGTCAAACCAATGAATAACAAATCAGCAGCATTGGCAAGTTGGGGGCACATATGTTTCCCTCCAAGTAGTGGTGACGCAGCGAACCCAACTGCTAGATTCTATTTACCAAACGGTGCATCAGCAGCATATTTTGACATCGTTAGTGGTGAGTTTAGAATCCCACCTACAGATACTGGGAGGAAAGGAAAGTGGTTTATAGATTCTAATGGGAACACACATGAAACATTCGTTCTATGGGTCGCAGCAAACAGTCTTCAAAATGGGAGTGCTATATTTGTTGACCCATATATTGGAGACGATACTCAATGTGATGACGGAACAACTGTGCAAGACCGTATGTTTCAAAAACTAGGCACTGTCCAACACGATTACCAATTAGGCACACAGTATGCTTCAACAAGAGCATTGGCTGAAATCCCATTATTCCCAGACCAATTCTTTGAGAATCAGTCATTGGGTATATTCCCAGGTCCAAACAACAGTATGAAAATCACATTGGATGCGACAATGACAGCACACACCTGGGCACCTAACCCCGTAAGCATGAGACCATTTGCTGGTCTCAAAGCCAGTGACCCAACAGTAGTAGGACCTTACCACTACGCGTATTCAAATAATACATATGTGCAAGGAACGACTATCACTGGTTCAACAATCAAAACAAAAGCGGGTTCATTCGTTGTGTATAATGGTGGCCCGACTAGCGCTCACAGATTGCATGTTGATAATATCGCTATATTCCCCGATGCTAGAGGAACATATAGTGGATACCCAAGAGGAGTACCAGGAACATTTGGATGCCGTAAAGCCATATTGGATAACGGCGAGTGGTGCTATTACATGGGCATTGATGGCGACGCTCTCGTGATTCAATCAGGAGTAGGGTATGCATCAAAAGACTTCATCGCATCCATAGAAGCCGGAACAGGTATCAGACCTATGGGAACAATCCCATTCAACCCTGACATCCAAGTGATAGGCGACGGAGAAGGATATACCACAGCAGAAGCACAAGAGTTCCGTTCACCATCATATTTTGATAGAAGCAATGTTCAAACTCAAGGTGGCAACATTGACTACGGATTGCGTCAATATGTGAGCGCAGTTGAGTTCAAAGCAGGACCTGAAACAAACCCGCATTTGTTGAAAGCGCGCAACAGTGTATGGAAAGGAACTATTGAGTTGCTTGTTGGTGGTGGTGCATCGCCTGTAGGTATCATTACTGATAATAGAGGCACTTATCCCCGACACGGTGCAACAGGAGTATGGCACGCATCAGCGCGAGTCAAAGCAATCAACAGACGCAATAATGTGGAGTTTCAGTTATTGGCAGCGGAACTAAATGCTGCTACTATGACTGCTGCTAACATAGATGATGAACAAAAAGGATATGTTCAAGTTGCATCATTATGGTCAAATGGCAACATCCCAACCGTTGGCGCATCAGCCAACATACACACGGGTGATGAGTTAGAAATCATCGGTATCGGTATCCCACCCCATCTCCATTCGGCTCTATCATACACTGGACCTGATTTGTTCCCAGGTGCGATTCTCAACAATGAATGGATGCACCCATACGCACAAGGAGGACTACGAGAAGGAGATACTGTATGGATGAATATGCATTATACCAACCCACACGCAACTGACGGTCTGTTTTGTAAAAGCAGGGGCACTTTCAATAATTTAGAGGTTCATAAAATGTTCAACGGTGGTGGAGGTAGTTTTGGTTTCAGGTCACGAGAGAGCATACCCATAGAGAACTTCTTGATTGGGAACAATTGTCGTGAAACGGCTGATAACTTTGCTCAACATGTGAATCAAACAATCATACACAATGTCACACACATCGGGGATTTAGCACCCGATGGTGGAGAGTTTAGAACTGTTGCATTCGTTGACCCGTATCTTAGCACATCAGACCACGCTCGTGTTTTGTTATACGATGTAAAGCATGACCGTGAGTTCATTTCATTTCACGATATATACATGCAAGTCCAAACAGATGCTGATGCTTTAGCCATTGAAAATATGGATGTAGCAAATGGCAAATCATCTCAGATTTATGACCAAGGCAACAACGACCTCGGCGCACAAGTCGGTATTAAAGACGGTGGATACTCAGCAAATACTAATCCTAAACGACCAAAGGTTCGGCAACAAACTGACCGCTCATCATTCATTGAAGGGGCGTATTCTCACATAGACCGTGCGACACTGATGGGTGATAGAGTGGATGCCGTTGATGAGAGTGCAAATGCTATGGGCGCGTGGATGCTAAGTAATAATTACAATAAAAATTACATGCAGGGTGCTGTAGTTAATTCACAAACGGGTTTGCCGATTCGCACCAATGAATCTTCATGTTATGCAGAAGCGGCACAATTTTGGTTCGTTCAAGGGCTATACAGCCAAACCAAAGAAGTGGCACACACAATGAAGAACTTAGGTAAATACAAATCATACTCTAGCGATTACGCATCAGCAACAGGTAATGCTGCTACAGCACTTAGGTTCTCTCAAACCACTATGGATACACCCGACGGAACAAGAGCCATACCTGCATTCTTATGTTTGAAAGGTATTCGTACTGCTCCTATTAAACCAAGATACGGTGAAATTAAGATGATGCCACAGTGGACTGAAATGGAGTTCACCCGAAGACTGACAATTGACATGGGTGAAGTCGGTATCAAAGAAGGAATCACCAGCATACAAGCAGCAGCAGAAGAAGTTGTAAGACTCATCAACCAAGCAGGTGCGCCGAAAGGTCGTTCTAATGTACGCAGACCAATGGACCAATATGCAGGGCCTGACATTGACCAGAAAGACCCGTCTTCAAAACACATTAAAGCAGACTTCGCAGTCACTGGTTCAACACATGACCCTGCAGCATTTTGGGATAATGAAAGCAAAGTATCGTTTGATAGAGGTTCGCACATGGGATACCTCCGTGCCCATATTGGGCGTGTGGTTGAAGATGCTAGCGGTAATGAAGGATTCACAATTGTTGTTCACTCCACTGTTCCTGGTGCGACAGGTCGCAATTTCTGTGTATGGTTGGACAACAGCCGTGGCCAATCCATTTACAATCCTAAGTTCTTAATCGGACATGGTGGCAGGTTCCGCGATTTCTATTGTCAACCCGAAGAAATGTGGGGTGAATGTATGCACCCTGCCCCAATGCCTATCAACAAACACGGGCGACCATTTGCACCAATCACAACACTACATGAATTGGTAGCGGATTCTAAACCCGCTAAGGGAACTGATGTCAATAGCCGCAAACTACCACCAACACAGTTCACTACTGGTGGTGAAGGCGCTACCCCTAATCACGGTCAAGGTGGCGGTGGTTTTAGTTCTAACACAGTCCACACTGAATCTTCAACTCCAAACCAACAATCAGTCATACAAGGATTGAGAGTAGGAACTAACGCAATAGGGCGTATCAATTTTGGTGGTTTAACGGCTAGTGGAATACCTGGTTGGACACCAGATTTGGGAACATGGGGATTCGGTGAATCAGGCCAAGATAACAGAGCGCATTCAATTTACCAACAATTACCAGCGTTAACTGAAACTACTCCACATGTTCCGATGAGTGAAAAATACGATGTAGGAGATGGTGAACTATATGCATTTGAGTTTCAAGACCACTTAGGCAAAACATATCGTATCCGTGTTATTTACAAACAGTATGGTGAAGTGTTCGCAAACAACCAAACCAACATACCAGCCACATTAGAAAATGAAATTGTCATATGGGTTGATGACCGAGATGTAGGTCAAGGCGGATTCACAATAGGCAAACATATGAAAGGCGCTGGCGACATTGGTGGCAGAATCAAGAGCGCCGAGGAATGGTTAAACAAAGCAGGTGCAAACAGCGCCCACGCTGGTGTTGCAGCAGATATCAATCTAGGTTCAATTTCTAACGAACAGTATTGTGGGAACAGATGGAATACCGTGAAAGCACACCAAGCAGCATGGGCTGTATCATTGGTGAAACCAACAGCAACAACTGGTGATTTAGTATTAGCATCAGGTACCACTGCGAATAGTTTTGGAAGACTGAACCTAGGAATATGGCACGACATACCGCTAACTGGCGATGCACTAGGACATATGGGATTCCCTAAAACAAACGGTGTGATACAGATTTCACATGGGGTCACAGCCACTAAGCATTTAATATCAAAATCAGGAACATATGTATCATACACTCACCGCACTACAATGCCAGTTGCGGGTGACGCTTATGGCACAAAGCATACATTTTATGGATGTATAAACATCCCTACTGATTTAACAGGATGGTCAACTGCTCAGATAGGACCTCTCGCAAATAACGACCCACTAGCACCTGTGTGTATTTCAGCAAGACCTAACTGGACTTGCTTGTTGACTGACGAGGTTTTAGCAGCGGCGGTTGAACACGCTATCAATTTAGAAGACCCAAACAGTGACAATATAGATGAGACATCATTTGATTGCACAACCATGTATGCATCAGATGGTCGCACATTAGGTGAGTGGGGGGTAGCACCAACTGCTATTCGGGTTCAAGCATACAACCAAGAAAACAATGTTCCGTCATTGAGCAAACTGTTTTCAGTTAACCGTGAAACAGATTGGGGGATGTTGGATGCTCATATTGTCGGCCACGCTGATATGGTACCATCAACACATAAGAATCTCGCACAGGCTGGCACACTGAATTATATTGACCCACAAAACATGTTAGCAACAAGAGCCGACGCAGCAGCGTTAGCCGCCGGTAATGGTATATTCAATTCAGTGATAGATGCAGGTATATCCGTACCATGCGGATACATCCCACGCACTGTATTACACATCAGCACCAAATATGTTGGTAGCAATTCTAACACTGCCACACCAAGACTCGTCAATTCCCGCAACAACCCAGTTGACACCACAGCATGGGAACAGAACCTTAGAGGAGTGACATACCGATACACACCAGGAGATACTATTTCACCTCAAGGTTCTAACCCAACCATAAATGCTATCAGCATGACCGATGGCACAGTCAGTTTAAGAAAATGGACAATTGGATTTCAAAACACAGCAATCGGAACGGGGCATGGGCTGGCTCAGTTATTTCAATTCGGACCTATTGGGCGTTGTAAGGGTGAACTCAACCAAGTGGCAGCAAACCAACGAATGTTCTTCAACGGGTCAGTTCAAGGTGAAGATGCATCATATGTTGAAGCACACACTATCTGGTCAAACAATGGTGACTGGGCAAAGGTTGTACCATTCGCATATAATTATACTGACGGCCAAGCAGCGTTCACAGTCGTGCCAGCAAGTGGTCTATACGGAAAACAATACCACCATGCATTCAGCAGATTACCTGACAGTTCTCACGCAGTAGTATCTACATCAATAACTAACAGTGAATCATTCAAAGATGCTAAAGGGTGGTCAACAATGGGAACGAACTTCTTAATCCAAAAATGGCCAAACAAGCCTGAGTTAGAAGGCATACGATACGCTGCTTCAAACTTCGGGGCAAAGCCATTCATATACTTTAGAGGTGGAAAAAACAGTGATGACCATTCTGTGCCATTGTATTTTGGTGGTGGTTTTAGCGGTGCAGTTATTGACATCAACGACGGAACACAAAATGATTACACTGAGTTCTATACCCACCCATATTCTGCAGGACCGACAGGCACTGCTGGTATCCAAAATGCCAATGAAATCATGGGTTCACACGCTCTTTTAGATACCACTGCAATCTTAGCAATGTTCCCTGGGACTGGCCATTTAGACCAACACAAAGGACAAGTGGTTTCACCACTACACAATCAAGACCTCGTACTCCCATATGACATGGAAGGGGGAACTGGACAAAATCACATTCCTACAACATCTGATGCTGCGCTGTATCAAGGTGGTGGGAGCGCTGCTACTAAAGTGCATCAAACTCAACCATCACCAGTCATTTTGAGATTCGCTCATACACACGCACGCCATCGTGACGCTACACCAGACTCAGGTTCATTACTTGATTCTGAGAATCAAACTACATTTGTTATATTCGGCCCTGGTCAATCAATACCACATTACTTCGGACCTGAAAAAAGCAATGGGTCAATTGCTGTAATGCAAGAACCATCTGTTGCAGTCAGTCTTAGTGCGCTGTGGTCATCTGTTATGGATGGGTCAGCAATTGGTGCTAGTCTCGGCCCGCCATTCGCAGGTGGTGGCGGTGGCGCTGTAGCAGTACCAGGATACCCGTCAGGATTGATGAGCGCACAGAAGATGTGTTATATGGGCACACCGGCATATGCATATTTGCCAAACGACCCATCAACTGGTACATTAGCCACATGGGTGACACCACACACTACTCAAACAATACACGGAAGACCACCTCCTGACCCAGCGTTCATGCCACCACCACAAGGATACCAAGCAGGGAACGCTGCTAATTGGAACATGATTGATAACTGGGAATCTGCACAAGGAGACCCTCATTTTTATGCGTATAATCAAATGGCATACTATGGCAAAAACCTGAGCGACCATTTCTTGCGAAACGATTGGAGAGGACAAATAAACCCTGCCCGTTCATTACCAAACACTAGCCCATCAGGGTATGGCATTCAATTATGGTCTATTGGTTCAACAGGATACGCCCACCCATACACCCCACTTGTTCAATCAGTAGTTGACAACCCAAGCGATTATAGCGCTGGCATAGCAAGTGACATATCAGGACCTGCAAATGATATAACAGGTAGTGTAGCCCACACCACTGCTAAATTATCAGATATATCTGGACACATGGATGGTGGGTATTTACCTGGTGGTAATTTCATGGATGACCGTGTAGTTCGCAATCCGTCTAACTTCGGAGTATATGCATACCCTTGGATGGAAGCCGTAGTATTGGGATACAATCCAAGTCCAGTTCGTGTGGGTGACAATGCTGCTATGTATCGCATAGCAGCACCAATGTTAGTGACAAACAAACAAGAAGGGCAAGGCGCGAATGGGTACATAACACAGATGCAGCAATCGCACGATAATTGGGTATCGGCAACTAGAGGGAATGTAGATAGAGATGTGATTGTCATTGACGCTACTCGTGTGCAAAACGCAGAAGAACTGGCGACAGTCATATCTTGCGCTATCAATGAATGGCCTGGTACTGGCGCACTCAAAGCATTAGGTGGCACATTCTTGCCGACTTTTCAACACGCTCATAAGCAAGATAAATATGCATGGGCAGAAATGCCAATTGATAGAACAGCAGATGCACCAAACAGTAAAAATCATAGGGTTGACCATTTAGATTACCACTATGATTCTTACAAAAATGGAATCGGTGTCCGTTCTAATTGGGGATTAGGCGTGACCTTACAATCTATGTCAGTTAGCATAGCCGATGATGGTGGCACTCCATATTACATGCCAAAGGGATTACCTGCAGTCGGAACAGGTCGGATACTTGCACCAGAAAGTCATGCTCAGTCATATCTTAGTGTCGCTTCATCAGGGTCAACAAGCGGTGGAACTATAGCGGCAACTAAAGAAACCCCGACGCAATATGTTGTTGGTAATCAAGGATTATACTTTTTCTATCGTGGGATGTCGGCAGCAAACGATACTGAAAATCATGCTGAAGGAGCAAACCGTTCAGTGTATCTCGCTGCAAATTATCGCACAGGTCTGCGTGTACTTGAAAGTCCTGTATTGGATGCTGCAAAGCGAGTAGTGTATATTGGTGGTACTGCTCAAACATATTGGACAACTCCTGGTTCTAATTTTATGGATTGTGCTGTGTTGAAACTAATACCTCCAGACGCACCAGAAATGTCATTTGGTATGTATATCCACACAAAGACTGGCAATCATAGATGGGATAACGGTGCGATAGCAAATATGTTCAGTCAAACAGCGGTGACTCAAAACGCATCAAGATACAAATTATCAGATTGGACTTCTAAATATGAAGACACATCAGCGGCAACACATGTGCATTTTAATGGGTTGCACGATGCCGTTGATAGGACAAGACCAATTGGTGCAGTTGGATGGGCTGGTAATCAATACTCAATGTTGAACTCGGTTGGTTCATGGATTGAAACTGCTGATGGTGGACAAAGAGCATACGGCATGTCACGAGGTCTTGGCGCATGGCATCCGTCATTAGGGTTTAATCCGTATGGTAAATCAATGGGATGTCATGGTTCAAACCACACAGGAGCATATAGTAGTCAATACGCAATGCGAGGAAACACTGGTCAAGTGATGACAGATGCGAATGATGGTTCAACTGAGTTCACTGCTGCTGTTGCAGATGTCAAAGGTCTGGCATCCGGCCATGAAACATATGAAGGTGGTTGGTCATCCACATACAATAGACCAAAAGGTATTTCTGAAAGACATTATGTTGTAGTGTCACACGAAAGCGAATTGGCACTGGTCGCTCGTACTGACCAATTAAAAATTGTAGGTGTAGGAGATAGGCTATCGGGTATATGGATGGCAAGAGATGCTGTATCGGCAGGTCCTCCACAATTGGCATCTCCTGAACAAGCCCCACCATTTTTCTCAATCGGAAAAGGTATGACCTCTTCTCCTAAAGCGGCAACTACTTGGTGGAATGAAGGTATCCATAACGCTGACAGATTCACTGCACCCGCTAACGGAGGACCGTATGTTGAAGCACAAGTGTTTGCATCTATGCCAATAGGTGGAAAGAACGATGGTAGCAGCGCCACGAAAAACACAACCGTTGCCATTATGAAACAAGCAGATTCATGCGCTGCTGAAACTGGTGATTTGTTTTTGAGTAAGACTTGGCAAGGTTCAGCGCCAAAACAACACGAGGCTATAACAGCAATGCATGGAGACCGTGGTGGTGTCGGACCTGAACAAATGCCAACAGTACATTATCAAGATGTATTACCAAACAACTGGTGGCAAGGTGGCGAAGGTAAATCACCAGCATTGAACTTCACAACTGACCACATAGTGTGGAAGCGTATGGATGGTGGCAATCTATCACTACCAGCACCAAACGCACGGGGCATGGGTGCAGTACCTTGGGTGTATAGAAGCACAGGTTTGCCAAATGGAACAAGCACAGTCATCAAAACAGGTGAAACACTGTATGGCAATTGCCGGTTCTCATTTGAAACAACAAACAGTGCCATGCTACCCGTCATGCAATCACAAGAACTAGCGCACCCATCTCTTGCTGAAAAATACCCCCATGAGATTGGGGATGTTCTAACTATCCCTAATGAAGAAATACAATTTCAATCAATTACCGTCATTGACGACACAGGGCAAGAACACACCATTGAAGGAGGTTCACCATTCGGAACAATCATTCGTGATTTCAACCCAGTGACCAACCGACCTGATATTGGGATGGCACCTTCTCTTAGCGGTAGTGGCAACCAACCAAACATGGACATCCAACTACCCGACCCCGACACCATCCCTGGTAATCTGATAATCAGGTCTGGGTTTGACCGCATTCAATCATACCAAAATGAAACAATAGGAACAGGCGGAATGATGCACCCAGGACAAGGACAAGCACAAGCATCACTAGGGCAATCAATACAAGATGGTGCGACAAATACATTCAATGGGTGGCAAACCATGACACCGAACCTATTCCCATATTGGGAGAATTACATGTGGGAACACATCGGAACTGAAAACAACGATATGGTCAATCAAACACTATTCAACCGATTCGGGCAGTTCCCTGAAATGTCAAATGATTTCAACGAATGGATGAAAGCAACAGGCAATGCACCACTACAAACATCTTACGAACCGCACGATAGAACATTGTATTTTCACATCGTCAAGAACGGTGCATCGTATAGCAAAAGAGAAACTGTGCTACAAGGTGATTACAGCCCAATCCATTCTTATGTTGGCCGGTCAAGAGAAATAGCCGGTGGTTCTGGTGCAGGGTCATTACTCACACCTGCGTTTATCGCTGAGTCAATGACCGTAGGAACGATAACATCCAATACCATTGTGTTTGGTAGCAGCGCAGTAGGCCAAAAGGGAATATGGATGGAAGATGGCGAAGGTCTTAGAGATGATTCTAACAGACGGTTTGCTACTGCATATAACCCAACAACGAAGAAGTGGTGTATATGCTCATACACTGGTTTTTCCGGTGGTTCACTCACTTGGGCATTTACTACGCTCACAGGTGTCGTGTATGGCCCTGGATGGGATGCTACGATGGTTGGTCAAGCAATCAACCCATCATTCTATACACCCGCCGGAACAACTAGGATGTATGCGGCAAGACGAATGCGTGACCACGCAGAAATATCAGGCAGTAGTCCTGATATGCCATTGATTGAATGGTGGAAAATGAACAGAACTGATGACCCTAACCTAAGAAAATTAAACCCGTGGGAACTCATAACAGCACCAAGATTAACTGCTATGCCTATCCCTCGTATGGGTCATCACTTCGTGACACCAACAATGGCAATGCTACCAGGGCATATGGCACACCCAGCGTATCAAAACATCTATGGTGGACATACAGCATGTGATTCAGTCAGGCCATCAAGCGACATGTCAAACACAGGCAATCCTGGATGGGTAGCACCAGCGATGGACCCCAACATATGGTTTTCAAATCTAACACCGAACTACCCACCATCTGATATTCACGGTGGTGCGTTCACACTGATGACTGAAACAAAGATACGGTTTGATGGATATGGTATATTGGCATCCAACGGTGTGTCAGGTGAATACAACCGCAAAGGACAGAACATGATTGTTCTTGAAGCAGCAAGCCATTACACTCAAACATCTCACTTCCCAGACCCATTAGAAGTGGGTGCGTATCAAATCGTTATCCAACCAAACATACACAGTCAAAACATCACGGGATTCCACCAAAACACAGCACTCGGGAATGTAGCCAGACCCGCAAATGCTGGTGCTGCTGAGTTGAACTTGACAGGTCAACAGATAGCAACGGTAGTATCGCTCATACACGACTGGGGAGTTCTCGGTGCAACCGCATTGGTACTAGCAGACCCAGTGATAGCAGATGTGCGTGGGTGTGAGATATATCTCAATGAAATCATGTTGGATATAGACCCTGCACCTGGTCAGCAATTTACATCACTCCCACCATTAGCCACATTCAATCCATTAGGTGTCAACGAAACATCATCACCAGCGTTTTCACGCAGGTCTATGCCATACAACACCAACATGTTCAAACGAGCAACACCCGCATACACACTAACAATCCCTTGGTGGGCTATACCATCGTCAACAACAGCATGGTCTGAGTTGTCATTGTTCAATGTAAATGACTACTACTTATTCTGCCGTTCAACATTTGGTGCAATCAGTGCTCAGATTACATTGGCTGGATACCCGTCACACTACTTCCAACCATATACCCATGAATTAGAAAGCATGAACCCAGTGACACAAATGACTGCCATCAATTCTGGTGGTAGCATTCTTGATGTGGCAGACAATCTATTTTTCCCACAAGCCAGCACCACATATGGTCAAGTGCTAATCACATATGATGGCAACGGTTTGAAACAAACAGCCACATACAGTGGCAAAGGAAGACGAGGTGACAATAGCCGTGACACTACACGATTCACGGGTGTGACCGCAACAACACCAGGTTTCTGGACAGCATTAACAGTAGGTGCGCCGACTCAAGGAACGGGTAAAATATATCTCAGTGGGGCACACCAAAACAGTATGCACGGCGGTGTATTGACAGACCCAGAAATCAGCCCACTTCCTCGCATACTACCACAACTACTGAATGGTTCTCGTGACACCAATAATTTATTCTTGGCTGATGCATTCCTATGTATGTATCATCCAAATCTCGGCAGACCATTTACGGCTTACTCCGAAGGAAGAAGCACTGTTATTCCTAACGGGGCAAGCACATCATCTCACAAATCATACAACATACTGCCCGAATCATTTGAAATGGTGCATTACCATGAGTTTGCATACGCCATCAGTTCGGGACCGTTTGCGCTGGGTATGAAATGGATGGATAGAGGAAGCACTACTAATGCATTGGTTGACCCTGATGCAGCCAGCCCTGCAGCACCGTATGTATCATCCACCATTGGTAGCAAGAAGTATTTCTTCGGTTCATTCTGGCCTGGTGGTTCACGATACGGGGCAGCGTCATCACGGCTTGATATGTGGGGAGATATTGAACGAGGGTGGAATGCAGGTGATGTATTTGCAGGTGATTGTAAAACATACACAATCAATCATGGAATTGCTGACCCGATGTTAATGAGGGTTGACCAAGATGTTGCAGGAACATGGACTGGTTTCACAGATACTTCAGGTCTAGTGCCTTGGGCTAGAAACCAATGCTTCGGATACAGATTTTCAATTCGTCAACCATACAACCGACCACGATGGGCAACGGCTATCAAGAGCGTGACCGACAAGCAAGCGAGTTTTCATGCTAATACCGGACACTATGGATATTTCAACGGTCCTTACATACAAGCAGATAATGGTTTAGATTACCAATTGAATGGTAGTCTTGTGACTGCTACTGGTGCAGCCGTCAAGCATAATTACACAGGTATAATTGAAAGACAAACCAATGCTTCTAACATGCTTGGGTTTGACTTCCCAGGGTGGCAAGTGAGATACAGCGATGGTCGTCGTATCACCAAATCGTTTGGATGCCCTATACGAACACTACGCAACCGACCACAAGCCCGTAGGTTATTCCCACGAGATGCGGCAGGTATGAACATTAACGATGTAGCCATAGCAAATATGTATTATGTGGTTGATTGGTGGGGCAATACCACTGGTGAAGATGTGCGCCGATTCCCTGTTCGTGGGTTCGGAGTTAGACCATCGTTTGACCCCGAAGCATGGAAGTGGACAGATGCAGTAGCGGTGACACCACCCGCGCTATACACAACAGATACCACCCGTGCCCCATCAGTTCAAGAAGGTAATACTAACACCGTGAATAACAACGCATATGTTTCTAACACCATCCAAACAGACTTCTTTAACCCATTAGACTCAACCCGTGTAGGTGACAGGGGTGATGGTCGTGGTGCAAGATACCCTGTGCCATTCAATGAGTTCATATTACAATCAATGGACACAGTATCCAACCCAATTGGGATGATGTTATCATTCCATACAGCCGAACCACCATTCACACTTGGGTTATTGAGACCTCGTAATGATACACTCGCATCCAATGAATCAAAGCGTGGCATATCATCACGACTGGGTATATCGTCAGCAGACGGTTTGTTGAAACCAGAAGCAATGTCTGGTCGCAACATTGAATCCAGCACAGGTGTGTTTGGCATGGCAGGGCTAACATTTCAAGACCCATCATCGCGAATATCCCCTCGCATCGGATTAGACTCAATGACAGTCGCTGAATCTCAAGACTCAGACCCACGCAATTACATCATCCAAGCAACACAAGCCGTGAGCCTACACACTGACCGCGTGGTAGGTCAACGATACATATTTGAAGGGGCATATGCAAAGAGTTCATTCCCAGTTGCAGGTTCAAGCGTGGGCACATTGACACTAGACAATTTAGATTTCAGCAAACCAAAGAATGCGACATGGGATACAATCACATCTATCATGCGATTCAATAACGCTCACGGTATGTCACCAATGGGTGGTAATTACATCTTAGAAGTATCCAGCCCAACAAAACCATTTGATGACGCTGGGTGGGGCGTGACCTCGGCTGCAGCGGCATATGTTTTGAGCAACGACGGACCTACATCTAATCCATATCAAGCCAATACTGTTGCGGGGTTAATTGACCCGATAATGAAAACAACAAACACTGAAGATAACACAGTGCGGTTCGTAGTACGACCATACCGTGCATTGGACTACAGACATGTATCACTGTTCCGCACACCAATCACAGTATCAGGACCTCAGCATTCATCTCAAAAACCATTCTTTGAATCCACAGCAGGTGGGAGATATGGACTATTCAATTATGATATGCCCAAATCTAGAGCATCAACGAGTGGCATATATGTCAGCACATCAATCCCTTCACCAACAAACACACCGTATGCTGCATCGTATATCCCAGACCAATCAACATTCGCAACATTCAAATCTTGGGGTCCTAAGATTTACGGTGCTAGTGTATTGACAAGTGACAGATTACAAAACCATGTTGCCCGTTTAATCATCACAGAAAACACACTGCAACATTATCGTTCAGATGCATCACGCAGACAAGCAGAAGTATCCGAAGACGATGAAGAGTCTGAAGATGTGGTAGTCAGACCTGACTTCAAGGTGCAACCAAGATACAGCCAAGCATTACACCCAAAGGGTCAAGACGACAAAACATCAACTGGGTTCAACACAGGAACACACGATGATGACAACAATGCTAACTACACAGGACTGAGGAGTAATGATGGCTGATGGCAACCATAGCACCTTCACTACCAACGCGTGGTCGCGCTGACCACATCCACACAGAACTACAACCTAAGATGGTTATACCTGAGTTTGTGGACAATACCGTATTGCACGCTGAATACATCAGACACTCGGATTCAATCACCGGAACGACCCTACAGATTCAACCACCAACCATTGACGATTTTCAATATGTATCCGACAAAACATATCGTATGATTGAAACCCAAGATGGTTTGCGTATAGCACACAACCACAAATATGGCACCAGGTATGACGGTCCAGTTTTCTTCAACGGTGTGAAGTTAGACTCAACGGATGATGTGCCACCATTGCTTTTGTTTGGCACACAAGACACATCAAAAAGACTAGTGCCATACAGTGTGGAGACATCATCTTCGGGCACACTACTACCACTACCCAACATGAAAGGCAGAACACTGAAAGATGTGGAGTTTGAAGAATCCACAGTTAGGGCTGGTCAAATTGTTGGTGTAGGATACCGCACGACAGATGCTGTACAACATTTAATGAAAGGAGCATTTCATTCTCTTAATTCGTTTGATGTAGGGTTATCATTTTCAGGTCCACGAACAGGTAAGTCAACCATGCACAAGGGTGCAGATTTATCACGACACTCAAACAGATTCATCGCTCAGGATTTTTATGGTATAGGAATCATTCAAGGTATCAAGTTCATAGCACGGCATGACAATCACACATTGTATATGGACAGGTTCTCAAACCTATTATATGCACCAAGTGTGTTCTCAATCACTAGCCGTGAAATGGGTGAAGCAAAAGGTATCGGAGGCATCAAAAGCAAACCACTGCTTGGCCGTGTGAATCGTATTATATCATCTGGTGTGGCACGAGGTCTCAATGACAACAACCAAGTCATTGTTGACGATTTAGAACTACAGAAGAAACACGGGAACATCAAAACCACTGAGATTTATAACCCATTAGCGAAGACACTAACGCAATCTAGAAGGTCTGCTGCAGAAATGCTTAGGATGAATAAGAAAGCACAAAGGGTCATCCAAAGCAGCGACCATGTGAACTCATGGGATTTAGACCCTGGTGATGTAGTGTCATTCAAAGCACCATCGTCTGGCATATCCAAGAATGTTGCTATACTAGAAGCCGAACACAGTTTAAGAGAACACTCTAGTAATTTCGTACTGATGTCTAATGAAGCAGGTATTGAATCACTATTGGCGACCACGGAATCGGCAGGGCGATTACAAACACAAACACAAGACAGGAGTTTTATGGAACCTACCATTGAAATCAGCAACACGGGTTCAATGAATATATTTGTCACACCAATGATTGGGGTTTATCACTACGGAGCATCACAAATGAGACAACATTCTGAAATCGGAGGCCACCCACCAAAAGTAATTTTGAACTCATCACCTAATCGGCACGCTGGTGCTTTGATAGGTCACAGATACAACAACAAGTATGAAGCAAGTCGTGGAGCAATCGGAGTAGGTGCGTCATTATCCACAACCGCGAGCGCGTACACACATACCGGAACTAAACTCACTGTGGCATCAACCGCTGGTTTCCCATCATCTGGATGGTTGATTGTTCAATCATACCAAGATACAAATGAAATAGAAGCAGCAGCACAAAGACCATTGAGTGCGCTGTTAAAATACACCGCCATTCATAGCAGCACACAATTCACAATAGACATATCAACCGCATCAGCCACAGCAGGGGCTATACAATTGTCGGCCAATTTGAATTACGGCCCACACGCAAGGGTAATCAACGCTAGACCTCGTAGCCATGAGATGCGGATGTCTAGGTCAATCCGAGAGGTGGTGATGTAATGCCAGTATTAAACCATGCACGAAGGTTCTTAACTGAACAACTAGCAGCCAAAATAAATCAAATGGTTATCGGTAGTGACGGCACACAAGCCACTGCTGATGACGGTGGTGCGAGAACACTAGCCAAGATAGTACCAACAGTTCGTGTGATTGATGACCAAACCATATTAGTGGAGGGGAGATTCGGAACGACATATAATTTCCCAGCAGCAGATGTGCAAGAGATTGTATTACAATACAAAGACCCTGCTACCAATGCGTTCATACCAATTTATAGGACTGATATGCGTGCGATAACCAAGAGCGCTCAAAACGAGATACGCATTACACTTTTAATTGAGGTGAACTGATATGACCAGCCCAAACCAAGGACACACAGCAGCAGCAGGAACATTAGGAGCAGACGGATTACGGGATGGTGATGTAATCACATCACCCACACTAACCAACCTAGTGGAAGCAGCACATGGCAATGGTATCCTCCGATTACAAGATACAGTATATGGTATGACTTCACGGAACGAACCCAACACCAACTCACCAGGATGGTGCAACCGAGCATCGGCATTCACAATAACAGTACACGGAGGATACATGGTTCTAGACGGAGTGTTGTATTCTTTTGCTAACGGGCCTGGTTCTTCAATCACAATCAATCTCCAAAACACAGAAGCATATGGAATCAGCACATCACTATTAGCACAACAAGAATCTCTTTACACGATATATGCAGTAGCATCGTCATCATCCTCGCACAGCAGCGCGCACATTAGATTCGCAGGCGGAACACCCGTCATTAGCACAACAGGATTATACCCACCAGTGGCTGAAATCCACTTGACCAATCCTAATGTGGCATACACTGAAAAGAATGGTCATGCCATAGTGCTGGCCGTAGTGAGATGTATGTTCGCACCAGGTCAAGGGGCAGACAACATTGACATCGCTGAAGTGAATGACAAACGGGTATTCTTACCAACCGCACCAAAATACATGACACCTGTAGTTAACATAGCAGCAACCACTGGTGCTTCTGCCCACACAGTGACACGCAACACCGCTGGTACTGGTGTCAACACCGACCTACAATTGAAAGGAGTGTTCGGTGCATCAGATGTTGAGGCCGGAGATTTTGGTGGGGCACATGGTAGTGATAGAATAGATGTTAGTGCGATGTGGGTCAGCCACCAGAACTACGACACACCAGGTGGGTCAGGAGCAGCGCCAGGTACTGGAGATGCAGACTATGGGTTAGGTGTAGCAGGTGGTAAAGACAGTGGAGGCACAAACACCCCAACCGATGTATTATACTTCTCAGGACAAGCCAACGCAAACCAAGCGGCTGCTGCTGGTGGTGCAATGTTCACCACCAGATTGGGTTCTAAGGGTGTGGACATAGGCACATGGACTAAAGGCTCAAGCGGAACAGTAGCGTGGCCAATCACAGCAAACGGTGACAGCGTGTTCGTTATCAACACAGCCACAGCCAGTAGCGTATTGAATCTTGTAGCCACTGGTGCATTCCCAGAAGGACATACGATTGAAGTTAAGAAAAGTGGTGGGAGTGGAACATTACAATTCAACGGAGGGGCAGTCACATCATATCAAAAGTGGATATACGATGGGGCTGCTTGGACACAGTTAATTTGAGAACTTGATTACCACATCTAAACCTAACACATTGATTATCTCCTTGTAGCGATTACGGATAGTCACTTCAGTGACACCAGATATAGATGCGACTTCTCTTTGAGTTCTTCTTTGTTCTAATTTGACACTGGCAATATAAATAGCAGCACCGCACAAACCAACAGGGCCTCTCCCATTGTCCATCTCAGTGTCACTTAACCGTTGAATGTATTCAGCGGCTAGTGCTTCTACTTCGGGTGACAACCCAAGCATAGAACAGAACCGTGATGTGTAGTCTTTAGGTCGCGGTGCATGCACACGAATGGCCATAGTCTTCACCATCATCCGTGAAGTTCTACCAATCTCTTTGCGACCAGCCCTTGCGTTCACCGCTATCTCATCTAGTGTGCGAGGGAGTCCAGACAAACGACACGCTAGATACACAGATGCTGATACTACTGCTTCAATTGAGCGACCTCTACACAGTCTCTTCTCATTTGCTTTACGGTATATCAAAGCGGCTTCTTCTCGTATCGCTTTCGGTAGTGATAACTGACTACACATCCGTTCTATCTCAGCCAATGCTACGGACAAATTGCGTTCACTAGCGTTAGATACTCTACTTCTCTTTTGCCATTTACGCATACGATACAATTGACTACGGTTGAGATTGACTGACTTACCAGCATAATCCTTGTTCTGCCAATCAATGTCTGTTGACAACCCTTTATCATGTAGCAACAATGAGTTTGGCGCACCTGTTCTTGACTTGGTATCAGATGATTCTTGTCCAAACATTCGCCATTCGGCTTGTGGGTCTATGATGTCACCATCAATCACTAACCCACACCCATTACACACCCGTTCTCCACGAGTGATGTCTTCCTCAATGTCTCTAGACCCGCATTCGTCACACTGATGTCTGTTAGTATCAACGATTGCTTCTTGTGTATCAGACATATCTCTCACCACTATGCCGATTGAGTCACTATATATCAAGGTCCTTATCTCTTCGGCTACCTTGCCATAGATTGTGACATTCAGGACACTCCCAAATTAAAATACGGTTGCCCTCACGGACATACTTACCAACGATGCGTTTAGCAAACACTTTGTTATTACAACCACCACAATGCTGTGATAGGTTATCAAGCAGTTTGCCCAGGTTCCTCACCACGCTTACCGATGATGTCATCAATTCGCAGAATGGCTATGGCTACTTCAGTAGCAGACTGGATGGCTTGTCGCACCACACGCAGTGGTTCAACCACACCTTCCTTTGCCATGTCAATGATGTCACCAGTGTTGATGTCAATACCTTCATGGTGTTTGAGGTCGGAGTTCTGCAAAGCCAGCGTGATGTCTAGTGGGTCAAAGCCAGCGTTCTCGGCAATGGTCACAGGGATTACATACAACGAATCATAGAATGCATTTTGAGCAAGCCCCATTCGTGTGTCCACACTTGGGTCACATGAGTTGCGAGCGAGCGATGCATATACTGAACCACCACCAGCCAACAGTTTCTTATCTCGGTATGCGATAGCAGTGACACCAATTGCGTCATCAAATGCTCGTTCATATTCGTCAACTGTTTGGCGAGTAGCACCACGAAGAACCAATGTGGAAACAGTCGGTGCTTTATCCACTTCAACGGATACAAAACGAATGTCGCCAATCAAGTTCTCATTCACTGTAGCATCACCGAGAGTATGCAACGATGCATCTTCAGTCATGTGGTAAATCGGAGTGTTTGTTAGTTTGCTAATTGATTGCAGGTCTGTCTCAGGCACACGGGTGATAACACCAATGCCTTTTTGAGACAGTGTGTGGATGACGGCTTCATGCACGGCTTCACGCACGAATACATTTTGAACACCTAAGTCAATGATAGCCTGAGCGCGCTCAATGAGCATACGAGTCTCGGCCATCTGGAATTGTTGGACAGCCTCCATAGAACCTAGTTGGACACGCATGGAATCATGCATTGGTGGTGGAGTCAACCCTGTATTCAACAACAGGATTTTTCCTTGACCACCGAGTGCCAATGTTGAAGCGAACTCTTTGTTTAGAATCACACCGTCAAACAAATGGGATTCATCTAGTGAACCACCCAGTTGACTAACGACTTTGATTTTGCTATCGTCACCTTCAGCGCGCACAACAGAATCAACACACAGTTGAACTGCGTGGTTGATGTCGTGTTCCGCTGCCTTACCAGTGATTGCGGTCTTAGCAACCGCACCTAAGAACGCTGAGTCCTTACCAGATATTGTGATGACACATTCTTCTAAATCGTTAAGACATCGTTGAGATGCATGTCGGTATCCTTTGCATATCACATTGGGGTGTATCCCCTTTGCTAATAGCGTCTCAGCATTCTCAAGCAATTTACCAGCGAGAACAACAACACTTGTCGTTCCGTCTTTACATTCAGTCTCTTGCGTCTTGGACATACCGACAACCATTTGCGCTCCTGGATGGGCTACATCCAGTTCTCTCAAGATTGTTGCACCGTCATTACTCACGACGAAGAACCCTTGTGGGTCAACGCACATCTTGTCCATACCGAGAGGTCCGAGTGTGGACCTGACCGTGCTGGATACTGCTATTGCTGCTTTGATATTCAATTGCTGTGCCTTTTGTGTATTATTGTCTCTTCCTTCTCCCATTTCCAATCAACCTCTAGTTTGACTATTTCGCCAGTCCACCGCGAACGGCTTTTGACGATGCCCGTCTCAACTCCATGCAGCCATAACTCCCAATTAAGCATTGCGTCTGA
>TARA_R110000737_G_scaffold258784_1_pt1 | contig 31183 bp, 23 predicted proteins | sample TARA_R110000737 | Tara Oceans TARA_R110000737 (sample SAMEA4398027) | marine metagenome | biome: Polar Biome; feature: [SRF] surface water layer (ENVO:00010504); material: water (ENVO:00002006), including particulate matter (ENVO:01000060) such as... | depth 5 m | reverse complement strand
TTTTCTTGCGATGGCTAGTTTTATTGCGTAAATAGGACCTTTTCCTGTTTGCTCATATTCTTCAGCAATTTCAACTGCCCAGAAAAATAATTTTCGTTTGATTCCTGCTAGTTCATCACCTTTTGCCATGATTTTATCGAAGACTTTTTCGATTAATCTTGGAACGGCAGTAAATACATCAGGTTTTACTTCACGAATGTTGTCACCGATCGTTTCCATCGATTCAGCAAAATGAATAGAACATCCTAATTTGATATATAGATAATGTAACATTCGCTCGTAAACGTGACATACTGGCAAGAATGATAATACTTTTGAATTATTATCCGCTGGAATTGTGTCTTCACATGCTTCCTCATTGGATAATAAGTTGCCATGCGTCAACATAACACCTTTCGGATTTCCAGTTGTTCCTGAAGTATATATGATTGTAACTAGATCTTTAGTTTGTATTGCTTCTTTTCGAGCATCAATGTCTGCATCTGAAACATTTGCACCTTCTTTTTCAATTTCGGTCCAATGAACAGCACCTGCTACTTTGTCAAAAGTAAATACCTTTTCTACGGTAGGTGTTTGGGATAGAATTGGCGTTATTTTATCAGATAATTCTTGATTGGCAACAAAAACGAACTTCAATTTCGCATCATTAAAAATGTAGATGTAATCGTGTTCAGAAATATTTGGATACAAGGGTACAACGATTGCCCCAATTTGCTGAATAGCTATATCCATTATGTTCCATTCATATCGCCCAGCTGACACTAAACCAATGTTGTCTCCAGCTTTAACGCCCATTCCGTATAATGCTTTGGAATATATATTTACCTTTTCGACAAATGTTTTCGTTGATAATTTTTCCCAAATACCGTTCGTTTTTGTAACAAACATTCCGTCTTGAGGATATTTTTCTAATTGATAATAAGGTAAATCAAATAAGCGAGTTGGCTTCATATTTTCGTTTTAATCATAGTTTAAAACGAATATAGTAATAATTGAAGTCTTTCACAATCTTTTGAAAATATGTGTAACTTATTGCTTTGTTGTCTTTATATGTTATAGGTATGTTATTTTTTTTCATAACTTGCATGTTCGAAATAAATTTTTCGATCCTGTAACTTTTAGCATACCGGAATTGTTTAACTGTTAACGTGCAAAGAACTTTTGAAAAGAGACGAGTACAATATCGCGATAAAAAACCACGCCAACGCCCTTTATGGATATGCGTTGAAGTTCCTAAGGAACAGTGAGAATGCGCAGGATATTGTACAAGATGTTTTTGAAAAGTTGTGGCTCAATCGCAAGAAGGTAGAGTTGGAGAAGGCAAAGAGTTGGATGTTTACAACCGCTTTTCATGCCATGCTCAACTTCAACAAGAAGCGAAGTAGAATGGAATACAATTCAGAAAGTTTACCCGAACGAGGGTCTAATGAAAAAAATCTTTTTGAATCAAATCAAGTGGTAGAAAGAGCAGTAAGCATTTTACCTCCACTTCAGAAAAGTATCATTCTATTGAGAGATTTAGAGGGTTATACTTATCAAGAAATTGGTAATATTCTCGAGATCAGTGAGTCACAAGTGAAAGTTTATTTGTTCCGAGCACGGAATAAAATAAAGAAACAGTTAAAAGATTCAACGAAGTTGGTATGAGTAACCCGTCTTTCGACAACATAGATAAATGGCTTTTTGAGTATACTGAGGGAAATCTTTCTTCCCAGCAGGTAGACCAATTGAAGCAATTTATGCAGCAAAATCCAGAGTTCGATTTGGATTTTGACGCATGGGAAAGTGCCAAGGTTGAAGCTAATCCAGTAGTTTTTCCAAATATAGATTCATACACTAAAAAACCAATTGCTTGGATATTCCCTGCAGCAATCGTTGGAACTTTAGGGCTTTCAATCGGAATGGGTTGGTTAGCGTTAAACAAAATCGAAAATGATGCTCATGTAGAATCTGTTGCAAGAGTTAATGAGATTAATTACGTTAAGAAACTGAAGAATAACACTTCTAGTAAAGATGAAAAAGTTTCTTCTGAAGAAACTACAATCAACACATCTGCCAACACAACTGCAGAAAACTTTATTGCTTTATCAAATTCCAATTTACACACACCGACTAAATTAAATGTGAATCCTGTTCAATCTTCAGTTAGTTTCATTGAAAAAGAAGAGCTAATATCCACTCGATCTTTTTTAGCACTAAAAGCTATTGAGGAGAAACATAAGGTGAATGAGTTGGTCGCTGAATCTCTGAAGGAGTCGAAAAACGAAATTCTACGTTCGGAAATTGAAAAAATTAATACGAAAAAAGCAAGTGAAGAAAAGTTTGTTAACTCTACGAATTCTGAATCAACTCAGATTAGTTCGGAAGAGTCAATTGAAAACGCAAGAGCAATGTCTCGCTCAAATCAGCGTGTTTCTTCCAATTATAACAAATCATTTAGTTCAAAGGTAAAATCCACGATTCGTAAAATAATACGAATGACAGATAATCCAATCGCCTTGACAAATTCAAAAGATATTTATTATCATACACCTGGAATGCAAACCCTAGATGTGAATTTTGGTTCTGTAGGTAGTCTTCTTCAACCGCGGATCCAAACGGTTTCTCGCGCTCAATGGACTGGTCACGGAAATCAACAAATTGCGAACCAAATTTCTTTTGATTCGTACGTTAAAGATATTCGCGGCGGAATAGGGGTTCAATTGAACCATGTTTATTACGGAGACGGAGCATATCAATTAGGTCAATTTGCATTGATGTATTCGCCAAAATTTGCAGTATCTAAGAATGTTGTAATAGAGCCAGCGATACGTTTTAAAATGGGTAATAAGAGATTATATAACCAAAAATTAGTCCCAGGTCAATTGATCGAAGTAGATCGCCTGAACCAACGAACTTATGCTAATGAAAGTCTAAGCACTTCGGTACAAGATCTTTGGTATAAAGATGTTGGATTCGCTTTGATGAGTAATACAAAATGGTTCTCTGCGGGTATTCAAATTGATAATATTGGAAGACATTATAGCAACGTATTCCAATCTTCAGATAAAAACAACTATGCTTCTCAGCACATTACTGCCACAATTGGAACGGATTATGTGTCGAGATCAAAAATAATTTCATTTTCTCCTTACATAATGTACCAGAAAATGGAAAATTTATCTGAAATTTGGGGCGGCTCAAATTTTAGGTATAAAAAATTCATGATTGGAGGAGGGATTTCTTCCATTGGTGATTATGCTGGTTCGATTGGAATTAAAACTGATCGCTTGATGATAACTTATGCTGTCGATAATACACAATCTGTATTGTTAGACAAAAAGTTATTTTCACAGCAACTTACTCTTAGAATATTGACTAACCGTGGCTCAAATAGCCACAGAATGCTAAAATAAAAAAACATGAGAAAACTACTTTTTTCAAGCGTGTTCATCCTTTCGTCATTGGCTTCAAATGCCCAGGATTTGGAATTTACTCAATTCTATGCAAATCCAGTGTATCTGAATCCAGCGTTTGCAGGTTCAAATGGATGTGCTCGATTTGCAGCCAATTATAGAAATCAATGGCCTGCATTAAGTGGCAACTACGTAAGTTACGCAGCTGCATACGACCAGTATTTTGATAATATCTCTGGTGGTTTCGGTGTTATTCTAACAAATGATGTTCAGGCAAAAACACTAAACACAACGAATTTAGGTTTGGTTTACTCTTATCACCTTCGTTTAGGTCGTAAATGGACAGCCTTGTTAGGAGCTAAAGCAGCGTATACTCAGAAATTCTTGGATTGGGATAAATTGACATTTGGCGATATGATTGACCCAAGAAGAGGTTTTATCTATTCTACGAATGATGTTCCAAGAGGTGGATCAAGAGGTTTCTTTGATGCATCAGCTGGAGCAGTTGTATACAATAAGAACTTTAATATTGGTTTTGCAGCAAATCACTTGAACACGCCAAACGAATCATTGATTGTTGGTGAATCTAAACTACCAATGCGATTTACAGGTCACGCCTCAGCTAATATTGGATTGGGTGGAAGTTCAAAATACAAAAACGTAACAACGATTATGCCGAGTATTTTGTATACCTACCAAAGAGGATTCCAACAGTTTAACATTGGAACATATGTGAAGTACAGTAACTTTACTGCAGGAGCTTATTTCCGTAGCAAAGACGCATTCATCTTAACGATAGGTGTTCAAACTGACCAATTCCGTTTAGGATACAGTTATGATGTTACCGTTTCAAAATTGAATAACGGAGTATCCGCTGGTTCTCATGAAATCTCAATGCAATACTTAGTTAAATGTAGAAAGAAATCAGTTAAATTTAGAACGATCTCTTGTCCTACTTTCTAAAAGGAAGAAAAAATATTATTAAAAAGGCATCCAATTGGATGCCTTTTTTGTTTTTATAAATTATGAAATTCAAATATCAATCAATTGAATAAACAGTCTTTCCTCGAATCACCGTTCGATTTGCAAAGTTCTCTATAAACGTTGGGCCTTGATTAATCGGTCTATCTAAAATTACGAAAGTTGCTTCTTTGCCTTTTTCTAAGCTTCCTGTGTTTTGCTCCCTAAATGAAGCGAATGCTGGCCAAATTGTCATTCCTTTCAAGCAATCGATAAGTGAAAGGCCATCTTCTTTGCGGAAACCTTCACTCGGTTGGTTATTCATATTCTTTCTTTGGGTTGCGGCAAAAATTGTTAGGAAAGGATTGATTCTATCAAAGGGGAAATCTGTTCCCAACGCCATTATTCCAGTTTGATTCAGTATCGTTTGATATGCGTAAGCTCCTTTCATTCTGTCTTTTCCTAATCTGTTTTCTGCCCAACGTTGGTCGCTGATAGCATGCGTAGGTTGAACACTTGGGAAAACGCCGTATTCAGCGAAAAGAGAAAAATCCTTTGGGTCTATAACTTGAGCATGTTCTATTCGCCAACGGTGGTCTTTTTTAACCTCAAATGCTCTCTTGTATAAATTAAGTAAAATGGACGCAGATGAATCGCCAATGGCGTGTGTGTTCAATTGAAAATCATGTTTCAAACAAAACTCTGCCATTTCAAGCATTTCTGTATACGTTGTGGTTTGTATCCCGTGACTGTGTGGGTCATCTGAATAAGGTGATTTTAAAAGTGCTCCTCTAGAGCCCAAAGCACCATCCGCAAACATCTTGAAGCTTGAAATATAAAAGTTCCCCCAGTTTAACTTTCCATTTTTTATTGCGAATTCCTTGTTTTCCTTTGAAATACGAAGCATACCGTAAACTTCTAATTTCCAATCTTGCGATAAGGCTAATTTCTTCAACATAGTCAAGTCAGCATTTTCTATTCCTGCTTCGTGAACAGCAACAACACCGTATTGCAATAATTCTTCTTGAATTTCATAAAGAGCTTCCATTCTTTCTTTTTCTGGATAAGGAGGAATGAAGGTTTTCATGAAATCCATAGCCTTGTCTAATAATAGACCAGTGCACTTGCCATTTTCTGTCACTACTTTTCCTCCGGGAATAATAGTTTCACTGTTGATTTTTGCGATATCCAAAGCCTTTTGATTTGCCAAAATAGCGTGTCCATCAATTCTAAAAAGGCACACTGCCAAATCGGGGAAAATTTCATTTAGTTTTTCGTTGGTTGGTAAAGCATCATTTCCCCACATGGATTGATCCCAACCATGACCAACAACAAATTTCCGACTAGATTTATCCGCATATTTTTCCGTTCGGATTAAAACTTCTTCCAAGGATTTTGAGCCAAATAGGTTTATACCAAGTTTCATATCTGCATAAGGAACTAAATGGCCATGCGCATCTGTAAAACCAGGATAAATTTCCTTTCCTCCTGCATCAATTGTTTCCTCAGCAGAATATTTGTTTAGTATCTGGCGCTCGGGCCCAACTTCAATAATTTTCCCATCCTTGATTGCCATAGCTTCCGCAACTTGATCAGAATTGTCCATCGTATGGATGATTGCATTGTGCACCACTAAATCGGCTGATTTGGCTTTCATGCAGGATGAAACAATTAGGAGAAAACAAAGTGGAATTAGAAACTTCATACTAGGGTTTTGCTCAAAAATAATTAGAATTTGTCAGGTTTCCCTCCTAGAGGAGGGATTAAGGGAGGTGATTTATGGATACTTTAGGTGATATAAATAGATTTGACAGCTGATTCATTTTTCACCTCCCTCGGTCCCTCCTCGAGGAGGGAAGATGAATGCACCTCAAAATCATTGATAAACTCTCAGAAAAATGTGCCGAAAATCACCCCCATTTTCACTACCTTTGTCGCTTAATTTTTAGTAAACATGGATATTCCAAAAACGTATGAGCCGATACAGGCAGAGGAAAAATGGTATGCACATTGGATGCAGAAAGGCTATTTTCATTCTGAACCAGATGAAAGAGAAGCTTATACTGTCGTCATTCCTCCTCCGAATGTAACGGGCGTTTTGCACATGGGACACATGTTGAACAATACGATTCAAGATGTATTGGTTCGTCGTGCACGTATGCTCGGGAAAAATGCGTGTTGGGTTCCTGGAACAGATCATGCTTCTATTGCCACTGAAGCGAAAGTTGTTCAAAAATTAAGAAAAGAAGGAATTAAGAAATCTGATTTGACACGTGACGAGTTTTTAGCTCATGCTTTTGAGTGGAAAGACAAACACGGTGGAATCATTTTGGAACAATTGAAGAAACTGGGTGCTTCCTGTGATTGGGATCGTACTCATTTTACAATGGACAAAGAATATTCAGAAAGTGTAATCAACGTTTTCTTGGACCTTTATAAAAAAGGAAAAATTTACCGTAGTGTTCGTATGGTAAACTGGGACCCTGAAGCTTTAACTGCCGTTTCTGATGAAGAGGTAAATTACAAAGAGGTTAACTCAAAATTGTTTTACGTTCGATATAAAATTGCTGGAACGGAAGATGAGTGGTTGACGATTGCTACAACACGTCCAGAAACAATTTTAGGTGATAGTGCCATTTGTATTAACCCTAATGACGCTCGATTTAAACATTTGCATGGTAAACAAGCTATTGTTCCTATTGTAAATAGAACAATTCCTATCATTCAAGATGAATACGTGGATATCGATTTTGGAACAGGTTGCTTAAAAGTTACTCCAGCGCACGATACGAATGACTACGAATTGGGTAAAAAACACAATTTGGAGACAATCGACATTTTCAATGCAAACGGAACTTTGAATGCAGAAGGAAAGCATTATGAAGGAATGGATCGTTTTGAAGTTAAAAAAGCGATTGAAAAAGAATTGTACGATAAAGGTTATTTAGTGAAAACTGAAGACCACATCAATAAAGTTGGTTTTTCTGAAAGAACGGATGCGGTAATTGAACCTCGTTTATCTTTGCAGTGGTTTGTTTCCATGAAGGAATTAACAGGTCCGGCTTTGGACAATGTGATGAACGGTAAAATCCAGTTTCATCCAGAGAAATTTAAAAATACGTATCGTCACTGGTTAGAGAATGTAAAGGATTGGTGTATTTCTCGTCAGCTTTGGTGGGGACATCAAATCCCTGCATATTATTTTGGTGAAGGTGATAACGATTATGTTGTTGCAAAAACTATAGAAGAAGCTCTTAAATTGGCTACAGAGAAATCTGGAAAGACACTTATTGCGGCGGATTTAAAACAAGACGAGGATGTATTGGATACTTGGTTCTCTAGTTGGTTGTGGCCAATTTCTGTTTTCAACGGATTGACGGATCCAAAAAACAAAGAAATTCAATATTACTACCCGACAAATGATTTAGTAACAGCTCCAGAAATTATGTTCTTCTGGGTTGCTAGAATGATTATGGCTGGTTATGAGTATATGGATGAGTTACCGTTCAAAAATGTTTATTACACAGGGATTGTTCGAGATAAATTGGGTCGAAAAATGTCGAAATCTTTAGGGAATTCGCCAGATCCAATTGAATTAATAGAAAAATACGGTGCCGATGGCGTTCGAATGGGCGTTTTGATTTCTTCACCAGCAGGAAATGATTTACCTTTCGATACTTCGCAATGTGAACAAGGACGTAATTTCTCGAATAAGATATGGAATGCGTTTCGATTGGTTTCTTCATGGGAATCGAAAGATTTGCCACAGCCTAAAGCTTCTGAGAAAGCAATCGAATGGTTTGAAGCGAAATTCAATCAAGACTTGGTTCAGATCAATGAGCTTTTTGACAAATTCAAAATTTCAGAGGCTTTGATGATGATCTACAAACTAGTTTGGGATGATTTCTGCTCTTGGTATTTGGAAATGATTAAGCCAGGGTACAAACAGCCGATTGACAAAATCACTTTAGACAGAACGAAGTTGTTCTTCGAAGATTTGTTGAAATTGTTGCAACCTTACACGCCATTTGTCGCGGAAGAATTGTGGCATTTGATTGGTGAGCGTAAAGATGGTGAGGATATCATCGTTGCTGAATGGCCAAAAGTGAAGGAAGTAGATTCAAGTGTTTTGAAATCATTTGAAAAAGCAGAAGAGGTTATTACACATATCCGAAACATTCGTAAGCAAAACAGCATCGCTAATAAGGTGAAAATGGAATTGTTTGTAAAAGTGAATGGTGAAATTGATAAATCAATGGATTTCGTTATTGTCAAAATGGGGAACCTTTCATTTTTGGAATACACGGATAACAAAATTCCACAAGCAAATAGTTTTATCGTTGAAGGAAATGAATACTTCGTTCCTTTCGGAGAAAGCATTGATGTTGAAGCTGAAAAAGCAAAAATGCAGGAGGAATTAAACTATACGAAAGGATTCTTGAAAAGTGTTCAAGGTAAATTGAAGAACGAGAAATTCGTTTCTGGAGCTCCTGAGCAAGTTGTTGCTATTGAGAAAAAGAAAGAAGCTGATGCTCTTCAGAAGATTGCTATTCTCGAAGAGAAGCTTTCTGAAATGGTTTAATTTTAAAGATAATTAGAAACAAAAAAGTCGCTCGAGAGCGGCTTTTTTGTTTACTATTCGATTTTTAGCGTTGTTGGCTCACGAATAAAGGTTAAGATTGAATAAGATGAATTTCATCGAACTAAACTTTTACTCTTTGCAAAATTTAGTGTTTTTGAGCAAAGAGCATAATTACCCCATAAAATCTGCGTTATCTGCACTCTCGATAATATTCTTAATTATTCAGAATCTCATCAACCGTACTTCGCGTAATGTAATGGTAATTATTTCTAGCCGTTTTATACAAATCCTTCGCCCAAACTTTGTTGTCAGCATTTTTAACCAACTCCTCGAAGATTGGTTCAATGAACTTTCTTCTTCCAACTTTTATTAAGAATTTACGCATAGGAGGGAAAACCGCCTTGTAATTGTTCTGAATGCCTAATACAAACCACTCGGCCATAATTTCAGAATTACCACAAGCTTTGAAATTTAAGTTCTTATCGATTAAGGCCATTGTTCCTTGTGGTAATGTATCTGGAAGTGTTCTAATAAAAGCTAACCATTCTTGCGTAGTATAATCTTCTCTTTTTATTTTATCTTTCTTCCATTTTACCTTAAATATATCTTCACCTAAGGCAAGTTTATTGGCAAGGGCTTGAATGTTATTAAACCTTTTTGATTCAATTTTTACACAATTGGAGGGTAATCCATCTTCATACAACCATTCTTTCAAGTTGAATTTGATTCGCATTGGATTCAACAAGTGTTCACGTAAGAAATTTTCAAATTCTTCAGTGGTAAGTGTTTTAAAACCGTACTCTTTAAAATATCGTTTTAAAAATACATCGAAATTTGCCCTGCCAACCCTAGTTTCTAGAGTTTTTAGGAACATTGCGCCTTTCACGTAAGCAACGGTTGTCATACCATCATCTGGATTTCTCCCGTCAAGAAATAACTTTAAATGTGTATCATAAGGATGAGGCCCGGCTGCAATTGTTTTAAGTTCGATTTCTAATTCTTGAAATTCAATTAAAGCAAGCATATCCGCAACTTCAGTTCCGTATAAATCTTCCATGATGCGGTTTTCAATATAAACTGTAAAACCTTCGTTCAGCCAGAAGTCGTTCCATGTTTTGTTTGTAACATAGTTTCCAGACCAAGAATGGGCTAATTCGTGTGCGATTACAGAAACTAAACTTCTATCACCAGCAATTAATGTCGGATTGGCAAATGTCAAACGTGGATTTTCCATTCCGCCAAATGGAAAAGAATAAGGAAGGATCACAATGTCATATTGTTCCCATTGATATTTCCCGAATAATTTTTCAGCTGATTTAATCATCAGAGGTAATTCCTCGAATTCATAAACACATTTGTCGATTAAATTGGGTTCTGAATAAACACCGCAATTCTCTCCAAGTTTTTCGTAAACCAAATCACCGACAGCAATTGCAATCAAATAACTTGGGATAGCTTGTTTCATTTCAAAATGATAGATACCTTCTTCATTTTTCTCAACTGGGTTCTCAGCACTCATCAACGCCAGCATTTCCTTAGGCACTTTTACATCCGCAGAATACGTAATTCGATTTGAGGGAACATCTTGCAAGGGTATCCATGAACGAGTAAGAATTGCTTCACCTTGAGAATAGAGGAAAGGAAGTTTTTTTCCGCCAGTCATCTCAGGATCTAGCCAATCTAAAGCCTCGCTCTTTTCAGTAGTTTGATAATATATATTCACAAAAGTAGTAGCCGAATCTAAAGTAACGGTTAATGGCTCTCCCAAAATAGAATCAGATTCTCCAACAACATAGTTTGTTTCTATTTCCGCTTCAGGTTCATGGCCAAGCGTTACTTTCTGAATCTTCAATCCTTTAATGTCAAATATGGCTTCTTTTGCACCGTAGTTCTTCATTTCGTGACGGGCAACACCATAAATGGTTTTTTTATCAAAATCTACGTCTAAATCAAGATGAAGGTGGGTAGTATGGACTTCTTTTATATTCGAATAAGAATGCTGAGGAAACGATTTTTTTACGATTTCAACCGCAGGCTTTATATCAATCTTTTTTTTAGGTTTCTCCTCACAACTCGCAAGAAGTGATATTAAGATAGAGAGGAAAATAAGAGGTGTAAATTTCATTTTAACTTTTAAAGAGTGTAAAGATAATAAAATGATGAAAGGTAACTACGAATTCATTTTGCTTAGAAATGCCCCTAAAGCTGTTATATTAAAATAAAATTTCTATTTTCGGGACGTAAATAAAACCAAAATGTCAGATACTCCTGTAATTACTCCCGATAATCAAAAAGAATTATTTGGACATCCAATTGGACTTTACGTTCTTTTCTTCACAGAAATGTGGGAAAGATTTTCGTATTACGGGATGCGTGCCATTTTGGTGATTTATATGATAGCCACAGTTTCCAATGAAAATGGTCCTGGATTAGAATGGACCGAACTTCAAGCCTATCAATTGTATGGTTGGTATGTTATGTTGGTGTATGTTATTTCAATTCCCGGTGGAATTTTAGCAGATAAACTTCTTGGTCAAAAAAAGACTGTAATGCTTGGGGCCTGTATACTTGTTGCAGGTCATGGAATGTTGGCAATTGAGCAAAGTTGGGCATTCTTTGGAGGACTTTCACTGATAATCTTAGGAGTTGGTTGCTTAAAACCAAATATTTCAACCATGGTAGGAGGTCTCTATAAAAAAGGGGATATTCGACGTGACAAAGGTTTCAGCATTTTTTACATTGGTATTAATCTAGGATCACTTTTAGCAACTACATTTATAGGACTTGTTGTCGCAAAATGGGGCTGGCACGCTGGTTTCGGAATGGCTGGAATAGCAATGTTACTTGGTTTAGTAGTATACATCTTTGGGCAAAAATACCTTACTCATGTTGGAAATAAACCAACTGCAGAAGATAAAAGTAATGACGTATCTATAGGTAAGTTATACGGAGAATTGATAAAATCCCCTATGCAATTATCTATTGTTATTATTTTGCTGATGTTGTCCTTATACGCTGGATTCACATTTCAAGGAGTTGATCACTGGGGTTATGGCGCCTTGTTTATTTTCATATCCTTAGTCACAGGATTAATGATGATGATCTACAAGAATTTAGAGAATAAAATTGCTAAGGATCGGTTTCTAGTTTTACTATTATCATTTCTAATTGTAATCGTTTTCTGGGGAGCCTTTGAGCAGGCTGGTGGATTAATGAGTGTTTATACCGAAAATAAAACAGACAGAATGCTGTTTGGATGGCAAATACCTACTCCTATGTTTCAGGGTTTAAATGCAGGCTTTATTATATTGTTTGCTGTTCTTGTTGCCAATGTCTGGGCTAAGCGTAAATTAAAAGGAAAAGAAGCATCTTCATTGTATAAAATGGCCGTCGGTACTATTATCATGGGGCTCGGTTTTGTCTTCATGGTTTTTGCAGTTAGAGATTACGAAACACATGGCAGCTCTTCAATGATCTGGTTGATATTGGCATATTTATTTCACACGATAGGAGAACTATCTTCTTCTCCGGTTTCGCTTTCGTTTATTACGAAGTTAGCTCCGGCTAGATATGCTTCTCTGATGATGGGAGTTTATTTTGCTGCAACTGGACTTGGAGGTAAAGTTGCTGGAATATTAGGTGAAAAATCTGCCGAATTTGGAGAATATTCAATTTTTGCCGGAATAACCATATTTACCGTAATATTCGGAGTATTGGTGATTTTACTATTAAAACCATTAAAAAGACTAACACACGGAGCAGAGGATAATGAAACGGTTTTGGATAAAGAAACTGAAGGCTTCGAGTTAGCAGATTAAATAAATTTATATAAAACCTTAAACAAATACTTATGGCTTCACAAAGCAATGATATGTTCAAATCTACGGTGCTAGGTCACCCTTCTGGATTATTTGTCTTGTTCTTTACCGAAATGTGGGAACGATTTTCGTATTACGGAATGCGAGCGTTGTTGGTGTTATTTCTTGTCTCTGCTGCTGGTTTAGGCGGTTGGGATTGGTCTCCAAAGGAAGCGTTATCACTTTACGGTACATACACGGCAATGGTTTATCTTACGCCAATACTTGGAGGATATATAGCCGATAGATTTATTGGTTATAGAAAAGCCGTAATTATTGGAGCTGCCATAATGACTGCAGGTCATGCTTCCATGGCAATTGAATCGAATTCAATATTCTTGTACATTGGTATCGCTTTACTGATAGTTGGAAACGGCTTTTTTAAACCTAACATGACTTCTATCATTTCTCATATGTACAAAGACACACCTGAGAAAAAAGATGGTGCTTACACCATTTTCTATATGGGTGTAAATGCAGGTGCATTCTTAGGAATTATGCTTTGCGGTTATCTTGGTGAAACGTTGGGTTGGAGTTACGGATTCGGTTTAGCTGGAATCTTCATGTTCTTCGGTATGTTACAATTCTATTTTGCCCAAGGGATTTTTGGAGAAATAGGAGTTAAACCGCCCAAGGTTGACAAAAACGCAGCTCCAAAATTGGAATTTGAAGGTGACAGAATGAATCCTTTCACAACAGTTGATAAAGTAATGATTGCCATTGCTTCAATTATAGGTTTGGTTTGGATTATTAATGACCCAATGAGCAATATAGGCGGCAGCAATATACTTATGGTTGGTGGAACTGATATTTCCAACGGTTTCATTCTAGTAGGTGTTGGTGTGTTTTTAGCCCTTTTGATTTCTCGAATTATGCGATACCCGGTGGTGACGAAACACCGAATGATTGCTATTGTTCTTTTCGCTGTATTTACAGTGATTTTCTGGGCATCTTTTGAGCAAGCAGGAGGTTCCATGACATTATTTGCGAAGGATTATACAACAAGAGTTTTAACCGGGTCTTCTGCAACCATGTTCAATATTGCAGACATTATCATCACGGTTGTGCCGATAGCAATAATTACTTGGGTTTTGTTTAAATTATTCCAACAAACCTTTAAGAAATACGCTTTATCGAATATTTTCCTCGGATTTTCATTCTTGTTAATCTGGTTAATCGTTTTCTGGAAAATTGATAGAAACTTAAAATCAAGCGCTTATGTTGTTGCTTTCAATCAATATGAAACTATAGCAACGGGCGCTGATGGTAATGAGACTAAAACGATGAATTATGTCACTGAGTCGACAGTAGTTGAAGGTGACATGGTTATGATTCCTGGTGAAGTAACTATTCGTGAGCCATTAGAATTTTCAAATGGCAAAAAAATAGCTTTGATTGATGTTGATAAAGGCGGTGACCTGAGATACATTCAAGAAGAGCAATTGAGTAAAATTACGCCAGACCTTCAAGTTAAAGCGGAGATTACACGTAAAAAAGGTAAAGAGGTCGAAATACCAGCTTCGTGGTTCGGTATCTTGAACTCATTGTTCATTATCATTTTTGCTCCATTGTTCTCTAAATGGTGGGAAAGTAAATACAACCCAACTGGTGCCAGCAAATATGGAATTGGTCTAATTCTATTAGGAATTGGATTCGCGGCCTTAGCGTTCGGTTCTATGGGTATTGAAAAAGGAGGAGCTGCTGTTCAAGTTAGTTTGATTTGGTTAGTAATAGCCTATCTATTCCATACACTTGGTGAACTTTGTTTATCTCCAGTGGCGCTGTCTTATATCAGTAAATTGGTACCCGGTCGAATGATTGCGTTAATGTTTGGTATCTGGTATGTTGCCGTTGCAATTGGTAATAAAACTGCCGGTAAGATGGGGGGTATGATCGAACAAATTCAAGAAGAACATTCGTTAACATACTTCTTTATGATATTTACTCTTGTTCCAGTCGGACTTGGATTATTAGCAATTGCCCTTAATCCATTGTTCAAGAAACTGATGCATGGAGTTAAATAAAATAAAAATAAAACTATGAATTAAACAGTCTGTCAATCGAAAGAGGACAGACTGTTTTTTGTTAAAATCATCGACAATGAAAAATATATTTCTTTTTGCAATTTCATTATTAATTTTCGGAACGACGCAAGCTCAAATGCCGAAGATAGAGTGGATGGATTCAACTGCTGTTTCGAAGCTTGAGCCAGGAACTTTTTCCTATTTCAACGCAAGTGCACAGAGCGATTTAACCATTGAACAGGAAACAGATATTTTCGTTGATTTTGCATTGGTGGATCTTCCAAAAATGGCAGATTCGGTAGTTGTTAAGGTTGGAAGTGATTCAAAATCTTTTTCATCACTCAGCCCATTTATGATGAGAAATGTTGCCTCATCTTCTGAGTTTAGTATTCAAGCTTTTGAAGATGGTAAACCATTACTATTTAAGTCTAAAAATACAGATGCGCTAAAGTTTAAATTCAAATATTCAGTTCCGCCGATAATTGTAAAGGATGAAATTGTTTTTGGCCTATTGGCTTTGATTTTAGCATTCATCTTTTTTACTTCATCAAAGAAATCAAAGTTTTGGCAGAAGTTTTACATGGTAATTCCGGCCCTTTTGCTTTGTTATGTTATACCGGCTTTACTTGTTTTTTCAGGATTAATTTCAGCTGAATACTCCAAGTTATATGTTATGGCTCGTGATTACTTATTGCCAGCTGCTTTGATCTTGATGACTTTGGGAATTGATTTCAAAGCCATCCTGAATCTAGGTTCAAAAGCATTAATTATGTTTTTAACAGGTACTGTAGGTGTAATTCTGGGAGGACCAATTGCTATTTTAGTGTATTCTATGATAGATCCTTCTGTCGTTGGCGGTGAAGGTTACGAAGCCGCTTGGAGAGGAATGGCAACTATTGCTGGAAGTTGGATAGGTGGTGGAGCAAACCAAAATGCGATGTACGAAACCTATCAATATGCACCTCAATTGTACGGAAAAATGATTGTGGTTGACATTGTTGTCGCAAATTTATGGATGGCATTTTTGTTATTCGGAGCGTCGCGAGCAGATAAAATTGATAAATGGTTGAAAGCAGATAGTTCAGCAATTGAAGATCTTAAAAAACGTGTTATGGACTATCAAGAGTCTATCAAGAAACAACCTACCTTGACAGATTACATGATGATATTAGGAATAGCATTTTCTTTAGTTGGTATAGGTCATTTCGGAGGACAAATTCTTTCAGAAATTTGTGCGAATGCTTTTTCACCCGATTCGCCTTTTGCATCTTCTTTCCTATGGTTGGTAGTTATCGCAACGACAGGTGGTTTGTTGCTTTCATTTACAAAACTGAGAAAATACGAAGGGGCTGGCGCATCTAAAATTGGAAGTGTGTTCATTTACATACTCGTTGCAACTATTGGAATGAAAATGGAGTTGGCAGAAGCAATCAAAGAACCTGAACTTATTTTGGTTGGAATGATTTGGATGATTGTTCATGTTACTTTCATGATCGCAATCGCGAAATTAATTAAAGCACCATTCTTCTTTTTAGCCGTTGGATCTCAAGCCAATATTGGAGGAGCTGCTTCTGCGCCAGTCGTTGCTGCAGCTTTCCATCCTTCACTAACTTCAGTGGGAGCAATAATAGCAGTTTTAGGTTATGCACTTGGAACTTATGGAGCAATTTTGTGTGCTGAATTAATGGCTATGGTGGCACCGTAACTTCTTTCCGATTCATGTCGTATGATGTAATAAGTTTGGTTTGAATAAAATATTTTTTTCGAACCCAACCTTTTTGAGTTACATTACATCTTCTTAAAGACAAACACCATCGCGAAGAGTTTGACAGATATTGAGTTAATTGATCAGTGCATTTCTGGTAAGGAAAGTGCTTATAAATTGCTGTACGAAAGATACAGCGGTTGGCTCTACTCTGTGACAATGCGTTACTGTAACGATGCGGATGATGCGCAAGACGTCCTACAGGACAGTTTTATAGCCATTTTCGACAATCTGAAACAGTACAACAAAGACAAAAGTTTTCGCGGTTGGATTAAAAAAATTACCGTGAATACGGCATTGGCAGTACATCGCAAAAAAAATGCAGCAGTTTACCTAAATCCAGTTCGTGAAATTGAGAACGTTGAAATTTTAGACGTTTCACTTCTAGAAAAAATGGATGTTGAGGAAATTAATTCCTTAATTCGACAATTGAGTCCTGGTAGACAGCAAGTTTTCAATTTGTATTTTATTGAAGGTTATTCTCACAAGGAAATTGCAGAGATGCTCGATATTTCTGAAGGCACCTCTAAGTCCCAACTTTTTGACGCAAAGAAGGAATTGAAAATTGCCATTGAGAAAATAAGTGTGTTCACCGAATCAAGAAAGTCATGAAAGAAGAGAACTCAGATAATCAATTAAAGGATCTTTTCAAAGATAAATTTGCCAATGAGCATCTGGCTCCGCCAAAAGGTGCTTGGTCCAATATTCAAGGAAAAATGGCAACTCCAGGCAGGATTCGTAAGCCATTATATTATTGGCTCATTCCAGTTGGATTGTTGTTCGTTATCGGCGGAGGAATTGCAGTAAATTCCATTTTCTCCACCGAAAAAGTGCAAACAAGTAAGTTTATCACTGAAGAAATTGAAGACGAAAAATCTATTAACGAAGAAAAAAACAATATTACGGACAATGAAATAGAAGGTGATGACAATGAAAGTGTTATTGCCTCGACTAAAACGGATTCATTATTAAATGAGTTTAATGTTGAAGAGGAAAATTCAAATAGTCAGGCTCAACGTCAAACGGAAATGAAAACTGTTACAGCGTTTAATAATAATTCGGCAAAACCGAAAACGCTAAGTTCTGCAAATCAATCACAGACTATCGCAAAGAAGGAAAAAAGCACAAGTTACACAAGTGCTTCTCAGGTTAATTCTGCCACCGCCGGAACGAAAAAAACGATTAATCAAAATGAATTGAATAAGGTAGAAGAAGTTTCTAAAGAAGTAAATACAATCAACGAAATACTTAAAAAGGAGCAAGGTCAAACTACAAATCCTACTTCAGTAGCAGAGTCCTCAAAGAAAACTTTTGCTGAAGAAAAACTAAATAGTACTTCCGAAAAGCAAGATAAGGTTTCTGAAAACACAAGCAAACCAGTTGTTTCTGATATTGGGAAGATAGCTGAGTCGAATGTCTCAAAGCCAAAAGCGGATAATTCGGATAAAACAACGATTTCAAATTCTCAGAATAATGCAGAAGAAACGAAAGCTAAAAATGTCATTAATGAGCCAAAATCAGCGAAAATTGCCGAATCGAAAGAATCGAAAGCAAAAGAGTTGAAAAAACCGGAAAAAGAAATTGTTGCGGCAAATTCTGAAGAGAAAAAAGAAGACGCTGAAACACCTAAACCAGAAGTACTTGAAAGCAATATTCTTATTCACAGTGCACCACCTAGGAACAATCTACGCTACGATTTTTATATGGGAACAGGAAAAAGCCCGCGACGTTCAACGTTTTACGATGCAAATGCTGATAATCCTGCTGTTATGCTTGCAGATAAATCTGTGAATATGAACAATGCTGTTATGGGCTTTAATGTTCGTTATCAAATTACACCCTATTTCGCAATGCGATCTGGAATTGCTGTAGGTTCGGATCGCTACCAGTCAAATTCGTTCTCGGTTAAATTGGCCAATACAGATTTAACAGAAAACTTTAAAATAGCTACAGTTGATGGTGTTTTGCAAACTACAGGACTCGTATTTAATAATCTGGCACCCAATGGAACGGATTCTTCTAACTATGATATGAATATACTTCACCGTCAGGGTTATTTGACGATTCCAATTTCATTCGTTGTCAATACGAAAATACAACCAGGTAAATTGTACTATTATGGTTCCACCGGTTTTGATTTTATGGCAAAAGGAAAAGGAAGAAATATATTAACAGTTGTTGATGGTGAAACGTCCCGAAAAATATCTTTGGCTCGAATTTCTGACGTAAATAGAATCTACACCAACTGGAATCTTTCATTAGGTTTGGCGTTTCCTTTCCAATCTAGGTTCGATATATTTACAGAATTGAATTATTCTTTAGATGTCTCTAAAAGACTTAAAAGCAGCTATTTAAATACTAATTCATCACATATTCAATTGTTGATTGGTATGCGTTTTTAATTTTTTTTCAACCTTCACCCAACCTTTTTAAAAACGGTTTCATCTTCTAATCGAACAATAAACTTTTAGATTATGAAAAAATCAATCATTTCCCTTAGCTTCCTAACTTTATTAATAGTAGGAATTTCTACCTCTTGTAAAAAGAAAGAAGTAGAAGAAAAAGATGACAGTGCAACTCAATTAGCAGACGCGAGTGCAGTAAACGACGAAAACTCATTTATTAATGAGGTTTGGAAATCAGGATCAGCATGCAACTATGATTATACTCAACTTTCAGGTGCATGTGTAACGGTTACAGAAACTTCAACAACCTTTCCTAAAGTAATTACTTTTGATTTCGGTGCTGGTTGCACAGGACCAAATGGTCACACGAAAAAAGGAAAAATCATTGTAGATATGTCTGGTCCATTGACAGATATAGGTGCAACAAGATCTATTTCGTTCGATGAATTCTATTTGAATGATTACAAAATCACGGGCACGAAAGACTTAACGAATGAAGGATTAAATTCTGCAGGTAATTTAAATGTGAAAGTTGTTGGAAATATTTCAGCAACTGGTCTAAAAGGCACGGTAAACAAGACATTTACTCACAATATAGAGTGGATAGGTCACGCTACTTGTACTATCACTGATGACGAATTAAAAGTATCAGGTTCAGGTATATTAAGCGGTGTGAATGGTGGACAATTGAAATATGTGTCAACTTCTCCAGTTCACGTTAAATACGGATGTAGTTACGCTGTTTCAGGGATTATTGACTTTGGTCCAACAGCTCAACAAGGAGCTATCTTAGACTACGGTAATGGCACTTGTGATGAGTATGCAACGATTACAACTAAGAAAGATAGTAAAGTGTACATCTTCAACATGCAAACTCGAAAAATAGAATAAACTAGAAAAGAACTTAAATTAAATCTTAGGTTCATAACCCCGTCTAAAATGAGTCGTTATGGTTTCAACTCATTTGGGCGGGGTTTTCTATTCAATTACAATTATTTATTTCCGTCTTGACATTCGAAAATTAATACGCTGTTCTTGTCCGTTAAATTTACCTGAAATATAGGCGAGCATAGAATCTTTGTGATTTTTTTCATAAACGATTTGCTGCGGGTAAGTATGCTCTTTATTTTCGAAAACCACTTTTTCTTTGCTTACTTCTGTGGCAATAAACTGAACAGATTTACCTTCATTCTGATCATCAGAAGATGAAGTAAAGCTAAAGACATTGTTGTGCTTAGAAATCGTCATTTCTTCGGAAAAAAGTAATTCACCGTCTTTTGTAAATTCACTTTGTCCTGTCCAGGTGCTATCATTCGTTCGTTTCCATGATTCTGTAACATCATTTCCTTGAACTTTTGATATCCATTTACCGTCCAACCAATTCATGTTTTCAACTTCCGTAAACGGACTTGAACAAGAAATAAGAATGAAAATTGAAAAGGTGTACAGAAGTATTTTTCTCAAGTTAATTAGTTTTCCATTCCCTGAAGTTCAACCAAGTTAGCATAAATACCTGGATTTTTTATCAGTTCTTCATGTGTGCCTGTTTCCTCAATTACACCGTTGTTTAAAACTAAGATTTGATTGGCCTTTTTCACAGTCGACAAACGGTGTGCAATAACGAACGAGGTTCTGCCTTTCATCAACTCCGTTAAAGCGTCTTGAACTAATTTTTCAGATTCAGAATCCAAAGCAGAGGTTGCTTCATCCAAAATTAAAATTCTTGGATTTTTCAGAATAGCTCTAGCGATGGCAATTCGTTGTTTTTGTCCACCTGATAATTGAATTCCTCTGTCGCCAACTTGTGTTTGGTAACTGTCGGGAAATTGGTCAATAAACTGTGCGGCGTTTGCTTTTTTAGCCGCTTCTATGATTTCTTCTTTCGTAGCATCCGTTCTGCCAAAAGCAATATTTTCTTCAATCGTTCCGGCGAAAAGAATTACATCTTGAGGAACAATAGCGATTTGTGATCTTAGGTAATTCAAATCAATTGAACCTGCTGTATTTCCATCGAATAAAATCTCTCCTTCGGTGCAATTGTAATATTTCAGCAGGAGTGAAGCGATAGTCGTTTTTCCCGCTCCTGAAGGACCAACAATTGCAATCGTATCGTCTTTTTCAGCTTTGAAACTTACATTTTTCAATACAGGAATGTCAGATCGCTGTGGATAGGTGAAACCAACATTTGAAAACTGAACTCTTCCTTCGAAAACTGGTTTTAATTCGCCAGTAACCAATTCTTTTTCACTTTGCTTGCCTATCAAATCCATTAGGTTTTCAGTCGCACCAATCGCTTTTTGAAGGTTGGCGTACAAGTCTGGGACGCTTCCAACAGACATTCCCATCATTACTGTGAACATCACGAAAGAGAAGAAGTCTGCAGAGTTTAATTCTGGATTAGCTCCTTGTGTCATCAATAATCCTTGCCAGATGATGAAAACAATTGCGCCAAACAAACAGAAAATGATGAAAGAAACAAAAGCACCTCTCCACAATCCACTTTTGACATTCAATTGACGAATGTTGTCAATACTTTTTCCGTATTTCTTCAAGGTGAAAAGTTCGTTTGTAAATGACTTGATGTTTGCAATTCCAGTTAAGGCTTCTTCAATAATAGTATTTGATTCTGCCGTGAAATCTTGAGCTTGTTTGGATAATTTTCGAATGAACCGACCAAATACCACAGCTACAATTGCCATTACAGGAACAGTCGCAAGCATGATCAACGCCAATTTCCATGAAAAATAAAAGATGAAGAATATAGAGCCTAAAATGATAATGATTTGTCTGAAAAATTCTGCAATCGTGGTCCGAAGCGTTTCTTGTATTTGTGTAATATCCGAAGACATTCTACTTGTCAATTCACCAACTTTGTTCTGATTGAAAAAGTCCATTGGCATATAAATCAACTTCGAAAAGGCATCTCTTCGAATGTCGCGCATTGCATTTTCAGTAACATTGGTAAAGATGACTACGCGAAAGAATGAAAATATAGATTGGCCTATAAATACAAGTAATAAAGCGAAAGCAACGGAATTAATATTGTCTAGTGAAATCAATTGAACAGAAGATGCCATATCAGTAGCTTCGCCACTTTTACCCAGCAATTGCCCCATTAAATATGGAAACAACAGGCCTATAGAAGAGGAAAGGACTAAAAATATCCAGCCAACGAAAAATATTCCAGAGTATGGCTTTAAGTAGGAGAATATTCCTTTGGCTTTTTCAATGCTTTCTTTGCTTAGTTTTTTTTCTGACTTATCTTTGTTCTTTTTAGGACGAAGCATTCTAATTAATTTTCTGCAAATTTACGAGGAATGTAGGGGTTTAAGATGTTTTTTTATCTTTTTTCTGAAAGTCTTTGTTTTTATCAAAAATAACCTATCTTTGCAGTCCGAAAAATTGACAAACAGAATTAATAATATAGATCATGAGTAAAAGAACGTTTCAACCGTCCGTAAGAAAAAGAAGAAATAAACACGGGTTTAGACTCCGAATGGCTTCTAAAAACGGTCGTCGTGTTTTAGCTGCACGTCGTCGTAAAGGCAGAAAGAAATTAACAGTTTCTGACGAAGGTATGCACAAACGTTAATACCAGATCAACGATTTTAAAACCGTTCCATTTATTTGGAGCGGTTTTTTTTTGGTCGTCGATTCCGCTCAGACCGCAATTAATTTTCAGAACAAACTAAATTCTATAAATTTATTTTTGTTAAGCGCAGGCTGAGCGCAGTCGAAGCCCGCGCACACAATAAATTACGAAAAACAAAATTAAAATCCTATAGCTTATTCCAAATTAATCGCTTGGAAATAAGAGATCTATTTGCATAACTTAGAGTAACACGAACAACAAAAGTTGCTATTATCATAAAGTTATGTTAGACAAATACCTCCTGCCTGAACAAGAAATCGTTGGACGAATTTATGTCGTCAACAACCAAAAAGTAATGCTCGATTTCCGTTTAGCCTTGCTTTATGAAATACCAACAAAAAAAATTAACGAACAGGTAAAACGAAATGTGGAGAGATTTCCCGCTGACTTTATGTTTCAATTAACTCAAAAACAATGGGATAATTTGCGGTCGCAATCTGCGACCGCAAATTTTATTCAATATCAGAAACCGGCGCTTTCGACTCCGCTCAATCGACGGTTTCAATTTCAATTTTTATTAAACTAAAAATGAATACTTATGCTAGTTAAAACCTTTGGAAGTGCTGTTTTTGGTATAGATGCTACGACAATAACCATTGAAGTCAATTTGGCGAATGGTGTCAATTTTATATTAGTTGGTTTGCCGGATAGTGCGGTGAAAGAAAGTCATCAACGAATGAAAGCTGCGTTAAAAAACAACGGTTACAAATTTCCAGGAAAAGAAATTACAGTAAATATGGCACCAGCCGATATTCGTAAAGAAGGATCCACATTTGATTTACCTATTGCAATTGGCGTTATGGCGGTTTCTGAGCAGGTTTTAGCAGATCGACTAGACCAATACATGATATTAGGGGAATTGTCCCTTGATGGCGAGCTAAAGCCGCTAAAAGGAATTCTTCCAATTGCTCTGCAGGCCAAAAAGGAAGGATTCAAAGGAATTATTCTACCAAAAGAGAATGCCATGGAGGCTGCAATTGTAGAAGGATTGGATATTTACGGAATGGAATCCTTGAAACAAGTTGTCGATTTTTTGAATCATGATTTTGATGCTGAACCAGTTAAGATTGACATTCTTAAGGCGTTTGAAAGTAAGTTAAATGAATGCGATGTTGATTTCCGTGATGTAAAAGGTCAAACGAATATCAAACGCGCATTTGAAATAGCTGCAGCTGGCGGACACAATGTAATTTTGATTGGACCACCAGGCGCTGGAAAGTCAATGCTAGCCAAACGTTTGCCAACCATTTTGCCACCTATGACTTTGGATGAATCTCTTGAAACAACAAAGATTCATTCCGTCGCTGGAAAAATTGCGAAAGAAGCAGGATTGGTTACTCAACGGCCTTTTAGAAAGCCACATCATACGATTTCGGATGTTGCACTTGTTGGCGGCGGTGGATATCCGCAACCTGGCGAAATTTCACTTGCGCACAATGGAGTGTTATTCTTAGATGAATTGCCCGAATACAAAAGAACCGTTTTAGAAGTTATGCGTCAACCTTTGGAAGATCGACAAGTTTCCATTTCTAGGGCAAAATTCACAGTTGATTATCCAGCTGGTTTTATGCTGATTGCGGCAATGAATCCATGTCCTTGCGGTTACTACAATCATCCTGAAAAAGAATGTATGTGTGGGCCAGGAGTAGTTCATAAATACCTCAGTCGTGTTTCTGGTCCTTTGTTAGATAGAATAGATTTACATGTAGAAGTTACACCAGTTTCTTACGACGAATTGGCTCACCACCAACCAAAAGAAGGCAGCAAGGAAATTCGAGAAAGAGTAGTGAAAACTCGGCTTGTTCAAGAGCAACGATTTTTAGAAAGAGAAGGAGTTCATTGCAACGCTCAAATGGAAAGCAGCGATGTTCGAAGTTTTTGCAGAATTGACGAATCAGGTAGTGCGATTTTGAAAAGTGCGATGGACAAATTAGGGTTGTCAGCAAGAGCTTATGACAGAATTATTAAAGTAGCCAGAACGATTGCTGATTTGGAAGGTTCGCTAGAAATTGAAACACAACATTTAGCTGAGGCGATAAATTTTCGGAGTTTGGATAGGGAAGGTTGGGCTGGTTGATGTTATTAATAGCTTAATCCCTTGACAGGAATGGGGAAAATAAAATCAATCAAAACGTTGTGATGGGCAAGTGATACATGATTTTTAAATGATTCCATACTTTTGTGCATAGTTGAAGTATATTCTGCTCCTAACTTTATAACAATAGCGTCCAATTCGGCTAGTTTCTTTTTGATACTGTCGTTTCGATTTACTTTTCCCAGAGGCAGCGCGTTGTTAAGTTCAATAATAGTATGTGCAAAATCAATATCTACTTTATCAAAAAAATCAGCGAGCATAGGGTCGCATGAATAGGTTTTTACATGATTAAATTCTATAGACGAAAGTTTCTCTGCTTGATCAAATTTCCCATCTGAATTAGCTGCTAGCAATGAAATGTAGGCTGGAAATTTAAGTAATAAATCTTGCTCTTCTGAGGTCAAATCTTTAAAATAAATCATAATATGTTTTTTTGAGTAAAGTAATGCTTCATTTTTGAGGTGTAATTTTGCCACTGAAGGCTTTGCTAGCTTACCGCCAATTGAATTATTCAATTAACGACAGACTGTTTCTAGTTTATTGTTCTTATAAAACTAATTTGACTTATTCCCGCTAAGTGTAAATATCGAAGTAAAAGATCAAGTCAATTATTAGCCACCCATGGCGCGAAAGCCGCTATAAGTTGAAACATTTCGATTTTGGATGACAAGAACAGGTAACCCTTCTTTATTTCTGATTAAATCTTCTACATAACCTTTTTCTTTTGCATTAAAAATGTTTTCTTCTGTTAGATTAACAATAGAAATCAGGTCAGCATTCCCAATTTTATCCAATTCAGTGAGTTCTTTCTTTAAAGTACTTTCAGAAGTTCCCATCACTAATGTTGAATATTTAATACCAGCTTCGCTTAATAATTTTATCGCAATTAATTCGTTTTTTTTCGGGTCAATATTGTTAGATGCGTAGGTGCCAAGTATAATTTCAAAGTTCATTGAATGGTGTAAATATCTCAATTCTTCAATGCTTTGTAACGATTTTTTATCTTCTAAAATCGGAAGGAAAACACTGTTTATTTGACGATACGATTTTAAATTGTGTGGTACAAATAAAAAATTAGCTTTTACCTCGTTTAAAAGGTTCAAGGTTCTGCTTGAAAAAAACTGCTCCATCAATTTTAATTCGTGCGTACCGCTAAAAACAAAACCGATATGATTCGCATTTATATATGATTTTATCGCTTCTTCGATATCGCCGGAAAGCTTAATGATATTGATATTAAATGATTCACTTGAATATTCTTTTTTTAAGCTAACCAATTGCTTTTCTGCACTATGACCATGCGCTTCATCAGACACATTTAAAATTTCCAACTCAGCTTTCATAGCCTGTGAAAAACCAATAGCATAATTTAATGCGTCAATTGATTCATCTGTGAAATCTACTAATACTACATTTTTCATTTTTTCGTTGGTTTTAATTTTCGTTATACTTAAAATGGATTTAAAAACTTTTGGTAAGAAAATTCATCATATCAAATGGCTCAAAAAAATATTGAAATCACACTTTTCTTATTCTTAAGAATTCAGTTCGTGAATCAATCTTCGCGGCAAAGCAAAGGTGATTATACTTTTATTTAGAAGTGTTACACAATTAGGAGAGAAAGTTATAGGATTAAGGTAGACCTTTACCGTTGAAATTTGTTTTCCCGGATAACTAATCCAAAGAACAACCGTTGGATTATTGCTAACATTTGAATTATTCTTTAAATGATATTTTTAATATCACAAAGCCTATTATTGCTGCAATAATAGAGCCCAGAATGATTCCTATTTTAGAGGCATTTATCATTTCAGCTTCGCTGTACGCTAAATTTGTAATAAATAGGGACATGGTAAATCCTATACCTGCCAAAAAGCCAACACCGATTATTTGTTGCCAACTAACACCAATGGGTAGTCGAGCCATTCCTAATTTAACGCTAATCCAAGAGAATAGGCTAATACCTAGAACCTTACCAATAAGTAAGCCCAGCCCTGCGCTAAGTGTGACACTTTGCAACAAATTTATTTCACTTCCTGAAATGACTATTGATGCATTCGCAAGTGCAAATATCGGCATCACAAGATTTGCAGTAAAATTACTAAGAGAATTTTCTAGGCTCTGCACTGGTGATTGTACTTTTTTTGCACTTTCTGCAATGTTGTCAACCGCTAAAATTTGTTCTTTTCCTAATAAAACTCTTGAATCTGGCCATTTGGCATTTTTGAATTTTAATAAACTAGATTTAATTTGCTCAATAAAATCTTGCATTTTTATATTTCTCCTGGCTGGAATTGTCAATGCTACAAGTACCCCAGCAACCGTTGGATGTATCCCAGACTTTAAGAAGCAGAACCATATAAATATGCCAACTAAAATATATAGTAAAACCGATCTAAGGTTAAAATAATTGAACAGCAGCAAAAGTATAAACAAACCAGAGGCAGCCTCAAGGTATTCCCATTGGATCTCGCCGCTATAAAAGATTGCAATAACTAATATTGCTCCTATATCGTCAACTATGGCAAGTGCTGTTAGAAATACTTTCAATCCAATTGGTACTTTTGAGCCTAAAAGACTTAAAACTCCCAAACTAAATGCAATGTCAGTAGCCATGGGGATACCCCAACCTTTGGACATTTCAGAATTTCCGACAATCAGTATAAAGATTAAGGCAGGAAAGAGCATTCCACCAATTGCAGCGCTTAATGGTAGTACCATTTCTTTAATTGAAGATAATTCGCCAGCCATTACCTCACGTTTAATCTCCAATCCCACGACAAAAAAGAAAACCGCCATTAGACCGTCATTTACCCATATTTTCAAAGGCTCTGATACGCTAAATAATTCATGACCTAAAGTAAATTCATGCTCCCAAATACTAAAGTACAGATCTGCATACGATGAATTACTCCAAATTATAGCTATAACTGCTGCAGCAAATAATAATATGCCGCTAGATGATTGTCTCTCTAAGAATCTTTCAAAAGGGCTCAATACACTTTTTGCTATTTCTTTAGTTTTTTTCCTAATCATAATTTTAATATAAGATTTTTTTTGATAACGGTTGAATGACAAATGCAGTAATCATTGCAACTATACTTCGTTATCCTAGTTTTTTGATGCTTACATTTCTTTTAAGTTTAATAGAACATTAGAGATTAGACGTTTTCTGAAATTATCTTTTTGTATGTTTCTGTTTCTGAATATATTTCATCCTTTAAAGGGTTCTTTTTCTTTTTTATTATTCTAATAACTTGATAGATAAACAGTGCAAGATTTGCTACAAGTGCCACAAAACTGACGATAAAAAATGCTTTAGGATTATGTGTTGTTGGGACGGGTGCGATTTTATCCGCAAACTGAGGAATAGTCATCACAAACATAATCCAAAGTGCTAATGTAGAGGCTCTGTGTTGCAGCCAGGCACCTTTTTTAATGAAAAACGCTGGAATTGTGCATGCTAGAAGTAATGCTAGCCCAGCATAGAAAGAGTGATCGGCTATGCAATTGTATGTATAGGCAAAATTCCATAAATCGTAAGCGATAATCCATGTCCAAATCATGTCTGGCCAAATCATGTCTTTTGAATTGTCTTTTGAGATAAAAATGCCAAACCATCCGCAGATTGTTAAAATATTTAGAAGACCTGCAATTCCATTCATGATATTCCAAGATCCTGACATCACCCACAAATGATCAACATAACCGCCATCCCAAAGTCCATAGCCGTAAACCTGAAAATCTCTTAAACAAGCTTCAAGAATATTAATAGCAAGAATAGCAGCTGGAAAAAGGAATACCCATTTTCTTTTTGCTAAAGCAGGAATATATCGAATAGCCATAAAACCAAGGCATCCCGCAAGTGCAGAATAGGTTTTCACCCAGTTAAACCAAGTGCCAGTTCCATATTCATTGCCAGGTGCAGCAGTTTTAGGCCAGACATAAATCGTTAGAATAATTGGGACAATAAGAAATAAAAGAATTCCTCCCCATTTGGTTGTTCGACCAAATTCATTAAATGCAATTAATGCGAATATTACAGCGAGTAAAATTGCCCAACTGCTCAGGCTTGGGACCTCGTATAAAAAACTTACCATAAAATACAAGCGGGTTAAGCTTGTTTTACCTATAAGGACTCAACCACTTCGTAAAAATGGATAGATTTTTAAAGGAAAATGTTACACAATTATAATTGAGATTTACAAAATTAGAAACTGATTATCAGAAAGAGCTTATTTTCAAGATTATTAAAGTTGTTAGAACTATTGCTGATTTGGAAGTAGCCATGAATAACTCTCCCCACATTTAGCAGAAGCTGTAAATTTTAGGAGTTTGGATTTGCTTCGGAGCTGCTAAGTGGCGAGAAGGGTTGGGCAGGGTAAGTGAAAGGCTTGGATTACAAATGCTTGAAACTGATATTGTCGTTTATTTCAAGAATTATAAAGCCCACTAATTCGACTTTTATATGTCTGACCAATAGGGATTTTATTCCCATTAATTAGAACTTGATTTCCTTCTATGGATTTTATTTTGTCAATGGCAACTATAAACGATTTATGAATTCTTAAAAAATTAGGATCTGTTAGAATAGATTCATAATGAGATATTTTCTCATGACTTACAATCATTTCATCTTTCAAGAATAATTTTGTGTAGTTGCCATAAGCTTCAATATATAACAAGTCTTTCAAATCAATTTGGTGGTGTTTTTTATCCCCTTTAATGAAGAATCGGGTAGAAGCTGAATCACTAGAAACTTCTTTAATCGTTGTTTTTGTTGTTTCAGTTTGGGACACTTTATTTACAGCTTTTACCAAACGATCAAAACTAAAAGGTTTTAAAATATAGTCTACAACATTTAATTCAAATCCTTCTATTGCATGTTCTTTATAGGCTGTTGTAATAATGGTTTTTGGAGGATTTGTTAAGGTTTTTAGAAAATCCAGTCCTTTTAATTTGGGCATGTTAATGTCCAAAAACATAAAGTCTACCGTATTTTCATTTAAATACTGCATTGCTTCCATAGCATCATAGCAGTTCTTTTCTAATTGAAGATGTGGTAGCATGCTGCATAATTCTTCTATAACTTCATGCGCCAATGGCTCATCATCAATAATTATATAGTTAAGCATCTTTAGAGATTTTTAATTTTGTTTTATAAACATTGTCTGCCACATCCACAGTGTACTCATATTTTCCTTTATACAACAAAGAAAGTCTTTTTTTAAGATTACTTAATCCTATACCAGTTGATTCATTTTCATCGCTAGGATCAAAATTATTCTCAATATCAAAACAGATGAAATTATTGTCTTCATAAAGATTTATATGAATATACGCATTTTCGGCAAGTGATTCTATGCCGTGCTTAAAAGCATTTTCTAATAGTATGATAAACATTAGAGGAGCGACGTCCAAGCTTGTGTCAGCTGAATGATTAAATGTGATTTCGACAGTTTTTTTATATCGAATTTTATGTAATTCAATATAGTTGTTCAAATACGTGATTTCATCCAAAAGTTTTACGGCTTCTTTTTCCCCTTCGTAAATAGTATAACGCATCATGTCAGACAATTTCAAAATCACCTCAGGTGCCCGCTCTGATTTTGTGATGGTGAGTGCGTATAAATTATTCAAGGTATTAAAGAAAAAATGAGGATTGATTTGTGACCGCAATAAACTTAATTCTGCTTCGCGTTTTCCTGATTCCATAGATTTCGCCCATTTCCACTGGTCATATGTCCAGACACAAAAGCCAATAAAAATTGGAATTGGAAATAGAAAAGCCACGAGATTGGTATCATTCTTAAGTTTTAGGTAGGTTTCTAAATCACCTGAAAATAAGCGGACATATGTAAAATACATTAAAAGTGGGCCGAAGTACAACAAGATTAATTTCCTGCGTCTAATAACAAAAGAAGGCGATAATACATACACCACCCCAATTACAAACATTACCATTAATAAAAAGACTAACGGATTATCAGGAAAATCCATGGAGTTGTCTATAAATAGTGTGATAAACAAAAAAAGCAACAAGCCAGCCACTTTTAAAGCAGGTTTTTTGTCCTTTTTTACGAAAACATATTGAATTGGTAGTGAGATCAAGAATCCTGGAATGATAAGTACTAAAAAGAACTCGAATGATGGAAAATCAATTACAAATATTATGTCATCATTTAAATGTATAAAAAGAGTTATTGAAAACGCTATTAGGTAGCCAATTACAAATACCCTGTATTTTTTTAAAAAGTCAATCATACTTCAAAGCTACTGTAGTTAGGCGAATCAAACAATTATTTTGACATACATAACTCAAATTAGTACAAACAGGGTCCTTTTTAAGTCAAACTGTTGTTGGATCAACTTGGAGTTACGTGTAAGCCTATTATCCCTCTGTTCATCATCTTTAGTTTTAAAGCCCAGACATTGATGCAATATTTGT
>TARA_R110000737_G_scaffold127218_3_pt1 | contig 31321 bp, 32 predicted proteins | sample TARA_R110000737 | Tara Oceans TARA_R110000737 (sample SAMEA4398027) | marine metagenome | biome: Polar Biome; feature: [SRF] surface water layer (ENVO:00010504); material: water (ENVO:00002006), including particulate matter (ENVO:01000060) such as... | depth 5 m | reverse complement strand
TGCCCGGATCGAGTTCAATCCCGGTGATCAGGCCCCCCCCATGATAGGACGCCGCCGCGAGAACACCGTTACCGATGCTTGGCTCCAGAAGGTGACGCCCAGCGGGTTTCAGGAACTCTTCGGCAGCTTCTCCGATCGCGGGAGGTGTTGAGAACTGTGCCATCACAAGACGACGGCCACCGCGAAACTCGTGCGGCGGGAAACCCACCGACAGGTGCTCGGCGATGCTCCGACCAGTCACCGTGCCGTCGCTACGAACGGATGCCGCCTCAGCTTCGATCACCTCGCGGAACCCATCGAGGGACATGGCGGGGCCGTCCTCGGTAACGGCCACGTCCAGCAGCGATGTGAGGTCGGCAGTGGAGATCCTGACATCGGGATCGGCGTGGAGGCGTCCCAAGAGGCCGCGAGCCAGAAAATGCCAATCTTCGTCGGTTTCCGCCATCAGGAACAGAGATGCGCGACCATTACTGGCCTTGGGGAAACCATCCTGATGCCGTTCCCATGCGGCATGGGACACCCCGTTGCGCTCAAACGTGCGACCGAAGGTTCGGGCGACCACATCAGAGCCAAAGACGTTCTGCGGGAGATACTGAGGGCTGAGCCGATCCATGCTCGCTCGTTGATCAGGAGAAGCGTCGTCAAGTGCCTTGGCGTGATGGTCCGCGAATGCTGTCCACCGGGCCGTGATGTCTGCATCGTCCGTCAGGTCGATCGCATTGGATGCGGTGCGCACCGCTGATGGGCTGAGGCCCATGGAGATGAACATCTTGGCGGGCTGCTCGGGCATCGAGAACCCCAGGAGATCTCCATCGGGGAGGGAGAGACGACCGGCGTACTCTGCACCGAAGGAGCGCCCTGCCCGCTTGGCTTCGACCTCTACGCCACGCGGGTTCGGATGATTGCGCCCGATGACAACCCCTAGTCCGACATTCTGGCCGTTGAAGCGGCTCTGAGGGATGACGATGCCGCCGAAGCGTCCGAAGCTCCGGGGAATGTGTACAGTAGCCATGCCGTCTCTCCGTCGATCAGAAGCCGTTTGTTGCAGGAGCGAAACCGGCGGAATTGTCTGCCGTTTTCTTGCGTTCCTGTTCAGCAGCTTGATCTGCGGTCGGCTTGGGTGGCTCAGGGATATTGGCCTCCGGCCCTGTGACCATGCGCGTTTCCTCACGGGCCTGGGCCGTCTGCAAGGCTGTCTCTCCGATGCTGCGCTCGTTCCGCTGGACGTTCATCTCGGAGGATTTCGAGTACAGGCGCTCGCTCGGGTGTATCTCCTTGATGCCGAGGGCATCAGGGTAGTCATTCTGCCCCTCGTTCACGCGGAACCCGACATCGGCGGTGTAGAACCGGCGATCAGAGAGGGTGGCGGCATTCGGGTTCTTCTCTGCATTGGCTTCCGAGCGCAGTACCTTCTCGGTAACGTGCTTCATGAGGTCAGCGGTGACGCCGGGCGTGACCACGACATCGAGTTCCCCGCGTTGCGTGGCATCGTAAACTGCCTTCGCCATCTGCATGGTCTTGTCAGGTTCGGGAATCTTGCGGCGGCTCTCCGTGTCGAAGGTCAACTCCTCGAACGGCTTTTCGAGCCGACCGGCGAGAGCGGCCATCGGCATCCAGTTGAAACGATCAAGCTTCGCGTCGAATAACGCGTCGGGACCGGAGTTGAAGGATTTAGTATCGTGGTCGAATGACGTTCGTGCCATCCCGGACTCTACCAGAGAGCCGTCGCTGACTGTCACGAGAACTGAGGAACGGATCATGGCATCTGGTGCGCCTCCGTCATCGCCGACGACACGGTTCTGGGTCATCTCCGTGACGCTCTGGGGCGTGGCGCTGCGAGCGTCGTCCGGAAAGAGGATCGTCGCGAACCTCCGCTCGAACGGACTCTTGGTGTCGGAGTTGTTCTTGGGAATATGAACGTCGATCTCGGCCCGCTTGTACGTGTCGATCGAGGGGTCCGTTGTGACGAAGTTTGCCCAGCGAGCGATGAGATCACCATCGGGAAGTTCGCGGACATTCTGCATCTGAACGACGGCTCCGTCCCCCATCATGTTATTGCCGAGGCTGCGCGTAGTCGGCTGTTTCTTGGTCTGGGACCGCGCCCAGTTGTGGCGCTGTTCTTCGGTCGTGAAGCGGCGACGGTCAGCGTAGACATCCGCAACCTCGTCCTTGGTTGCCATCCGAACTGTCATCTCTTCTCCAGTCAGCGGATCAGTGCCGGTGACGGAATTGTTGTTGTTGTCGAAGGACTCCACTTGAAGGGTCACATGACCCATGTTCCTCGGTCGGTCGAAGTCAGCGGTGCTGGTTTCGGGGAGCTGGAATTTGGCCATGTCTGATCCTCTTGTTGGCTGTTTGCGCCCTTTGGGTGGCTCTTGCGCCTGTAATAACGCCATTCGATTTGTTACAACGGCATGCCCAAAGATACGCTTGAAAGTGCATCCGTCAACACAAAGCTGAGAGATATGAGGTTTACAGGGGGGCGAGGATCTATTTGGAAGCCCTTTAAAATACTACCTTTTCATGAACCCTCGGTCGCCCCCTCCGCTATGTGGAGGCTGCGGGGGCGGGTGTCCCATTTCGGAAGTTTTGAGCATCCGTATCATTTCCAGATTTTAGGTGTTTTATGTAGTATTAGTAATCTTTTATTACTAATACTACGGAAATTACTAGGCGATGTGAGAATTTGTTTATATATATACTTGTTTACAGCGTCTTACGGGGTTTTTCAGACGGCTAAGGGCGGTATGATGTTGGATAATTTAGGTACTATGTGTAGTTTTAGGTTACTAAAAACTACACATAGTATATAGTGGACAGAAATTACGGGTATATTGGATAAGCTAGAAACATGAAGATCACCGTGTACAGCCTGAAAGGCTCGGCGGGTAAAACCCCCATAGCCATGAACATTGCGCTCGACAGGGAGTACGCTCTGGCGACGAACGAGACACAGAACATCCTCGGGGCCATTCTGCCAGAGGAGCAGCTCCTCGGATTGAGGCCGAACGAAGAGTTCCCCAAGTTTCCCGACGAGATTGATGTGGTGTTCGATCTGGCTGGGCACATCTCAGAGTTCGCAAGACCGAGTATCGTCTCGGCGGTCTCTCAGTCTGATGTTGTGCTGGTGCCGATCTATAACGAACTCAAGTCGTTGTACGCCGGGGGGTTCACGATCAACGAACTGCTTCCCTACAACAAGAACATCGTAGTGGTCGCCACAAAGATCGAAAGAGGCAAAGCTGAGATGTTCAAGGATTGGCGCGATAGCGCGGATGTCCAGAATATAATGCGCGTTGTGAAGGAGTTGACGGGACGAGAGTTCCCCGTAGCGCCACTAAAGAAGTCCAAGGTCTTCGACACGATCTTCGAGAAAGAGAGGAGCATCCGCCAGCTTCGCGAAGAGGAACCCCTTGCGATGTACACCTACCGCGAAGTGGGGGAGCAGTTTGAGAGCTTGATGACGATGCTGGAGGCAAACTATGGCAAGTAAGAATGATATGTCGATTTTTAAGAAGGCGCGGCAGCAGGCGGAGCAGGAGAACCCTGATCCAGTCCTGGCACCGCAGCCACGACCGGTCGCGGCACCTCAGCCTCAGCAGCCGGCTTCTGCCCCTCAGCCTATCACGACGCGGAAGAAAGTCGGTCGGCCAGCTAAGCCCGAAGCTGAAAAAGAGTCGGTGAACCTCTCTTTCAAGTTCACGCCTGGAGAAGTTGCGAAGATAAAAGAGAAGGCGGGGCTGGTTCCGCTATCGAAGTACATAAAGCACTACCTGCGGACGGAAACGGATCTCTTCGATTGATCTCAGAGCTTCCAGATTAAAAGTAATCAGAAAGTCTGGAAACTACACAAAGTCTGGAAACGCCGGGCCTCACAAGCCCGGCTTCTGGATTGGGTGCGCCCGCTCTGGGGTATGCTTTTTGCGCGACGGTGGCGTTTCGACGACCTCATCATTCAGTAGATCGAGACCCGGCAGAGGTCGTTGACGCGCTGCGACATGCTCTACCGCAGCGAGGGCTGATGGGGTGGGCTTGACGCCAAGAATGCCTGCCCTTGCCCGCCTGCGGTGCGCGTAGGACTGACCTGCCGTGCGAGAGGAAATGTGTCCCATCATCGCGGCGACTTCGACCTGATCGAACAGTGCCTTTGCCTCGGCGGAAAACTGGTGGCGGAACGAGTACAGGGTCAGGTCGGCGTACTTCCGATCGAGCCAATCGCACTGGAAGCAAAGATCCAACAGCGCCTTGAACTCGGCCCAGATCGGTACGCGATGCCGTGACCAAGGAGACTGGACCTCAAACGCCAACATATCGTCGGCCAGTGATTGGATGTGGGTTCTGATCTCGGGATCATCTGATAGTTCCAGCGCTCTGTGATCGCCGTTGCCTCTCTTCCATATCCGTCCCGCGAAGGGGCCTCGATCCATCATCTGCTCGGCGCGCTTGGCGTTGCGAACCACAAGGATGGTTCTCTCTTCGTCCTCCCAAGCTGCATCTGCCCACTCGCATGGACGCAGGCCGATCAGAGCTGTCGCTTCCGCCAGGGTCGCGGCGTGCTCGGCAAATCGGCTGCGCGACTTACGCTGTCGGGCCGCGCGATGCAGGGCCGTGATGACGGAGGGGGGGACCGAGCGCTTGCGCTTCCGACGGGACGAGGCTGGGCGTAGCGAAGACCATGCCTCCTCGAAGTCATCAAGAGCATCGGGATCTGCTCGAAAGTGATGCCTCACAGCCGAGGCGTACATCTTCTGGCTCGCAGGCGAGAGGTCACCACTAGAAATGGCGCTGGCATAACTTCCCGGCTTGTTATCCGGGAGCCTGTGCGAGCGCGACAGGCGAGCGACGATACGTTCATAGGTCTCAATCGTCGTTTCGGTCGTCATCTTGCGGTCTCCTTTTAGAAGGCTGCTTCCTACAGTCTTGCATTTCCAGTGCCTTACGCCAAGGCGTCCGTGCGGTGACTGCGCGGTGACTGCGAAGTTTGTCAAACTCCTCAAAACATAATCGGTAGAGCAGTCATGTCTAGGGGGTGTAACGAAGCCAATCTTTTTTTTACGTGAGTTCTTGACGGCGTCTGGCGTTGCCTGTCAAAATGCTGATAGATTTGTTACATGAAAGGACGCCAACATGAAAGGTGTTTCGAGCCGCGCCATTATCGCGCTCGCTGTGCTTGCGTCGTTAGGCGCTTGCACCCAGCCCTACCAGGAGGGCGAAACTACGACGGAGCAGTTTCTGACGAACGCGCTGGACCAGTATGGTGTGGTACGTCGGGTCTCGCCCCAGCCCAGCGCCCCGGCTCCCAAGCCGCTCGATGCCACGGAGGGCGCTACAGGTGTCTGAGAGTTCGAGTCTCGGGAAGCGCGATCCCAAGGCCCGGATCAAGAGGGCTGTCACGAGGTCTGTCGATCTCTGGAAATGCAGTAAGCCATTTGTCTGGGGGGTGGCGGGCGCTGTATTTGGTGGTCTGCTCGTCGTCTCCCTTGCCGTGGGTCGGTTGGACACGACGATCAGTGTTCTGGTCCGCGAGGGGGCGCGTGTTGGTGCCGTCTACGAGATGCTCGGCGTGAGAGAAGTTCGCGGGGCAGGGGGGGTCGGAAGAGTGCTCGTCATCCCGCCTTATGCGAATGGTGATAGCCGGGCCGTGGGTTGCCCGGTGTGGGCGGCGAACAGTGAGGGTGCGGTTTGTCTCCGCATCGGCGATCGGGTTTCCGATGGCTGATGTCGTGGTGATCAGTTTTCCTACGCGCGGCGACGAACTGTTCCTGCTGTCCCGTATCTCCCCCGATGGAAGCGCGCGATCCCACGCGGCGTCATTCGAGGATGCCTCCGGTGGCTTCGAGGGCAGGGCGCGTATTCTCGCAGCTCGGTATCAGATCGGCGAACAGGAGGGGGCCTACGGATACCCAATGCTCTCGGTCACTCTTCCGAACGGCAGTGAAGATCCGACCGGCGCGATCATGGTGAGAGCGAACGACGCCGACAACCTACTCGCGGATGCGATCCAGCAGGCAGAGGTCGCGGCGAAGAAGACGAACGGCGGCGAGCCGTGGCAACGGCACCTGTCGATATTCCTTCGCCACATGGCAGATCAGGCGCTAGCCGATGAGGCAGGATGCCAGACCACCGATCTACCGCCCGATCTGTCAGACCCGGTTGGTCTGTTCGTGGTGCCGGATCATCTGATCGCGCGGCTGACAGGATCGAACGGTGAGTTGGAGGCCGCCACCGTAACGGACGGTCTCTCGGAAAAGGTTTCTGTAGTCGATCGTAAGATGGTCTTTCGGAGGTCTCTGCCGAGCCTCGTGTTGCCATCCCAAGGTCTTCGGGGAGCAGTGTGTTCGCGGGCGGAGGGGCTGATCGCAGACGCGATACTGGAGCACCATGAACGCTGCGTGGTTTTGCGCAAAGCCGGTCTGGGCTTGGTGCGTGAAGTGAAGCTCGACGAAACCGAGCGAGCGAAGATGCCTGTGCTCGTGATTGAAGACCTCGGAGAAAGCTTCGGAGAGGGGCAGGAGCGCTATGCCGTTGCACTGTGCCGACTAGACCTCTGCGGCTCACCTGAAAATCCAGAGCTGACGCTGACGCCGGTGTGCAGTGCCAGGATCGGTACGGTGGAGATCCCCGAGGTAATTTCCATTCTTGCCGAGGGAACGTCCGGGTGGGCCACGGATGCCCTTGCGTCGAATGATCTCTGCTCGATCTTTCTCCGGGGGCAGGGGCAGATCGACGAGACGACCGCTGTGGCCGATCTACCGCCGCGCATGTTCGCTGGGAATGTGGGCCTCAATGCCGAGCGCGGAGCGATACTGCGAGCCGTGTACCTGTGGGGGCCTCAGAGTAAGAGAGGCGACAAGGCTGACGGAGTGGATGGCAGTTCCCTGTCGTGGCTCCGCGCGGAGATTGCCGAACAGAGACGACCCACGACTGCGGAGCTTGAGCGGGTTGACGAAGACCTAGACCATGCCGCCCAAGATGCGACAGGGAGCGCAGAGTGCAGAACCGTGGCGGCGCCGACAGAAGAGCAGGAGCTACCTGGAACTGTTCCTGAGACCGGACCCGACGCAGAGGTCACGGACACGCCGCAGCTCGAGGTGGCCGAGAAGCAGGGAGAGACGCCTGACGAGGATTATGCGGCCCAGAACGATGATGTGGAAGCAGAGGCCCAAGACAAGGCGGAAGATCTGACACCCGATCACGACACGTCGGACGACATTCCGGATGTGGTTGGAGGGCAGGACGATGGAGAAGGGGCGGGGGACACCGCATCTTCGGGCGGATACAGCCTTCCCCCCACCGTCGCCAAGCCGCAGAAGATGCTGCTGACCAGAGAAGAGATGGCGGCGCAGATCGCTCGTCTCGCGGGTAAGAAGCCGAGCCCTGTTGCGAAGACTGCTACCAGTGAACCTGCTGCTGCCGACCGGGAAGATGCCGCTGACATCCCGTTGAGAGAAATTCTGTGGCCCGTGCTCCTGGACCGGATTGGGTCTCACGGTCGCGACATCTTGGCGGCACGGTTCCCGGCTCTGGAAACCGTGCCGCGCGATCTGCTTCCAACGATCCTAGAGCTGTTCTGGAAACACGCAGAGACGCCGAAGGGCCGGGAATCCGTTTCGCGGGCAGTGACCGATGCTAAAAGCCGCGCCGATGCGGAGCTGAGCATCGCCAAGGCCGTGGCCTACGCCGCGACAGTTCGCGCCAAACTTGGTGGCAGTAAGGCATTTCGCGCACCCTCCGCGAAGACATGGGATCGCTTGCTTGGGGGCGCGTGGGGTGATGAACCCGCGACCCAGACTCCGGCCAAGGGAGCGGACGCGAATGGTCGGTAGGAAGCGTATCCCCCGCGAGGACGCCATTGTCGTCAATCGCATCCGGTTCGACACGACCGATGAGTTCGAGGGTGAGTGTGCCCGCTTCCTGCATAGAGCTGACCCCAGAAAGAGGATCAGCCGAATGAAGCGGCTGATCCTGCTTGGCTACCAGAGGCATCGCGAAATTCTGGAGAGCCAGAGATCGAAACCGAATAGAGAGGACTGAAAAATGATCTACAAGCGTACCCTGCGCTGCATCCTCTCGGCCGCATTGCTGGCCGGGAGTGCGGCAGCAACCTTTCCAAGCGTCGGGGCGGCGCAGTCCGTCGGTGAACCGATGGTCATTGATGACCCAATGCTCAACTCGATCGCGGAGGCGGTGAACAGCGCACCGATCACGATGCGTGACCTCGCGAACCCCGATAGCTCCTTCTACAAGGATCGTGGGACGTTCACCGTCAGCGGTGCCCGCGCCAAGATGATCGAGAGCGCGGCCCGTGGCGTTGGTATCCGGGGCGGCTATGCAGACGAGGCCCGGCATATCAACGACCTGCTCATGGGCAAGTTCCGACGCCCACTGGAAGCCCACTACCCGTTCCGGCGTCTGATGCTCCAGCAAGGCTACGTTGTGCCTCCGGTGATCACGCAGATCGCGAATGTGAAGGAGCTGAATGGGCCGAACTACCTCTATTTGACCTCTGGATCATTCGAGATCGTGCGAGAACCTCGCCTCACCACGGAGGCCCCGTCGTGGATGGACTGGCTGCTTCTGCCGATCCGCGATGTGCGCCCGCCGGATAATATCGAGCTGGAAGGGGACGAGAAGTCCCTGTGGGGCACCGCCGTGCGCGAAGGATGGAAAACCGGAGTGCGCGAAGCTCGGCTCGCCTTCACGACTGCCCTGGCAACGATGCACCGCGATTACCAGGGGATGCAGCTCTATCAAACGCTGGCCAGCCAGGGTGTCCTGCGCATCCCTCAGATCGACATCGCGCGGGTTCCGTGGCGTGTGACCGCCGATGGAAAGCGGGCGTTCGACGGCGAGGTAATCATCGAGATCAAGGCCGGTCCCGAGTTCCGGAGACGCCGCTGATGCAGGGCGGTCGTGAAGGCGATCCCGAAAGCGTCATCTTCCGGGATCATATCGGGGACAAGGCGTCCTTAACGAAGTTCCTGAACCACGCGGTCGGCCTTGCGGGCGCGTCAGACGTGATCTTTCAGACGGGGAAGCCTCTCTACGCGCTGGTGGACGGCGACCTGCGGCGTCTCACGAACTACTCCGTGCAGCCCGAGCAGCTCGAACAGATCGCGACCCTGATCGCGGGTGGTCAGCACCTCAACACTGCGCTGGCGTCGGGCAAGTCCTACGCTTACGCCTTCAACGTCTCGGATGCGGTGAACGTCACCACGACCGGGGCGGCGCAGCGGCTGAGGTTCAGGCTCAACGCGACCGCGATCCGCGGGCGCGACGAGGGCGCGATGCAGATGGTCCTTCGCCACATCCGGGCAGATCCGCCGAAGCTCGATGACGTCGGCTTTCCCGAAGAGTTGCGGGAGGAGATCGGCTTGCAGCAGGGGGCCTTCTTCATCGCGGGCGAAACCGGGTCGGGCAAGACCACGACTTTCGCGGCCTGTTTGAGATACATCATCGAGGGTAATACGCCGATCCGGGGGAACATTCTGACCTACGAAGCTCCCGTGGAGTACATCTTCGACGACATCGAGAGTGACTACTGCCTTGTCGCCCAGACCGAGATAGGGCGTGACCTGCCGACTTTCGCAGATGGTCTTGTCGATGCTCTCCGCCGAGCACCGAGCCTAATTGTCGTTGGGGAGCTGCGCGACAAGGAAACGATCGTCGCGGCCAATGATGCGGCGATCACGGGGCACCCCGTCTATGGCACGGTCCACGCGAACAACTCTTCGGTCATCATCGAGAGGATGGTGACGCAGTACCCCCCCGAAATGCAAGAGCAGGTGTTCAGCTCCCTGTCGCTGAACTCCCGCATCCTGATGTCCCAGCTCCTCGTGAAGAGGATAGGTGGAGGGAGGGTTTGTCTGCGCGATTGGTGTGTGCTGGACCCCTTCCGATCGGCTGAGCTGTTGACCGCCGGGAAGGTAGGCCATGTCGCCGTACTCCAGAAATGGATGGAGCACGGCGACCGCGCCCGGTCGATGCGTCGCTCCATCGAAATCGAACTTGCCGCTGGTCACATCAGCCCCGAGACCGCCCGCCTCGCCCTGAAACGCTACGGCTACCAGCAGGGCATCGCAGCCTGCGGATGAGGGGAAGGCCCGAGCAGTACACAGGAGGTTCAGATGCTGCCGAATGCTACCATGTCACGAAGAACCCTGATCACAGGTGCCGCAGGTTTCGCGGTAGCTCTGTCCAGCCCTAACATCGTCCGTGCCACGCCACTTGGCCGGGTAGGGAGCAATCGTCTCTGGATACAAAGGCTCGACACCGGGGAAACACTGGATGCGCCTTTTCTGGTCTCTGACGCGGCCTTGAATAAGCAGGCATGGATGCTGTGGTCGCACTTCTGGCGGGACGCCAAGGACCACAATCAGGCCGTCTGGATGGACCGCAAGCTACTCGTCGTCCTGAATAAGATGCAGATGAGAATGAGCGCCTTCCGAGGGGAGGAGGTTCAGATCCTGCTCACCTCCGGATACCGGACCCCCGAGCGGAACGCGACGATCGAAGGAGCCGCACCGCACAGCTACCACTGCAAAGGAATGGCCTCGGACATCGCAGGGCGCGGCATTGCCCATGCCAAGTGTGCCGACATCGGCGAAGAGGTTTCTGCGGAGGCCGGGAGCTACATGGGCGGCCTGGGCCGCTACCCTGGTTTCACTCATGTCGATACCGGGCACAGGAATACCAGCACCGGGCACCTGCGGCGTTGGGGTAGAAACTGAGGAGGCACAGCGATGCGCAAGCATGATCACAGCTACTACTATTCGGACATCTATTGGCGTTTCTCGGGGCTTCGGATGAAAGTCGTGGGCTTCGACCCACTGATCCTGCTTCCCGTGCCACTGGCCTTCTTCGGCGTGAGCCGGGAGATGGGCACCGGCTACTTCGTCTTCCTCGCGGCGTTCTCAGGAATCGTGGCCTTCGCCGGGTTCGCGGGGCATCCAAGCCTGATGGACTTCCTCAAGTCCCTGCGGACCCGCTACATCTGGAGGTGCAAATGGAAGACGCGCTGAGCCGTCTCGAAGCCGCGATCAAGTTGACGATGGTGCAGCACGTCCTTGCTTCCCCCGAGGCCCTGGGGCGCGTGCGGCTGGCGCTCGGTCAGATGTTCTCCCAGGAAGGCCGGGAGACCGAGACGCCGGAGCAATTCTCGGCGCTTCTCTCGGTGGGTACGGAGGAAGAGGGCGAGGCCCGGTTGGAGGCGTATCATAACCTGTTCCCAGCGACGGAAACGCGGGAAGGGCGAACTGTCGTTCATCGTCTCTGGACCCTGCCCACGTTCATCGCACCGCCCATCGCGGCCTTGGCTGTGTTTCTGGACCGGATGCTCACGGATCGGACAGACAGCCTCCTTACCCTCGGTGTCTCCGCAGATGAGGATGCACTCTCGGGGTACACGCTCCGCAGCCTGACCATGAGCGCCTATCAGGCAGATGGCTCCCTGACATGGAAGGAGCGCACCCTGAGAGCGAACGACCGGCGGCGGGCGAGCGTGATGCTGTCGGCTGCGAGCCTCTACTTCCTACTCGATCCGCGCTGGATGAGGTTCGCCCCGATATATCTTCACGCCGAGGCGACTCGAACGGCCCCGAAAGAGGCATGGACCGACGACACGGGTGCGAGATCAGGCCGTTCATCATTTGTTGAGATTTATGAGTGAGATAAAGGTGATACCGTAACAAATTGATCCCATTGTCAAACGCTGTAAGTAACATCGCGTAGCGATACCTGTTTCGGTTTTCATTGGAGTCTTTAAGGGAAACCTGTCACAATTCCTTTGATGACAAACAGTTGGCAAGAAACAATGGTGGGCGCGAAGGCTATAACTGGATGCCTTGACACGGGAAGGTGGAAATCTCGTAAAAAATCCACTACATTGTTTACAAGCAAGAAAGCACGAGGTGTCTGAGGAGATGGCGAAAAAGAAAGATGAATTTCTCGATGCGGTGACGGCTCGTGCCATGCACGATCTAGACATGCGGCGAGTGCTGCGCGAGTCGGGGATCGACCCGAGCGGAAGCGCCAAAGAACTGCGTTCCCGGCTGGATAGTCTGTCCCTCGATCAGCGTACCGAGCTGCAAGAGCGGTCCACTCTTCTCGAAGAAGCCTCTGGGCGTCCCAACGATCTATACTACGCTCTCGGCGAGCTTGCATCGGTGTCGTGGGCCGAGCGCACCAAAGGATTGCAGGACCAAGCCGAGGCACTTCTGACAAACGAGATGGAACATGCGCGGTCAGCGCTTTCGGCGAACGACGTGGACCGGTTCGATAAGATCCGCTCCGAAGTCGAAAGCGTTTCCGAGGCCGTGATGGCAGGGGACCGCGATGCTCGCCGGGACGTTCGGAAGGAGCTGCGGTCCTACTTCCAAGACCAAGGCATTTCGATTCCGACTGAGCGGCGTCGCATCATCGTGGACCAGATTTCGGACATGCTGCCGCTCTCGCCGGAGATCGCGCAAGTACGCCAAGCGCCCGCAATGCTCACGCAGGCGCGGATGGATCACGATCGTCGGATGGAAGCGATGCGCGAGCAGACACCCGCCAACGAGATGAAGGCTACGCCCACCCTGACGCGCTGAATTTATCGACTCAAAACCACTCACGGAGCGGGCCTTTCGGCCCGCTTTTTTTTGCCGGTCAACCCACTTTTGAAGTGTAACAACGCCATCTTGTTATTGACACTGTGGGTAGCCATCGTAACAATGGCAATGTAGTTTTTACATACGGGGGCCATGATGGCGCAGGAAACAAGCGACAGCTTATCGGACCGGGGCATCGTGATGGATGCAATTCTGAAAGCCGAAAGGGCCGACATGCGGTCCCGTAGTGCTTCAACGGTCGCTGTCTTTTCTGTCGTCATCGCAGCCGCTGCGGTAGGTCTCGCGGCCTACACATTCTTCGGTTCGGGTGCAGTCCCGCACATCCTCCCTGTCGGACCGAACACTGCGACGGCCTCGGTTGGCGCTCCTTCAGCCGCACCGGGGCCGTCGCTCTTTCCTTCCCAGCCCGCAGCAGCCTCGGGCGGCGATATTCGTATCCTGACTGCCGAAGACGGGTCGAACTACGCGATCGACGGTGAGGGTAATGCCTTTGCCTTCAATGAGGCCGGTGTTCCGACGCTGATCTCGAACAGCGATTTGCCTGAGAACCTTCGCGATACCGCCGCCGAAGCAGGTGGTGTGTCTGCTGCCGGGATGACCCGAGCGGCAGACCAGCGGCGGACGCAAGCTGCTCAGGCGTCTCAGATCGACAGCGGTGCTCTCAAGATTAACGCCCTGCTTGCACAGCCCGACGTAGCTCGGAAGTACCTTGCGGCGATCAACCGGGTCGCCGGGGTGACGGTCCCCGGCGACATAGCCTCGGGTGAGTTCCCGGTTACGATCTTCTACGATCCCAGGTGTCCGTATTGCCATGCTCTGTTCGAGCAGATGGATGGGAAGATCAGCGCCAGATGGGTTGCCGTTACCGCGCTCGGTGATGGCTCGCGTTCGCCGGCCTCATACATTCTGGGTGACGTGGCGGCGGCGCAGACGAACGCTGATGGCGACATTCAAGCCGTGACCCTCTCCGATGATGCGCGGCGCATCGAGCGTCTGCGCTCGGTCATGACCGAGGGTGTCTCCGGCGCTGGGATGAACCCCGACGAGGCCCAGACATTCGCGATGGATGAAGCCATGGTGATCCTGCGCCAGCTTTACGGGGATCAGCAAAGTATGCTCGCAGTACCGACCGTTCTGGTCCCGAAGAGGGACGGGACGGCCACGGTCTACCGTGGAGCGGACGCGAGCACAGTCTCCGAGATCGCAGAAATGACCCGTGCTTACAGCGGTGCCGAAGAAAGCGGTCAGTTCTGATGGCATTCGAGATCCCGTTCATCACTCCCAAGACAAAGCAGCTCCCTATCGCGCCTTACGGTGGAGACATCCGCCCATCTGTTTGGGGTCCGCATCGGATGTCTCGCGTTCTGGCGCAGAAATCCTTCATGACGGTGATGCTTTCGGTTTCGGTCATTCTCTGCGGTCTACTCGCGATGGCTCTTCTGGCTCTCCTCGTCACCCGCATGGGAACGCAGCTCTACGTGGCCGACGGCTCCGCATTCGGATGCCGCGTTCCCGTGATCGGTCAGTAGGGGGCGACGGTGGGTCCGGTACGATTTCTTCTCCTGTCCGGTCTGGCGACATCGAGCGTGGTCGCGCTCGGTCTGGCGGCTGTCCTGGTCTACGGGATGGAGCCGATAGAGTTCCGCTGGGCTGTCGAGACGGATGCGTCGAAAGTAGCCCGAGACGGTGATCCTGACGCGGTGCCGGTCTTCTCCCCGAGCTGTACGCCGGGTGTCCTCGATCGTCCGCAGGTTTCGTTCCGCTCCATCGGGCAGTTCGCGACGGAGGCTGTCCTCGCGCTGAACAATTACGACTATCTCGATTGGGATGAGGTGCTACCGGAAGTGCTGGATAGATACTTCGACCCACGCGCCAGACAAGTCTACCTCTCGGCATTCTCGCGCTCTCAGCTCCTGCGCCGTATCGAGGCCAACTACTTCACGGTGTCGGCCCTCACGGTCAGGCCCGCCATCGTCGTTAGCCTCGACGAGACCCGTGGGGATGGACGGGAATGGACCGTGCAGGTTCCGGTGCAGCTCTACTACCAGACTGGTGCCCGCACCGTGTCGGGAGCGAAGACGAGTGGCCGCGATACGGCAGTCTTCACGTTGCGCGTCGTCGAGCAGGCTCCGAACCCCAAGAATTATCGCGGAATCGCGGTGCTGGACATCTCCAGCGATGCGACCCGCTCCGTTGCACTGGAGCGCCTCTGATGGCTCGTTTCAACAAGGATACCCGTGCAGTAGACGCCGAGAAGACTGTGGCTTTCTCAGCACGTCGCAACGCCAGCTACACGAATGTCGTCCTGTCGATCGCCTTGGGGACCCTTCTGATCCTGATTTGGTTCTTGGTCCGGGCCACCACAGTCATCTTCCCCAAGGCCGAGTTCGTCTACACCTCTAACGCTGCGGCTGTCTGCACCTTCGAGGCCGTGGATGAGCGCGGCGAGTTCGACGATGCCATGATCCGGGACTACGCGGCCCGGATCGCCATGGAGCTTCACGCGCTCGACTTCGTGAATTACCGCTCGACGCTTGCGCGGGTCACGGACAGCCAGTTCACGCCGGAGGCACGGGTAGCAGCCGCCGAGGCGCTGCGCAGTAGCGGCATTCTTCGCGTGGTGATCGACGACGGATACATCCTCCGGGCACTGCCGCGCGATATTCCCGTCATCGAGCGCCAAGGCGTCGTATCCGGGGTATACCAGTGGGTCGTGAGAGTGCCGCTGGTCTTTGCCTACACATCTCGGAGCAACTCCGGACCGTCCTATCGGCCCGAGAACCGTGATGTCACCCTCACGCTCATCCGGACCGAGCAAACCGCATCGAACCCCCGAGGCATCCTCGTATCCGGCTTGTCGTCAACCCAACCTATTGAGGAGCACTCGTGATGATCGTGCCGTTCGCTCGTCTGTCCGCTGTGGCTGCTCTCGCGGCCTGCGCAATGTCCACCCCGGCTGTGGCTCAGCAGGAAGGATCTCCGCTCACGCCCGATCAGGTCGAACAGATCCGCGCTCTGCTTGCCGCGCAGCAGGAGGCCGAGGTCTCCACGCCCGAGGAAATCGCGAGGCTCAGGAGAGCCCAACTCGATGCTCAGCAGGCCGAGAATGCTCCGGGCTACGGTGCCGACACGACCGTCAATCTCGCGACCCGCCGGGTGAACGTCTCGGCCTCGGCGAGTGAGCCGTACAACCTTCAACTGATGACACTCTCGGAAGGGGCCATCAGCGCGGTGGCTTTCTTCGACGACAGGGGAGAGCCGTGGCCCGTGCAGAAGGTGGCTTACGACCGCAACACGATCGCGGTGAACAACGATGGATGCCAGCAGGGTGGAGCGCAGCCTATGGACAGTCAGGGCAACGTACTCACGCTGTCTCCGTGTTCCTTCTGGACCAACACGAACATGCAGGTGTTGCTCACCGGAGAGAGCCGCCCCATCCCGTTCCAGATGGTATCGGGATCGCGCGACACGGTGATCACCGCCGATGGTCTCGTGACCATGATGATCGACTCCGATGTCGAGCCGCCGCTCGGTCGGACCCGGATTGGCCAGCTCGACAACTCGTGGGTCATTCCGGCAGCTCGCTCGATGCGGATCGACCCCATCGACACAACAACGGATCGCTCCGTGAACTCGATCTTCGTCACGCCGGGAATTACGACCGACATCGCGTTCATGGACAGCAATCAACAGCCGTGGCCGATCGCCGAGATCGCCTACTCACCTGGCGTCGTTGCCGTGAACGGGCCTTGCCAGACAGAGGAGGCCGGGATCGTCCAACTCAAGCCAGAGGAGGGGACTAGCACCATGTATATGGCTCCGTGCCAGAACGCGCGGGCCACAGTCGCTGTTCGGCTTGATGGCCGTGCTGGGGCAATCTCCCTCCAAGCGATCCCCGCACGGCGGGGGCAGTACCAGCCCGATGGAACGCTGTCGATTACGGTGCCGGGTGTCTCCCCGCAAACGGCTCAGGCCACTCCGCAGACGGTTGCCGTCGCAGGGCGCCCCAGTGCCTACAACGGGGGTGGGTTCACCCACGACGCGATGCTTGATGATTTTCTCAAGGGCGCACCGCCGCAAGGCGCGCGGCGAGCCTCGGTCTCCGGCGCAACAGGGGTCGAGGGCTGGATCTACAACGGTGCTCTGTACCTGCGCGGCTCGGTGCGGGTGATCAACCCTGCCTACGACGCCAGCGCGAGCAGCACCGATGGCAGCATGTATGTCTGGAAATATGGCCCTCCCGTGAGCCGCATTCTGGGCAGCGATCTGACCGGGCGCGAAGTCGTCCTAAGCATCAGCTACTGAGGTAACGGATATGGTCAAAGTCATCCTCGCCGCGCTGGCTGCTTTCGCGCTCTCCCTCGGAGCCGTCGTAGTCATGCTTGTCACCAACTCCGGAGCGGAACAGACAGCCGCCGCCAAACCGGAGGTCAACGTCGAGCGCAAGACGCCACGGTCGGGAGACAGCCCGATGACTCCCGTGACGGCGGCAGAAGCCGAGCGTCGAACGACGCTTCACAGTGAGCAGCAGGAAGGGCGTGGCAATCAGTATGTTGCTCCGCCGGTCATTACCCAGGTGAAGGACTTCGATCCGACCGACGAGGTTGCAGTGAAGCTCTTCGGCGAAGACTTTCCGGTGACACCCGAGCCGATCCGTCAGAAGGCCGAGCCGACGCCGGAGCCGGAGCCAGAACCCAAGCCGGAACCCGAGGTTGTTGAGGTGCAGCCCGAACCGAAGCCGAACTCCTACGAGGGCCTCGGTCAGTACATCGGTGATTATCGCGAGCGGCTGCGGATTAACGTAGATCGCGGGTTCAAGTGGGGAGTAAAACCGTTGACCGAGCCGGATGCAGGTCTGCCGTCCAACCTGCGTTCATCTCTTCTCGACACGGATGTGGAGGCGGTGCGTGTTGCGCTTGGGCTGGATCAGGAGAACAGCCTGAGCAGTGCCCTATACCATTACCGCGACAGCGCGTTTGCCAAGCGCGGAGATGAGGAACGGTTTGAACCCTATCGGGTGGCGGGTGGCTATTCAGATCCGGTCGTGGAGCCGCCGGTGCGTCCCCGCATGGAGGGATACACGACATACGACTACGATCCCTACACCACACAGCAATACGACGGTCTCCTGCCAGAGCAGCGCAGTGCCGCTCGCCCGATGATGACCGGCGTGGACCAATACGGTCAGGCATTCTCCACGAACGATCGCCCCAATCCCTATACTGATGCGTTGAACGGTCCCGTTGTCCTGGCGCGATCCGGCGACATGACGAACGCCAGCCTGATCTACGGGTTCAATAGCGACGACGTGCGCGGTCTGCCGATCTATGCCGTGGTGTCCGACTATCTGTCCAACGGCACCGCTGGCCCGCTAAACGGTGCGAAGATGCAAGGGCAGGTTGCCTATTCTCGGGACAACGCGGCAATCATCTTCTCGAAGGCAACCCTGACAAACGGGCGCGAGATTCCGGTCAATGCCATTGCCGTCTCCTACGACGCCCGGCCCGGTGTCGCCGCCGATGTGAACCACCATTACCTTTCCCGCTATGGTGCCCTCTTCCTTGGTGGACTGCTCGAAGGGTTCGGTGAGGTCGGTCTGGCCCAGATGGAGAGCAGTGGGGACACGATCATCATCAACACGGGTGACGGGAACGCCAGCTCGGATTCCGATGAATACTCGACGGGCGAAATCGTGGCAGGCGCGTTGCGTCCCATTGGTGAGAACATCAGCGATGTCGCCAAGCAAGGTTTTAACCGCAGTGCGACGATCTCGGCACCCGCTGGTCTTCCCTTCGCTCTGGTCTTTACCCAGACGCTGATCCTCGATCCGGCGACAGGCACCCGTGCATGGAACCCGCGTACCGGCCAGTTCGAGGTCTATCAGGTCGAGCAGACCGAGCAGGCTCCTCAGACGACGATCCCTGGCGGCAACGGGGCCATCCCGCAAGGATCGACGCTGGAGCAAAGCATATACGAGGGGCTGAACCAGTGAAGACCCGCGCCCCCTTCCTTCTGAGTGTTCCGCTCTCGCTTCTGGTTGCCGGTGCTGCTCGCGCGGAAGGTCCGACCGTGCCCGATCTGATCGCGGACTGGATCAGCGCATTGGAAAGCGGGGCGCAGATCCTCGTCTGGGTCACGAGCGCTCTCGGTATCTTCTTCACGGCATGGTCCCTCTTCGGAGCCTACAACGCCCAGGAAGAGCGGGGCCGCACGAGAGAGCTGGTGGCCGCTCTCTGGGGCGGCGTGGTCACGATCTCCGTCGTGATCGCAGGTCTGCTCACCAACATCCTGGTGCCATCATGACCGAGTATCGCGTTGAATCCAGCACGTATGCGAACGACGAGGATGATCTGCTCCGGATGGGGCACAACGCCTTGGCTCTGGGGATCTGTATCGAGGACGGGAGGCTCCAAGGCCGCGTGATGGACGACGAGGCCGTCGAAGACATGAGATTGATGGTCCGGACCTTCCGTGAGGGTCTTAAGCTGCGCGACGGAGCCATCACCAAGAGCGTGGCGGCCTACCGAAATCTTGGCATCTCCGTGTTGGCACAGGCTCAAGACACCGATCCGGGCAGTCTTCTCGCGAGCGTCTTCGACAGTTCTCCGCACATGGTCGATGCCGCAGATGTCTTCCGAGGCACGGGCGTCAATAAATACGATCGGGAGGCAGGGTAATGGCGAAGTTCGTGGAGTCTTACTGCGACATCGCCGGGATGAGTTCCCGCGACACCGAGCACGACCGGGAGCGCCCCTGTTTCTACGCGCATGACGGGGCGATCTGTTCCATCCTGCGGGTTCACGGCGTTCGGACGCACATGAGCACCGACGAGGGCGTAGATGCCATGGTCGAAGCATTCGAGAACATCGGGTCGAACCTTCGGGATAAGGGCCATTCTCTCACGATCACTTTCGAGCAGAGCGAGAACACGGAAACCGACATCGAGAAGTTGACGGCTGAGCTGGAAGAAGCTGCTGACAGGAAGGGTCTGACCAATGCCAGCCTGATCGACGAAGTGCGTGGTATCCTGCAAGACGATATGGTGGCCGAGCGTGTCCTGATTGCGATCTGGACGCACCGCGACGTTGCTCTGCCCTCCCATCTGCGGGCCGAAGCGATCGAGCGGCGAGATGCCTTCGGGCGTATCCCCCTCAAGGGGGTTCAGAACCCTATGGGGCCTTATCAGGCGCTCGAAGCTGCGCATTGGGGTTTCGTAAGCGGTGTCGAGAACGAGATGGAGCTGCAAGGCTTCGTCACCGAGCGTCTGGGAAGCCGTGGAGATGGCCGGGAGGATTTGGCGGAGGTACGTCGGTCCATCCTGTTCCACGAGACTCCAGAGAACTGGTCTCCGATCGGGCCGGGTGACATGCGATACCCGCCCGCCAAAGAGACGAAGAGCGCCGACATCAGCCACCTTTTCGCGCCTACCATCGACCGGCAACTGCTGACCTCGGCTGTTACGGCTAGTTCGGATCTCCGTCAGGTGTCGGTGGGCGGCAGGACATACGCCCTAGCGTACCTGAGCCTGTTCCCGAAGGGCATGGTTGAATTTCGCCGGTTGCTGGATTCAATCCGGGGCACAGGTGTTCGCGCACGGACCCGGCCCTTCCGGATCGCCTTTCACATCGACGGTGGGGCCAAGGTTCCGCCGTTTGAGCAGATATTCTCCACGATCCTCTCCGTGTTCGGGACGAACAACAAGAACAAGCGGATCGGCCTGGAGGGTCTTGCTAACGAGATGGAGCGTGGCGAGCAGGTCTTCGTCCACGCTCGCATCATGGCGGCTACGTGGATCGAGCCGCATGAGAGCCACGAACAGCTCTCGAACCGTCGTTCGCACCTGATCCGCCAACTGAACTCGTGGCAGGCTCCCTCGGTCATCGACACGGCCAGCGATCCCTTCCGCCTGCTCGTTGAGACCGCGCCAGGGATGACGGCGGTGGCGCGGATCGGAAAGCCCGTGATCGCGCCGATCCGCGAGCTGGCGGTGTCGCTTCCGTTCCACACGGACGCTGCCCCCGAGCGCGACGGCGAGACCATCTTCATGACGACCGATGGAAAGCCGATGCCCTTCCGGGCACACTCGCCCGAGCAGACGAGCTGGTTGAACCTGATCTGGGCACCGCCCGGCTCCGGCAAGTCCGTCCTCATGAACAGCATGAACCTCGACTTCGCGATGAACTACCCAAGCGCGGAGCTGCCCTACATCGGAGCGATCGACATCGGGGCATCATCCTCGGGTGTGATCAAGACGCTGCAAGCCTACCTGCCGCCGGAGCGTCGTGATCTCGTTGCCTTCGTCTCGATGCGCAATGAGGAGACCCAGAAGCAGTATCGTGTGAACCCGTTTGACATCGGCTTGGGGCGCCGGATGCCGCTCAAACGGGAAGCCGCCTTCGCGGTGAACTTCCTCAAGGCCATGATCGGCCTGCGGGATGATCCGACTGTGCAGTCGCTCGTCGAAACTGTCGTGACGCGCCTCTACACGACGTACTCCGACCTATCCGTCTCCGGGGCCGAGAAGCACTGGCAACCGGATCGGGACGAAGAGATTGACGCCAAGGCCGAGGTCGAGGGGATCACGCTGCACCAGGATCTGTCGTGGTGGCAGGTCGCGGACGAATTTGCCTTCCGAGGTGATTTCAGGATGGCCGAACGAGCGCAGCGCTACGCGATGCCCACAATGCAGGACGTGGTGCGGCTGCTTTCGACACCGGAGCTGAACCAACGCTACGATAGCGATCTGTGTATGAAGGTTAGAAGCCAAGTCGAGAGCGCGATTCAGAACTTCCCCTGCTTCTCTCACGAGACCCAGCTCGACATCGGCAATGCCCGGATCGTCTCTATCGACCTGAATGCCGTGATTTATCGGACCCCGAACAGCGATGCGGATCGCCGCAACAACCTGCTGTTCTTCCTGATGGCCCGCGAGTTGTTCGTGAAGAAAATCTCGGGCGATGTGGATGAGCTGCCGGGGATGAAGTTGCCCTACACTTCGATCTCCGGCCAGAAGCTCGCGGATGTCTATTCCCGCTACTGGATGCGCCGCTATGCGAACATCCAGCAGACCCGCAAGCGTTTCTGCTTCGACGAGTTCCACATCACCGGCTCCTCGCCGATCATGGCTAGCCAGATCGACCAGGACATCCGGCAAGGCAGGAAATGGGGCTTCGAGATATTCCTCGCTTCGCAGAGGATCTCGGATTTTGACAAGTACGTGGACCTCGCCTCCAATGTCTTCGTCCTTAAGAGCGATACAGCTCAGGATCGGAAGGCCATGCAGGATGTCCTCGGGGTTTCCGACTCCGTGGTCGAGGCCGTCGCGAAGCATGTTCGAGGTGCCGTCCCAGGACGTGTCCCGATCTTTCTTATCGGTCGCAAGATGACCGGGGGAGAGAGCTGGCACCTCGCCCGTAACCGGGTCGGACCCGTGCGCCTCTGGGCGCTGGAGTCCACCATGGAGAATGTAGCCGTCCGCACCCAGCTCTTCGCTATGCTGGGCACAGAGACGGCTCTCAAGATACTCGCCGAGCGCTTTCCAAGGGGCGTGAGGGAGTATTGGAAGCAGGTCGCAGCAGATGCGCCGGAGCACACGGATATTGCCCGGTACATCGCGGAAAGCCTGCTTTCAGAGCACCTGGCTGATCGTCGCGTCAGTGCTCATCCACACCTGACCGCAGCTCAATGATCGAAAGGATACACAATGCTTGAGCGCATCAAAACCAACCTGACCGACGCGATCCTCTACCCCGCCGTTGTTGGCGCTTCCACCCTCGCCTGGGCGCAGACCGCCAATGCGCAGGAGGCCAGCGACAATGCGAACATCCGCGGTGCTCTCGAAACCAACCAAGAGGCGATGGAGGCCGTCGATGATTCGACCTTCACGCAGTCCGGTGTCCAGGACGCATCCCAGAACGCGACGAACATGACCCTCTACATCGTCGGCTTCGTCGGCATCGTGATGACCATCTTCGGCATCTGGGCACTGTACAAGCACTACAACGAGGGAGAGCAGTCCCGCGACAGCGCTGCCAAGGGTCTGATCCTGTGCGGCATCGGTGGCGTGATGACCATTGGTGCAGTCATGACCGCCGTGGTGCCGAACCTGCTGCTCGACGGCGCAGACGGCTGATCACCGGGAACGAAGAGGCAGGCTCCGCGACAGCGGGGCCTGCTCCACACCGTCGACGAAAGGGTCCGAAGTGATGTCGTGGAGGAGAGCCTGTAGAGGTCGTGGAGCTGTGTTGCTGGCATGGTTGGCAAACCCGGCATGGAGTGACGAGTCACCCTTGCAGATCGTGATGGAGGGCCGGGATGCTGCGGCGCACTCGATGCTGTCCGAGGACGGGATGGCCGAGCTTTCGCAGGCCGGTGCCAATATCGTCATGTATGTCTGCGGCGCACTCGCGATTTGCCTGACAGCCCTCGCATTGAACCAACTTTACATCGCGCATAGCGACGGTACGTCGTTTGGCGGTGGTAATGGAGCCGCTGTAAGGGCAGCATGGACTAAGCTCATAATTGCTGGAATTGTCTCAATTCCTGCTATTATTGCGGCAATACTTCCGCACGCTGTCCTCTGAATTTGAAAAAAATGCTTGCAGGAGAGCGCAACAAAGAGGAATCCCTAGAGCTTAGGGACGAGAGACAAGAACACATATGACTTCTGCAAGCCGCATTCCGGCCAATTTGCCAAACACGCCGATGGCTCCCAACGAGCCGTTCACGGTTCCGACAGCGCTTCTGGATGATCCAGGGGGCACGTTCGCCTACGTATGCGCGGCTTGCTATGGTGCCAACGTGAACCCTCTCGCAGAGAAGTTTCGCCGCGCTGATGGAAAGGCCGTGACGCGCCAAGCTTTCTGGACATGGCGTCAGATGGGCAAAGGGGTTCCTCGCGAGCACGAAGAAACGCTGATCGAGCTGATTGACGATCCGGATGAGCCGTTCCGCCTCGCGAGCAATATCGAGCTGGCCGATCTGCTACGCCATCCTGCACGGCGCGGAGCGCTAAGCAACAGTGCCCATAAACCGAAGGAGAACCATCACCTGCTGGATCTCCTTTCACGTATCACCGCGTCTCCAAAGCACGGGCAATCCGTGCTGAATGCGATCCGCGAATATCGCGGCCTGCGAGATGTCTCGTCGCCGTACCTGTTTTATCGTTGGGGATGGGTCTCCGGGGGAGTCCCGCCCACCTATAGTCAACCCTTCGTCTCGGCTCTGACGGCTTACGATGTCCATGAACTCTATGATGAGTTCCACAACGAGCCGCTGGAGTTCTCGGATTTCGTGAGACGCTACATGCTCGCTCCCGATTAGATAACCGAGGCCATAGAGGAAGCGTAACCGAACAAGGAGGCACCATGCCCGAAGGCCGGAAACCGCCGTCTATGCTCGACTCGCCCGTCGTGCTCACTCTCGTCCTCACCGCCATGGGCATGGCCGCCGCCACGGTCCTCTGGTTCTCCGCCAGGGAGCCTATGGCGGCAGTTTACGGCATCGTCCGCTCGATCGAGCTGCCGTTCTTGAACAAGCTCCTGCCCCATGCGGAATATTTCGACATTGGGAACCTGCGGCGAGGGCAGGTGCCTCCGTTCGATGTTATCTACAAGAACAGCATCATCTACGGGCTGATCTTCACTCTGCTGACAGCCCTGGTCGCGTTCTTCGCCCTATTGCGGCTGTCTTCCAATTCCATCAGGAGCCACACGGTTATCCCCAGCGCCTTTGGGCGCTCTCCAGCCGATGTGCTGGAGCGTATCTCGGAAGACGAGGCGAGTGCCCGATTCTTCCTAGACTACCATATGCTCAGTCTGTCCACGGCTACCGGCTCCGGACGGCAGAGCTACAAGGCGCTGGAAGTCCTGATGTTCGCGAATGCGGTGCGGTCCATCCGGATCAATGTGAAGGGCGACCACCTAGCACATCTGGATGTCGATCGGGAACGGATAGGCCACTGGCTCTCGAACCGCTTTGGACCCCGAAACCCGTTCCTCGGGCTGCTCAATGGTGCTCTGGACGGCAAGGATCAGATCGAGGACATGGTGGATCAGCTCGATTGGGCCACGGTTCTGATCATTTACCCCGCGCTGTTACGGATTCACGCCTTCCATGCCGAGAGCGATGACGGATTCAAAACGGTACGCGACGAGGCTGACGATTTCGTGGAGAGGATCTGGGAGGAGCTGAACACTTGGAAGCGTGAGTTCGGTGCTGGGATCACGCTGGGCTACAGCACACCTGAGCACCGGGCAGAGCAGCAGGCCGCTTATCGTGAACTGGTACGGTCGAAACGCAGGGGGAATACGCCCGACGACATCGGAGCAGAGGAGCCGTTCACCGACACCGGGGTCGTCTCCGAGCTGGCCCAAATCTATCGGATGGGCCAGATCGCACGGGGGAAAGCCGTGCCGGATGTGGAGAGTGTGAAGGTTTCGGCTGGTCCCGCCGGGTCCAAGAGGAAGGCCGCTCCCTCAGAGCTGCTGTTCTTCGGGGAAGTCCTCGCTGAGCGCGGCGAAGACATGAATTGCGTGAAGGAGGCCAGAGCGGGCCTGAAAACCCTGCTCACACACCACCTCGGGCGCGAGACCGGCATGTACCCGGCTCGCACGGACAATAGCGGCAAGATCGTCTACGAGCGACAGGTGAAAGGCGCCGGAGAAAGGTCGTTCAACCAAGCGGCTCAGAGACGCCTGAATGCCGCTGCCGCCGAGATCGAGAAGATATTGACGCGGCACGAGTTCGAGTTCGGCATTGTTGGATCGTCTCTCGAAGCCGCCCGCAAGAGCGGGATCATGCCGCCAAACCTCTTCCGCTGGATGCGGTTCTCCGACAAAACGGAGGCCCTTTGGTGGTTCGTTCACAATCTCGGAATGCCGTCGTCGGTGCCGGAGAACGCCGGGATGTATGAGCACTATCTGGTTGAACGCGCAACGAAGGGGCCAGTAGCAAGGCCATACATCCGCAGCGCCATTGACGGCCTGATCAGCGAGGGTGAGCGCTATCTCATCGAGGAGACGATCGAAGATGTCGGTGTGATCCTCGGGCGTCAGTCGATCATCGACGAGATGGCGGTGTCGAAGAAAGCGGAGGCCGATCTTGTTCGCGCCAGCGCCAAGCTCGTCGAGACGGCGCTTGGTCCTGTCACGCATCTGCCGGAAGATGGATCTGAGACTCCGAAAAAGCCGAGGTTCACGGCGGAAGGATCTGCGCCGGCCACTTCGGAAAATGTTGGGGGAGGAGTGGTGCCTGCCCCGAAACGGCCGGATCTCGACGCGGTTCTGGAAGGGCTGCTCTCTAACCTGATGCCGCCCCCGGCGTCCAAGCCTCGCGATCGCGAGGAAGACATCGAGGACTAATGCTTACGTCATGGTCGGCCTTGAGGATGATAAGGGGCCGCATCCTCCGGGGTGCGGCCCTTTCTCGTTGAGGTCACTCGCTGGCGCTCTTGAGGCGGAGGGCGAAGGCTTTCACCTCCGACCGCTGGAAGGTGGCAACGACACGGAAGCCCTTTCCATCGGCGTGAGCGGCGCAGACACGCCCCAAGGGCCCAGCTCGTCCGGCGAGGCGAATGGAGCGCCCTGGTGGCGATGCCTTGGGCACGTCCAGGTAGATGTGAGTGGGTATAACGCCATCCAGCGGGCTGGGGGCATCGCAGGCGGTGATCAGTTCATCCAGCGTCATGGGTGATGTCTCATTCTGGCATGAAAAAAGGGGCGCGGTCCTGCCGCGCCCCTGTTCTCAGTCCTGCTCGATTTTAGTCCTCGGGGGACGTGCCTGCGTCTTCGTCGTCGCTCGAAGGCGTCGGCAAGTACCCCATCATTTCGTCGCAGAGGTCTTCCGCTTGTATCTGCCGGTCATCGTCGGTCGGTTCTGGCAAGCGCGGGAGCTTGAAGCTCGGTTGGTCAGCCATGTTCGTCCCTTTCAAGGTTCCAAGGAGATTGGGCGCGAACACGCCTCATCGTAACAACTAGGTTATATTTATTACGGGTGAAATGGAAGGGATAACTGATCCTGCACCTCGAAAATGTGTCCAGTCCGGTCTGAATTTGGGTTTGTCCGGCCTGACTTTGGGATTTGTCCGGGCAAGACTTGGGATCAACGTGGACGGTCCCTAAAATTGGGTCGTGTCACTGTGGCGCTGGAGGCATCCCGAACGTCACAAACAAAAAGGCCCAGATCTGTCGCTAGCTGTTTGATCCCACGATTTGATGGTGCGATCCTATCTCAAGATTGGAAGGGAGCATTATGGGACAAGTTCGTCACGGGGGCGCCACGACAACGCACGCCACGCCACGCCGTCCCGCAGCATTTCGCATGAGCAGAAAATCCTTCCTGTTGCGAACGGCCCAGAGCCGACCTTCGTGCCAGGCGCAGCGGAGGGCCGGTCCCAGCCCTTCCGAGAAGGTCGAGCCACGTGCAGCGATAGCTATGCTGCAGGCGCAAAATCAAGAGGCCAACTCCCGAAAGCTGACGCTCGGTGCTTCGATGCGGTGCTGGATGATGATGGAGGCTGATCGACCGGCAGATCCCGCCACATCACTACCGACGAACCGCATCTTCACTTTAGCGACGGAGAGGGATGACAGTCGGTCGCGAAAGCGGGCGCAGTTATTCAATGAACTTCTCGTCTTGTCTAACTGACTGAATAAAAACAACAAACGGCCGCACCGCTTTCAACGTCCGGTAGGGGGCTGACTTTACATGCAGCGGAGCTTGTCTGCGCAAAACCGCCTCGCAGATCACCGCAACTGAATGCAGCCAGCCCCAAACGTCAAATTCGTATCTGGAGCAAAAATGGGTGCCGAAAATAGAAACTTCGTGTTCAAGGACAACGCTGAGCGCGTCCGATTCGAGCCGACACTTTGCTGAGATTGCTCTCCTTTGTTCGACCTGAGGGCAGTCCGCAACGGACGCAGGTGCGCTCAAGGAGCTTTCGAATGCGTTCATGCCAAGAGTCCGCAACGAAGATTTCCAGCACTTAACTAAATTTGGCAAATATTGAGCCAACAGCTGACCATCCTCAGCAGAAAGTCGCAAGAGGTAGGCTGGGATGCAATGCGAAGATTGGCACGGGTCTAGGAAAACGATACTGCGGGAATACCGCTCTAAGACTTCAGTCTCACACCGCATGCAACCGACGAAAGGCGAACATGTCAAATACCAAACCCACGTTGCAAGAGCTCGAAGTCTGGGCATCTAAGTTGGAAGCCAGCGAAAGCTACAAGGTTCTTCGAAAAGTAGCTGAACCAAAGCGAGAAAAGGTCCGCAAAAACGATGAGTTGCGATATGCAATGATCGTCGATACTGAGACGACTGGGCTTGACCTTCGCACTGATGAAGTGATTGAGTTGGGATTTATTTTAGTTGCCTACAAAGATCAAAAAATCAAGTACATAAAAGACCTCGGGAACGAAATGCGTGAGCCCGATCGCAAAATTTCCGAGGAAGTTCAGCATTTAACCGGTATTACACCTGAGATGGTGAAGGGAAAGAGCCTATCTAGGGAGACGGTGCTTGGAGCACTTTCTCTCGCAAATATTGTGATAGCGCATAATGCAGCATTTGACAGGCCGATTTGCGAAAGGCTTTTACCCGAGTTTGCAAACAAACCTTGGGCCTGCTCGCTGACAGAAGTACCGTGGAGTAAATACGGCTTCGAGAGTGCCAAGCTCAAGTATCTACTTTTGGAAAATGGATACTTCTTTGAAGGTCACCGTGCACTTGACGACTGCGCAGCGCTAGAAGTGCTTCTAAACCAAACATCTCCAAATGGACTTTCCTATTTTGAAGAACTCATGGAAAGCGCTCGACAGCCTAGTTTTTCCTTTCGTGTGCAGGCGCCATATGATTTACGCCAAACAATGAGAGATTTTGGCTTTCGTTGGTCGCGCTTTGAGGGGAGGACAGGCGGTGAATGGTTGAAGACTGTTAAGAGCAAAGACTTCGAATTTGAAAGAATTCGAATTGAGAGGATGAATGCCAAGGGTGTTAGGCTCGATTATATGGAGCAGGATGCCTTTAGCCGTTACCGAATTCAGCCTTAGAGGAAAATAACGACACCAACCGTTGAAGCGAAAATCAGTAGCAGTATGGTAATCTGGAACATCATTGCCGATATGAAGCTAAACGACCGCAGAACCTTGGCATGGACCCAAATTCCAACCGCGTGCCGGCGGTTCTTAGAGCTTGACCTTTGGAGCTTCCAGAGTTTGTAATCTTCACTAGTGTGATTAACGCCTACACCGTGGACGCTTGCTTCATACTGAGCGGCAAGCTTTGAAATATTAGCATAGTTGGGCTGTGCTTTGGCTAGTTCTCTTTCCGCCTCTCGCAAAATTCCTGTTATCGAAAATGCGTTTTGCAACATCTTTTCTGCGTAAACCGACCTACCTGCCGCAAAATCAAAAAGCGACATTACGAGAAGAGATACCGATGCCACGACGGAGATAAGGCTTATCGCACGAGCTTGAAGAGAAGAGAAAATCTCCGGGAAAAGACTTGCGGTTAATGACCATCCGGCTAAGTACACGGATAAAAGCGCTATTGTGGCTATGCTGAATTTCTCTTTCTTTTGCTCGCTCTCAGCCACAGAAAAGCGAACACCTCTTGTCTGGAGCATTATGCCGACCAGGTGGGTGTAGTAGCTGCGTTCATCAGTGTCGTCAGTCATGAGTAGCTGTATCCCATTCCCACTGCATCTACGCCTCCAAGTCCGTGCCTTGCGAGGCTTTTTCTACCCGCACGCCAAGCGCTAAAAAAACTCGGCGCACTGGTTTCCAATATCGGAAACTTCGCCCTATACCAAGAGCCGTCGATTAATTGATTTTTTGGCGCGGCTGCGTGAAGCTCGTTCGATGTTGTCAAACGTACAAATCGGGCGCGTTCAGAGATGGCGCGATGTAGTATGTCAATCAACCAACCATCTAGTGCTCTGAATTGATCTCCAGATTCAACTAAACTGAAATAGGAGACAGCCCCTTGGATATTCTTTAGATTTATATCGTCGGAAAGGTAGCAATCTATCGTACTCTGCTTCAATTTTCCGTAAATATAATTTCGAAGTTCATTTAAACAAGTAACGAGATCCCAGTCATAGAAATCACCGCCAATTCTTCTTGATGAAACTTTCCCAGCTCTTCTAGGATGAAGTAAAAGATGCATATAAATTATCTTAGCGCACCTCGCCTTTATTGTCCGAATGGACTTGTCGCTTACAAAAACTCTGCTAGGAGTAAACTTGTAGCTAAGGAATGTAAAATCGCTTATACTGCGCATCTCGGACTTTACATCTGAAAGAATTCGAATGCCCGTCGATTTTTTTGCATTAATTTCAACGCCACTTGCCCGCGAAAAATTTCTGTATGCTTCGGCGCATTTGAGAGCATCTTCATAGCTGAAGTTGACTACAACACTATCGTCTGCAAACCGCGCAAACGAACCACTAATTTTGCTAAGATCCATGTCTAATGTGTGGGCTGCGAGGTTGGAGGTAAACAGGGATATGCTATTCCCTTGTGGAGTCCCGATAGACCTTTTCTCTAACGTTCCATCTATGGAGTACTCGTGTGTCAGGATGGAGCGGATCACCTGCCTCTCCATATGTGTGGTCTGAAACGGACTGCTCTTTGAAAGCAAATATTCTATTTGCTTGTGTTCTATATTGTCGAAAAATTTGCTGAAGTCATACTGACTAATGAATATCTTTTCGGCTCCCAGCATTGAGCGGACCCGTAGAACTGCATCTAGTGGTGTTTTTCCTTCTTGGTAAGCGAAACTACTATCAGAGAATACTTTGGCGTTTCGCCGAATCAGATTTTTCATGAAAATGGAAGCAATTACGGCGTCAGGTATACTGAACGCGTCAATATTTCGTGTGCCCCCGTCAGGTTTGGGATGCTGGTGGCGTAAAGCCGGACGGGGCTCGTAGCTTCCAATTTGCAGACTGTTCCAAAGGCCGCGGGCAATAAAATTTGCGTGATTGATGCAGTATCGAGGATCGAAGTGTTTATCAAATGCCCACGATTTTGGCGTGACTATTTCTGGTCTCTTCGCATTCTTGCCGGTTCGCTTCAAATAAATGCTTCGATATTTGTGTGCATAGAATGCATTCTGAGAGTGCTTTGCTAGTCGCTTCCTTGCTTCAGCTATAATTTCGCGCTCAATCAGTCGTAACATTCTAATCCTGTCTATCATTGCCAGCGGATAGCGATAGTCAGGGGCCGTTTCGAAGGTGAATGTTGGTTCGCCAACACCCTGCAAAGTGAAATTGCTACCCGCTGGCTAGTGCTTCTCGCACATGCGTTAATTCTTCAATGACTTTTCGATACGCCACAAGCCAAATCTGTGGTGTTGGTCTCTGGGATAGTCTCGAGAGGGATTATTGCAACAATTTTATCATTTCTATTGGGTGGCCATGAATGCTGTAATCGTCGTCTCAGGCTGGTTTGCCTGTGACCTCCTTTAAGCTGTGCACCTGGTCATGACCCTGGGAAAATGCTGCAGCCACGTCCAGTGTCCGCTTTACGCTAAGGCGGGGCAGCGCGACATATGACCTTACTCGTTCCACAGGCCGGGTTTGAGAGGTCGGCTTCCTGCGCACTGCTGCCGTCTGTGCCCCCCGCAGCGAACGTCCGCAATCCGCCCAACATAACGTCCGCTGAGCCAGCACCAGCCGATCTTTCGCAACGGCAGCGAACGGCAGGAAAGTC
>TARA_R110000737_G_scaffold2923_19_pt1 | contig 31541 bp, 54 predicted proteins | sample TARA_R110000737 | Tara Oceans TARA_R110000737 (sample SAMEA4398027) | marine metagenome | biome: Polar Biome; feature: [SRF] surface water layer (ENVO:00010504); material: water (ENVO:00002006), including particulate matter (ENVO:01000060) such as... | depth 5 m | reverse complement strand
GCGGGGGATGGGTTTGTGTTTGGAGAGGCGCGTGTTGAATGTGTGTCGGGTGGGGAGATGCTTGAAGGGATGGGCTCGAATGACACATCGCTTGTGGTGCGGGTTGAGTTGGAGACCAAGATTGGTGCACGCGCGGTGTTGATGACGGGGGATGTTGCGGGGGTGGGGATTGGGATGATCGGTGACGATGATTTAGAAGGTGTTGTGGTGATGGAGCTTCCGCATCATGGGTCGATGAATGCTTCGGTGCGCGGGTTGGTTGAGCGGGTTGATCCGGCGGTGGTGTTGCAGTCGACGGGCGGGGAGCGGGTGGATGGACGGTGGTTGGAGTTTCACACTGGTCGTCGTTGGTATGCGAGTGGGGCTGGTGGTGTCGGTGGTGGTGGTACTGGTGGAGGTACTGGTGGAGGTGCATGGGTGGAGGTTGGGCGCGATGGGGTGGTGAGGAGTGGGTGGTCGGTTGGGGAGTGAGATTGGTTTCTGTGGGGCGAAGAAAAAACTCCGTCGTGGTGACGGAGTTTGGTGGGGCTTGATTGGGGGTTTGGTGGAGAAGAGGTGTTAGTCGTCTTCTTTTTTCTTTTTGCCGCCGAGGATGTTGTTGATTCCTTTTTCGACTTCTTTTTTGGCGTCGTCGACGACTTTGCCCGCTTTGTCGGTGGCGTCTTTGAGTCCGTCACCGACGCCTGCTGGGAGGTCTTTGGTGGCGTTGTCGATGGCGTCCTTTGCGTCGTTGGTGATGTCGTCTACGGCTTTGCCTGCGCCGTCGAGGACATTGCCGATGTTGTCGCCGATGATTTGTCCGGCGCCGTCGAGGACGGTGATGCCCATGTCGGAGAGTGAGGAGAGTGCGCCGAGTCCGTTTCCGAGTTCGCCGAGGATGTCACCTGGGAGGATGCCTCCACCGGCTTCGACTGCGGCGGTGAGGACTGTTTTGATGACGAGGTTGACGACTTCGGCGGTGGTCATTGGTTTTTCTTTGCCGATGTCTTTGAGTTCGATGGTTGGGATGTTGATGGCGATGTCGCCGGTGAGGAAGGAGACGCCGGGCATGTTTGCTACGCGGATGTCGATGTTGTTGAGGGTGAGTGTGTCGATGGTGACTTTTTTGCCGCCTTGGTTTTCGGGTGCGGCTTTGGTGTCGCTGTTTTCGAATCGTTTGAGTGAGTTGAGGATGGTGTTGTAGTTTGAGGGGTCTTTGCCTTTGTCGAGGACGACATCGATGCCGTCGAAGGAGACGGTTGGGACGGAGATGACATTGGTGGTGATGGAGGCGGTGTCGAGTTTGACATTGGTGCTTGCGAGTTTGAAGAAGTGGTCGGAGGAGAACCCTGCGGGGTTGGCGATGGTGAGGCCGTTCATTTCGAAGGAACCATCGCGGAGTCCGAGATGGACATCGTCGACGGTTGTTGTGGTTTGTGTTGCGTAGGTGCCACCGCGTTCGATGGCGGCTTTGACGATGGCGTCGGCTTGGGAGAGGCCGAAGGCGATGAGGGCGACGAAGGCGAGGACGACGACGATGATGAGGACGGCGACTATTTTGAGTATGGTTTTCATGCTGGATCCTGTTGGGGCGAGGGTTTGTGAATTGTAGGTGTGTGGGCGCGGGATCGCGTTGCTTGTTGTTTCAAGCGTTTGCGGGTGCGGTTGTTGGTTGTTTTATCGTGCTTAGGGGGCGGCTTTGTAGGCGTTGAGGAAGAGGGTGACATCGGCGTGGTCGAAGAGGGCGTCGTTGTTGAGGTCCGCGATTGGGTTGTGGGCGGAGAGATGGCTGATGAAGATGGAGATGTCGAGGAAGTTGAGGGTGTCGTCGGCGTTGTAGTCGGCGAGGTTGTTGGTTGTGGAGATGGTGAGGGCGGGCATGAGGGTGACGGTGTGGTTGTTTGCGGTCGCTTTGATGACGAGCTTGTGATTGCCGGGGTTTGCGTTGTTTTGGGAGAGTGCGGTGAGGGGGATGTCGTAGATTCCGGGCGCGACAAGTTGGGGGAGGCCTGGTGTGAGGTTGGTTGGGTTGAACTCGAGGGTGAAGGTTGCGGGGAGGGTGAGGGTTTGTTGTTGGTAGTCTTTGAGGTGGATGCGGAGTTTGGGTGCGGCGCCTGGGTCGTCGATGAGGATGCGGGCGGGCTGGGTGATGGTGGTTTGGACGGCGTCGGGGAGGTTGGTGAGGGTGGCGCGGAAGTCGTCGAAGCGGGTGAGCATCTGGTCGATGGGGTCGGGTGCGGCTGATCCTTGGTTGGCGATGTTGATGAACATGAACTTGTCGCCTCGCGCGAAGCCGGTTTGGCGCTGGACGGTTGCGTTTTGGAGGTTGTCGTAGATGAGGAGTTGGTCGGAGGCGTTGGTGATGAGGTCCATGTCTCCATCGTTGTTGAGGTCGGTGAGGAGGGATTGGGTTGGGGTGCCTCCGATTCTGGTTCGGTCGGTTTCGGTGAAGGTGCCTGCGTTGTCTCCGAGGTAGTAGCGGAGGTTTGGGCCTGATTGGTAGAGGACGATGGCGTCTTGGATGGTGTCGTTGTTGAGGTCGGTGATGTGGAAGTCGACGGCGGGGGCGGGGATGGATGAGGAGACTTTGGGTGCGAAGGTTGGTGCTTCTGGGGTGCCTGTGTTGATGAAGGTGTTGATGACGGATGCGGTGGCGATGAGGATGTCGGTGAGGCCGTCGTTGTTGATGTCGGTGGCGCGGAGGGATGATGGGTTTGGTGAGAGGTTGGGGATGGATTGTGGGGTGACGGAGTAGAGGCCGTCTTGGAGGGAGTGGTGGAGGAATGCGGTTTGGGTGGATGGGCTCAGGATGACGAGGTCTTGGAGGGTGTCGTTGTTGAGGTCTTGGATGAAGAACGATTGGGCGTTTGGGCCGGGGGATTGAACGCCTGTGGTGGGGACGAGGGTGTTGTCTTCGAAGGAGTAGAGGAAGGCGTACTTGCTGTTGGTGACGAGGACATGGTCACCCGGATCGTTTGAGGATGGGAGGGTGTCGAGGTCGGTGATGGGGATTGGGAAGTTGACCTCGAGGGGTGGATCGAAGGTGTTGCTTGCGGATTGGGGGATGAGGACGACTGTGGTGTTGCCTGCGAGGGCGATGAGGTCGTTGAGTCCGTTGTGGTCGAGGTCTGCGGCGGCGAGTTTGGTGAGGTTTGGGATGTTGGTTTCGATGGTTTGGAGGAAGTTGAGGTGGGCGGTTTGGTCGTTTGTATTGGTCGCGTTGGTGTAGAGGTGGATGTTGCCGGCGGTGTCGGCGGTGGCGAAGGTGTTGTGGTTGAGTTGGGTGAGTGATGTGGAGGTTGCGGATTGGGGGACTGGGAGTTGGTAGAAGGCGCGGATGGAGTCGGTGTCGTCGGCGCGGGAGCCGATCATGTATCCGACATGGGCGGACTTGAATGGGGTTGGGGGTGGTGATCCGCATCCGGTTGGATTTGCGTTGGAGCAGGAGCAGCGTCCGTCTCCTCCGGCGATGCGGGCGGCGTACATACCAGCCATGAGTTTTCCGGGGAGGTCGGTGTTGGTGTTGATGATGGCGTCGACGGCGTCTTGGACGACATTGGGTCCTGAGAGGATGTTGCCTTGGACGGTGTAGACGATGTCGTCTTGGGGTCCGGGGCGACCTTGTTCGATTCGTCCGGTGGTGCCTCCGGCCCAGTTGGCGTTGTCGATACCGGAGTAGGTGAGGACATCGCCGTTGGCTTTGATCATGCCGTACTGTCGGTTGTTGTGTCCGGGGTCGAGTGTTTGGAGTTCTGTGAGGATTTGTGAGAGTGGTTGTCCTTCGAGGAGTCGGTCTCGGATGAACATTCGGTTGGTGCCGTTGGCGTCTACGGAGGATTGTGCGGTGACGGCTCCGATTCCTGTGAGGACGAGGGGGGTGCCTTGGGCGAGATCGAAGCTGGTGATGCAGGTTGCGGAGCCGAGGACGATTTCGCCGGTTCGGGTGTCGGTGATGAGGATGGACCAGGTTGCGGATGCGGGCGCGGTGAGGGCGAGGGTGGCGGAGAGGGCTGCGAGTTTGCAGGCGCGAGGAAGTTTGTGGGTAAGTGTGGGCATGTTGATTCTAAATTAGTGCGTTTTGGTGTGGATACCAAGTGAAAACGCTGTTGATATGGGAGATCGACCAGATTCTTGGGTTTGTGAAGATTGTTGGCAAAATTGCCATATTTATGAAAGGGGGGCGGTTCTAGGGAGTTGTGTTTGGTAGTTTGGTTTGAAGCAAAGCAGTTGTGCTTTGCATCATTTTGAACAGGTATTGTGGAGACCAAAATGAAGTTATTACAAAGATTGGTTGTTGGTTTGGCGGGGACGGCTGTTGTGGGGGGGTGTGCTACTGAGGTGTTTGCGGGTGATGGGGTATTCTTTTCTTGGGAGCGGACTGAGAGTTTAGAGGGACCTTACTATGGGAATTCTGTTTCGGTTTGGGATTGGAAAGATTCGATGGGGGTTTCGTTGAACTTGACGACTGGCGCGTATGCGTATTGTCCGCAGCCTGGTCATAGCTGGGAGCTTGGGGCTGTCTTTCCGATTCGTTATTATGTACACACTACATGGAACTCGATGGCGTTGAATGGTCTTCCGGTTGCGTTGTTGATTCGGAGTAGGAACGCGCCTTGGGACTATGACAATGGGCCGACATGGGATTTGGATGATTCGACTTATCCTGGTATTGCAACTGCGATTCATCCGGATCAGTTGGCGTTGTCGATTGTGGCGCGCGGTCATGAAACTGATGGGGAGTTGAACTATGTTCTGGGCGATATTGAACTCACTGATCATATTGATCATGAAGATGTCGATGACTGGATGAAAGTTATTGAACAGATTGTGACGGGTGATTTTTCTGGGGATGTCGAGGGTGATCCGGACGCGGGTGGGACGGAGTATGGCGATGAATCTGTCGACTCGACAACGGTTGAGAAATGGGAGATCAAGTATGGGAACTATCGGATGCATCGGTATCCGTTGTATGATCATGATGTCGATGGGGTAACTGAGTCATTGCATTCTGATGTGACGATCGCGTACGATGTTGTTGCTGCAACGAGTGGGAATGTTGGGCATCGGCACGACACATTTGTGAATCGTAATTTGAATGTGTTGATGCCTGTGACTTATACATACACTGCGCAGGTGAAGCATGTGCAGAACGCATTGGCTACGAATAGGGGCACGCCTTGGACTGGTGAGTGGAGTCCAAATGTGCGTTCGGCGTATCTTTGGTGTGGTGTGGAGTCGTTCTCTTCAGCGGTGCGGCTCGAGATTGCCGATGGGTCGATGGATGACAAGGAAGTGATTCCTTGGGTGGCGCCGTTTGAGGGAGGGAGTCAGGATCCAACTGGCAGTGAGTATCTTGGTGCTTGGATGCCTCCTTCTGCGGACTTTCTGAGTCTGATCAAGCATCTTCGGATGCGTGGATCTGATGGGTTTTACTTCTTTGGCTTTGAGAAATATACCGATGATGGGGTTGAGTTTCCTGGTCCGATGGAGCCGGGTGGGCTGGTTGATACGACGAACTGGAGCTTGAAGGACGGGGGGGGTGCGTATTTGAATCCGTGGTACGATGCGGGGGAGGAGTGGGCGGATCCGAGTGCTGATCTGAATGGGTACAACTGGTTTGAGGCGCATGCGTTGGTGTCTTGGGAGGAGCTTGATGGGTTGTGGGGGGATGATGCTGAGGTTCTTCGTTTGGAGACGGATAAGGAGTCAGGGATCGTTGTTTCTGCGATGCATGACATGGGGCGGCTCCATGTGCTGGTGAGCTACATGCTGGCTAGCAGTGGGTCGGTGGATCTTGATTCGTATTTCCATGGTGCTCAGGACTATTTTGGCGGTACTGGGGTGTCGTCGATTTCGGTGGGGAGTTACTCGCACACGGTGACGAGCGATTTCTTTACGCCTGATATTGATAACAATGGGGCTACCGATTTTTACGACATTACGCTTTACATGAGTATGTATAACGCGGTGACTATGGATGATCGGGCGGACTGGGATAGAGATGGGGATGTTGATTCGGATGATTTGGCTTTGTTTATTGCGGCCCACGGGGCGTACTAACTGAGCGACGACTGTTTACGATTGAGAACAGAGCCCGCATTGTGCGGGCTCTGTTTTTTGAATAGTGAGCGGTGTGGGTGTAAAAAAGGAGCCGTCATTGGACGGCTCTTTGTGGGTATGGATTGAGTGTTGTTAGCGGGTTCGTCGGTTGGTTGTGCGACGGGGTTGGGCTTGGTCGCGGCGGCGGCGGGCGGCGGTGAGGCCTCCGAGTCCGAGGAGTGCGAGTGCGCTTGGTGCTGGGATGGTGACATCTCCGAGGATGTCGAGTTGGTACTCGCCTGAGTCTGGAACTCCGAGGCCGTCAAGGCTGAAGATTGTTCCGAAGGTGTTGCCGTAGGCTTCGATCTCGCTGATATCGAAGAAGTAGTTGTATGATCTGACGGCGACGGTGTATTCGCCTGCGGCGAGGAAGGTGGAGATGTAGGAGTCGAGGGTTGTGGGTGAGCCGTTGGTATCGGCGTAGGCCCAGTCGTCGTTTTCGGTGAGCAGGTTGGCGGCCGTGAGTGGGTTGCCGTCATTGCTGAAGAGCATGATGGCGCCGTCGAAGAAGGTGTCGAAGTGGTTCATTGACAGGAGGTCGAGGACGATCGTTCCTGAGGTGTTGACGGTGAAATCGAAGGTGTCGATTTCGACATAGCCGTCGGCGTATGCGAATGATCCGCTGTCGTAGCCGTAGGCGAGGTCGACCATTTCGAGTGAGTCGTTGATGGTGACATCAGCGGCGGCTTGTGATCCGAGTCCGGCACCGATGAGGGCGCCGCCGAAGAGGCAGATGGATGATTTTTTCATGATGGTCTCTTTTTTGGGTTGTGGGGTTCTCTCGTTCCCGGGGTTACAAATTTCAGCGGACCTGTTTGGGTGCCGTTGATTCGACTGATTTGGTTGTTTCGTGATTCTGTCGTGGTTGCAGAAGGCTTGGTTTGATGCCTTGTGCGGTATTCTCTGATTGGACTCTGTCGAATCCACTCTCCGTTTGGATAGTACCACGGGTTTTAAGAAATCGTGATTGAATGCAAAAAAGCCCGACATAATGGGGGATTTTTGTTTGTTTGTGAAAATGGGTAGGTTGGTTATCGGGGTCTGCGGCGGGAAGGTGTTGAGGTCTGAGGGTCCGAGTAGGGCGAGGGAGGAGGGGGCTGGGAGTGGTCGCATGGAGACGGGTTGGATGCGGCCGAGTGATGCGTCACCGCTTGCGCGGCACCGGCAATCCTGCTGCGGTCTGGAGTATGAATGGTTCCGAGCGTTGATCGGGTGTGGGAAGGCCCATCAATGCGTGGGGGTTGCTGGTGTTGTTAAGGCTTGGGGGTATTGTGTGGTATGGGTGCTGTTTGGTTGGTTGTGGTGGTGTGGTGGTACGGGATTTTGATTGAATTTTCAGAATTGCGTGTGATGGGTAAGGTGTGTGGGGGCAATTGGTTGACCATGGCGAGGGGGGGGGTATGATCCCATCCCGCTCGGTCGGTTGGCCGGGCGGTGTTTGTGCCGCTGTAGCTCAGTGGTAGAGCGCACCCTTGGTAAGGGTGAGGTCGAGAGTTCGACTCTCTCTAGCGGCTTTTGCTCGTCACTGAAGTGGTTTGGTTGGGTCTTTGGCCCTGCATACTGCGGAGATGGCGGGCGTATGAATGAGGGCTCTTTAATAGAGTTCGCGAATGAAGATTGTTCAGGAGTTGATCGCGAACGGTTGGCTCGGAAATAAACGGAGTGTGCGGCCATTGGATTCTTTATAATCGCAAGAGGTCGTCGAAGCAACAAGATAGAGGAATCGAACAATGGCAAAGGGAACCTTTGAGCGGAACAAACCGCACGTCAACGTTGGGACGATCGGTCACATTGACCACGGTAAATCGACCCTTACTGCAGCTCTTGTTGCTCGCGCGGCGGCCAAGGGTTTGTCGGAAGCAAAGTCATACGCTGATATCACCAAGGGTGGTACCGTGCGTGACTCGAACAAGACTGTGACCATTCACTCGTCGCACGTGGAGTACGAGACAGAGACTCGTCACTACGCGCACGTGGACTGTCCTGGCCACGCGGACTTCGTGAAGAACATGATTACTGGTGCTGCTCAGATGGACGGCGCGATCCTCGTGGTTGCGGCTGACTCGGGTCCTATGCCTCAGACTCGCGAGCACGTGCTGCTTGCTCGTCAGGTGGGTGTTCCTTACATCGTCGTGTTCATGAACAAGGTTGACCTTGTGGACGACGAAGAATTGCTCGACCTCGTCGAGATGGAAATCCGGGAGCTGCTCGATAAGTACAGCTTCCCTGGCGACGACACCCCAGTGGTTCGTGGTCAGTCCAAGGCGGCTCTTGAGAACCCATCAGACGATGCGATCTGTGCACCGCTTGACGAGTTGTTCGGTCACCTCGATACCTACATCCCTGAACCAGAGCGTGAGGACGATAAGCCGTTCTTGATCTCGGTTGAAGATGTGTTCTCGATCAAGGGTCGCGGTACTGTTGCGACCGGTCGTGTTGAGCGTGGTACTGTGAAGGTTGGCGACGCTGCTGAGATCGTTGGTCTCTCGAAGGTGAACACCAAGACCACCATCACTGGTGTCGAAATGTTCAACAAGACTCTTGAGTCGGCGATCTCCGGTGACAACTGTGGCGTGCTGATGCGTGGCGTTGAAAAGGATGACATCACCCGCGGGCAGGTTATCTGCAAGCCGGGCTCGATTACTCCACACTCCAAGTTCAAGGGTCAGGTCTATGTTCTGACCAAGGACGAGGGTGGTCGTCACACTCCATTCTTCGCTGGCTACAAGCCACAGTTCTACTTCCGTACGACTGACGTGACTGGTCAGGTCTTGAACCTGTTCGGCGACGGCGGCGCGAAGGCAGAAATGTGCATGCCTGGTGACAACGTGACCATGGAAATCGACCTCGGCGAAAAGACCGTGGCGATGGAGAACGGGCTGCGTTTCGCGGTTCGTGAGGGTGGCCGGACGATTGGTTCGGGTACCGTCACTGAGATCCTCGAGTAATCGTGCTCGGAGGGTCGTGGCCAGTGTTCTGGTCCATGATTTGAAACTTCCCGGCCCGGAGGCGGAAGCTTCCGGGCCGATTTGATGAAAACGGGTTGCCTGCTTGTGTGGGCTTTACGATGAAATAGGAGGCCTGTCATGGCCAAGAAGAAAGCCGGAGCGCGTGAGTATGTTTGGTTGCAGTGCACCGAATCGGGTGACCTGAACTACCGGACGAGCATCAATGTCAAGGGCGGTATTGAGGACCGTGTCAAGGAGGGGTACAACAAGTACTCTCCTCGTCTGCGGAAGCACACGCTGCACAAGATCAAGCGTAAGTGATCGGCTGGGGCGGCGGCGATGTTCCTTTGGGTTATTCCAATGGGATGGTGCGTGTTGCTCTTTGTTACGGCAGTAGCTCAGTCTGGTAGAGCAGCGGATTCCAAATCCGCCGGTCGTAGGTTCGAATCCTTCCTGCCGTGTTTGATTGAATGTTGATTGTCTGGCTGGTCTGTAGATTTGGCTGGGATGGTCGGTCGGTATGGTTTGATCGTTGGTCTTGAGAGATCGGTGATCGGTCAGTGCAGCGAGGGCCTTGGTACAATGGCATTTGGAATTTACAAACAGGGTCAAGGGTATTGGATGCGTGTGATGACCGCGCTGTTTGTGGGCGTGCTTATTCTGGCGGGAGCCGGGTGGGGCTGGAACCAGGCGGGTGCGGTCCGTATTCCTGCTCGGAACTGGACTTTCTCGCTGATTGATACCCAGATGAATGGTGAAGCTTCGAAGGTCTCTGTTGGGGACACTGTTGTGCTGATGGGGTATGTCGGGGCGAACGAAGAGATGCAGGAGATCGGGGCTGGCGTGGTTGAGGAGTTTGTTCCTGATCGCGGGAGCAGTTCGACGCTTGTGGTGGGGACCTTTGATTCGGAGACGACTCGTGAGACCGCGGGGGATGCGGAGCGGTTGACCGTTGAGAATGTTGATGGGATGATGATGGGGGCTGCGGTCCGGAGTGCGATCAGCACGCCGATCTTCCCGGTGCAGTATTTGCAGACGGGTGTGGCGAGCGGGATGCTGCTGCTTGGGGCGTTGTTTTTGTATTGGTATGTGGGGATGGCTCGTCGGCCTGTGGAGTTTTTGATCGCGACCGACGGGGAGATGAAGAAGGTGAACTGGACTTCTTACCGAGAGGTGAAGGGTTCGACGATTGTGGTGATCGTGGCGACTTTCTTGATCGCGGGTATTCTGTATCTTGTGGATATGGGCTTCTCGTTCTTGTTCAGCGCGATCGGCGTGCTTGAACGGTGATTTGGGGCTACAGAATTGGGGCACGGAATGAATGACGCGATGAACGATGAATCAAACAGTGCTGTGAACAATGTTTCCAAGGGTGTCTCTGAGGGCGTTTCCGAGGGCGGCAACGAAACTCCGGAGGTTGTGACCACGGACGCGGCTCAAGAGTCGATCGATGGTGCTGGGCAGGCTGGGCAGGCTGGGCATGCTGGTCATGAGGCCCCTTCGGTGTCTGGGACTTCGGTGAGCAATCTCCGTGAGGATGAGCCACAGATCGAGGGTCGGATTGGTCTTGATGAGCCTTTGGTTCAGGACGGGATGCAGTGGTTTGTGCTGCGGGTTGCTTCCAATAAGGAGAACTCGGTTCAGCAGACATTGCTTCGGAAGATCCAGATCGAGAACATGACGCACTTGGTGGGTCGTATCTTGGTGCCGACCGAGAAGATCAAGACGATCAAGGGCGGCAAGACGAAGATCAAGGAAGAGAAGCTGTACGCGGGGTATGTGTTTGTTGAGATGCGTCTTGAAGATGACGGTCGCATCCCGCAGGACATCTTCTTCTTGATCAAGGAGACTACTGGTGTGGGTGACTTTATTGGCACCGCTGGTCGTCCGACCCCGATGGAGATGCATGAAGCGGAGAAGATGCTGCTTGACTCACGGAAGCCTGAGGATGAACCAACGATTAAGTTGATGTTCGAGAAGGGCGAGAATGTGACGATCCGCGAGGGTGCGTTTGAGAACTACGAGGGCACGGTTGATGAGTTGTTCCCTGAGAAGGGGATGGTTCGTGTGCTGGTGTCGATCTTTGGTCGTCAGGCTCCTGTTGATCTTGAGGAATGGCAGATCGCCAAGGCGGACGAGAGCTGATCTGGTTCGAGCAGCTCTGACGCGAGATTTGGAATTCAAGTATACTTTTGGAAGCCCGTTCGGATGGACGGGCTTCTTTATTTGATGGTTCTTACGAGAGGGATTGGCATGCTGAAGAGAACAAGTTTCGTGGCGATGGCGGCTGGGTGTTCGTTGATGGTGTTGGCTGGGTGCAACTCGGTCGAGCGGGTGGGCGCGGCTGAGAATGGGGCGCGGCACTACGAGGGGTTTGGGAACTACTCTCGGGAGATGACGACGGATTCGCGCGAGGCGCAGGAATGGTTTGATCAGGGGATGCAGCTGATGTATGGGTTCAACCATGACGAGGCGATCCGGTCGTTTGAGATGGCGGCGGAGGTTGATCCATCGGCGGCGATGGCGTGGTGGGGGGTGGCGTACTGCCAGGGGATTAATATCAATGATCCGGCGATGACCGAGGAGCGATCGGAGAAGGCGCGGGCGGCGGCGGACAAGGCGATCGCGGCGCTTGATGATGAGTCCGCGATTGAGCGGGCGATGGTGCTTGCGGTGAGCGAGCGGTATGAATGGCCCGCTCCGGAGGATCGCAATGGGCTTGACCGGGCGTATGCGGCGGCGATGGGGGATGTGTACCAGCGGTTTGGGGATGACGCGGATGTGGGGGCGTTGTATGCGGAGTCGTTGATGAATCTGCAGCCTTGGGATTATTGGGAGGTGGATGGGACTCCCAAGGGGCGGATTACTGAGGTTGTTTCGGTGATCGAGCGGGTGATGCGGGAGCATCCTGAGCATCCGGGGGCGAAGCATTTTTATATTCATGCGGTGGAGGCGTCGAGCAATCCGGATCGTGCGGTTGCTGCGGCAGAAGAGTTGATGGACATGGTTCCGGGGTCGGGGCATTTGGTGCATATGCCTTCGCATATTTTCATTCGTGTGGGTCGGTATGAGGATGCGGCGGCGTCCAACATCACGGCGATCGCGGCGGACCGGGCGTACTTTGCTGATGCGCCTGAGCCGGGGTTGTATGCGATGTATTACGGGCACAACCTGCACTTCTTGTCGTTCGCTTCGATGATGTCGGGGAACTATGAGCAGGCGATGGGGGCGGCGCGTGATCTTGAGGCGGAGATTCCGGAAGCTGCGTTGCGCGCGTATGCGGGGTTGATCGAGGGGATCATGCCCAGCTCGTTGCATGTGCTGATCCGGTTTGGGAAGTGGGAAGAGATCTTGGAACAATCGGATTATCCCGAGTGGCGGTTTATGTCGCGGGCGACATGGTCGTATGCGCGTTCGGTGGCGTGCAGCGCGCTTGGGAGAACGGAACAGGCTCGCGAGGAGATGGCGGAGTTTGAGCGTCGGGTCGAGCTTGTTCCTGAGGAGTGGTATGTGTTCAGTAATAAGGTGCATGATGTGCTGCCGATTGCGCGGTCGATGATGCGGGGCGAGTTGTTGTATCGCGAGGGGAAAAAGGACGAGGCGTTTGCGTTGATGCGCGAGGGTATTTCATATGAGGATCAGTTGGTGTATGACGAGCCGCCGGCGTGGATGCTTCCGGTGCGGCATGCGCTGGGGGCGCTGCTTGTCGAGAGCGGCGAGTTTGCTCAAGCGGAGAAGTTGTATCGCGAGGATCTGAAGAAGAATCGCGGGAACGGGTGGGCGCTGGTTGGGCTCCGCGAGTCGCTTGCTGGTCAGGGGAAGATGGGGGAGGCGATGGCGCTGGATGGGAAGATTGAGCGGGCGTTTGCTTCGGCGGACACGGTTGTGGAATCTTCGTGTTTCTGTGCTCCTTGATGGATTTTGGTTGAAAAACGATCTTTGACCCGCTTGAAAGAGCGGGTTTTTTGATGTCACAGGGCTGATTTGGAAAATATTGGTTACGCGATGTCAATTATTATTGACACAGAGCCGATGATGTATACAATATTTGACATGCCGGTGGACCGGCGTGGAATGATGACTGGCTTGGACTTGGGCTTTGGTACAGAAAGGATTTGAGATGAACGACGCAGGGACAGGGTATTCGTTTGGGTTGGGATCGAACTGGTTGGTGCTGCTTTCGACGGCGGTGATTTATCCGGCGGTGCTGATTGTTGGATTGATGGGCGAGTGGGATGTGTTTGCGCTGACGGTGATGCTGTCGATCGGGGTGGTGGTGCAGGTTGTGGTGCTTGCGATTGGTCACATCGGGCTGGCGATGCTGACGAAGAAGGAGCCTGACGATGAGCGGATGAAGCAGATTCAACAGTGGGCGTCGCGGATGTCTGGGATTGTGTTGTCGGTTGGGGTGATGTTGTTGGTGATGCTGCTGATCGGCCGGGCGATGGTGCAGACTGTGGGTGGCGGGGACGGTGGGGGTGGTGATGTTGATTTGTTGCCGGTGTATTTGTTGTTTGGGGTGTTTATTGTGTCGGAGTTGGTTCGGTATGGGTTGTTGATCTTTGGGAGTAGGGCATGAAGCCGACGAAGGTTGAGAACCGGATTCGGGAGCTGCGGTTTCATGCTGGGGAGATGACGCAGCAGGCGCTTGCGGAGAAGATTGGGGTGAGCCGGCAGACGGTGGTGGCGATTGAGAAGGCGAAGTATTCTCCGACGCTTGAGCTTGCGTTTCGGATTGCGGGGGTGTTTGGGGAGCCGATTGAAGGGGTGTTTTCGTTTGCGTCGGAAGATGGGGGTGAGGGATGACGAAGCGGACGGTGGTGTTTGGGATACCGATGTATGTGGTGCGGCGTCAGGTGCTGCCGTTGGTGATTGTCTGTTGTGCGTTGGTTGTTTTTTATGTTGTTGTACTGGAGCTATCGATTGATCGGTTGACGGATTTTATTATCGCCAATCGTAATAGCGGGATTTGGATAGTGATGTTGTTTGCGTTCGTGAGCTTTTTGCCAGTGGCTTACAGTCTTTGGATAAAGATTCAGATGAGCCGATACACGAAACGGATGAAGCGGCTCAAGGGGCGGGCGTGCTTTGTGTGCAACTATGAGATCGCGGAGGGATTGGATCGGTGCAGCGAGTGTGGGGCGGTGTGGTCGCTTGATGATTTGAATCGAGGGTGGCGGAAGCGGGTGGAGGGGACGAAGGGATGATGCGCTTTGGAAGAGAAGACCCCCTCCGTCTGCTGCGCAGACACCTCCCCCGCAGGCGCGGGGGAGGAGAGAAGATGTTTGGGTATTGCTTTGGGGTTGAGGTAGCGGGAATTGTTGGGGGCGAAGAAATAGGAAGACCCTCACCCCGGCCCTCTCCCTGGGGGAGAGGGAGGAAGAGGTTTTGGATTGAGATTGATTGGGTGCTGTGTAGGGTTAGGTGGTGAGGATGGATTGTTTGTCGGTCCAGAGTTTTTCGATTCGTTCGATGAAGGCGGGGGATTCTGGGAGGGACTGGGCGCAGGCGATGAGGAGGTCGATCATTCCTTGGTAGTCGTCGATGCCGATGTGTTCGCGTCCGACTCTTGGGGGCGAGCCGAAGGTTTGTTCGTGTGTGCCGGCTTGTGCTTCGGTGAGGTTTGCCATGTTGTGGTAGTTTCCGAGGGGGAGGCAGACGCAGGTGGCGGTGTATCCATAGGCGCAGAAGACGGAGGCTTCGCAGGCGCCTCCGGCCATGAGTTTGCGTTGCCAGCGCCAGGCGGAGAGGTCGGCGTTTTTTTGTGATGCGACGGGGGTTGCTGGTCCGCCTGCGATGGTCTCGGCGACTTTGGCGATGGCGCCGGTGAGGTCTGGGGAGAAGATGGAGATGCGGTCTCCGACGCGGACGATGGGTCCTGCGTGGATTGGGGAGTCTGGGAAGGCGCGGGAGTTTTCCAGCGCGATGATGCGCGAGTCTTTGGGCATGAAGGTGTCGCGGGATGCGCCGATGGCGCCGATGAAGCCGACCTCTTCGGCGCGGGTGAGGAGGACGCGGGTGTCGTTTGGGCAGTGGAGGTGGCGGAGCTCGTCGAGGGCGGCGAGGGCGGCGGCGACGGCGGCGAGATCGTCGCAGGCGTTGGTGTAGAGGATTTGCTTGCCTTCTTCGTCCTCGATGATCTCTGAATCTGGGAGGTCCCAGGTGGCGATGGAGTTCAGGTCGATGGGGCGGGGCTGATCGAGGACGGCGTGGTAGCGTTTGTAGGGTGGTTTGTTGTCGGGGTCTTCGGATTCGGGTTTGACTTCTGCGGAGATGGTTGCGAGAACAAACTCGTTGGGCTGGTCGTCGGTTGGTGTGTGGATTCGGATTTTGGCGTCGGGGAAGTAGTCGTCCATGACACCTCCGCGGAACTGGAGGACGAGTTCTGCTTTGGAGAGGATTTCGTCGACGACGAAGGCGGGGTGGTCGAGGTGTCCGGTGAAGTAGATTGGGTTGTCGGTTTTGGGGTTGTTGTCGATTCGGATTTCGATGTTGCCGTGGGGGTCGGTTTTGGAGGTGAGGTCTGGTCGCTGGTTGAGCCAGTTGGTGATCCATGCGATGACGCGGTGTTCGTGACCTGCGGCGGTGGGGATGGCGGTGAGTTCTTTGAGCCAGTTGATGTGGGCGTCCCGGCGGTCGGTGGGGACGGCGTGGAGGGGTTTATCGGGGGTTGTGTTGTCTGAGGTTTTTGGGGATGATGTGCTCATGTGGTAGGGTAGGGCTTGAGTGTGGCGGATTGGTGTGCCGATGGTGTGGTAGTGGGGTGTGTCTTGGTGTAGAGTGTTGGGGCAGGTATTGGCCGTTTCGTTTGTTGAGGCGGCACTGACAGGAGATCTTGCGATGACTCATATTATTGCTGAGCCTTGTATTGCTACGAAGGATACGGCGTGTGTGGATGCGTGTCCGGTGGACTGCATTCATCCGACGAAGGATGAGCCGGACTTTGCGACATCGGACCAGTTGTATATTGATGCGGATGTGTGCATTGATTGCGGGCTGTGTGTGGATGAGTGTCCGGTGCAGGCGATTTTCCAGGATGAGGATTTGCCTGACGAGTGGTCGAAGTACACGCAGATCAATATTTCGTATTACGAAGACAAGTGAGCTTCGATTGGCTCTGATTTGAATTGAAAGACGCATGGTTTTGGCCGTGCGTCTTTTTTTTGGTTGGTGTATACAAAGAAGAACACAGGCGGGACGCCTGTGCCACGGGTTTTGGGTGTGTGGTAGAGCTCTTTACGCGGCTTCGGAGAAGTCGTCTTCGAAATCGGTCAGGTCATCGGAGAGGTCGTCGGAGGCGCCGAAGGCGGCTTCGAAGGCTTCGAGGGCTTCGTCGGTGAGTTCTTGTTCGGTCTTTGGGCCTCGGCTCGATGCGGTTGATCCGACTGAGAGCTGGTTGGATTCGGCGGCGGTGAAGCGGGTGGCCCAGCGGTCGGGGCGGACATTGGCGGGGGAGTGTGGGGACTCCATCCAGTCCTCGGCGTTGGTGAGGTTGAGTTCGCTGGACATGGTTTTGCGGTATCCGAGGAGGCGGACGACCTCGAGGACATCGGTCCATGTGGGGAACATGCGGTCATTGCCTTTTTTGAACGCGTCGATGGCCATGAGGAACAGGAACTGTTCTGGGGTCATCTCGCCTTCTTCGGCGGACTTGGTGAACTCGGAGAGGCGGCGTCCTCGGCCTCGTTTGCGTTCGAGTCCGGTGGTGGGGTCTTTGGCGTTTGATTTCTTGGAGGAGACGACATTGCCGGTGGGTTTGGGGGTGGAGTCGTCTGCTGGGGAGTTGAAGTCGCGTTGTTCGAGACCGAGTCGGCGGTCGATGACGGTGCCTGGGGGCGGGGTGCCTGTGCGGTCTTTGCGGCGGTCACCGGTGCGGCGGGCGTTGTTTGAAGGTGTGTTGTTGGTCTGTTTGTTTGGCATCGGCGATTCCTCCTATGGGAGCCGCCGGATGGTTTATGCTGGAAACCGGCGGTTCTCAGAAGTCATCTTCGTCCAGATCGGCTTCGGTCTCGAGATCATCGTCGTCTTCGTCGAGATCGTCGTCGTCATCGTCGTCGTAGTCGTCGTCTTCGTCTTCATCCTCATCGCCGAGGAAATAGGCTTCATCCTCATCAACATCATCACCGGAACCGCAGAGGGGGCTTTCGGACCAGTGTGGTGTGATAACTGTTGAGTCGTTGCTGAAATCGAAGCGGTCCGATTTTGGGCTTGCCGCTGGCGAGGCGAGCGTGTGGTTGTGCTGTGTTGTGAGTTGTTGGATCATTTGTGCTACGGCTTGCATTGTGTGAATCTCCGCGGGGCAAGTCTGCTGTTGACTGATGTGGAAAGAGTCATCGTTTGTCGCCACTTTATCCCGCTCGATGGTCGTGTCAATGGGTAGAAGTGGGAGTTGATGCGGTTTTGTTCGCAGAGGCGGGGCGGGCGGTTTCAGGGGGATAGGATGGGATCGATGAATACTGGATCTGATCGTCATGACGGGGGTGTGAACGCGGTAGCGGGGATCTGCGCTGTGTTGCTGCCGGGGCTTGGACATATGGTTTCTGGGCGGATGCATCGCGGGATTCTCGCGATGGTGGGCGTGCTCGGACTGTTTGGGTTTGGATTGCTGGTGGGGGGGATTGATGCGGTGGATTCCAAGGCGGGGACGGACAAGTTTTGGTTTATGGGACAGGCGATGGTTGGGCCGGTCGCGTTTGGGGTGGACTATGTGCACCAGAATCATTTCAAGGCGTACGACATGAGCACGGGGCAGCTTCGGACGGGGAATCCGTATGAGGCGCGGGTGCACAACGGGGCGCACTGGATTTGGGAGGCGCTTCCTGCGGATCGGGTTGAGGCGGGTGATCTTGGGGATGCGAATGTGCCTGGGTTGGGTCGGCTCAATGAGATCGCGATGTTGTCGTGTGCGCTTGCGGGGATGCTGAATCTGATTGTGTTTCTTGATGCACTTTTGCCGAGTGGGTATGGGGGGCGTCGTGAGGAGCATTGGTCGCAGGGTGGTAAATTGCCGGCGAACTTTGTTCACACAATTGCTAAAAACACGGGCGACAAGGAGGGGCTATGAGTTCTGATTTTGTGACGCTTGCGTACACGCCGTTTGTTGATGCGATGTCGGTTCATGAGCAGTGGTATTTGTTGATTGTGCCGATGGTGTTCTTTGTTGCGGTGGGGTACAAGGCGGTGCGTGTGACGGACATGAAGGGGTACTGGCGGAATGTGTTTGCTTTTGTGGTGCAGGTGCTTGGGGTGATGGCGGTGCTTGCGGTGGGGTTCACGATTGTGATTACGGTTTTGGTGCCGATGCTTGCGCCGATGCCGGGGTAGGGAAGAGGGGGCTGGCCACTAGCCATTGGCCACTAGGGGAAGAGGATGAGGCGTTGGCGATTGAGGTTGATTTGGCGGTGGGGAGTTACTGTACTTGCGTTGGTGTTTTTTGCTGGGACTGTGTTGTCTTGGTTTTATTACTTTGGTGGCGAGCGCATCAGTGAACGACCTCAAGAACCTGGTAAGCAGTATGTGTGGGGTGAGTATTCTGTGATGGCTGGGGACGGGCGCATTTGGGTGACTCTGATTCCGAACTGCAGTGATGCGTTGAGGTCCGTACCTGTGTCGTTTGGGACTTGGTATGAGTTTCATCGACGAGATGAGTATTTAAAACTGCTTTATTGGATGCAGGGTGGTCCGGTTTATGGGTTTCAAGTTACTCGGCCTACACATGGTGGTGCCGAGTACAGTTTTCATTTTTCTGGTTTCATACCGAGTGGGTTCTTTGGTTTGCTGGGGGGGTGGTCTTGGCATCGGGTATTAAGGAAGCGGAGGCTTGCTTGTCAGGTGCGTTGTGGGTCGTGTGGGTATTTGCTTGTGGGGTTGGATGGTGGGGTGTGTCCGGAGTGTGGGGAGGGAACTAAGTAAGAGCAGACCCCCTCCGTCCGCGGGGCGCGGACACCTCCCCCGGAGGCCCGGGGGAGGAGAGAAGAGAAGACATGGTTTGCCGAAGACGGTCAAACCATGGCACCCGTCAGGTGCTTGGGGTGATGGCGGTGCTTGCGGTGGGGTTCACGATTGTGATTACGGTTTTGGTGCCGATGTTGGCGCCGATGCCGGGGTGAGGATGCAACATTGGGGTGGGTGAGCCGTACTGTGGGGTATGGGCTTGAGGTATTCGAGGACAAGATGGTGTGGTCGGTGGTCGTTGTGGTTGTTTACAGCGGCATTGTTTGTGATGACTGTTGCTTCGTTTACCATTCAGCCTGGTGTTCAAATTCAACGAGGCACTCACGAGTTTGGCACAGCGCATAGCGTCCAGTTCTCAGGCGGCGTGATGATTTATCAGCGCGTTATCTATATGAACCATGTTTATTATGCTTCGCCTCCAGTTACTCCACAGCCTACACATTGGTGGGGGTTGCGGTGGAAGACTGCTTTGAGTAACACTCAGAATTTCCAGATGAACTCAGTTCACCCGTCTGCTTTGAGGCGTTTCTTTCCGAGCAGGCCGCATCAGTCTGCGTTTAGTGTGCCGTTGGTTTCGATGTTGATTTTGTTTTTGATGTTCAGCAGGATTGTGCTCCTGTCTGATCGGAGAAGGGGGCGTGAACTTGTAGGATGTTGTGGTGGGTGTGGGTATTCGCTTGCGGGATTGGATGGGGGCGCGTGTCCGGAGTGTGGGGAGGGAACAAAGTAAGAGAAGACCCCCTCCGTCCGCGGGGCGCGGACACCTCCCCCGGAGGCCCGGGGGAGGAGAGGAGACACGGCTTGCCGGAGGAGAGAAGACTCGGCTTGCCGAAGACGGTCAGGCCGTGGCACCCAGAGAAGAGAAGGCCCGACTGCGCCGAGGACGGCGAGTCGGGGTACCTGTGCTTGTCGAGGTTGGTCAAGCTGGGCACGCTGAGGACTCTGAGGGGGGCTATTTGATGTAGGTGGATTTTTTGTGGGTGTAGGGTTGATCGAGGTTTTGGATCATGTATCTCAGGGCGTCGACGGCGTGGTCGGAGCCGTCTTTTTCGGGGGTTGGGGAGAGGGGGTTGTCTTGGGGGTAGTGGTAGGTTTCGAGGCATTTGATGAGGTGGGTGCAGCTTCGGTGGACCATGAGGGTGGGGTGTCCTGATGCGGGTTTGAGGCGGGTGCGGATGAGGTCGAGTCCTTGGTGGATGGAGGAGCGCGCGTCGCGGATGGTGAGTCCGGCTTTGCGGAGGGCGGCGATGTCGGAGATTCCGGTTTGGAGTCCTCGTTGTCTGCCTGCGGGGTCGACGCCGATCCATGACAAGGGTGTCAATGGCTTGATGGATTTGATGTGGGTGATGTGTTCGTTGAGGGGGACTCCGGCTTGTACATATTCGTGGGTGACCCAGAGGGTGTTGTGTTGGTCGAGTGATGCGAAGAGGACGACGGTGGGTGCGCGGATGCCGAAGTCCATGCCTGCGATGGTTTGGGTGATGGTGTTTGGGTCGGGGAGTTGATCGGCGATGTGGATGGCGCTGTTGAACTCTGGGAGGACGCAGTCGGAGCGTTTGGGTTTGAGGCAGAGCATCTCGGCGTTCCAGGTGGATTCGCTGACTCTTGATTTGAGCGCGATGGCGTTGTTGATTGTTAAGTGTCCCGGTGTGTCTCCGGCGGCGTCTCTTGCTTTGGCCTTTCCTGAGCATTCTGCGGCGAGTGGGCATGGGCCGGATTCGGTGAGGCATTCGTGCGTGTCGTCGCATTGGTCGAGGATGTCGACGACGCCCCATTGGAAGAGTTTGCGGTGTTGTTGGTTGTTGTCTTTGGCGCCGGTGACGAGTTCGTGCATGAGTCCGAAGGGGACATGGAGGGTGGAGAGGCATTCGATGGAGCCTGGGACGGGCTGGTCTTTACAATGTTTTTCTCGGATGGTGAGTTGTGCGGCTTCCCAGACATCGGGATCGAAGAGTTCGACTTCGTCGCACCGGAGTTTTTGGACTCGGGTGCCTCGGACGGAGGTTTGGGACTGGGCGAGGAGTTCGACGATGGAGCCGTTGATGAGCTTGATTCGTCGTTCGGTGATTTTGCCGTCGATCAACTCATCGAGTGGTTCGGTGGCGAGGAGTGCGCGGAGGTGGGTGTGCATTCGTTTGGCTTGGTCGAGTGAACCTGCGAGGATTCGGATTTCGATGCCGGGTTTGAAGATGAGGTCGAGGAGTGTGGCGATGGCGGCGTAGAAGGTTTTGCCTCCTCCTCGGTTGGCCCAGACGACGCAGTCGCGGGGCTGGCGGTCTTCGAAGAACGCGTGGGCGAGGTATTCGAGGGGGGCGTTGTGGGTGTCGATGAGTGGTGCGGTGGGGACGCGGATGTGGAGGTGTTGGTGGATCCACTCGGCGAGTTGTTGGTCGGTTTGTGGCGCGGCGCCTGCGATGGCGTAGACGGCGTGGTGGTTTGCTGAGTGTGTTTCGTTCTGTTCGTTGTTCATGTGTTCCCCCCTGTGGAATGAATGGTTTATTTGATGTTGAGTGCGCTGATGAGCGCGGCTGTTCTGTTTTGGTCGAGTGCTTTGAGGGCGCGGAGGATTTGGGTGCGCTGTTTTCGCGTCAGGAAGAAGGTGAGTGCGGCGGGGAGGTGGTGTTGGTTGGGTTCTTGTTGAGGTTGGGGGATGGAGGGAGAGAAGACCCCCTCCGTCTGCTGCGCAGACACCTCCCCCGGAAGCCCGGGGGAGGAGAATGGAGATATTTGTTTGTTGTTCATGCGCGTTGCTCCGGTTGTTCTTGTTTGACATGGGTGTACGCGCGGGGTTGGGTGAGGAGCTTGAAGGCGGCGAAGGTTGGGAGGGTTGGATTGGTGGGGTTGATGTTTTTGGCTCGCGCCCAGGTGGTGAGTTCGCGTTGGAGGAGGGGGTGGAGATGGGAGGAGGGAAGGCCCTCACCCCGGCCCTCTCCCTGAGGGAGAGGGAGGAAGAGGAGGTCCTGGGGGGTTTGGTTGAGGTGGTGGAGGCAGTCGAGGAGGCGGAGGTCGGTTGGGGTGTGCTCGATTGGGTATTCGGTCATGCCTGCTGATTTGAGGAATGGGTTTGTTGAACCCATCGCGGCGAGGGCTTCGGTGACGGGGGTGATCGGGTTTTCGAGGTAGTTGCGGACGAGGGTGGAGGCGATGGAGAGGTTTCGTGAGCGTGGCTCGACGATGATGCGGGCGAGGCGGCGGAGGTCGGTGTTGATTCGTTTGGCGTTTTGTGATTTGGATGAACCGGTGTAGCGCCCCGGCCAGGCGCGGTCGCGCCAGGATGCGTTGAGGGTGGGGTACGCGACAACGAGGACGCCTGCGAGGATGGGGGTTCGGGTGACGGGGCATGTCCGCACGGCGCGGTCGATGCGGACGATCGATGCGGGGTCTGCGCCGAGGTAGTGGTGGTGCTTGAGTGCTTGGTAGTCGTCGATGGTTCCCGGCTCGTAGATGATGGATTCTTGGGTGTATTGGTTGGGGAGGATGGCGTGATCGGATGCGCTGATGAGGAGATCGGTGTTGAGGTAGGTGGGGAGGTCCTCGTGGGCGGCGGCGGCGATGATCTTGAGAGATGGGTTGTGTTTGAGGAGTGTGTTGATCGACGCGCAGAGGGATCGCGCGGTGAGTCGGTCGAGGGGGGTGGCGAGTTCGTCGAGGAGGATGGTGGCGTTTGGCAGAGCGGCGTCGATGAGGCGCGCGAGTTGGAGTCGGGATTGTTCGCCTGTTGAAAGAGCGCGGGTAGGGAGTAACCAGAGGTTGGGCTGGGCGAGTCCTGCGGAGCTGAGGCGTTGGAGGGTTTGGTGGAGTGGGGTGTTGAAGAGGTTGACGATGGGGAGGGTTGGGTCTGGTGGTGGGAGGTCGGCGGGGGAGAGGGTGCTGGGGAGGGATGCTGCGAGTGATTGGAGGAGGGTGGATTTGCCGGCGCCGGATGGGCCTGTGATGAGGGTGAGTTGGGCGCTGTTGATTTGGTGGAGGAGGCGTTTGGGTGGGGGTGCTTTGTGGGTGGTTGATGATGTGTGTTTGGGGATGAGGCCGAAGGGGAGGAGGGCGTTGGTGGCGCGGTCGGTGATGGTGGCGGGGGTGGTGATGGCTATGGGCGCGAGGGATCGGCGACGGCGCGTTGAGCGCGGTTGATCGCTGGCTATGTTTTTCTTCTTTGTCATGGGCCCACCCCGGTGTTGCGATGATTTGACTATTTTTGGTACTGCTGCTTTGGATATTGCCAGGTTCTGTTGGGGGCGGGGGCGTGCGGCTGGTTGCTTTCGGTGTAGAGGTCGAGGATCGCGGTTCGGTGGCGGCGGACCTGGTGGACTTTGAGGTTGAGGGTGTCTGCGGTTTGCCTTATAGAGTTGCCTGCTTGGAAGAGGGCGCGGGCGACCTTGCGGCGGGTGGGCGACCAGTTGGATGCGTGGGTGATGACGAAGATGAAGGTGGGGTCGTTGAGGCGCGTGATGGCGTTGCGGATTCTTCGGCGGACTTGTCTTGGGTCGAGTTGTACGAGGCGGGCGATGTCGGCGGCGGTTTGTCCGTCGCGGTACATCGCGAGGACGAATGCTTGGTCTGGGCCGACGAGATGCTGGGCTCGGATGGTGATGGTGTCGGCGAGTGCGGTGTTTTGTGAGCGTCTGAGGTCGATGGATGTGGACACTTGGTCGAGCCAATCGGCTTGGTAAGTCTTCGATTTCATATTTTGGCTCCTTTTTATGGCGTTCTACCTTGACATTCCACAAACATGTGTTCACAATAAGGTGAACGATAGAATGCGAATAATACGCTTATTGGAGAACGATTTGCAAGGGTATTGTATGGAGTCTGGTCTATTTCTCGCACAAAAGCGGTCGATGTGTCCCGTTGAGAAGCTGGGTGTGGTGGTCTGGCGTGGTTGATGCGTTGTTGAAGCTTCGGAGTTGTCCACATTCGGTGGGCGGATGGTCTGGAGGATTGGTGCGGAGTCATTCGGATAACGAGGTCGGGTTTGGTGGTGTGATCCATCAGCGGCGCACGGCGTTGCGGTTGTCGCTTGCTGAAGTTGCGCGGCGGGCGGGGTGCGCCAAGTCGTATCTGTCGGCGATCGAGAACGGGATCAAGGGGGTGCCTGGAGAGGAACTCGCGTCGCGTCTTGAGCGGGTGTTGTCGTTTCGTGAAGGCGAGCTTGTGGAGATGGCGATGTGGGCGCGGACGCCTGCGCCTGTGCGCGCGGATGTGGAAGCGTTGCGGCTGCGTGATGCGGCGGGGCGCGAGCTTGCGGCGGCGCTCCGGTCGGAGGATCTTGATGCGGTGCACCGGTCGGGGAAGCTTGCGGCGTTGATCGATGCGCTTGAGGGGAATCCGAGGGAGGAGAACGAAGAGGATTGCGGGGATCAGGCGCGGAGCGGGATTGAGCGGATGGAACTGCCGATGGAGATCCCGCTGATTAATAAGGTGACGGCGGGGTATCCGGGTTCGTTTACGGATCTTGGGTATCCGGCGCGGGTTGCTGATGAGTATGTGCGCGCGCCGGATGTGCATGATCCGGATGCGTTTGCGGCACGGGTGGTTGGGGATTCGATGGAGCCGGTGTATCGGGAGGGTGACATTGTGGTGTTTTCACCGTCGCGTGTGGTGGAGTCGGGGATGGATTGCTTTGTGCGGCTTGAGCCTGATTCGGAGACGACCTTTAAGCGGGTGTACTTTGAGACGGGTGAAGATGGGGCGGAGATGATCCGGATACAACCCATCAACAACGCGTATGGCGCGATGGTGGTGGAGCGGGAGGCGGTCGCGGGGTTGTACGCTGGGGTGAGTGTGACGCGGGTGATTGGGTGAGGAAGAAGGGACTGGGGACTGGGCACTAGCGACTGGAGCGAGGAGAAGACCCGACTGCGCCGAAGCGGCGAGTCGGGGCACCCTTGCATTGGCGTGGTTTTGATTCTGTGTGTTTAGCCTGCGATGATGTATTGTCGGAGGGATTTGACTTCGATGTTGAGGTCGGTTGCGAAGGCGGCGTTGAGGTCTCCGATGGAGACGATGCCTGCGAGGGGGTGCTTGGGGTTGTTGTGGTCGATGACGGGGATGTGGCGGATTTTGCAGTCGGTCATGAGGTGGCGGACTTCGTCGAGTGAGGAGTCGGGGGTGCAGTGGATGACTTCTTTGGTCATGACTTTGGAGATGGGGGTTGAAGCGGGATCGAGTTGTGCGGTGACGATGCGGGTGAGGATGTCGCGTTCGGTGATGATGCCTGCGATGTTGTTGAAGGTGTCGGTGACGATGAGCGATCCGATGTGGTGCTCGTTCATGAGTTTGGCGGCGTCGAGGGCTGTGGAGGCTTGTGGGATGGTGTGGACGCGTTCGATGCGGTGTGTGGCGTGATCGCCATCGTTCCAGTGTTGTTTGTGCGCGAGGAGTTGTGCAACGGTGTTCATGATCGATTCCTTTCGAAATGATCAGCGGCCGGTCCTCTTAGGGAAACAACTTGTTGGGACGGCCTTTGGTGGAGGGGGCCGATGATCTTGGTTGGGTTTATTATGCATATTTTGGGGTGAATTGGAAGAAGATTCTGTACAGACAGGGTTTGCGGCGTTCCGGGGGGCTTTTTAGATAGGATTTTGTTGCAAAGTCTAGTTTTTTTCACCATACCAAGTGCTGTAAGAAAGTCGATCTAGGGCGTCTTTGTTGATGAGTGTGTGGTCGATGTCGCGGCCTTGGATGCCGTTCATTGTGAGATCGAAGCCGGCGCCAAAGGCGGGTTCGATTGCATTCCGGGTTGCGTAGCGGAATGCTGAGCCATCGACTGCGACGGTTGAGGTTGCGAAGAGTTGTGTTTGTGCGGCGGACTGCCAGAAGCGGACTTCTGGGCTTGTTTCTACGCAGAAGCCGAAGAACTCGTAGAGGAGGGTCTTTGAGGAGGGGAAGGTGACATTGTGGAGTCGTTGTGGTTGGACAATAAGGTTGTTGTACTCTGTGTTTTGTGTGAGTGATTGTGGTGTGATGTGGAAGGCGCCGGAGAGGTCGAAGAGGGGTTGGCGTCTGAAGCCGTCGGTGAGGAGGTCGACATTTGGCCATTGCCCTGTGAATGTGGGGTCGTAGGGTGGTTGGTCTGGGCACATCATGGATTGTGGCCAGAGGTCACCGGTCCAGTATTCTGGCATGATGTTGACCCATTGGGAGTGGGAGAAGCCGTTGGTACCACCGACGCGGATGGATTCGAGCGCGGGGTTGGTGATGGTGTTGACGGTGTAGCCTGCGAAGGGGAGGAAGCCGCGGTTTTGGTCGGTGTATTGGGTGACGGCGAAGCTGGCGTTGCGGATGCGGGTGAGGCAGACAAGTTCTGAGCTGGTTTGTTTGACGGAGGAGAGGACGGGGAAGAGGATGGCGATGAGGAGCGCGACGATCGCGATGACGGCGAGGAGTTCGAGGAGTGTGAATGCTTTTCGGGGCATGGGAGGCCCTCCTGGATGTCCAGTTGAAACATTACCATGTAGATCGTGTTGATGAAAGGTGGCTGTTGATAATTATGTGAAATTGATGGAGCTTTGTGTGCACTTGACAGGATGGGCGGGGGGGGGTAGTCTGAGGTGGTACGCAGATTGAATGTCCAGCAAGAGAAGGAGAACGGTGATATGCGTGGTCGAATAACTGTTTTATGTGGATTGACTTGTGTTGCGGCGACGGCCTCAATTTCGTTGGGTCAACTTGGGGGTGTTTGCTTTAAGCGATCAAAGCTACCCATGATTCAACCATCAGAATACACCGTTAGTTGTGGGCTGTATACTGTATGCCCTCGTGGTTATTTATGCTATTTCGGGAACACATCTGCCGAAGCGAATGCGCCTATAGAAAGGGTATATGATTGCATCGAGTATGTGGGCGGATCAGGGACTGTCGGAGATTGCAGCGGCGGGATCCCTAGCGGGATACAACCCGAAGAGCCATTCACATATACAGGGGTTGACCAGAACTGTCATAAGAAATGTTTGTCCAGTCCACCGGCGTAGGCATGATCGTGTTGCAAATCAAGCAATGTAAGTTGTGTGTTGCAATTGTGATACTGTCTTTTGTATGCGCCCGAAGTGTCGGCGATATACCAGCAGAGTCGTTGCAAGAGTTGTATTCTGATCTTGATGGGTTGGTGATGACAGCGACGATGGATGGCGGGGATGGGCGGATTGTGTACGCGGTGCATGAGGACGGCGCTTTTTCGTATGAGCAGTACAGCAAATCGTTGTATTTTCAGTATTATGAAGGGCATCGGGATGTTGAATCAGAGTGGGAGACTCACCCGGCGCACTTTAATTATTATGACGGCGAATATATTTTGCTCTCATCTGCTCCGTTTGACCCAGCGGGTATGTATGAACAGGTAAAGCTCAAAAAACCAATTGTGCCCGGCTCGAAAGTTCAGCAGTTAGGTTGTTTGTGGCCGCTGTTGCCAGGGCTGATTCAGCGGGGTGTATTTGAAACCGACGCGAGTGGAAAGCATGTTCTTCGAGTTGAAGAACTTTCTTTGCAAGTGATCTTTAATAACCGAGGCTTTGTACAACAGGTTGTGTGGACTTCGGGCGATGGAAAGACGATTGGTCGTTGGAAGTATTCTGGGTACTCGAATGATCCCAATCAGATTTTACCAACGGAAATGACATTTTGGATCGGTCCAATAGCCGAAGACGGTCTCGAAACGGATCGCGGTCATGTACACTCATTGCTTGTGTTTGATCAAGATCCCGTGCGGATTGAAGACCAACTCCTGTTTTCTGACGAACACAAAGTGTTTTATCGCATTGATGTAGACACCAAAGATGTTTTTGATCCTGAGGGTGAGTTCGCGTACAACGAAGACGAGATGGCGGCGGAATACTTGGCGGCTCTTGGGAAAGGGAATCCGAAGCGGACCCGTTGGGTGCTTCTCTCGGTTCTTGGGGTGGTTGTTGTTGGGTCTGTGTGGGGACTGCGGCGGAGGATTGCGTGATGGGCGGGGTGCGGGGAGCGGTGCCGGGGGTGTTGCGTATTGGAGTGGGTGGATTTTTCCTGTTTGCCGTGGTGATGAAGCTGACGAATGTGACGACGACGCAGCACGGGCTGGAGTCTGGTGTTGCGGCGTTTGCTTCGGCGATTGAACGGGGCGGGGTGGTGCCCGCGTCGTTTGTGGGTGTGGTTGCGGCGGCGGTGCTTGGGATTGAGGTGGTTGTTGGGGTTGGGTTGTTGTCGCATCGGGCGGTGAAGCACTGGGCATCGGTGGCGGTGGTGTTCTTGTTTGTGCTCACGGGGTACCTGTTGTTTTTGCAGATTCGTGGGAAGACGCCTGAGTGTGGGTGCATCGGGCAGTGGGATTCTTCGATCCCGGTGAGTATTGGTCGGAATGCGTTGCTTTCGTTGGCGTGTGTGCCATCGCTATTGCAGAAGCCTGTGGTCGCAGGGGATCAGGTGAGGGGTTTGGAGTAGGCAACCGGGGGTGTTTGGGGTGCGTACAGGTGGCTCGGGGGGGAATAGGCGCTATTGTTTGGGCTGACAGGACTTGAGTAGTAGATCGGGCGCTCTTTGGGGTGCTCTGAAACCGGAGCGGATGACCTATGGCGAAGATGTTTTACACACTTGACGAAGCGGCGGCCAAGCTTGGGATGACGACGGACGAGGTGCAATCGCTCGTTGAGTCCGGTCAGCTGCAAGAGTTCCGGGATCGTGACAACTTGATGTTCAAGGTTGACCAGGTCGATCTGCTGGGTGGGGACGAGGATGATGATCTCGGAGAGATCACGCTCGCGGACACCGGGATGGGCGGGACTGCGGCGGGTGGGTCTGCTGGGATCGATCCGATCTCGCTGAGTGCTTCTGGGAGCGCGAGCGCGTTGTCGCTTGAGTCCACCGGCGATGCGACCGGCGTTTCGATCTTCGACGCTGAAGACGACGACACCGAAGCGAACGCGGAGACTCTGGTTTCTGGCGGGGGCATCGGTGGGATGGCTCTTGGTGGGTCTGGGACGGGTCTTGGCGGATCGGGTTTCGGGATGGACGCTGGGGCGAGTGGTTCGGGATTGGCGCAGCTTGCGTTTGAGCCTGACGACACATCGCTTGGCGGGAACCTGCTTGATGATTTGGCCTCGGATTCTCAGGGCGCTTCTTCGCTTGGAGCTTCGGCGCTTGGCGAGAGTGCGGTGGGTGCTTCGATTGCTGGGGGCGCGTTGTTTGAGGGTGCTGTGGAAGCACCGAGCGCGTTCTCTTCGCAGAGCGGTGGGATGATGGCGATGCCTATGGGCGAGGCGTACGACGGTCCATCTTCTGGATTGTTCGGCGGGATCGCGCTTGGTTCGCTGCTGGTCTTGATGCTTGCGATGGGCGTGATGATCTTGGGTCTGAGCGGCGGGTCGAGTTCGGTGCTTGGGTCGGTGGATCAGAACATGCTCTACATGGTGATGGGCGGCTCGTTTGTGCTGATGCTGATTCTTGGCGGGATCGGTTGGGCGATGCTCCGCAAGAGCTGAGGCCGGCTAAGCGACTGTTGAAATCAATGAATGAAGTCCCGCTGATTGGCGGGGCTTTTTTTGTGGGGGTGTTGGTGCGGGTGTCGCTATGATTGGGGCATGGTGTATCTGGATCACAACGCGACGACGAGGCCGACTGCTGGGGTGGTGGAGGCGGCGCGGGTGGCGATGGTTGATGTGTGGGGGAACCCGTCGAGTGTGCACCGGTTTGGTCAGGAGGCGAAGCATTCGGTTGAGGTCGCGCGGGGGCGGGTTGCTCGGCTGCTTGGTGTCAAGGGTGGCGGGCGCGGGGTGGTGTTTACGGGCTCTGGGAGCGAGGCGATCGGGCTTGGGATTTCTGGTGTGATGCGCGCGATGGCGGGGACCGGGCGGCGGGTCGTGGTGACGAGCGCGGTTGAGCATTCGGCGGTGCGGGAGTTGTGCGAGCAGCTTGAAGCGGCGGGGATGATCGAGCTGCGGACGGTTGGGGTTGATGGGGACGGGGTGGTGTTGTTTGATGAGCTTGGGGAGGCGGTGGATGATTCGGTGGGGATGGTGAGTATTCAGTGGGTGAACAACGAGACGGGGGTGGTGCAGGATGTGGGGAAGATTGGCGAGCTGTGCCGGGCGCGGGGGGTGGTGTTTCATTGCGACGCGACGCAGTGGGTGGGGAAGATGGAGACGCGTGTGGATGGGGATGGAGATGATTCGGCGATCGGGTCGTTGATTGATGTGCTGACTTGCTCGCCTCACAAGTTTCATGGGATCAAGGGGGTTGGGGTGTTGTGGGCGCGGTCGGATTCGCAGCGTCGGGTGCGGATGGTGCCGATGATTCCGGGGAATCAGGAGCTTGGTCGTCGCGGGGGGACGGAGGCGGTGCCTGCGATTGTGGGGGCTGGGGTGGCGGCGATGGAAGCGACGGAGTGGCTGGCGATGGGCGGCGATGAGCGGGCGCGGCTGGAGTCGATGCGTGATCGGTTGGAGCGGTCGATCGTTGAGCGCTGCAGCGCGATCATGGGGGAAACGGTGGTGGTCAATGGAGGCGGTGCTCGGCGGATGTGGAACACGACCAATGTCGGGTTCCCGGGACTCGAGAACGAGGCGCTGCTGCTGGCGATGAGCGAGCGGGGGCTGTGCGCTTCGGCGGGGGCGGCGTGCGCTTCGGGTTCGCTGGAGGCGTCCGGTGTGCTGGTGGCGATGGGGGTGAGCGAGCGGATCGGGCGCGGGTCGGTGCGTTTGAGCATGTCACGGGAAACGACGGATGCGGAGATTGAAGAGGGGATCGAGATTGTGTGCAAAGCGGTCGAGGTGGTGGGGAGGTCGATGGTGTGATGGCGGCGCACGAGTTCAACAAACACGATCAGGAATCGCAAGAACCGGCTCGGCATGATCCGCTGGCGCGGCTGCGTGGGTTCCGGGTGCGCGCGGAGCGCGGGCGCGGGATCAGCGAAGACTGCGCTGGGGTGATGCGTTCGCTTGAGCGGGTGAGCAAGGACCAGTCTTCGGTGGGGGGCGCGTGGGAGACGACGGCTCCGGATGATCTTCGCGAGCTTGGGTGGGTGATTGGTCTCAAAGGGGGGCGGCTCGAACTTGGTGTGGAGAACGCGGGGGCGCGGCATCGGGTGGATCGTTGGCTGCGTGGGGGGGGGCTTGAGCTGATGCGGGAGATCGGGAAGGTGCGGATCAAGTCGGTGGTGCTTCGGATTGCGGCGCGGGATATGGGCGAAGACTGAAGAGGCGGGGCGCATCAAGAGCGGTGTTTTTGATGTTGCAGGGGAGCAAAATTAGACGGACGGGTCTTTTTGGTGGGTTTGGCTTTGACAGGGGGATGAAAATATGCGAGTATGCGCTGTCGGCGTCGTGGCTGACGGGTTCTTTGTGATCATTCGATCCGCTCCCGTGCTGTCATCCTTGTGATGACGGGGTCTCGTTTAGCGTGTGGTTTCACGCTGGGCAAGATGGGAATGTGTTGGGTGATCAGAAGCAGGCTTGAGCGTTTTGATCACAGATCCTCCTGTGTGATCAACCTCGGGACAGAGCAGCATTCCTCGTGGGGTGCTGCTTTTTTTGTGCGGGGATGGTGGTTTGTTGCGTGTTGATTTGTCCCGACTGCGCCGAAGACGGCGAGTCGGGG
>TARA_R110000737_G_scaffold55054_1_pt1 | contig 31582 bp, 50 predicted proteins | sample TARA_R110000737 | Tara Oceans TARA_R110000737 (sample SAMEA4398027) | marine metagenome | biome: Polar Biome; feature: [SRF] surface water layer (ENVO:00010504); material: water (ENVO:00002006), including particulate matter (ENVO:01000060) such as... | depth 5 m | reverse complement strand
TATAATTTTCTTTTGATAATCTCTAAATTGTATCATATTCTTTTCTTTTTTCCAATAAAATCTTACATTTCTCATAGTCTTCCATGTCTTCAAAATACTGAATAAGATCGTCTACAACATCTACAGTAATAGGCTTAGTTATATCATGTATAAAAAACTCCACATCTCTAACAAGTATATCTGATAAAGGAACGTTGTAAACTACCATTTCATATGAATTCAACATACCATAATAAACTTCGTCATAATCGTAATAACCTTCAAACTTTTCCATATAAATTTCTTAAATAGTTCAACACCTCTGGCAATTTTTCAGCAGCTTTGTTTTGATTCTTATACAATACAGATCCTAATGTTTCTTTGCTGTAAATTGTTATGTCTTTTTCCTTACAGTATAGAGAAGGTTTACCTTGAGTAGATATACCTCCTTTTCTTACTGCAATTCTACAATGACCAGTTAATTCCATTGGCTTTATATAAACCTGGAAGTCATTATCAACACACCAATTAAAATCAGAATGGAAGTCTAGTTTCGTCTTTTTCTTCTTCATTTTTTGCTGTATTATTTGTTATAAACATAATCCATTTACCCTGCATATCTCTATTGGTCTTAGGCTCATTTCCTGTCTTATATTTTCCGTAGTACCTTAGCCACTTATTGAATTCAGTTCTTGATACAGTTCTCTTTCCTGTTCTTGAAAAGTCAGGGTTATCCTGAACAAATTCATTATAAAGGTCATTAGTGTATAGTTTTTCGTCAAGTCTTATAACTCCATTAGTTACCTCTGAAGAAGTTAAGTCACACCATTCAATGAAATCTTGTGATGTATTAGAACCTAATGTCTTTACACTTGAGTTTTTCCAATTACCTTTTATCAAACCATTGTTCAGGTAGAACATAACATTCTCAATCATATAATTATCAAATGCACACCATTCTTCTACTGACCAATCTGAAAATAATAACTTTCCAAATTCTACTAATGGGGTGAAATCTTTTGTATAGAATTGTCTAAACTCTAATTCCCACTTTCGTCTTTCAAATGAATTACCTCTTCCCTTTATTGCATAGTTTGTTGTTATAGCTACCTTTGGAGATCTACTAAATGGTATCTTAATGGCATCTTTATTTTTCTTTTCTAAGGTCATTCCCTCTGTAACTACACTAAATAATCTTTCAAAATCAAAATGTTTTTTTACATCATCGAAACAAAGTATCTGTGTATCTGCTGAAACTAATTGATAAGCAAAACTCTTCTCGAAATTAAAAGCCTTACCATCTATAACAACTAACTTCTTCATTTGAGATAGTGCGTTGATAAACAAACCTTTACCTGTCCCTCCTTCAGGATCTTCCGATACTGATTCATCATTTAATATTATTGCAGGACAGTATGCTAAATTTTTATATGCGTGTAACATGAATCCAATAGTACTTCGCATTGACTTTATGTTATGCTTATCATCTCCTGATATATTCTTTATGAATGTTTTGTAATCACATTCAAAAGACTCGCATACTTGGAAGTCTCTATCAATAACCTGGTCCTTCCAAACGTGTCCACCTAAATCTATATAGTCTATAGCAGTCTTTCCATCCTTTGTTACTTTTACAGCACAATTTCTATAATAAAGATATGCTGTGTCCCTGTCGTCCTCTACAAAGTAAACGTCAACAGTTCCTAATAGAGAAAGAAATTCTTCTCTAAAGAATCTAGTTTTGTCTGCAAAGAAATTATATACAGACATATCATCTAACTTTTCAAGATAACCCAATACAAAGTCTTTTATTTCTTCTTCTGTAGTGTGGTCTATAAGGTTATTGGTAACTCTAACAAATATAAAGTTCTTACTTCCCTCTGGACAAAACTTCTTGAATCCATTGTCCTCAAGAAAATCCCTAAACAAGTAGTGTATCATTGTTATAACACCTTTCTCATTCTTACTCCAGAATCTCTTGTCGCTTTCATCTTCTTCAATAGAAGTTAATACAGCTTCAACTACAGCGTCTTCAATATTGGATTCAGCTAACTGAAGACGAATTTCCTTTTTTGATACTCCACGTTTTAGTTTCATCTTAACAGAATTAACTTGATCCTCATCCTCATAATACTTAGACCCAAAGTTTTGTGTCTGACTGTATGCTGATGCGATAGTGGTCTTTATCTCTTGTGAAGTAAATGTTTTTGATTCAAACTGAGACATGATATACTCTGCTAATGATTTGCTAATTCCATAGTCATTAAATGCAGCAGCGAGTATATAAACGTTATTGTTTCTTTCACCATCTACTAATCCGTACTTTCTTGTCCACCAAGTCATAAGTATTTCTACTATCTTATTCTCATTTGTTATTGGTATAGTTGGTCTCGAAGAGTATTTGTCTACAACCTTGTATTCCTGTTCCTCAATCTTATCCCAAACATTTGAGTTTAAGTTAATAAATATTAATGGATCGTAAGATTCGTAACATACTCTTGATATGTTCTTACTTGTCTTATCGAAATATTCTGAGTTATAATGTTTTTCTAATGATGTAAAGTAGTTCTTGTGATTCTCAATATCTGCAGGTATCTTTACTAAAGACTTTAATCCGTTACCACTTGGCGATACAAATACAGAATATGTGAATCTATCTTTTGATAACCTTTCCTTTTCGGCTAACATATCCTTCTTAGTCTTGTATCCATCAAAGTCTAAGCAAATGAATCCACTATGTTCAATGATGCTATCATCATTTCTTTTATTAAATGTTCCAGAAAAACAAATTGCTGGTAAATTCTTTTTTAGTTCCTGTCGAACCTCTTTATTCTTCTCTGACCTAATCTGCTTAATCAAATCCTTAGACTTGCCATCTTTCATTCTATCAAGAATAGACGCCATATCTTTAAAGAACGGAGTAGATGTGTCTTTTATGTTTCTAAATATTGTTACGTTATTGCTCATTATGTTGATTTTATAGTTCTATATATCTTTATAGCGTTTATTTAATTGTATTTTTTTTATTTCCCATTTCTAAGGGAAAAAATTAACATTTTCAACATTTACTAAAGAAAAAACAAGGGATAATTAAACCCCTTGTCTTCTTTTAGTTAGTTAATTAGAAGGGTAAATCTGCCTCTTGTACAGGTGCTTGGTTAGGTGCTGTGTCCACTCCATTAGCCTTCTTCTTAGGTACAAAAGTGTCAAGTTCAATGTATGGTTTACCTGCCTGACTGTTAAGTACATTTAGGTTAACCCATCCATTTTTTTGGTTGGCATTTAAAAAAGCAACAGCATCTTCAACTTTTACGCTGATGTTACCGATTACAAATTCTGGTGCGTTCTCTCTTCTCTTGAAGATAAATCCGTCTGCAAATATTTTGTCGTTTGACATAATTAATGGTATTTAATGGGTGCTTAGTTGGAGAAGCACCGCTGACTCCTTTAAAATGATGATCTATATATCGGCACTAAATGACGTTTGCTGCCGATGATGAGTGTGAACAAATACTAAAACTGTTCATACTCTATGTACTGTGTAACGTCCTCTACTGATCCCTCAGCAAAGAACTTATTATATATTTCTATAGCTCTTAAAACCTTATTACGACCCCTTAGTAGCGTTTCTTCTGATGGTTTAGCTATCTTTAGTTTCAATGTGGTCTTGTCTATTATATAGAATTCAACTGGCTTACCGAATAGCTGCTCGTATATATAAGCCTGACTATCATAGTTATAATCATTTGCACTCCACTTAAACTTATCTATGTTACCTGTGGTCTTTATGTCTATAACTTTATCAGCTGTAACTATATCTGCCTTACCTTTCCACTCTATCCCAAATATGGTAGCTATTGCAGGTTGTTCGTATATATTACCTTGAGCATATATGTCGCTATACATTACGAAGTTAGATTTCATTGCATTAACCCATGTTGTTATCTCATCTACCTCCTTAGATAGTAAGACGTCATATGGATCTAAATTGTTCTCTAATATATGTTCTTTGAAAGCTTTAGTGCTTCTTGTTGAAGCATCTATAACAGGATAGTCTCCTATCTTCTGTGGCTCTAACATAGCTGTGTGAAAGTAACCACCTTTTAATAAAGGTAATCCCTTTTGGCTAATCCTGAAGTTCTTAGGATTGTTTAGTAAACTATAGATATCTGAATTAGATAGATACTTTTTACCAAAGTCACCATAGTACTTTGAGTCGTCTCTTAGCGACTCTATTATATTACTTGACATAAACTCCTAATTCTTTTTTAATTGCTGATGAAATAATATACTTAGTCTCTAATGTTTTAATCGTAGAAGCGAATGGATTTGTCTTGTTTGCCTTAACGTAGTTAACTACATCATTCCATTTCTCACTTGTCTTCTTTAGAGTTGGTTTAGCTTCTTGCTTAACAGCAGGTGCTGCCTCACTGATATCTACTAAGTCTTCTCCTGCCCATAAAGATAATCCCAATCCATGCATAGCTATAGCTTTAACTGTACTACGTTGTATAGTCTTGTTTACTGCGAATGAAGTAATCTTATCTAATGTTAACGATTGATTGTTGTGTCCCATAATAGGCAGATAATCAATGTGTTCTACATCCTTTATTGTTACACCTACCTTTACATAGCCTGTTCTTCCATCTGAAAAGTAATTTAGTTCATTGGATTCTGATTCATATACCTTACGATTTGCATCAGGGTATTGATCTTTAATCATAGCCCAGGCATATGCCCAAGATAAGTAATCGAATCTACCTTTCTTTTCTACTCTGTCCTTAACATTAACCGCTGCTAATGTTTTGAATGTTGATTTTGTTTCTCCCATAATTAATTGTTTAGTTTACTGTATTTATTTATTAATGTTTCTCTTTTTTGTTTCAATGACTCATAATGCTTCTTGTTGTTACGAGTATTGACTTCTCCATGTATCTTTTCATTTATACTTTCTATCTGACCTCTATAGGTGTTCTGGAGAATGTTTTTAACCCCAATCTTTAATCCATTTTCAATTAAGAAATCATACTCATCTTTAGTTACTTCTCTGTAACTAAGTCCAACTTTAGTAGTGTTATATATTCTTGTTACTCCATCTAACTTTGAAAACTTAACACCTCTATATATGTAGGCTTCTTCTCTGCTTGTATTAAGACAAACAGATTTCCTATTATCCTTAACCTCTTGCCAAAGAATTGTCATAGAATCTTCTAACATAACGACTCTTCTTTTGAAATAGTGTTTACGGCTATTGAAATTAAATAGTTAATATCTCCATCGTTCATTTCTTTTATCTTAGCTATTCCGTATTCAATATTTGTTCTAGACGTATCGTAGTCATTCTCAGACATTAAATCAACAATCTGTACTATTGTCATAGGTCTTTGATAGCATATAAAATAAAGCAAGTACCTCGCCATTGCCAACTTAGTCTTTCTACTTTTAGTAAAAAGTTCTTCTCTTGTTATTCCGCATTCTTCACATACGAATTCAACGTATTGATTAAATATTCCCCTCTTCATTTTTGATTTTATTTAAGTAGTTAGTATGTAAGGATAAAAAGTATTGATCCCAATTGAATGATGATGTTAGTAGAGGTATTGACTCTTCAAACCTCTCTCTTTGTTTCATAAATTCTTCGCTTGATTTTCCCATGTTTTTAAATTAAATTGTGTTTTACAAATTTACTAATTATTTATTTATTACGCAACTTTTATTTGTTTTTTAATGAAATATTAAACCGACTCTATTGGTTTTATTAAACCACTTAGTTGCATAAAGGTCTGTGTCTGAGGCATCTACGTACCCCTTGCTTAACAGGTCTTCCTTACTCTTAAATATTTTAGTGTGTCTGTCAGCATTTTGGTTTATCATGTGTTTTTGTTTACCAGAATCACTGAATATAATGTCATAGTTATCAGGGAGATTGGTGTTTTTAATCATGTCAACCATGTTTGTATAGCTGTAGAATTTTACGCTTGGATTTTGATTTGCAATCGTGATCCACTTAGCTAAGTAGCTTCTTGAATAATAGTCACCACTATCATGTACCCTTACATACTCAGGTCGTTTCTTTTTTATCTCTGAATTCATTGCGTCAATAAATTCTAATGTCTTACTGAGTTGGTATCTCTTCTCGAATGCAGGTTGAACATTGCTCCATACATAAGCACCTTTCTTTGCATAACAGAACTCAACACACTCGTCAGCCATAGGGCAGGTAAGCTTACCACTTGCTGATTTGTATGCAGGTATTCCAAAATTAAATACCCTTAAATTAAGATTCTTACTTGTCTTTTTAAGCTTACTGTTTTGTGTTAGTAAATTCATTGTACATATATGTTTTGCTTGTTAATAATTCTACCTTTTGCAGCTCCTGACACCCACCTTCTTGCTTCTTCTATAGAAGGTGTTTGTTTTGTTTCATACCTTGTATGTTGTCCGTAATATAAATGGACTGTAAAAATTTGTAACTTCATATCTATTTTATTTATTTTAGTTACCTCAATAGAGGGGCGTCTTTCCGTCCTGTCAGTCTTACTATAATTTATGATGTCATATATAATACACCACAAGAACATCATGTAAAGCATTATAGCGGCCTACATTAGCGACAACTAAGGATTAAATAATCTTGTGGCTTATAATAGTTTAGAAAAGAACACAGTTCCTTTCTCTCTGGCAACATCTATGTTGTCCATATAGTGCTGAGTAAATGATGCAAAAAGAATAGCATCTACTTCGTTTAAAGAAGCTATTGAAGATATCATCTCATTCTTTATATTCATTGAGTTGGTCATAAATTCTGGATCATTTTTGTAAAGCCTATCGTATGTCTGAGACATTGATTTCTCTATTGAGTTCTTAAACATATTACCATACTTCTTTGGCAATCCTTTTAATCTATATTCGTCCATTAACTCTAACGTTAGTTGAAGCGCTAAAACTAACTCTAATCCATTTCTTAATTCTTCTTTGGTCTCCATATTTCTAATTTTACGTTATTCCATTTACCTAATCTTATATCGTTGTTTACAAGGAAATCTATCCTATGTACCCATCTTTTATTCATTCTATCTTCTACGGTCCAGACTCCATTCATTTCGCCTGCGTTACTTATTAATACCTTAGTTCCGAAAGTAAAACCCAATGGCTCTAGATCCCTTGACACAGCTATCCATCTGTGTCCCTGGGGGTTGCTTTCGTTTATCTTTTTACCACTCGCAGTCGTTAGATAGTCTGCGTTGCATTGTCTTGGATCTGCGTTGTATACTGTTGCAGTAACCAACACCTCATCAGCAGGGGTAGCACCTACCCCTATGATGAGTGTGAACAATACTATTAAAGCTCTGCTTGAAACGAACATTGTCCCTCCTCTTTTATACATTCCTCTATCTCTTTACCTAAGCGATAGTCGGCAAAGTCACTCATTTCTTGAGTACTTATTCCTGCCTCTTCTTGTTGTTCAGTAGTCCATGAGTTTCTATCCTTGAAGAACTCTGTTACTTTTTCCCATGCAGGTTTTAATATTGACAACTCTTCCTTTATTGTAGGTAGCTGTTCCTCGTCAAAGTAATACTCTAAATAATTGTTGTGTCCTTCTGAACCAAATCTGTCTGCTGCACTACTTGATTGTACTGCGAACATAAACTTTCCGTTTATGTCTCCGTCATAATATCTTCCCATAATTTCTAATTGTTTGTTTTTACACGCATTAACGTGTGTTATTGTTATTAATGATGGCAATTACTTGCCTTTTAACCCTTACTTCTGTACAAAATAAGCAATAAATTGCCTTTACTGTACAACAAAGTTTTTAGCAAAGTACCTATTTTAGGTATTGTCCTCAAAACTTTACTGTACAGTAAACGAAGCATTCTACTTGACTTTTATCCGACATATATCCGACATATACCTTATTATACCCATAACATACAATTTAGTACCTTATTATACCCATCAACTGTTTCATAAATAAAACAAATGCTACTATATTTGTGTCTTATATGATACATTATGTCAGTACAAACCTGACTTTTATACTACAACTTCTACGTCTGTCCATGCTGCTAAATGTACTACTTCACCATTGTCTCTGGTGCAATAGCTATACATTCCGTCTATGGATCTAAAGTTAAGCTCTTCTCCTGATTCAATCTCAGGAGCGCCAGGTGGCACTTTATCTTTGGTCTTTACTCTTATTCTACTGTTTCTAGGTACATCGTATAGTTTCATAATTTATTTATTTTAGTTATTGTTCTCTTGCGTATTCTATTACTTGTTGGTATACTTTGGCTTCTACAAACTCCCAAAAGAAATCTGTAATATCCATTCCATTTAATTCTACGGATTCAATCTCCATGTCCTCTTCAGGTGGCTGTTCGTATGTTCCTGTGTTGAAGTAGTATGAGTAGTTTATACTCAAACACCACTTACTCTTACTTTTTTCATAGTGGTCTTCTTCTATAACGTATGTGCCTTTTGTATTTATGTTCATATCGTGTATATTATATGATGATTCTCTTTACTTGGTATGTCTTCGTACAAGGCTGCGCCTCCTTCGTTACCTTCATCGTCCGATTGTAATATGATATAGCTTTCGTCTGTGAATACTATAATCAATGGACGTTTGTACCAACCAAACTGGTCGGCCTCTTCTCTAGTCATGTATCTACATGAGTCGATCTTCTTACCTCGCAACAGTTTATTAAACGTTGCCGAGTGCGTTTCATCTTTTGTTCTCATAATGTTTATTTTTAATTAGTATTATTAAATGGAAGTATGAGTGTGAACAGTCTGATAACAGATGTCACAGTATAACTCCCCTATATAATGATCTTCCTTCACCTCTGGATTAGCACAATTACAACTTCCATTTTCTTCAAAACATAATTCATCATCTTCCCAACCATGTAAATTTGTCTCATGGTTTGTATACTCTTGAGTGTATGTACAATGATGCATTCCATTGTCTTCTACTGTGTCATTGAAATATATGTATGGTCTCATTACATCTCCATTTTCAGACAGTATAGAGACTCTCTCTCTATAGTACCATGATGGGTGACCTTCTAATGAGTCTACGTTCTTTAGTTGTTCAGAATTAACAAGGAACATATCTACCTCTACATACTCTCCAGTTCCCTTTTTGTTTAGTAAGTAAGGCAATCCGTTAATGATTAAAGGATATTTGTTTAGCGTCTCTCCTGGACCTACATACTTTGCTTGTGTAAGATAGTTGTGGAAGTTACTGTACCCATACTTCAGCGTTCCATATACTGCAATCATAGTTAGGTTTAACACGTTATTCTTACTGTAAAGTATACCGTTATTAGTAACCCAATCCATCTCATTGTATAGTTCATACGTCCTCTCTTTAAGGTTTGCAGTAACATACCTACAGTCAGTCATCTCTAGTACTTCACACCATCTATCTTTAGGTATGTCCTTTAGTATCTCAGCCATGTGCTGTGTGTCTGTCTTATCTTTGTTGCCTAAGTTATGTACTGTCCCATTCTGAAACAATATCTCATCATCATTTATCTTGAATGGGTGGCAATTCTCTACAGATATCTTACCTACTGTCGCATATCTAAAGTGTGCAATGTATGGTCTTTTTGTTTTTAGTAACATATAATCTTTACTGTCATGATACGTTACCTTGTAACTATCTAACCACAGTACGCCCAGTCCATGTTGGTTTATTGTTGCCGAAGCAATCAGCGTGTCGTTACTAATTAATTTGTTATTGTCTTTTACTATTATTATACACATGATTTATTTATTTAATCGTTATTAATATATTGTTCTATTGAATCTGATACTGTTTCGTTGACAAGGTACTTTCTAAAGTCCTCAGCTATTAAGTATATCTCATCTACTTTTTCTTGGTCTCCATACATTCTAACTACAATGTGTCTTACATTCTTTAAGAACTGCTGGAATGACACTGGCTTAATCATAGAGTGGTACATTATCTTGTACATAAGGTCGTACCTTAACTTAAGCTGCTTAACATCTTTTACTCTAGAAGGAAGTCTAAGCTCTACAAGGTTGTTCTTTATATTTACTGGTGAATACTTTGTATTGCTATCTTTCTTAATACCTTTGTTGTTTGAGCAATAGGTTCTCTTTAGTCTGAATCTGTATAAGGCATAGACTAAACTCATGTACTTCCTCATTCTATCTGCCATGTCATACCCATCACCATCTAAGTCCTTGTAAGACACTGTTATATGTCCACCACAACTCGTGTCACTTGGACTGTTTATTATGTTTGCAGCTTCGTCAAACATATCAAACACTTCCTTCCTAGCTTCACTTCTTGGACTACCCAATGGAAGTATCTTGGTGACTGCTTCTACTCCACAACTACTGTCTGTTTCAAATCCCTCAAACAAATCATAATCTCCTACCCAATCTCCTTCATCACTTGATGTACCTCCATTCTCATCTATAAACTCAGTCTTTTCTATCTCAAACCCAACACTAAACAAACTCTTATGATATCCACTGTTTAGGTCTGTGGGGTATTTATTACTATGGTATGATTTAATGCAGTCGTCATCAATTTCTTCACATGGCATGTAGTCTGTATCATAGTAATCATTATCATCTACTTCACAGAATGTGGCATCCTCATCGTGTACATAATCCTCTATGTCTTCACAGTAAGTAATTTCGTCAGTACTTACAAAGTAACCATCTGCTCTACCATGTTGTATAAACCTCCACTCGTCAGATTCAGACAGCTCATCGTCATGAGCAGTAATACCACAATAAGTATCATGTCTGTATTCTTCCATGTAATAGTATTTACTTGAAATTTCACAATGCCAAACATCATTATTATGTTGATAGGCTTCTGTGTCTTCACAGTAAATATAGTTTTCGTCTCTATAGTCTTCCGTTACAGGCTCTCCCTCTTCTACTAAACAAACTTCTTCTTTGTCTATCCATGAGGACATTAATTCTGAGTATTCGCATAAGCCTTGCAGTAACTCAACACCTTTGTTTGTAGTTACCATTTCATCTTGTGTTTCTATCATCTTATTTATATTTAATTAGTTCATGAATCCAAAGTTCGCATTGCTTGGATCTATACTACCCATTAGCCACGCACCTATAAATGCTATTATTCCTCCTATTGCCAGGACAAACAGTCCCACCATAAATACTCTTAAAATAAAAGTTAATAATGTCCCACTAAATGACACTACTACATTTCCTTGTCTGTCTCTTACTTGTGTGGTTTCTACCACGTCTTGAATTAATGCTCTCATAATTTCTAATTGTTATTTAAGTTAAACTTGATTTTTACTTTGTTCCACCATGTTAGGTATCTGTAGTCTTCTTCTGTATAGACGTTAATTCTCCCATCAACTTCTATGACGTGTAGTTTGTTTACTATTCTATGTTTCATTCTATATTAATTAAATTAGTGAACGCACACAATATTCTCTACGTGTGTACGTTCTTTGTGTTTCACTTTTTTTTCTTCCCTCTCTTTTACATTGGCTTAAGTGTAGCCATTGAGATTATTTATTACCTTGAGCATTTATTTTTCTTCTCATTTTCTGCATCTCTGTAATATCGTTTTCTTCTTCTCCCTAAAATACTCCTCACTTGTTTTGTGTATCTGTATAATGGTATTGATGTCTACACGAAAATATGTAGTTCACCCTATGCTATCGAATGGAAGATGTATATAAACAAATTTGAGTTTATATAAAGTAGACGTACTACCTTCATCATATCGCCACGCATAGACTATGCCTCTCCACTGGTGGCACGTTCCTAATTATTTTTTAAAGTGGTTTTCAACATAAAATAAAACGATTGCGTTTCTTTGCATTGGTTTTGAGAATCTCTCTCATGGGTGCAGTAAACCCCATTACTTAACGTTTCACTTCAATACGTCCCTCTGGTTTGGCTTCAATTTTTAGATAGTCGTTGCGACCTTTGGGCGTTGCACCCCTAAAAATTTACTACTTAACAAACTTGTAATTTGCCAGAGTTAAAAAAATTTTGTACCTCTTGAAAATACGATTTTCAATTTACGACCTAAAGACGTTTAAAGAGGTTTTAAGCTATTTTATTTTTTCGCTGTAGCTTTGTTTTGTTTAGCTACCTTTGAGCGTGTTTTAGCTATCTTATTAAATTGCTTGACAATTAATAATCCACTGTAAACACTAAAGTAAGTTTGCTCTTTTTTTGCCTTTTCTTTAAATTGTGCAAATGTTGGAAATTTTGACGCTCCTAAAATTTCAGAAATTAAAACCTGTATCTCTGGTGATGGGTTCGATAAGTCTTTGTAAATCTTAGATAAAGAACGATTTTCAATTTTAAACATTTGATTGACTAAACGTAAAGTATCAAATTGTGAACGCTCTTTTTTAGCCTTTAAAGTTTTGATTGTTTCATTAGCCTTAACAGACCACTTTGGTGACTCTGCAATTTTTACAGTTTTTGAAATTGCTTTTTTTACTTGATTTGATTTTAACATGATATTAATTTTAAATTAGTTCGTCATTATTGACTCTGCAAATATAACATATAAAAAACATATAAAACAAATATATTTATAAAATAGTTTATAAAATGCTGAAAATCAATTAGTTATAAACGTTATTTATAATCAATCTAAATAATATTGTTGCGTTTTTTAACTGTTTAGATCTGAAATTTTAGCCTTGTTTAGTGTAAAAAAGTTAAGGTATTAATAAAATTAAGATAGGCTCAACCCTTTGTTTATTGTTGTATAAAACAAAAGTAAAGGGGTACAAAGGTAAAACGAGCAAAGCAATGCAGCAAAGCAAAGCGGCAAAGGTTTGCAGGGTTACAGGGGTTACAGGGTTACAGGGGTTACAGGGGTTACAGGTCAAAAAGCTAAAAAAATGCAGTGAAAACAGAAAAAAAGTAACCCCCCCTATCAAAAACAAAGTGACTTTAAGATGAGCTATGTTGTGCGTATAGTATAATATTACCCAAACACTATGTATATGCGATTAGTAAAATTTTTTTTGTATATTTGCTACATGGAAGGAGTTATGATTGAAATACAGGAAAGGCTTTCGATAGGATTTGCATTAGGTTGGGGATACTACGTAGCAATTGAGGAGTACCCTTATGATGAATTAGTAATTTATCTAGGTATAATAAGTATAAACATTAAATGGCAACAATATGGACATTAAAAAACCAATCATGAAGGAGTATATGTCAGAGCGTAACAAGCATGAGCTTGACGGTCATGGACAGTATTATGAAATGGGCATTAAAAAATTAGCAAGTTTTAAAAACGCAAAACATCGTGCTAAGAAGATTAATATGATAGCAGAAGGCATTGAACTTGCAGAAGCTAAAAAAGATTTTTACAGTATTTACAGATAACTTTCTTCCCAATAGTTAATTTGTGTTTCAGAAAAGAGAGGATCATTTATTTGTTTCCTCTTTTTTTGTGCTTATATGTTGATTTAATGCTGACCAATGTTGTTTTTAAAATAAAACGGTCATAGTTTAATTCATTGATTTACAGTTACTTTTATATCTATTTATATTAATATGTTAATTATGTTAATTTTTATAGTATTTATAGAGATAGTAAAAAGTATATATTATAGTTTTCGCTATATATATATATAGAGATATAAAACAAGCATTTGTATAATGTTAAAATAGTTGTATATTTGCTTTAAATTAAATCAATTAAAATATGAATCCAAAAGAACTATCATTTGAGCAAGAGGGAAGAGATAAATTGCTTAATGGAATAACTACAATTTCAAAAGCGGTAAAAAGTACGTTAGGTCCTTTAGGTAGGACTGTACTTATTGAGTCTCCTAACCATACACATGGCATAACGGTTACTAAAGACGGAGTAACGGTTGCAAAATCAATAGACTTAGAAGACCCTGTCGAGAACCTGGCTGTGCGTATGATGAAAGAGGCGGCTGAAAGAACAGCAACCTCAGCAGGAGACGGAACAACTACCGCTATTGTTTTAACTGAATCTCTTGTAAAAGAGGGAATGCAATTATTAAAAAGAGAGGACAACGTAAACACGACTCAATTAATTAGGGATATAAATAAATTATCTGAAAAGGTTATTGAGACACTTGACAAGACTTCAAAGAAAGTTACAGGAAAGACTCTTAAGGATGTTGCTACTATTTCAGCTAACAATGATCCAGATATTGGTAAGATGATTTCATCTGCTTATAAGGATTTAGGAAAAGACGGAGTTTTAACTGTTGAGAACAGCAAGACTGAGCAGACTTACTACGACATTACTAAGGGTATTAAGATTGATAGAGGTTATACTTCAAAGTTATTTGTAAACAACCACAGAAACGATGAATGTATATTAGATGATGTAGAAATTTTGATTACCGACATGGAGATTACAAACATTCTTCAAATTGAATCAATATTAAAACCTGTTATAAACAACAACAAGAAACTATTGATTATAGGTAACTGCGCTCAAAACGTAGTAAACACTCTTGCTGCCAATGTAGTTCAGAATAATTTGAAGTTATGTAATATTATCCCACCATCATTTGGATATAAGACCAATGAATTACTTTCAGACATAGCTCTTTCTACAGGAGCAAAATATTTCAGCGAATCACTAGGTGATAACTTAGGAAGTCTAACAATGGAGGACTTAGGCCATGCGAACAAGATTATTATTGGAAATTCATCTAGTGTTATTCTAAAAGAAGGCTCGGACAATTCAGAAACATCAAAGAGAATACAAGAACTTAAGACTCAAAGGGAAAATAATAAGAGCAAAAACGAAAGAGACTTTATAAGTAATCGTATTGCTTTGTTGTCAGGTGGAGTTGGAGTCATTTATGTAGGAGGAAACTCTGATATTGAGCAAAAAGAAAAATTTGATAGAGTAGAAGACGCAGTTTGCGCTGTGCGTTCTGCAGTTGAAGAAGGAATTCTTCCTGGTGGAGGCTTGGCTTTGTTAAGATGTGCAGAATCATTAGGAGAAGGCTGGGCTGCAGATATTTTATATGGAGCTTTAATTGCGCCTTTAGAGCAGATATTAATTAATGCAGGTGAAAATGTAAAAGAAGTAAGAGATATTATTTGCGAGTGTGCAGATGTTCCTTATAATCATGGATATGATGTTAAGAATAAAAAGTATGGAGATATGTACGCAATGGGAATCATTGATCCTGCTAAAGTCACTAAGAATGCACTAAGAAACGCAGTAAGTGTCGCTACAACGATATTAAGTACTAATGCGATTGTAACAATGAAAAGAAATTAAACTTAAAAATGCCAGTAATTAGGTTTACTGGCGTTTTTATTCACTAATAGTTATAACTATTTACTGTGTACAAACACGAATGGTTATCAAAATTAAATAAAAATGAAAGCAGTAGGTAAGTACATTGTTATTACAGAAGTTCAATCAGAACAAAAAACAGAGTCAGGAATATTACTAACGTCAGACGATAGCAACCAGCTAAGATACAAAAAAGGTTTGATAAAGATTCCAGGGACTGATGTTGAGGTTGTAAATGAAGGTGACTTCATTTATTACGATAAGAATGCAGGTCACAAGATGATGTTAGAAGATGAGGTAGTAACTATAATATCTGAAAGAGATATAGTTGTAGTACTATAGTTTCATTTCTTTATTCATTTTTTTTATAATCTTTCTGTATACTTTTTTGCTATAATCAGCATCTAAATTAAAAATGGGGTTAGTTCTTTCGTGTTCTGACACCATTTCTTTTTTATCCAGCTTTTTGTAAATCGAAGCGCATAAACGCTTCCCACTAAATCCAAGTTCATATAGAGTAGACTCTCTGCCTTTTCGTTTTCTCCAGACGATTATCCATTTTTCTCTTAGCAAGTTTTCAAATCTCCTTTTGTCCCAGGACATTATTTCATTATACTCTTCAAATTGTTTTCTTGTAAAGTATCCTTCGCTATATAAGAATAGCATCATCTCTATTTCAGATGTAGAAAGGTTATATTTGGACCTAGCCCATTGTCTTACAACTTTCCAGTATTTCAGGTAGTCGTTTTGTGGCGAAAATTTCATTAGATTAAATTTGTATCTTTGCAAAGATAACTTTTTTATTATGGCATTAAGCAGAACTGCTAAATTTTATAGAGATAACCCTGATGCACGCAAGAAACATCGTAAATATCAGGCTAAATACAACAAAACACGTAAGTCTATTAAGCAAAGAGTTGATGATAATAGAAAAAATCGTCAATTTGGAACATATGGGAACTACGATGGACTAGATGTGTCCCATAAAAACGGTAAAGTTGTACTAGAAAAGGCCTCTAAAAATAGAGGAAGCAAGAGTAATACAGCAGGAGACAGAAGAGCTAGAGGTAAAAAGGGAGCAGGAAGAAGAAACAAAGGTAATACTGGAGGTAAATAAAAACTAAAAAATAAAATTATGGGTTGCGAATCAATAAAAGATACAAAAAAAAGAGCTAAATGTGAAGAAGCTAATAAGCTACTAAAAACACATGTGGCTAAAGAAAGATCTGAAAGTAATTTTAATAATAAAAATTTTGAAATGCTTTCTTATCAAAAAGCAAAACGAGAATCATTAAACCCAACGCCTAAAGCGTTAAAGAAACAAAAATAATGGGATTAGGATCAGCTATAGGAAATGGAATACCATTTCAAGACAAAAGAAATGAAGACATACCAGAACTATGCTTTATAATAACGGAGCTTGATGAGTTCTGTGAACAAGAAACAGTAATTGGAGATAGTAGAATGCTACCAGAACTCTGCGAATAATATATAAAAAAACAAAACAATGGCAAATTTAAAATTTTCACAATTTCAATTAAGAACAGACCAAGCTCAAGTAGAGGCTTTAGTTGGATACGATGGATTAGACAACATACAGATAGACCCCAACTTAGTTGGAACTAAATATGATTTATCAGGAACAGAAACTGATACCAATGAATTTACTATTACCTTAACTGGAAGTGATTCTACAGCTGACAATGTTGTTTTAATTGGGGAGGCAGGTATTTTAATAAGTCAAGGGACTGGTAGTGAGGTTAATATATCAAGAGCGCAAGGAGCGTTATTGTCTGTAGTTGGAGTTTGGAAGAATTTATTTGGTGGGGACCCTGGAATATTTGGAGATACATTAGAGTTTGCAGCATCAGCTTCGCCTGTAGCGGCAAATAGTTCTGTATTTCAAATGCCATTTGATGGTAAGCTTATAAAGGCTCAAATGAAATGGATACATGCAACACCTGTTAATATTCCATTAGCAAATAGCACATGGGATGTAAATGTTTATTCTATGACAGACACTACACTTTCTACAACACAGACGTCTAGTTATCAATTTAAAGCGGCATTACCTACTTTATCTTTAGCGGCTTCTGATACTGGCACTTTCCCAACTAAGACATGGGACGGAAATGTAAGTCTCTCAGCAGGAGAAATTATAAATATTAGTGGGGTAGAAAACGGAGCGATAGGAACAGATGATGCAGAAATGGAGTTGTGTTTAGTTTTTGAAATAAACTTATAATTATGGCAAAGAAGGTTAAGAAAAAAGGAAATAAAATTTGTGCAGCAGGAATATCTTGGGCAAAAAGAACCTTTGACAAATATCCTTCTGCGTATGCTAACATGGCTGCTAGTAAGTATTGCAAAGACCCTAACTACGGTAAAGGAAAAAAGAAAAAGTAATGGGAGAGCTTGCTAAATGGAGAAATGAGAAGTGGGTTCGCATAGGCACAGATGGATCTATAAAAGGCGAATGCGGTACTAGCAAGAATAAGAAAAATCCAGACAGGTGTCTTCCTTTGGCTAAGGCTAAGAGTTTAAGTAAATCAGAAAGGGCTAAGACAGCAAGAAAAAAGAAAGCGTCAGGCGGCAAAAAGCAATTTGTGTCAAATACAAAAAAAGCAAAAGTAACTAAAAAATATACTAAATAATGAAAAAATCATTAAAACCTTATTTTACAGCAGCAAAGAAAAGCGGAGTTAATCCTGAAAAAAATGGATTACCTTCTGAAAAAACTATTAAAAATAGTGCATATTCAAAGTGCGGTAAGAAATAATGAAATGGCAGATAAGAAAAAGATGGCTTGTAATAAGCCTACTGCTTCTGATAGAGCAGGTAAAAAGAAAATGGTTAAAGGCTGTGAAGGTGGAAAAGAAAAGCTTATTCACTTTGGAGCAAAAGGATATGGACATAATTATTCGGCAGCTGCACGAAAGAGCTTCAAGGCACGTCATAAATGTGGAACAGCAAAATCAAAGTTAACTGCAAGATACTGGGCGTGTAAAAACCTATGGGCTGGGAAGGGTGGTTCAACAAAGTCTAGTCCTAAAACTAGACAAGGAAAATATTAGTATATTTGTAGAATAAATTTTAAGTTATGAGTTGTAAAGGATTAATCGGAGATGCATTAAAAAAATGTTTAAACGGTAAAAAAAATTTTCAAGAAAAAATTGATAAGGGTTTGGCTAAGTATCAAAAAAGTAATACTCATCCAAATTTGACAAATGTACCTTCTTATGATACTATCAACATAAAGAATGTAGCTATTGATAAAATACTTAAAAACAAGAAAAAATAAAACAATTATTATGGCACAAGGATATAATGCTCGTTTAGATGAATCAATAGGAGCGAGAAATGGAAAAAAGAAACAATCTTTAAAAGATCGTAGAGACGAGTCAAAAGCAATGTCTAAAAAAGATTATGGGCATTCTTATGGAGCTGACAAAGGAATGTCTTACAGACATGATCACCCAGGACATGTTAAAGGAGTTAAAAAACACTTGACAGGTTTAATAAAAAAATAAATGGGAAAAGCTTTTGTAAAATTAGGTCTTTGGATGCAAAGAGTATGGTGTGAATTTCAATGTAAATGGAATTCATTTATTCTGTCTTTGTCTTATAAAAATATTAATAAATGTCCAAACAAGTTATGTGCTTGTAAAGAAAAAGAAGACGTAAAATGAAATCAAAAGGATTCGGAGACACTGTAGAAAAAGTAGCTAAAGCAGTTGGAGCAGACAAAGTAGCTAAAGTATATGAAAAAGTAACAGGAAAACCTTGTGGCTGTTCTAAAAGAAAAGACAGTTTAAACAGAAATTTCCCTTATAACAAATAAAAAATGGCTTATCAAAAATTACAAGCAGGTAGAGCTGCGCTGGTTACTCCAAGTGACACTGATTTAATTCCCAGTGTATCAGGAGGAACAAATAATGGATGTGCTTTATATATAGGCACACCTGGAAATGTTAGAGTAAAAACTGTAGGAGGTGACGATGTTATCTTTACAGGTGTTTATGCAGGACAATTTTTTCCAGTAAATGTCTTGCAGGTATTTGCATCAGGAACTACCGCAGGAGAAATTGTAGCATTATGGTAGGGTATACGCAAAATAACAGTGCATTATTAGACTTAGAAGTGAATTACGTACTTATAAGGGAATAATGACTATGCAGGATGCTAAAATATACGTTATAAATTTTCTAAGTCTAGCTGTGTCATTCACTCATATTGAAATGGCTTTAAAATTAATTCTATTAACAGCTTCTATAGTGTATACGGCTCAAAGAATATGGATTAATTATAATGAAAAGAAAAATAAATAAAATAATCATTCATTGCTCGGCAACTCCTCCTTCTATGGATGTGGGTGCAAATACAATTGATGAATGGCATAAAGAAAGAGGGTGGTCAGGTATTGGCTACCATTTTTTCATTAAAAGAGATGGTAAAATAGAATTTGGAAGACCATTAGAAAAATCAGGGGCGCATACCAAAGGTCATAATCAAAATAGTATAGGTGTTTGTTATGCAGGTGGCGTAGACTCTAAAATGTGTCCAGAAGACAATAGAACAAGTGAGCAGATAGCAAGTTTTCTTTTGCTACTTAGATTTCTTAAAAATACATTCCCTAAAGCTATTATACATGGTCATAGGGATTTTTCAACCAAAGCTTGTCCAAGTTTTGACGCAACTAAAGAATATAAAGGATTATGAAAAAACTATTTGCATGGTTATCAGGAAATGTTATAAAAGAAATTGGGGACGTTATTGATAAGCTTACTACTACTGAAGAAGAAAAGCTTATAATAAAAAAACAAGTTCAAAAAATATTAGAAGACGCAGACAGCAAAGCGCAAGAGCAGGTGACTGAGCGTTGGAAGTTCGACATGCAGAGCGATTCTTTTTTGTCAAAGAATATACGCCCTATGGTTTTAATCTATTTAACCGTAATTTTTACAGCTTTATGTTTTACTGACGGCAACATAGGTGAGTTTAAAATATCTAAGGAGTATATACCTATTTTTCAAACACTTCTTGTAACTACTTATGGCGCTTATTTTGTAGGTAGAACATGGGAGAAAACCAAACAAAAAGATAAATAATAATTGATTACCTTTGCCTTATAAACTTAAATAAAAAATAATGAAAAATTTAGAAACGAAAGAATTACAAAACTTGCAAGAATTAAACTCAAATTTTGTAAAACTTAAAACCCAATTGGGAGATTTAGAACTTCAAAAACAATTAGTAATTGAACAAGTTTCTTTTATTAAAAGTGATTTTGCAGATTTAGAAAAAAGCTTAATAAAAAAATACGGTGAAAACTCTGTGATTAATTTACAATCAGGAGAAATCACCGAAAAAGAAACAGAAAAATAAAAAAAAATGGCAAAAATTAGCAATACTTTATCGTACCCCAATCAATCACCAATTGAAGGTGCGGATTATTTAATAGGAACTGCTGCTAACTCAACACCAATTGATAGGCAGACAAAAACTTTTACCCTACAAGGTATTGCTGAATTTGTTATTGACGAGGCCTTTGATGGTTGTTCTTATAGGCTTCCTATATTTACAGCTCCAACATCAGGAGAGGAATCTTTTAAGTTAGTTAATTCTTTATTTTATCAAGATACAGCTACTACAGATTCAAAAGATCCATGTGAAACTCCTGTAGGCTCAATAGTTTATTTAGATGACGGAAGCGGAATAGGTAGCTTAATTGTTGCTGAAAATGTAACTATTGGAAAACAAACAATTGCAAGTGGATTAGTAAATGTAAACGGAGGAATTTATTTTGCTTCTGAAGTTTATGACGCTAGTAACACTGTTGGTACAGGAGAGCAAGTTTTAGTTTCTCAAACCGATGGTACTGTCGAATGGCAGAACTACCAAGGTTCTGGACTAGAATTTCAAGGAGCATGGAATGCTGACACAAATACACCTGATTTACAGGCTATATCTTTAATACCTGACAACACTGGAAAGTATTGGATAGTTTCTGTTGAAGGAACAACTCCTTTAAACACACAGGGTGGTGGAACAATTACTGATTGGGAAGTTGGAGATTGGGCTATTATTTCTGAAGACTTAAACGATAACATATTTTGGGATAAGATTGATAACTCTTCTGTACTAACAGGTCAGGGGACTCCAGGGAACTTAGCTATATGGGTAACAGATAGTGAGCTAGGAGACGCTCCTGTAAAAGCAGGTGTAGGAACAAATTCTTTAATATACAATGAACTAACTAGTAACCTTGCGGATGGAGAAGCAGCTAATGCAATGGGTACAGGTACATCCGCAAGTGGACAATATTCCACAGCTATTGGTAACGGAACACAAGCTATTGGAATAGGCTCTACAGCAATGGGGACTGAAACAACAGCAAGTGGTGACCACTCTACCTCAATGGGGGAACTCACAACAGCAAGTGGAGATACTTCTACAGCAATGGGAAGAACCACCGTAGCAAGTGGAACTTATTCTACAGCTCTTGGATTTGAAACAGACGCAACTGGAGATTTTTCTACAGCAATGGGGGGTTACACAGAAGCAAGTGGAACTTCTTCTACAGCAATGGGACAAAACACAACAGCAAGTGGAAATGCTTCTACAGCAATGGGAGATGCCACAACAGCAAGTGGAGATTATTCTACAGCAATGGGATATCTCACAGAAGCAACTGGAGATTTTTCTACAGCAATGGGAGAATCTACCGAAGCAAGTGGACTTAACTCTACTGCAATAGGAAGTCAAACAACAGCTAGTGGTAATCAATCTACAGCAATGGGATATCTCACAGAAGCAACTGGGCAATTTTCTACAGCAATTGGTAATCAAACATTAGCAAGTGGAGTTAACTCTACTGCAATAGGAAGAGACACCGAAGCAAGTGGGGATCAATCTTTTGCATCAGGTAATCAAACATTAGCAAGTGGAGATAATTCTACAGCATTAGGTTTAAATACAGAAGCAAGTGGACTTTATTCTACAGTTAGTGGAAATAACTCTACAGCTTCAGGAAGTGGTTCTGTAGCAATGGGACAAAGCGCAACAGCAAGTGGAGTTCTGTCCACAGCATTCGGTAACGCTACTGAAGCCTCAGCACTGGGAAGTACTGCAATGGGACAATCCTCAGAAGCAAGTGGAACTTCTTCTACAGCAATGGGCTTAAGCACTGAAGCTTCAGGAAATGGTTCTGTAGCAATGGGAGCTAACACAACAGCTAGTGGTAATTACTCTACGGCATTAAATAACACAACAATAGCAAGTGGTAGTGCATCTTTTGCATCAGGACTTTCAACAGAAGCAAGTGGGCAATCTTCTACAGCAATGGGAAGTCAAACAACAGCTAGTGGTAATCAATCTACAGCGATTGGTAATCAATCTACAGCAAGTGGAGTTGATTCATCCTCATTTGGTAAAGGAAATATATCATCAGGAAATGGCTCAGTAACAATTGGTAGTAGTCAAGAAGCATCTGCTGAAAACTCTATATCTATAGGGGGGCAACCAAATACAGCTTCAGGGATACTATCAGTATCTATTGGGTCAGTGAACGAATCTTCAGGATCTTTAAGTTATATACTTGGTACAGGAAACCTTACAGAATCACCTGAGTCAACGTTAATTGGAATTTCAAATACAGCGTTTTTATCTTCTCAAAGGTCAACAGGTATTGGATTAGATAACTCATTAACAGGAAGCTTTGCTTACGCATTTGGTTCTGGGTTACAAGTTACAGACTTTAGACAAACAGTTCTAGGTTCTTTCAATTCAATTGTAGGTCCAGGAAGTGTAGACTCATGGAATACAACAGACAACTTATTTATAATAGGAAACGGAACAAACCCTGGCTTTGAATCTAACGCTTTAGAACTTAGAAAAGACGGAGAGCTTAAGCTAAACACATATGGAGCTGGTCAGGTAGCAGGTACTGCAGCTTATAATTTATCTGTTGATGCTAACGGAAGGGTTATTGAAACTCCTGACACAGTTACTCCAACATTTATAATGACTGGTTTAATAAATAACCTAGGAAGTCAGACTCAAGGGTATGACTTTATGGAGTGGACATCTAATGTTTCTCCAGCTTCTCAAATTCCTTTATGGAGAACACCATTGCCACTTAAGCTAAAACTTGTTACTTGGGTATGGATGGGAAGTTCTCCTTTAAGTGTTCCTAATGGAGCGCAAATAGGTTTTACTATTGGAACAATAGCAGATGGATTGTCATCTACTATAGGTAATTACAATCCACTAAATCTTTCTGGAGATATATTTACACTAGACCAATCTGATAATAACACATACGTTGCAGGTCAAGCAGATGTTTCATCATTCGGAATTACAATTAACCAGTTTGCAAACACTGCTGTAGTGGGAGTAGAGACAGGTACTGTAGGACCAAATGATGGTGAGCTTGCGATTTGTTTATATTTTGAAGAATCAATAGCAGGTGCTAATAGCACAATGACATACAATATTGAAAATAATATTATTGGCCCAGCTGCAGGATACACTCTTATAGGAGACTTAGATGGTGCAACTGATACAGGAATGGGAGGCGTTTCGCCTTATAACTTCGATACTGGACTTTCATTAAATCCAGGATACAGCTTAACTGGCCCATTCACATCTACTAACCCAAGCGGAACAATACCTGCTGGAGGAGGTATAGCTAACGGAGTATTGACTGGAGAAATTCAGCAAGACCAGCAGATTGGTCAAATTACATTAACTGTAGTTAATAATATTGTTGGCCCAGCTGCAGGATACACTCTTTCAGGAGACTTAGATGGTGCAACTACAACAGGTCCAACAGGGACTTCATGGACATTGACTACTCAAGTCTCAGCTAACCCAGGATACACATTTACTTCAGGAGGCAATGATGTTGTTTCTTTTGGATTTTACCCTGTAGGAGCAGGAACAACAACAAATACTTTAACTGGAGAAATAGTTGCAGATCCCCCTGGTCCAGGTGAAACTACAGTTTGTGATTTTATATGGACAGATGAAAATTCAACTGAAGTATTAACATCAGGGGCAGATATTCCTATTGCTACAGATAATACTGAATTCTATGCTCAGCATAACGCTGGACTTCCAGTAGCTGCATACTACAACTTTGACCCTAATAACAGCTCAAGAGGTCTTTTATATAATCAATTTGCAGCAAGAGTAATACAGGCGCCAACAGGATTTAGACTTCCTACTCAGCCAGAATGGAATTTAATAGCAAACTCCCCATGTAATCCTAGTACCCCTAATCAAAATAGATACGGTGCTAATCCAGGGACTTGGGTTGGATTAACCGATACAAGCGAATTAGGAGATGCTGATTTCAACCTTAATGGATATGGGTATGCAAGTTTATCTTCTCCTACTGTTTTCTTCTTTGGTGACACACAGGACGAATTTTTATGGACAAGCTCAATATCACCAATTGGAGACCAAGGGAATATGCTAAAATCTTTTTCTGTTAGCCCATCAAATAATTTTCTAATACAATCCAGCGACAATATAAATGCAAACTCAAGGGCTGCATACATTAGATTTCTTAAAGACGTATAAAAATATAAATAAAATTAAATATAATGGATATAAGAAAAATATCAGTTGGCGCTGATTATAAATCCAGCGCCATGCACTACATAGTAAATCAGGAAATTTTTAACGGAAATTATTATATTCATTTAATAAAGCATATAAGCGAAAGCAACTCTATAAAAGTTTGGATTGAAAATAAACAAGGAGAAATATTTCTTTGGAAAGAATTCAATTCTAATATGCCAGTATCAATTGAATATAATATAAATTTTGAATGAAATCACCTTTTTACTTCATTGTAAAACCTTGCAATGGAAAAAGGTATGATAATACAAAAAAAATTGGAGATGTTGATTTTATAGTAAGCAACTCCAAAGAAGATCATACCGTTTCCAATAGGTACGCAATTGTACAACAAACCCCTATAGATTACAAGGGTAATATTAAACCAGGGGATACCTTGCTGGTTCATCATAATGTTTTTAAATATTATAATGACATGAAAGGAAAAGAAAGAAGCGGTAAAAGTTTCTTTCAAGATGACTTGTTTTTTATTGATTACGATCAGTTTTATATGTATAAACAGAATGATGAATGGTTTTGTCATTCTAAATATTGCATGATAAAGCCTATTCCTAAAAAAAATCATTATCTTAAGACCCACCAAGAAGAAGAGCCATTAATGGGTTTAGTTAAGTATCCTAATGAATACTTAATTAGTAAAGGTATTATTAAAGGAACTGTTGTTTATTTCCAACCAGACAGTGAATATGAGTATACTATAGATGGTGAAAAACTTTATCGAATGTTTGATAAAAACATAACAATGACTTTATGAATGTAAGCTTATATGAAAATGTAATAAAAGATATTGATAGTTATGTTTGTGATGTAATTAACAAAGGTTTTGAAGATATTCAAATTGGTGAAGATTTATTTAAAAATGTTAGACAAAGGGGTGAAGATGAGTTGGTTCGGTTTCTTTTGGAAAAATACCCTAATTTTTATTCATCTTTAAATTTTGTAAGAAAATCTCCAGAACATCAAATAGAACCTAATTTTATTCATACAGATGAAATGATGGGTGATTTGACTGCAATTCTTTATTTAAATTATAATCCACCAAAAGAAGATGGAACTACTTTATATTATAAAGGAGAAAAAAGTTGTATATTAAAATCAAAACTAAATAGGTTAATTGTTTTTCCTTCTCATTTAGAACATTCAAGAAATATTTTTGAAAACTTTGGTGATGAAGATAATGAATCAAGATTAATACATGTTTGTTTTTTAAAAGAAAATACTACCTATGAACAATATTGAATTAAAATTAGAAATAATTAAAGCAGGTAAAAAAGCTGTTCAAGAGCTTATAAAAGTTGCTAATGAAGGTATTTTAAAAAAAGACCTTGATGGATTGTCTCCTGATATTGCAGCTGATAGATTAAAAAATGCAGCAGCATCTAAGAAGTTAGCTATATTTGATGCGTTTGAAATTTTAAGTAAAATTGAAGAAGAAAACAATATGATAGACAAAAGTAATGTAGAAACAAAAGCAGCATCATTTAAAGGTTTTGCTGAAGGTAGATCAAAATAATGTACGAACAAACTTTATATAAAATACTAAATAACATTGTTCCTGAAAAGGTTCTAAAATCTAACAATAAAAAAAGATTGTGGGATTATGGGTATAATAAAGAATACGATATTATTGTTATATCCAAAAGTGGTATGATTGGTGATATATATGAAATACAAAATTTAAAAATAGCTTTACCAAAAGAAGAAGATGTTTATAAATTTAAAAAAAATTACTGGGATAAATTAGATTATCCAAAAGAATTAAGTAAAATTAAAAATGTATTTGATTGGGACAAACATCCAGATAACTTTAAAGAGAAATGGTATGACTATATTGACAAAGAATTTGAAAGACGTGAAAAAGGTTTTTGGTTTAATAACAAAGGGGTTTCTACTTTTATTACTGGTTCTCACTACATGTACTTGTGCTGGACCAAAATTGATGTTGGGCAGCCAAACTTTAGGGAATCAAATAGATTATTCTACATATTCTGGGAAGCTTGCAAAGCAGACATACGGTCATATGGAATGTGTTATCTTAAGAACAGACGATCAGGCTTTTCGTTTATGTCCTCATCAGAACTCGTGCATGAAGCTACCACATCACGAGATTCACGTTTTGGAATATTGTCAAAAACTGGGTCAGATGCTAAGAAGATGTTTACCGATAAAGTCGTACCGATATCGCTCAACTACCCCTTCTTTTTCAAACCAATCCAGGATGGTATGGACAGGCCCAAGACCGAACTTGCCTATAGAGTACCAGCCTCCAAGCTTACCAGAAAAAAGCTTGATGCCAATGAAGCCGCTACAGAACTTGAAGGGCTTGACACGACAATAGATTGGAAAAACACAGGTGACAACTCTTACGATGGAGAAAAATTAAAAATATTAGCTCATGATGAAAGTGGGAAATGGGAAAGACCTGATAACATATTAAACAATTGGCGAGTAACTAAGACCTGTCTTAGATTAGGATCTAAGATTATTGGAAAATGTATGATGGGAAGTACTTCTAATTCTATTGAAAAAGGAGGTGGTAATTTTAAAAAATTATATTCAGATTCTAATGTAAACAAAAGAAACAAGAATGGTCAAACTAAAAGTGGACTATACTCACTTTTCATCCCTATGGAATGGAACTATGAAGGATTTATAGATGTTTACGGATATCCTGTATTTGATGATCCAGGGAAAGAGATAGAAGGGCCTTTAGGAGATGTAATCGATCAAGGTGTTATCAATCACTGGAACAATGAGGTTGAGGGTCTTAAATCAGATCCTGATGGCTTAAACGAGTACTACAGACAGTTTCCTCGTACAGAGTCTCATGCTTTTAGAGATGAAAGCAAACAATCGTTATTTAATCTTCAAAAACTTTATCAGCAAATAGATTACAATGATTCATTAATAAAGGATAGATTTGTAACAAGAGGTTCGTTTTCATGGAAAAATGGAATTAAAGATACAGAAGTTATTTTTTCTCCAAATGATAGAGGACGATTTTATGTAACATGGACACCAAAAAAACAATTACAAAATCAATACTACTTAAAGAATGGAGTTAAATATCCAAAAAACGACCACATAGGTGCTTTTGGATGTGATAGTTATGATATATCTGGGACTGTAGGGGGTGGAGGATCTAATGGTGCTTTACATGGCGTTACTACGTTTCACATGGATGAAGGACCTACTAATGAATTTTTTTTAGAATATATTGCTAGACCACAAACAGCGGAAATATTTTTTGAAGATGTATTAATGGCTTGTGTGTTTTATGGTATGCCAATATTAATAGAAAATAATAAACCAAGATTGTTATATCATTTTAAAAATAGAGGTTATAGAGGTTTTTCAATGAATAGGCCTGATAAGGTTTATAATAAATTGTCACAAACTGAAAAAGAATTAGGAGGTATGCCTAATAGTTCTGAAGATATAAAACAAGCTCATGCAGCCGCAATAGAATCTTATATTGAAAAGAATGTTGGATTTGATTTATCAGGTACTTTTAGAGAGAAAGATCTTATAGGTTCGATGTATTTTATTAGAACTTTAGAAGATTGGGCTAGGTTTGATATAAACAAAAGAACAAAGTTTGATGCTTCAATTAGTTCTGGTTTAGCTATCATGGCTATACAGAAGAACCTTTACCAGCCCATTAAAAATAAATCAAAAATAAAACTTAACTTTGCAAGATATGACAACAAGGGAAGTTATAGCCAAATTATAAAATAAATGGAGGATGTAAAAATAGCAATAAACCCTCAGGGTTTCCCAAGTCAATTCGTGTCTGACAAAGAAAAAGACAGCGTTGAGTTTGGATTGCAAATAGGACAAGCCATTCAATACGAGTGGTTCAGAAAAGACGGAGGACAAAGTAGGTTTTATAATCAATGGGCTGACTTTCATAGACTTCGATTATATGCTCGTGGAGAGCAGTCAGTAGCTAAATATAAAAATGAATTAGCAATTGATGGGGATTTAAGTTATTTAAATTTAGACTGGACTCCTGTCCCAATTATACCAAAGTTTGTGGACATAGTTGTTAATGGAATGGCTGACAGAGTATTTAAAATTACCGCTTATGCCCAGGATGGTATGTCTCTTGATAAAAAAAGTAAATATCAAAGGCAACTAGAAAAAGATATGATCTCTAAAGATCTAATGAAGCAAGTTCAAAAAGATTTTGATGTCAATACTTTTCGAATGAGTGCTGAAGAAGTTCCTGAAAACGATGAGCAGCTTGCTTTGCATATGCAATTAAAATACAAGCCATCTATTGAAATTGCAGAGGAAGAAGCAATAAATACAGTTTTAGCTGAAAGCAGATATCATGATTTGCAAAAAAGACTTTACTATGACCAAATGGTCTTAGGTATTCAAATGTGCAAACATAGTTTTAAACCTGGTTCAGGAATTGAAGTTGAATATGTTGATCCTGCAAATGTAGTTTATAGTTATACAGAAGACCCTTATTTTAAAGATTGTTTTTATTGGGGTGAAATTAAAACTTTACCAATAAGTGAATTGCTTAAAATTGACCCAAGTTTAACTAGGGTTGATATGGAAGAAATATCAAAATATAGTCAAAGTTGGTATGATTACAATAATACAGCACAGTATTACAATAATAGTTTATTCAGTAAAGACAGTGCCACTGTTTTATTCTTTAATTATAAAACAACCCATACATTTACTTATAAGAAAAAAACAAATTCATCAGGAGCTTCAAGGGTTATTGAGAAAGATGACAGCTTTAATCCAACTCCAGAAATGCAAGATGAAGGTAATTATGAAAAAGTATCTAAAACAATTGATGTTTGGTATGAGGGAGTTATGATTATGGGTACAAGTATTATTCTTAAATGGGAGATGGCTGAAAACATGGCTAGACCAGCTTCTGCATCACAAGAAGTTTATCCAGAATTTTTAGCTGCTGCTCCAAGAATGTATAAAGGAGTTTTAGAATCTTTAGTACGAAGAATGATTACATTTGCTGATTTAATTCAAATGACTCATTTAAAATTACAACAAGTTATTTCAAGAGTTGTGCCAGATGGTGTTTACATAGATGCTGATGGATTAAGTGAAGTAGATTTAGGAACAGGTCAAGCATACAATCCAGAAGATGCACTTAGAATGTTTTTCCAAACAGGAAGTGTTATTGGTAGAAGTTATACTCAAGACGGAGATTATAATCAAGCAAAAGTACCTATCCAACAATTGAACAGTAGTTCAGGGCAAGGAAAAATACAAAGTCTTGTGGGTACGTATAATCATTATATGTCTATGCTTAGAGATGTAACTGGTTTAAATGAAGCTAGAGATGGAGCAACACCAGATTCTTATTCCTTAGTTGGTCTTCAAAAACTAGCCGCTTTAAGCAGTAATACTGCAACTAGGCACATATTAGATTCTGGAATAGGAATGACAGAAAGGCTTTGTACAGCATTATCTAGTAGAGTAGCTGATTTGTTAGAGTATGCAGATTTTAGAGAAGAATTTATTAATCAGATAGGTAAGTATAATGTTGGAATTTTAGAAGAAATATCTGAATTATATTTAAGTGATTTCGGTATTTTTATAGAAGTAGCTCCAGATGAAGAGCAACAAAGACTTTTAGAGCAAAATATACAAACCGCTTTAGGCAGGGATAGCATAAACTTAGAAGATGCAATTGACATTAGAGAAATAAGAAATGTTAAACTTGCTAATCAGATGCTTAAGGTTAGGCGTAAAGCAAAAGAAGACTCTGAAAAACAAGCAAAAGCTGCTGCTGCCCAACAACAAGGTCAGATAAATATGCAGTCACAACAACTAGCAGCTCAAACAGCAATGCAAAAATTACAAATGGAAACTCAAGCTGCTATGGAAATTGAAAAAGGAAAAGCAACTTTTTCAGTAGAAAAAATGAAAGGAGAGGCTGCTATAAAAGCTGAGTTAATGCAACTAGAGTTTCAGTTACAAATGAAATTAAAAGGTGTTGAAATTGAGGGGTTGAAAATGAGAGAAAATCAACGTGAAGAAGCTAAGTCTAGCAGGATAAGTCAAGCTAACACAGAGCAATCAAAATTAATAGAGCAAAGAAAAAACAACTTAGCTCCTGTAACTTTTGAATCAAATGAAGATAGTTTAGATGGTTTTGATTTAGCTGAATTTGAACCTAGATAAACCTTAAATACTTTATTAAATTAAATATTAACTTTGTAAAAAATTAAATCAAATGGAAATTAAAGTAAAATCACTAGATTCTGTAGCGGAAAAATCTGTACAGGAAGTAGAAGAGAAGTTATTACAAAAGCATGAAGCTGAGTTTAACGATAAACCTAATGATGTTGTTGAAGAGCAACCTTTAGAACAAAAAGCCGAAGAATTGGCAGTTGAAAGTCCAACTATAAAAGACGAAGACGTTCTTTCATATATTAAAAATAGATATAATAAAGATATTTCATCTGTTGATGATTTATTTGCTCAAAGAGAAGAGACAAATGATTTGCCAGAAGAGGTATCTAAATATTTAGATTATAAAAAGAACACAGGGCGTGGTTTTGAAGATTTCGTAAAAGTAAATAAACAATACGATGATTTAGATGACGAACAAGTGTTAGCAGAGTACTATTCTTTAACTGAATCTGATTTAGATAGTGAAGA
>TARA_R110000737_G_scaffold66279_11_pt1 | contig 32287 bp, 22 predicted proteins | sample TARA_R110000737 | Tara Oceans TARA_R110000737 (sample SAMEA4398027) | marine metagenome | biome: Polar Biome; feature: [SRF] surface water layer (ENVO:00010504); material: water (ENVO:00002006), including particulate matter (ENVO:01000060) such as... | depth 5 m | reverse complement strand
TGCGCTATTTGTCTACGAGACATGTTGCGTGTTTCTTTTTCAAACCATGCTTGATCTCTATCAGGGTGAGCATCCCACATCAACTCAGTAGGGTGGAAGTCGTTAGACCCCTGATCTGCTTCTGCGTATGTCTTGTGAAACCAGTTTCCAACGCCATTTGGAGTGGACAGCGCAATACAGCGACCACCTGTCGACAGCGTTGGGTATAACCCTGTCCACAACTCATCCAAACCTTCAACATGTGCGGCCTCGTCAATTACAAGAAGTGACAGAGCCTCAGAACGACCGGCGTCGGGAGAAGTCGTTGATGCTTTAATCTGTGATCCATTTGTAAGTTCAAAACTATTTCTGTTGTCAATTGACACTTCAGAAATCCTAACCCAGTCCGGGAGGTTCTTCACAATAGATTTAACTTTCTTTACAAGGTTGGCAGCAGTATTGTATTTGGTTGCCATGACAAGAATGTTTTTGTCACGATGAAACATCATTAACCAAGCCACGTAAGCAGCCGTAATTGTAGAGATACCCAATTGACGAGCCTTCAATATCACATTAAAACGATAGTCTTCGTAGTCTGTGATTAACTCTTCCTGGTAATCATAAAGTTTGAATGGGATCAGCCCCTTTAAAGGATGCGAGATTTTCGCATAGTTATTAATAAAATAAGAGGGATCCTTTCCACATTTAATAACTTCTTTGGTAATTTGTTTTTTTGTTAACTGAAAGGACATTCACTTTTCATAATCTCTTCTAAAACATTTTGTCGTTCTTTCCTAGGGAAAGAAAGTCTCTAATTGTTTTATCAAGTCGTTCTTCTGGTGTGGACGGTGCGCTGATCTCGTCAAGGCCCTCTAATCCACCAACAGTATAATTTTTCGTAGCAATAACCCAACATCTAATATTGTTCATGTATTCAACCTTAATGTCTGACTCGCCTGCCTCAACAAGGGTCAAACTGTTGCCTGTTATCTTTTTATATTCACTCTTTAAATACGAGACGATATTAGCCAAATGCTGTTCACAATCGGATTCGAACTTGTTAACGTTGTGTACTTCTTTGAGTTTACACTCTGAGTGGTACGTGAGCATCAAAGTCTTCCCGTGAAGTCGGACATTGTATCCATCCATCACTCGGGCGTCAAGAATTGTATCACCCTCATCTCTTTTTAAGCCTGCGTCTTTCGCATCGCCAACAACCTGCCTCTCGTCTTGAGACCCATCGTAATTCAAGCTGGCCGCTTGCGATATGCCTCTTAAAATATCCATAATATCTGCCATAAGAAAATCTCCCAATATAACGCTACCTTATAAGTAGTGTGTTCAATCTAATTCAGTCTTAGATCTAGTAAATTCTATTGTATCACATTTAGATAGTTCTAGTAAACACATAATTTCTTTTTTATTAAATCCAATAATGATTTTATCCTTGATTATAAAAAGAGGGGTTGCATTTAGTGCACCCTTGTACCCAATGTTTTTTGCTATTTCTAAAAGTTCAGCATACTCTTCTGGGTTATTCATCCTTTTTAAGGAATAATTTATCTTATTCTCTTTAAAAAACTTTTTTGCGACAGTGCACCACTTGCACCACGGAGCGGAATACATTATTATTTGAGATTCCTCCTCAACTGTGGTGACCATGATTGGCTTTTCAATATCTCTAAGATCAACCTCGTTGATTATTTCGGCTTCCGCTTTATTGTTTTTCTGAAAACTTTGCTTTTGCTCTTTCATTACTGTCATGACACCAAATAATATAATGCCTATTGCCAGCAAAACAGAACAAAGCCTCCAGGCTTGTTTTAGTTTTTTCATTTTTTTTACATTCCCTTTTGTTGAATCTTCTGTAAATTTAATGCTAATTTTGTTAAGTCGTCCCGATGATACCTATCGAGACTTTGCCATATTTCGGCTATTTTTACAAATGCCTGCTCATATGTCAAAGTATTATTTTTAATTTCATCACACACTGCACACATATTTCTACCTCAAAAATTTATTCCAACGTTTAAATACTTCTGCTACTTGTTGTTCTTCCTCGCCTTCCTCTTCGGTGTCTCCAGCCGGTCCAGTTTTAGGGGGATATAGTTTAATAAGTTTTAAAGCAACGTCGTTTAATGCACCCTGTAATATTCCCTCAATCTGGTCCTTGACCTTAGTTTGGTCTATCCATTTGATAAACTTTATTAAGGATTCTGTTTCCTCGTCTTCCATTCCAAAAGTGTCCCAGTATTCTTGATTAGTGAGGGATAATACAAAGTTGTATGGGTATTCGATGTTCATACCACCACCGCCTTTGTCTACTTTCACGGTATCGAAATCTTTAATCTGGATGCCGTCGGGGCCGTAAAACTTGATTTGTCCGGGTTGGCCAACAAAAGTCATGTCGATCTGAGGTAGCGCATCCAAATCTTCTGGTTCGGGGTCGTTGAAACCGGGTAGTTCGCTTTGTAGGTACAGCATATCATACTTTGCCTCAATTGCTTTCTTTATCTTCTCTAAAGTTCTTGCAGATATGAGTGCTGGGGCGGCTTTTAACGTAGCCTCGGGGCTGGCATCACCCATTGTCCCCATTCCTTGAAAATCTTGTTCATAACCTGTTAGTGCTGTTATTAATCGACCAAAATAAAGACCAGACATTCCCCTTGGCCTTGCCAAAACCGGGTCCAACTCTAACACAATCTTCATCGTTTTTCCGGAGATAGAGTACTCAACATTCTCAAATTTTGCTTCGTCAAGGAGTCCTTCAAATTCTTTTAGTCCACCCGCAGTTAGGCCAGACCCCATAAGTGCTTCTGCGAGCCCGTCCCAGAAATCGCTACCCGCAGCAAGGTAATCATCGTATTCACTCATTCTCTCCAAAAATCTTTCGAACCCATCAATGCCCTGGCTTTCATCATCGTCTGGAGTAAAACGTATGTTAACTCCGTCATCTCCATCGCTTTCTATTTCGTCTGCATACATATTCGAATTACTAAAGGCTGACTCTACAACCTCAGCAAACTGGTCCAGATCTATGTCTTCCGAGAGATTTAAATCTTCTAAATTGTCGTCAGTTGGTGAAATCATGGTACTAGCGTCCCAATACCAAGAGCTTGTGTCGTACTCATCGTAGTTCACGTAGATGTTGTTAAACGGAGCGTACTGATCAAGCAGCTTTTCATAATCCTCTGACTTTGGCCCACCAGGATTTTGTTCAGCATGATAGGCTGCATTGCCTGTAATATCACTGTATGTCTCTTGCACAAGTTCATCAAATCTTTCTTGCAAAGGAGTTATCTCAAGATCGATCTCTTCAGAGTAAGTGTCTGGGAAGAGATAGTTTGCTATACTTAATATCTGTTCCGGGGGATATTCTCCGTCTGTGCCTTCTTCAATCATCGAGGCTACGACATCTTTAACAGTGAGATAACTTGAAGCGCGGGCATCGGGGTCATTACTGCTTTTAATTTTCTCTCTTGTCTTTTCGAACATTGGGGCCTGATTTATAATCTTATAAAATAGATTTTCTGTAATACCCTCGACTAAACCAACGTCGGCAACTTCATTGTCAGCAGCGTCAAACACTTGTTCTGGATCGGAATCATATCCTTGTTCCTTGCCATATACTAAAGCCATTTTCTTATAATCACTCGAATTAAGAATGTGTCTAAACATAACAAAGTAGAACACCTTTCCTTCTCCACTGTATTGAGCAAAGTAGTTTCGTGATTCTCTCGCAGATATACACCAGCGGGTACCCCAACCATAGTAACAAGACGCTCCCTCTGTATTCGGGCGAATCACTGAGTAATCTTCGGTCTCTAAGAGGTCGTCTGCCTCTCCTTTTACCTGTTGTTTAAGTTTATCTTTTTCTTGTCTACCCTCATACTCTTTCATTCCATTGGCAACGTCGTTTCTTAACTCACCGACTTCGTTTTGAGGGTCATAATCATAAAGATCTTTCTTGATTAAGTTCTTTTCTTTAAGCAAGTGGTAGTTTTGTATGAGTGGCATGAGCCCAACTGTGTCGGCAACTATGGCGACGTGGAGGTTGGCGGCGACATAATCAGGATCATGGATACTATTTTTTACTGCTTCAGGGTCATCCCACAGAACAGGAGATGTGCCCCACTGTTTGCCATATTTCTGGAGTCTTTTCGTCAAAACTTTTCTAACGAAGCGTGCGACCCACATAATATACTTGTTATCACCGCTTGGATCGTCTTCTCTAGCGATCTCCATTGCCCTTTTGGCCCCAACTTTGATTCTCTCTTTCTGTTCTTCCGACATTCCGTCGATAACATCCTTGACTCTATACTGTTTGCCACCCTTATTAAGGTTTTGTGCATATGCTACTGCATCAGTGTATCTATTTTCAATAATCAGATCTTCGTTTACGTAGTTTCTCCAATTTTTGAAATCGTTTTTAAGTGGGCTCATAAATACTTTCTCCAACTAAACCATTCTCGCGTCTCTAAGTAGTTCATATTACCTTGTTTTTCATATGCTTCTTTCTCAAAAGGATTGGAATAATATGCCTTGGCCCTTCCTCTATGTTTTATAAGCCCAATTAAATAAAATAAAACATATAGTATCCACTGGAATACGAACAATAACTCCAACTGTTGGAAAAAATGAACTGCTTCGTGGTTTTCCATTACTGGGTTTCTCTTGTTCTTAAGAAACACAAAGGGTCCGAAACTTATTGCAATCGGTCGAATACCTAAGATACCCAACTTTGATAAGAACCTAACTATTCGGCTATCTTCAAAGACAAGCGGTCTGAGTTTTCTCAACATCTAAAGGCTCCCAGTGTCTTGTTCTCTTTTGTTAGCCAATTCTTGGCCTGCCATGACTAGCATGTTTTCATATGTCTCTTGTTGTGCGGGCGTAAGTTGCTTATGAGTTACTATAATGTCTTTGGCGACATCGCGAATCATCTGATGAAAGATCATCTTCTCGTCACTTGGAGAGACTTCATCGAGAATCTTATTAACTTCTTCAATTATTATTCTTTTTAAATCTTCTTTCTTTAACTTCATTTTTTTCTGGTCTCCAGCCTGAATTCCATCTGTCTTCTCTATCTTCGATGAATTCTATATAACAAGGGTTGCAACAACCAAACTTATTAATGTATAAGTCATCTTTTGTAGAGAAGGAATAAACAGAGCATACAGGGCATGTTCTATCAATCCATTTATTAAGTAGTCTTTTATCTATAAGAACATCATCTTGCATTATTTTTTCAGACTTTTGTTTTCTCGTGTCTTCTTTTGTTTGCATCTCTTTTAATTGTTCAAGATAATCTTTTTCTTTTTCGTCATCCCAATACTTTTTTGGGTTCTGCACTGCGTCTTCCCCATACTTCTTGGCGATTGCTTGTTCTACTTTTACAATATATTCTTGATCTTTTCCCATAATAGTAATTATACCACATTTATTTTATTTTTAAAGCAAGATGCCCCGCCCAAGTAAAAACCTAGACGAGGCATCTTTTATCGATTAATAGAAACTAAACGACTGTAATTAAATATAAATTACTTTGTGTTCTCAACCTTAGCGGCCAATTCCTTGACGGCTTCGATAAGAACAGCAGTGAGGCGGGAGTAATCAATACCCATAACCTCGGACTCGCTCTGAACTACGGAAGGAACGATCTCGTTCACTTCTTGAGCGATAAGACCGATCTCGTTGTTACCAGTCTCCTTTACTTCGTAGGATACGCCACGAAGGGACTTAATAGTCTCAAGAGCACTGTCGAGAGTCTCGATGTTAGTCTTGAGGGACTCGTCGGAGTAGGTTATGTAAGCAGCAGCCTTGATCTTACCAGTCGATGGAAGAACAAGAAGTTCATTAGAACCGAAACTAAGAGCGTCGGAACCGATGCACATCTTTGTACTAACGCGAACGGAAGTCGATGCGTTGATGTCTACGATTGGAGCCTCAAGTTGAAGCTCTGCGTCAGCAGCCACGTCAAGTTGACCGTTAGCCGAAGAGTAGATCTTAAGAGCAGCGTCACGGAACTGAAGTTCTGTGGCTGCACCGTGTCCAAGACGCATGTTAGCACCAGCGAACTGAGCTACGTCGTCACCATCCTCGTCATACTCCATTGTGAAGTCTTGACCAGAACCAAGTTGGATCTTCTTGTCATCAGCAATGAAGAGGTCACCCCATTCAGCAGATACAGAACCGAGGTCAGCACCACCAGAAGCGTCCGGAAGGAACGAACTGTTACACGTAAGTGTTGTGAAGACACCAGTCGAAGGACTAGAAGCACCAATTGTAGCACCGTCAACAGTACCACCGTTGAGGTCCATTGTTGTTACTACACCCATGTCAGCAACAGTGCGGCTGGCGTTAGTCCAGTTAGCACCCATCGATGAACAGATTAAAGTAGTGAAAGAGCCAGCAGCAGCGGAAGCAGCACCAACTATAACACCATCAATCGAACCACCGTTCATGTCGGCATTTGTGATAGTAACTGCGGAAGCACCACCAAGTGTTGCACCGTCAATCGAACCACCGTTGATATCAACAGTTGTAAGAGTACCAGCATCAGCAACAGTACGGCCTGCGTTTGTCCAGTTACTTCCCATTGCGAAGCTTGAACCGTCGTCGGCAGAGATAGTGTCAAGAGCAATGTCATTAACATTTGTGATACTACCTTCAGAGCAGTTGAGGCTTGTTGCAACAACTGCTGCGAATGTACCAGCAGCAGCCGAGTTAGCACCAATTATTGTGCCGTCAATTGCGCCGGAGTCTACATTAATGTTAGTGATTGCTTGACTATTAGCGTCAAGAGCAGCACCAAGTTGATCTGCCTGAAGCGAGTCAATGTAAGCAACACCGTCAAGGTAAAGATCCTTGAATTGCTTGCTAGAAGCACCGAGGTCTACAAGGTCGTCGTCATCAGGAAGAATCTTAGTAGCAACCTTAAGGATACCACCAAATAATCCGTTACCGGAACCAGAGAATTCAGTTCCGTATACTACGGTACCGAAAGATGCACCTGCCGAAGCAGTCATTTGTGCAGCACAAGTCATAACGTCAGCACGGGTATCACCCATTGTCATGTCACCATTAGCAGCAAGCGTTGTGAAACTACCTGCGGCACGGGATGCAGCACCAATTGCAACGCCGTCAATCGAACCACCGTTCATGTCAGCGTTTGTGATAGTAACTGCGGAAGCACCACCAAGTGTTGCACCGTCAATCGAACCACCATTAAGGTCCATAGTTGTAACTGTACCCATGTCAGCCACTGTGCGGCTTGCATTTGTCCAGTTGCTTCCCATTGCGAAGCTTGAACCATCATCAGCGGAAATAGTATCAACAGCGATATCGCCTACGTTTGTGATGTTACCATCAGAACAGTTGAGGCTTGTACCAACGAGTGCTGCGAATGTACCAGCAGCGGCGCTATTAGCACCGATTGGAGTACCATCAATTGCACCACTGTCTACGTTGATGTTTGTGATTGCTTGGTTGTTAGCATCAAGAGCCGCACCAAGTGCGTCAGCCTGAAGACTATCGATGTAAGCAACACCATCAATGTAAAGGTCTTTCCATTGCTTTCCAGAAGCACCGAGGTCAGATGTGTCATCGGTTACTGGGAGAAGCTTGGAATTAAATTTAACAGTCTCACTGAATAATGCTGATGTCGAAGCAGTCAACTGTGAAGTGAGTGTAAGAACGTCAGTGTTGGCGTTACCAACCTGCATTGTACCATTAAATGTAGCACCACCGTCAACCTCAAAAGTACCAACATTAGTGATATTCTGGGCGTTAGCGTCAAGTGCTGAACCAAGTGTGTCGATGTGACCAGCGTCGACGTGAAGTTCTGCCCATTGAAGGTCAGATGATCCAAGGTCACGAGCGGAGTCGCTACTTGGAACAAGGTCAGAATCAAAACGACCAGTTACTGTAACTGTGTCGCTTGTTGCGTTACCGAGGTCAACGTCTCCGTTGGCAGTAAGTGTACTACTCAAAGTAGCAGTTGTACCAACAATAGCAGCGAAAGAACCTGCTGCAACAGAAGAAGCACCGATGGCTGTTCCATCGATTGCACCACCGTTGATATCAACAGTTGTAAGAGTCGATGTACCTGTAACGGTCAACGCATCAATATGTCCAGCGTCTGCGTGGACCTCTGCCCATTGAAGAGCAGAAGAACCAAGGTCGCGAGCAGAGTCGCTACTTGGAAGAAGATCGGTGTCAAAGCGACCAGTCACCGAGACTGTATCACTTGTAGCATTACCGAGGTCAACGTTTCCGTTGGCGGTAAGTACACCAGTTACCGTAAGAGCATCACCGATGGTTACGGAGTCTGGAAGACTGATTGTAACTGTGTTATCAGAAACAGCAGTTGTAATTTCGTTGGCAGTACCAGCGAAAGTAAGTGTGTCGGAGTCAAGCTTGAAGCCTGTGTCCGAACCTGAATCGCCTGCGAACGCTAACGAGTTAGCACCTGCAAGGTCAACAATTCCCGCTGCGGAAGCGGAAAGATAAAGTTTAGGAGCACTCTCTGAGGAACCCGACGCGAAGAGACGTGGTTGTGCATTTCCTGCACCACCTGTCGCAGCGTGTACGTAGTTAAACTCAGCGTACTCTGTATAAGTTGTAGCCATTATAAAAAACCCTCCATTTATTGTTTTTTATGGTTTGGTGAAGATGTACCAATCCGTCTGCTGCGAACAGCAAACAAACCATGACCCCTTCACCATTACTAAGTAGGCTACTGCATGCGATTAAGATGGATATATACGGTATTTTTTTATTTTTTTATTTTATCAATTTCTTTCTGTAATTGATCTATTTGTTTTTGTTGATCTTTTATCGCTTCAATTAAAATTGGAGTTATTCTTGAGTAGTCAATACCTAATAAATCTGAAGCAGTGTCGACAACTTCAGGTGCGATCTTCTCGATTTCCTGGGCAATTAGTCCTATTTCTTGAGTGCCACCTGCCTTTAGTTCGTAGGTCACGCCATGCATAGAGTTAACTTTTTCCATTGCTCTCTCAATTGGTTTAATATTCTTTTTAATTCTCTCATCGGAATAAGTAACATATGCTGTTGCTCTTATCTTTCCTGAATTATCGCCTGCATTTGGAAGCGTAATGCCGTGAGTAACTCCGTTGTTTTCCAAACCAACCCCTACTCCCAAGTAGCCGTCAATAGAAATGGAAGAGCCCGATATTACTATACCTTTCGCGGAGCCAGATATTTCCATATATTCCTTTGTACCGGCTCTAAACTGAATATGTACGTCGTCCGTATCGCCCCATGTAGTTCTTATATTGTCTCCGAACTTCATCGATGTGCTGTCTCCGTTCGATGATTCAACAATTTGAATTCCACCAGCAATTTTCAAAGGAGAAGCACCTTCAAGTGTTCCCGCTATCTGCACTGTACTACCCGAAAGTACAATTCCATCAGCGGAACCCGATATGACCAAAAAGTTGTCTCCGTTCTCGTTGTATTCTACATAAGCATCAGCGTTATTACCAAAATAAAGTTTCTTGTCATCCGACATCCACAAGTTACCACTTAGTTGTGTCTCACCAGTTGAAGTGATAACGGCTCTTTGTGTAGCCGATGATGCGCCATCTGCCGTTGTGGCAAAGTATAATGCACCAGGGGTGTCGCCATCGCCTACAGCAGCGTCGGCTTTTGCGTAGATAGAGGCAAACTCTTCGTATGAATTGCCGTCATAGCCGTCAAACTGCAATTCACCAATAGTATCTCCATTTTGTACAACTGCTTCGGAACCAAATGTTCCTCTTGATTTAGCAATTGTAACTTTTGCTCTTGCGCCAGCACTGTTAGAATTTTTTATAACTCTAGCGTCTCCGACAACATCGAGTTCTTCCTCTGCGGCATTGTGTCCAATTCCTAATCGTCCGTTTATCAGAGCGCCGATAGAGGCTGTTAAACGACCAGTTACAGTAGTAACATCACTAGCAGCATTACCGGCTGTTACGTTGCCGTTAAACGTGGCTGCACCATCCACTTCAAATGTGTTAACATTTGTAATATTTTGGTTATTAGCATCAAGTGCTGATCCAAGTTGATCGATGTTCCCAGTGTCAACATGTAACTCTGCCCACTGAAGGGCGGAAGTTCCCAAGTCGCGAGCACTGTCTGTGCTTGGTACCAGATCTGAATCAAAACGGCCAGTAACAGTAACTGTGTCTGCCGTTGCGTTTCCTAAATTAACATGACCATTGGCATCAAGTTGACCTGTGACTGTAAGAGAATCGGCAATTGTTACATCGTCTTTAAGGTTGACTGTAACTGTACCTGCGTCGTCATCTGTGATGACCATATTCGAGCCAGTCGCCAAACTCTTAAACTGAAGTTGTGTTACTCCAACTGCTGCTTTGAATATACCAGTTGCACCAACATCACCCACATTTGTGGCAGTTGTGGCATCAGATTCTAGGGAATACTGAATTATCTTCTTTCTAAGTTTACCTTCTGTAAAGTCAGCAATATTGCCAACTCCTGGTCTAAATGATTTGCCCATTGCTTTGCAGTCTCCTACTTAAGGGCATAAACAACCCCTATAGTAAGTAGTATGCCGGAGCCAATACCGCCAACGAACCACCACGAAGAGTTACCCTTGTCTAAAGCAACCTCTTGTAAGTTTCTGATTTGTTCGTCTTTTATTTCAACCATAGAATTATATTTTTTTTCATAACTGTCTAAATCTGCCTGCAAGTTGTCTATTGTGAGCCCCAACTCTGCTCTCAGCCTTTCTTCTAATATCTCTAAATTAAGGCTGTGTTGTGCGATTAGAGCCTCTCTTTGGGCAATTGTCTCGGCTACAGCGGTAGGATTATAAAGAACACCGCTAAATGGGGCAGGCTGTCCCTGACCCAAAGGAGCAATCTGAGGCATATCTGCATAAGCCTGTACTGGGAAGACTAGTAATAAAACTATTGCAATTATTTTAGTCATCCCACACCTCAAAACCAAACTCTTGTTTTAGCATTTCCGCTAACTTGTCTGGGTTTCCTTTTGCTTCTTCGATAATCTTTTTCACTTTACGTTCTCGATCTTTTGTAATCTGAGCACTTTTTTCTTTCAGTTTTTTCTCCAAAGCAGCCATAGTTTCATTGTATTTCTTTAGATTTTCATCTCTCTGCCTCAGTTGTTCTTCGTGTGCTTCTTCTATGGCTTGCAGTTCCGCTTTGTGAGCAGCCCTTGCATCGTCAAGCATCTTCTTAGCATTTCTTGCATTTTTACTGAATAATAAATACAACAACACAGTATAGATTAAAAGTGCCACAATCTTCCAATTGTGCTTACACCACACCCATACTTTTGTGATAGCCGTCTTTGTTGCTAACCATGTCATTATCTGTTATCGCCGTGCTTCCATCGTGTGGCAATATCTGCTAGTCCTTCAATCCCGATGTATGTCAGTGCAACTGCGACCCATTCATCGGGACCTAGTTTATCAAAGGCTAGGAAGGCTGTGGCAGTTGCCCAAACAATAAGTTTGCGGGATGCCCAACGTTCCATAAATTTGTCTATTCTTTCTTTTACTGCTTCGCTCATAAAAACACTCTCCTAATGAGATAAATAGGGCTCATTTTCTAAAAAGAACTCATACTCTTCACATGCTTCATTCAAGTTTTTTAATGCTGTAATCTTCTCACCGAAAGAACAATCGCTGTCGTTCACCACTTCTCTATATTGGTCAACCTCTTCTCTGAGTCTCTCCAATCTTTCAATCTTTCTATAAATTTCTTCTAGTTCGTTTTCGTTAGTCTTAAGTTGTGCTATGCTCATATTTTCTCCTTATTGGCTGATGTGCGCTAATCCGTCTCTCTTATCAATCTCAATAGTTGTATCAACACAGTCTTTTAAACTATCAAGATGTGAAATAAGAAGTACCGCTTTAAATTGTGTTTTTATCATGTCTGTTAAGATTCTGATAAATCCTTCCATGTTGTCTTCGTCGAGGGATGTTCCTGGTTCATCAAGTACAAATAGATCTGCCTTGGGGAGGTTTGATACGCTAAGTAACGAAAGCCTAATAGCCATGGCAGCAATAGTCTTTTCAGCACCAGAACCAAGCTCAATGGGCCGTGGACCATACTTAGAGTGCTTAATATAGATTTCCAGTTTCTTGTCGCTCGTCTCAAAGAAGATGTCAAATTCAACAATGTTAGATAGAATCTTGGAAATCTCTTCATTAATGACTGGTAACTTGTTTTTAATGATATCATATGGGATTCCGTCCTTCGATCTCATGCACTTCTCATAGAGGTCATATGCTGCGTAATCTTGACGCAAGGAGTCCAACTCTTCCTGTTGGTCCTGGAGATTCTGTAGTTGTTGCTCTAGTGATCCGTGGGTCTTGTGAAGTTGCAGAAGCTCTTTCTCGCTGCCTCCGAGAATCAAATTGCTGTCTTTAATCTTAGTATTTAACTCTCTCTTTTCTTTAATGAGTTTTTCCAGGTTTTCGATGGCCTCTCGGTTTTTCTCATACTCTGCCAACTGTGCAGTGAGAATCTCAATCTCTGTCTGGACCTGTACGATTACACTCTTGTTCTTTTCAATCGTCAAGAATAAGTCTGAAACTTCTTGCTTAATTCCTTGTTCCTTCTCAGTAACGTCCTTATACTTTTCAATATAGTCATCCACTGTTTCTGGGTCTAAGTCTAGAATATCGTTATTAATTTTGTCTGATTCAGTCTCCAGTTGTTTAATTACTTGTGCAACGATATCCACTTGCTCTGATGCATCATAGGCGTTCTTAATAAACTTGCAGTGTGAGAACTCGCTTCCGCATGGTACCTCTTCCAGCAAATTAATCCTCTGATTAAGATCATCTTGCTCTTTGTTTTTGTAAGAGATCTCTCCATGGATCCTTTCGAGTTCTTTTTTGTGTTCGACAATAATTTGTCTTTTTTCTATACACTCATCGATGTTAAACACGTTCTTAAGCGTATCGACTTTTTCCAAAAACTCTTTATGCTTTGCAATCTTCTCTTCCAAGGCACTGCTGGTTTTGTTAATATTTTTAACCTGCTCTTGTTTCGACTCAAGTTGTTCTCTTACCTCATCACAATTAATAATCTGAGCGGGGATAGAATCAATCTTTTTGTCAATCTCTATCAACTTTGTGTTGCACTTCTCAATCTTCTTCTTTGTGCTATTACACTCTTTTTTCTTTTGCTTAGTCAGATCATGATTCTCTTCTAGGTTTTCTTTGGCTTCTGTGATCTCTGTGTCGAACTCTTTCTCTTCGAGACGCTTGATTGCAGATCTTAACTCTTGCCCTTCTTCTTTCGCTAACTTATATTTCTTATCAAAGATTTCTAAGTCAAGAAACTTCGCTAGAATCTCCTTTCTCTTGACGGACCCCTCTTTAATATAAGAAAGGGAGTCAATCTGAGATGCCATTGATGTTAAAAGGAAATCTTCGAATGTACCAAACACTTTTCGGATGTTTTTATCTGTATCCTGTCTTGTAAGACCGTTTAGTTCTTCTTCAACTCCCGTAACAGTATTTTTTTTGCTAAATTCAACATTCGTCTTTGCTTCTTCCGTCGTCTTGCCGTGAAGAGTACGAAGATACTTCTCCGATCTCCTCTCAACAGTGTACAAGTTGTTGTCAATCGAAATTTTGACCACTCCTTTGCAAAAATCCTTGTTTTGGTTGATAACATCAAGGTTTTTACGATTATTCTTCGAAGTTTTATCGAACATCGTGTATAATATTGAATCAATGACCGAACTTTTACCAGAATAATTCTTTCCGAAGACACCAACGATGCCTTCCAAGTTTTCAAAGTTTATTTTGTTGTTTTCTCCATAATTGAACAGGTTATCCCATTCAACTGACTCAATTTTCCAGTTAACGTTACGAATTACGTCTTCGCCCTCTTCAACAATACTGTTGTAGCGTTTATTTAAATCTAAAACCTTCTCTAAGGCTTCTTCTGTTGGTTCATAGTCTTTAAGATACTGACAAATGAACTTTTCCTGGATTCCTATGTCTCGAAGGTCCTCTTTTTGTAAGTTACTTGTTAAATTCTCAACATTTCCTCGATTGCCGGTGGCCTTGTTAACAAAAGTAACTGACTCCGGGTGGAACTTTGTCTTTGCTACTTCTACGGCCTTCTTTAATACGTTTAAAGGTAGATTATTACGCGAAACAACACGAAGACGTGCGTTTTCCGGTACCTTTGCATTCCGAGGGAGCTTACCTTTCGGCGTCAACTCTACAGTAATAAACGGTCGGGGGTTGGGAATCGCAAAATGCTCGCATGAAAACGTAGTTTTGTCCTGAATGTCCCAAACAAGAAAGCCCTTGTCGTTAGTTTCCCCATGATTCTGCTGAACTGTCGATCCTGGGTATCTAACTCTTCCGTCATCGTCCAAGATTTGATTTGTTTTATGGATATCTCCCAAAAATACGTAATCATAATCCTTAAATATAGAAATATCGTGTTCTCCATACTCCATAACCCAATTTTGGTCGGTTTTACAACCACTAATCGATCCATGGTGGAGTGCGATGTTAATAATATCTAGATCTGTTGGCTCATGCCAGTTGTCTTCATCAAACACAGACAGAACATTCAAACATATCTGATCATTGAGCTTCGTTTCGCCGGACGCCTTCAACAAATGCAAGTTTGGGTGTGCCAAAGCCTCAGCAATTGGGGTAATTGCGTCTTGGCGGCTACTATTCTTCAGGTTTCCATCATGGTTTCCTGGAATAACATAGGTTGGTGCGATGTCCGCAAGGTTTTTTAAGAACCACTGGGCCATATCGAAGTATTCTGGGCTCAACTGGGTCTTTGTGTGAGCCAAGTCACCGCAGTGAACAATACAGTCCACCTGTTGTTCTCTCAAAATACTAAAAATCTTGCTAAATATCTCTCTGTACTCTGGGTGATACTTTAGATTCCTAATGTGGGTATCGGCTATGTGGGCAAATTTCAAAACTTCTCCTAAATTTTTATAGATTTTAAAGCATTCTCTATCATAAAGGTATCTTGATTGATAAGAGTTGCGTGCTTTTTTCTATAATTGTACTCTTTTTGTGACATACTTCCGATATCCTCGTGACCGGATGTGTCGATTGAAAAAACCTCTGCCCCGTAAGACAAAAGCGTGTGAATGATCTTGGTTGATTTCTTTTTTGCATCTTCGTCTAGGGCAACGAAAACGGATGCGTCTTTCTTGATTATCTCTTGAAACAACGCGCTGTTGGTACGCAGCGTCGAACCTAGCAGTGGGATAGCATTATCGCCTGCACGGATAGCATCAAAGATTCCCTCTACGAGAACAACGTCTTCATTCCAGTCTATAAACAAATGATTAAATATTATGTCGCTAGTTGCGACTGATGGGTTTAGATATTTTTTCCAGTTTTCTGTAAAGGTTCGAGCGACAAAGTAGTTGATTCTTCCATCAAGGCCAAAGGAGGGTACAACGACTCTTCCCTCATATTGTCCGCGTAAACAATAGCCCATTTTCCACTTTATGATTTCTTTTGTTGTAATATCTCTGTTTTCTAAGTAATTTAGTACTTTTATGGAAGATAGATTTTTATTGTCACCTGTTAGTGTAACAAATTCTTCTGGCAATGTCAAGTATTTTTTTGATCTTTCTTGTGTAACCTTTTCAAACAGTTTATCAAAGTCTAAAATGTTTTCTTTTCCGGAGAGTCGATCCCATTCTTTTAATTGTTCATAGTCTCCGAACCTTTTTATGATTCTTCGGATCTTCCGACCATGTACATCGCAGATCCAACATTTATAGACGTCCTTATCGATATTGACTGACATCTTTCTTTTATGATGTTTACAATAAGGGCAATAATATTGGTGCTCTTCGTTTGTGATAAACGGTCTACCAAGGATATCTTTTAAGATTGTGTGCTTTTCCATCCTGCTTTCGCAATAATATAAGAGTCTGCACGGTCATACGATCCGGGTTTGGGATTGCCGTGCTTTGTATATTCTATACTAAAAGATTCCTCTTTGTCAAGTAAAAAATTCAAAACAGTTTCTTTGGCCTTCTTTCCCTTTTCAACTTTTATACCACAAGCCTTTCTTGCGGTTGAAGCGCCGATGAACTCTGGTGATGCGAAATTGTCCTCGCATATATAAGACACTATACCATTAAACTTACCTAATGTCAATATTGTTTTTGCAGATGAAAAACCAGAACGAAAAGCCATTAATGATTGCTCAATAAAAATCTTATCTATACCAAAATTGTCATCAACTTCCCACAGTTTCGTTTTAACAAATACGGCTTTAGAATATAGACTTGGAAATTTGTTTTTGTTGCGAAGATCCCATGCTTCACAATAAACCACTTCTCCATCTGTGTCAAGAACCGTTGCGCCCACAATAGAAGTTGAAATATCTAATCCCAATATCATATGTTTATATTATATCAGATGTCGAGCTTTAATTTAAATGTTAAATCTCTATCGACAGTCTTTTTAACTGGTCTCGCGACTTTTGCTATACCAATTAAGTTCTTCTGGTCGTCATATAACCCAATCTTAGAAATATAAGTTATTTTTTCAAAACTGGCTGTGTGGTTTGGGAAAGAACTGCTATTAATGTTTTTAATCTCTAAAGAATCATCCTCAATATAGAAGGTAGAGCCGGTAATGACATTCTGCACAGATCCAGATATCCTGTTCTCTGTTCCTAAACCAGGGCGAGAAACTATACCTGTTGTGGTTGAACCAGTAGAGTTTGACGTAGTAAACGTTGGATTGTTAGAATAATATAACTCTCCTCTTGGGGCATGAGCCAGCATTGTTTTAACAGGCACATCTTCGATGCCTTCGAAGTCAAATGAGAAACTAGAAGATACTATATTGTACTGTAATGATTGATTATAGTTTGTATCTCCACTAGGCTTGGCTATCGAGCCAAGTTGTGATGTTCCGGGTACATTTAGACTAGAAGTAATCCCAACACCCCAGTATAGCCAGGAAGGGGCCACAGGGCTCGCAGAAGCGCCGGAATAAGGTTCTGTATGACTATCTGCACTTAAGTCCCAACTTCCCGTTAAAAGGACAATTCCCTCGTTATATAGTACTACTCCCGCTACGCTTCCTGATGAGAACCGGTCATAGGCTCCAGATACTTCTACTAACTCTCCATTTTCATAAATGTCAGCACATTCGCCAGCAATGGAACCACTAATATAAAACTTTAAGTTAACAGTTCCCTTCTTTATCGATTTACCATAATAAATCGAAGGGATATTAATCATATTGATAGACTGTATACCCTTATCCCACAATGGTGTGCTATTGGCCTTCGCTGAAGAAGTGAAAGCGTAGTGGTCACTTAAGGGTGTGTAGTGGTTCAAGGTATTCTTTAATGCCTCAATGTAAGAACTTGATACCGTGACAATGCCTTTATCGAACTCGCTAGTTCCATAATTAAATGCTTTATAAGTTTGAGGTGACAGTTGTACATTCTTTCGCGCACTGTAGTTTAAAGCGGACGCTAAATGATTAGCGGGATATAATTCTCTTGAAAGACTCGCTGACAACGGATAGTTAAAACTAGATGTCATGCTTGTCCCGTAATCTTCTTGATTGTAAGAGCCAGTTGAGATTGATTTAAATTTTACACCGTTGCCGCTCTTGACAATCCATGGATGTATCATTGTCTTTGTACCAGTGTCGCTATCGTAATCATAGTCATGATCACCTTCCGCACGATCAACATTGAGTTCATATAAACTTATGGAACCGACTGGTACGTGAGTAACGTTACCGAAGAACACACTCCCACTCTCATATGGGGTATTCCTGTAGAACACACTTCCGCTATAAATTAAGAAGTTGTTTGAGGGGTTTGTCCTCAAAACATTAGTGAAAATATCAGTATCTTTAAATCTATAGTAAGACAATTATCGCCTATTCCTTTGGAACTGGCCTAATAGTCCAACCGAACTCTTAAAGTCAATTCCGTGTTTGGTGTTTTCTTAAGAGGTTCTGACAACTTAGCAGTAGCCAGCAACTCGTTAGCAGGAGAATACAGACCAACGGTCGTGATATATGATACTGGTTCGTCTAAAGTGCTTTCCTTGACGCGGATCTTACTTGCTGTGAGATATGTTGGGTTTGCACTGTAGTTGTATTCGTTATGATTTGCTCTACAAAAATAAATTGTAGAATTCAATTCCGTTGTATTATTGAAATCGTTGTTTGCAAAGTGGAATCTGAAATCGTTGCAATTTCCGGAAATAGATGCACTTACGATTCCCTCTGGAATATGACCACCTTTTGTAGTTGTAGATGTTTTACCACCTAGTGACACCGAAGCGGTTAGTTCTGACATGGAACTAGTACCGATTACTGCGATACCTGCTTGATAAAAGAGCAGGCCGATGTTTCCTGACATGGAACTGGACAACACAGAGTATTCTCCTGCTGGAGAATCTGTGTAAAAAGTTGTTTCATTGTCGGAGGAAGGCAACGTAATCTCATCAAGAATCATAGTTTTCCTTGCATCACTGGGTGCGTAGCTAATCTTCTTATTGAGTTTCAAAGAAAAATTATTCTTAGAAACCTCATCTTTCGTGAGGAGACGAGTGTAACTCATAAAGTATGCTTCGCGGATGAAGTCTCCACCAGGAATCTTGAACTCCTTAATAGAACCAGTGGCATCGTGACCCATAAGAACTTGTGCCATCTCGTTATAAATATTAATCTTCTTGTCTTGTTGGAAGCCAGCAAAACCTGTCGTACCAATACTCTGGGAGAGTGTGGAATTCGCACTATAGCCAAGACTGAGGTCTAAAATATGATTCGCAGAAGAACTCAAGTGAGGATAATCGAAAACAGATTGGAATATCCCGTGTGAGAAATTTTTGATTCCCAATTCGGTTCCTGGGACTGTTTGATATGTCCCTGATACTATTGTACCAGTCAAAGGGATCGCCTCATGGAGGGGCGTTCTTGTTACTGTGATGTCTCCATCTTTCAAATTTTTAAATGCATTAGCCATGTTTTTTACCTTATGTTATTACCTTAATTTTATGAATCTTACTGGAATGTCCAGTCTGTAGCCTGTTGTCAAGCCTGTTACTCTAACCGTGCTATCGATATAACGAACATTATTAGAGACTGACTTTGAGTCTGTCCAGGTCGCGTCGTTTACACCTACTTTTGTAAACATAGTGTTACTTCTTTGCAATTCTATCGAGGATAAGATTTTAAACTCTAAGATTGAACCGCGTGGTCCAGCAATTGTCTGGTTTGCATCTGCTGTTGTCAGAGTGTTGGCGTTGTTTCTTACAAAATCGCCATCTGTAGCATCTGTTACATAATAAGCAGCGATGTTATCATCGTCAATAAACGAAGGCGTTATACCGGCGTTGTTACTCATCGATGTGATTCTTCCGAATCGATTGTCCATTTCAATTAAATATTGAGGCTCGTAAAGTTCCTTATCCAAAGTTTGCGAAGGGTCTATGTCTTGTGTATCTAGGCCCTGATCGACTCGAATGTTCACGCCGTCTCCGGTAAGACCATTGATAACACCAACAGGATCACCGGACTCTCTAAGACCATCGGGAACAAATTTAGAGGTTGTTTCATCAACAGTGACAACAAATTTGTCTAGAGCCTGTGCCGTTCCACTATTTCGTGCGAACTTTGAAGCAGTCTCATTGAGTTGTAAAACAGGGAGGTATAACAAGTTTGTGTTCGAAAGGGTGATGAGTTTTGACTTCAAGAACGAGGTATTGTTCGTAAAAGCCTCAAGTACCGGTGTCTGCAAGATGTCCAAATCATAGTATGCACTACCGCTTGGGTGGGCACCTTTTGAATTGTTTGCGTTTCTATATAATGTATAGTTAATTTCGTCGTCGCCTAGAGCGAACTTAGCGATCTTAAATGTGCCGTCTCCTCTTGCCATACGCATGCGTCCGGTGTCTGTTAAGACAGCATCTAAAATAATATCACCTGAATTGTCGAGAAACCCCATATTATTACTCCTGTTTTTTCTTTTTCAACGTAAATAGTTTCGTATTTCTAAATAGCACTCTTTGACTAAAAATGACCATTTATCTAACTACACTCATCTTCGCCGGGTGGCTTAGTGGTTATGTTTGGTTCGCACTCACCTGTAGTGCTGTTGAATGTGTATCCATCTGGACACACGTTATAAATGACTTCGGACTTGCCGTCTTGCGACACTATTCCTACCTGTGGCTTAGTCGACCACTTGTCCGGATTCTTACTTTCTTCTGTTTCTGTGTTCTTAACACTGAAGTCAATATTAAAGTCTAGTTTTCTATTTGTTCTTTTAGAGGTGAGTCGAACTTTAATTCTTTTGTTTCCTCCAAAAATAGACTCTTTCTCAACTCCAAGTTTTATTTGTTTACTTTTTCCTTCAGTAGTTACCCACTCGCCAGAGTCGGAATCGAAAGGCGTAGAGATTCCCGACAATGCGCCGTTGAAAACTCTCTGGCCTAAAGCCGGTTCAATCGAGATAAACCTTTTCATTTCTTTCGAAGAGATTTTTTCTGGTTTCGGGAATTCATAAATCTTAGTAACAACGTATACTGTCCCGGAATCATTAATTAACTCAACTTCATAAATCGGAGTAGGGTTGGAAAGGTTTCCGTGAACATCAATTGCTCTAAAAATATAATAGTATTTCTGATTTGGCTTAACGTTATCTCTAAAACTTGTTGATGTCGAGTGATCGCTTGTTATTTCAGTAATCAACTCTGCGTTTGCAAAATCCTGGTGGGTGGTTGGGGGTGTTGACAATCTAAAGAGTTGGTATCTATTTGTTAAATCATCACCTCTAAATGTTATCGGATCAACGCCAATCGTTCCATAACCTAGGTCCTGTTGCTCTTGTTTGGCAATTTCATCACCCTTATAAACGGCACCTATTCCAGTAAAATCCTGCATTCCTGCACCTTTGACGACGCCACCATATTGAGATTCATATTGTTTTCTAAAGAATTCTTCGTCTCCAGGCAGTATTAGAACAGGAACTTCTTCAACTTCTCCAAGTTGAGGGCGCAACAACCATAATAACCGGTTATCTACGTTCTTATAAGGAACAGGCTCTACTTCTGGTGAAAGAGGTGGTTTGTCTAAGACTCTCATATTAATACCGGTCTCGTAAGGAACTTCGGCTATTTTGATATGAGGGAAAGAATCGACTGTTGCCTCTATTGCGTAGTTGTTCATCTCCGGCAGTCCTAAGTTACCCATGGCTCCAATTGGCCCTCTAAAGTTAGTTGCTCTCTTTTGTACGGGTTTCACCTCACGATAAATGTATTTTGTACCAATAATAAAGTGTAATGCATTGATATCATAAACATATTTTTCATCATACTTTACGCGAGTATCAAAGAATTCAAACACCTGATCTTCGAGATCTTCGACACCATTTGTGTTTGATATAAAGTACGTAGATACCGGGCTACCTGTTTTGTTGCCGTCAGCATCCGTCTTATACTTCAAAATTCTGAAACCTACTGTTTGGGATGGTGCTAGTTTTCCGGATAACACCTCGCTATACGTTCTTGTTTTCTGTAGATTCGGGATTAAGCCTGTAAAGATATTTGCAAGAGGAAACTGATTGTTTGTATTATCGATTACCTGCAAAGCAGGCTCTGTGTTCAAGTTATTGGATTTTAACAAACTGAGGTATGTTTTGTCCTCTTCCTTACCTGGATTATAACCAAACATACGATAGTCATACCTCATAAGGTTTGTTACAAATTCTAAAAATTGTAACGAATTTTGTTCTGAAGAGTTTACAGAAAAGTTATATCCAGTTCCGTTTTCTGCTTTTTCTGGTGATGCTATCCACCATTTGTTGGACTCGTAGTCTTCCCAATAACTCTTTTTTGTAAGAACCATGTTCTGTGTTTGTATATTGGGGTATGCTATTTTCTCGTCATCAAACTTGGCGGCTTCATTATGCTTTAATATTCTTGTTAAATAGGCGTGGTCTAGAGGCGTAACTGGCGCTTTCCCAAGACGAAGGAAACCTGTAAGAGCGCCGAGACGGAATCTCTCTGGGTCTGCTATATCTGTAACTTGTTCGTTTGGCAATTTTATCTTAATGTGGTTATACATTGGGTAGTGACCTGCACCACCTTCTTTATCAAGTGTATCAACTATAGCAGATTTGGCTGGAAATATTAAATCGTCCGCCCTATTAAAAATTGGCAACGTTTTTAAGTTAAACGTGCTTATGCCTTTAGTCCATTCTCTCAAGTAATTCTGACTTCCATATTTAATTGGGCCATTTTCAAAACTCTGCAATACCATACCTTGTATTGAAGATGGGTCAATATACCCATTAAGATTAACATAATTGTAATAATCGTCAAACTCAGCACTGTTTACTGTAGATTCGTTAGCCTCTATATTTAGCATAATTTCTTTTGCTGACGGGCTCCAGTTTTTATACATCGCGCCGATATTATAATCTGGTAACGAATTCAAACTAACTTCTGGATCTGCGATATACGTCTCATAAGTTGGCTCATAGTATTGGTAAACTGATTCTGTCTCCACTGTCAGGTTTTTATTTGGATTTTTAGAAAAAGTTGAGTCTAAAAATGATGTAAACTTTGGTGTGTCGTACGTGCACACATAGTCATAAAATACTTTTGGAATAGTTGCTGTCGCTGACGACGTTGGTTTAATATAGTTCCTAAGATTTTCCAAAATTTGTTTATCGCTATCAAGCAACTCATTTTGATTAAAAGATCTCTCAGGTGTTGTAATAATAATTTTCTCTCGAACACCAGTATTCTTATCTTCGTTATCAAAAGGATCTATATTGTTTATTGAGATCTCTTCACCTTCTGGTTTTATCCAGTTCTGCCCAGTTGCAGAGATATGGCGTATGTTTTTGAAAAGTGAATTTTGAGTTGCAAGGTGGGTGCTATAAAGTTTATCAAAGTCTTTAGTTAATTTTATATTCTCAATCCCATCAAATTTTGCATTTTTTACTTTGTTAATCGATATAAGATTTTTTTCGACTTCAGATTGTGGGATTGTCTTTTTTACAAGGCTGAACTTCACGCCCATATTGTCATTTGTATTTTTAGAATTATAAGAAGTCCAAATACAACCGGCTAAAATGCGGGTAAAGTCGTTTGTAGGGAACCCAGAATTAAACTTTTTTTCATTTGTAGCAGAGTTTAGGTAAGATTCTGCACCCTCTTTTGGGTTTGTTAAAAGATTTGATAAGTTATACCAGACTCCAGGGTTGGTATTGCTGTCAACTAACGTACCATCATTGCACAAAATAGCATTAAATGGTTGTGGTAAGTATCCGCTACCAACCGGGTCATCAATTACATCAGTTATAGAAAAGAATGGGGTTGCCGTGTCTTTATCAACTAAAAGTTCTTCTTCAGTTACCGGGAGCAAATTCTCTTTACCGGCAACACCTGCAACTCCGCTTTTGCTACTGTAATCTGTTTTTGCCATATCCGACACTTTGTTGCCAAAGTCTAACTCGGGAGCGGGTCCGGGTGGAGTTTGATCGGGAGCAGGGTTCTCTTGTTGTTCTTGTTCGGAAGACTCTGTATATTCCTCTCCATAAATCGTTTCAATAGTTTTTTTTAACTTTTCAGTTGCTTTTTTTATTGGATCTAAATTTTTTGGTTTATAAAAGTTCATTTTAGTCTTTCCTTAATATAAAGTGTTCGTCCAGAACTGGAAGTTGGAGAGACTCTTCTTGCCTTACATTCAATTCTGAGTTTTCATAAGGAACTAATCGGCACAAAGTGTCTCCTTCAACTTGAGACATGTCCTTTAACTCTTCATATTTAGGGGATAAAATTGATTTTTCGCCATTGCTAGTATTTTCATAACCGTTGAAGACCTCTACCTTATACATGTTCATATAATTTTGGTATGCGGTGGAATATTCTACTGGTCCGGTGGCGGAAATTTCATTGGCCAACGCAACCGTATGGTATGGAAGTTTCTGTAACTCCTCTCGTGAAGCCTGTGTCACTTTTTCAACAAAGTCATTACCCTTGTTGGTAACATTGGTGTCAAAATACGAACTGTATATCTTTGTTAGTATTCCAGTTGCTCTTGGTTGGGCTTCTCTTTTTTCAATTTGTTTTCTTAACTCTCTTGTGTCCTCGCCTTTCTTAGTCAACTCGGTAGCCTTGTCAACAACATCTACTTCTTCCAACTGATCTAGCATCTCCGATTGTAGATTTGTAACAACCACGTTGTTGTTGTTAGCCCATTTCACAACTTCACGGTTGGCTTGTAACTTCTTATCTTTTAAAAGCACCTTTCTTGTTTGTTTTCTATCATTGACTTGCGAGATTATCAAGTTGGCATTTAAATTTTGTGCATCATCTTTTATATCTGATACTAGACTTTGTTCCGTCGCGACGAGGATCTTTGATGGTGTTAACTCGCCAATCTTGTTTATGTTGTATTCCTTACCAGCAACCTCTATAACCTCTTGAGTGCTGCTAATGTTGGCTTTGAGTTTTTCTCTATCAAACCTGTCTCTCATCTCCGAGACGGACAGTACTTTTATTCCACCTTCTGGGCTTGTGTCTTTATCGAGGAACTCATATCCCACTCCCTTTTGCTCTATTAAACCCCTAGAGAAGAGACTGCCAACAAAGTTTTTGTTTACTTTTATCTTTCTCTTGTTGGAATTGTCTCCGGAATAAGAGCCACGAGCGCCACCCATAACGCTTTTCTTACTTCTACCACTATTGTTTTTTCCAAGAAGTTGGTTTATTCTAGTTATGAGTTCTTGATGAAGGCTTATAACTTGTTGAATGGTATCTAATGTAGCAGTTTTAGGGTCGAGGAGTGCAACAACTGAACTTGCTGAAATATCTGCGGTTTCTTGAAAATAAGAAAGCGTTGTTACGTATTTTTTGACTGCTAAAGAAATGTCTTTGTCCAACCCTTGTTGGTAGAATAGATTTATAAAAGATGGGCTAAACCTGTTTCCCATTATATCATAGTTAAGTGCTGCATTTTCATTTTTTGCATTAGCAGTGGCTAAATACTTTTCTACTGAGGTCATATTATCTTTGAGAGTTTTTACAAAGCCCTCTAAGGTTTCAGGTAACGGGTCTGTAACCTCTGCTTCAATATAGTATTTAAACTTGCCGTCAACCAATCTAGAGGCATCGTTGTCCACAGCAGCATACTGTCGTATCCCAGAGGAAACGTTATTTAATTGTATTTGTGCTATGCTACCAACTAGTTGTCCGTTTTTAGCAGCGTCTTCTGCGCTTTTAGGAACATAAACATTGTTCTCAAAATCTATGTATATTTTCTTTGATATCAGGCTTTTTGTTTCTGGATCATCGCTTGATTCTGCAACAAGGAAAAGTTTAGAAACTTCATCGTTGTCAGTTTTTGCGTTGTCTGTTGCGTCAACCCTGGTCCTGTAAACTTTCAAAGAAAGTGTCTCCGAATTAGAAACAAACAATTGTTTCAATGCTTTGTTGTTAGGAATTCTAGACAATATGCTGCTCTCTTTAACTAAATTATTAAAGTTCAATCCAAATATCATGTTGTTATTGTTATTGGAGTCCTTCGTCAAAAGGAGATCAGAAAACAGGTCTTTCTTCTTGTCTGAAAGAGGGTTAGTTTTATTTCTTGCGGAGGGTGCAATTACACCCTTGGGAACAGCCCCTGATTTAGTAGTAATTTTAGGCTGTTGTGCTGTTAATTCTATGTTTGTTGCTGTTTCAGACTCTTTAACCGACTTTAATATGTTCTTGGTATTGATAACACCACGATTACTCAATTGGTTGGTGCTTAGTCCCTCTATCCCGTGGATATGTACTTTACCAGTAACGACAGACTTTGCTGGTTGTATTTTTCCATCAAGAATCTTATGTCTGTGTTGAGCATAAGCGTTGTATTCTCCAGATTCTGAAAATGCGGAAGATGCCCAACCATTTCCAAACTCGTCAATGTAATATGTATGTTTGTGATTCTGTTGTACAGAGGTGTACGCTTCTGGTGAGTTGGTTGCAACATTAAAGGTCTTCGTGGTTTCAGGAGTTCTACCGTCAACCAACACTTCTTTTTTAGAAACATTTTTATAGAAAACATTATCATTGCCGTTGTCTATTACTGGCAAAAAGAAATACACTAATGTGCCTGCATTATCTCGCTTAGGTATTTTAATTGCCCTATCGAGTTTAAAAGGAACTTTATAAATATAGTCGCCTTCTGGGTTTGAATACTTGTTCAACTTCAGTATTTGTGTTCTGTTTAAATTAGGGGCAGTTACAATATCATAAGTAAGGTTCCCACGGTTTTTATAAAGAAATTCTGCTATCTCACTTGTATCAAGTTTCTTTAGCAAATTATACATTTCAGTATCATCAACTTGGAAGACATATACATTCAATGCTTTACGAAAATCTTTATCAAACATCCAGCCTGACTCTAGTTTTTTTCGGTTGTCCTTAAGAAGTCTCATTTCACCGAAAAAGTCAATATCCACAGTCTGCTGTGTATCGTCCTCTCCTAAAAAAACACGGATATCTCTTAATGTTAATATATCATTTTTTGAATCATTTAATAACATTAGCAGATATCCCCTCCGTCATTATCGTCTTTTGTATAGAAATCACGTAGTTGCACATCTTCACTATCAGAACCATCTTTGCATCCATGCACTGATTCGCCCATAACCTCTTTCTTCGTTCTAGGCACTTTCAAATCGCAATATACGTTTTCCATTATCTCTCCGTCAACACCGATATCAAGCCAGTACTCTACATTGTCTGGGTTTACAGGTGTGTCTGCGTCTCTCTCCTGGAAGTAAAGTTTTTTAGTTGACTTCTCTTCGCCACTTACAACATCCATAATATAAACTTCAATATCAAAGTTATCTCTTAGATAATCCGTATTGTTTTCTTTCACGTCTAAAAATAATCCGTCTTTCCTTATCATTATTATAGAGTCATCGTCAAAGTAGTTAATAAGTTCGTCGCTCTCTTCTGAAACAGGGTCGTCACCAAAGTTGTCTGGGTCCATATTGTTTGGAAAAGAATCTCCTACATACTCCTTTTGCCGGTCTTCGAGTTCTACAGCGTCGTAAGATATAAAGGTTTCTGGCTCTATTCTTGCGTTAATTTGTGGAATTCTCAATGTACCACCAGAACTCGTTATGTAAGAGTCCGCAGTCAACAATTCATTATGATAGAATTTAACGTCCCAAGCCGGGGCGAGATTTCCCGATAGAGAAGATTCTCCTAGGGGGAGGCCCAAAATTTTCTCACTTTCTTTTAAGGATTGGTATTGATATGTAGCGTCCAGCTGGTCTGTGTTTTGGTTTATATTAGTTTGAATCCCCTCATAAACATGTTGTGTGTGCATTCTGGGGGTGTCTTCTTTGATCCTCTCCTGAATAGAATTCTGGTCCTCTATAACACCTGCTGCTTTACCGTCGTATAGGATATCATCATCAAAAAAAGCATAGTACATCGGCTTCAATTTACCTTTTGATAGCAATCTCTTACCATACTGAGTTAGTTGAATGTCTAGGACTTCTTCTTTTGGATCAAAAAACTTCATCTTGTATCAGTAATTACTATGAATTTTCCTTTTTTGTAAACTCTATTTCTGCGTCAATCGATGCTAATTCGACTAAAGAGAAAAAGTCGTATGGCCAGTTATAACTATAATCTGGAGTTTTCTTTTCGCCTCCGGCTTCAAACTGGAATGCGAACCTGCTGTCGTCGCTTGAATCCGCTGTTTTAGCAAAATAATTATAATCGGCTCTTCTTTTAATCTTGAAGACCATCCATTGCGTCTCCGCTGGTAATTCCTTTCCTGCAAAGAACTCATTTTTTCCTAGCCCGTGTGATACGGAAACTTCTTGCTCTTCTGCTTTTTGAGAAATTTTAGGCATCAGGTTCTGCCAGATGTTGGACAAGTCATCCTGATCTAATGTGTGAGTGAACTCAAAAACATATGCGACATAAGGATCGACTTTCTTATTTTTCATAAAGTCCATGTGCGGTGGTAAGACATATTTTTTAAGACTTTCTACCATATTCAAGATAGAAGAGCCGGGGGTTTTGCCCGATTTTTCCAAAGAAATCGTTTGTTGCTTTGTTGCTCTTCCTAGGGCGAAGTCAATTTGAGATTTTAACAACTTAAAGAACTTTCTTTTTCCTCTTCGTTGTACAAACGGTATTGCCACCACCGCTTCTGAAATTTCTTTAGTACTAGCGATTTCTCCAATTCTTTTCTGTGATTGTTCAAACCCGCAGATGTCAATAAGAGAGCCGGTAGCGTCTGAGCTGGAGCCAGATATAGTATTCAATAAAATCTCTGGGAAACTTTCTTTTATGTTCATGAACACTCCTTCTGATCCAGTTGGGATTGTTCCATATTGACCCCAAACACTTTTAACCGCAGAAGTATTGCCGAAGCCTGAAGAACCGGATCCGAAATCAGCAAAGACAGCCTGGTAACCATACGCAAATGAAGCCTCTTTGAGAGATGAATAATCTTCACCCAAGGCTGTTGATGATGATACGTTTACCACGGGGCATTCAAATTTAGGACTAATTGTCCAGATGTCGTTTGAAGAATCTTGGGGATCCTGGGCACTACTTGCCACAAATCCCTCAATATCCTGGCTTTCAACATCATAAGTTACTGTTTTTATACTAGATTTTCCAAACAAATTCAATGACGAAGAAAGTCTCATTTGAGCGAGGCCAGCTGGACCTCGAAGTTGCTGATTCGCAGCAGTTTGACCTAGGTAACTTCCTGAGTGTGCTGCCGCAAACAAGGTTTCTGAGTGTGGTGTAACACTAGAAGTATAAACTGTTTCTATTTTACACCCTGCTATAATTTCGTCTAATGTGAAAAACTTACTCTCTCCTTCAATTAATTCAGTGTGGTCATGTGGTGTGAATGCTATTCTAGCGATAGAGTCCGCATAATAGTATGGTGGAGTGTGGGGTGCATAGGCAGGGTCTGTCTGATTAACTTTGGTCTGATAGAGCGACGTCGGGTCGGCTAGATCTGGATGTTGCCAAGCGCCATATTGATTCATCCATGCGCTGGCTGGTCCAAATATCTGCCCATGCATGTTTCTTAAACGTAAGCGTGAATCAGTACTAGATGTAACTTCATTAAACTGGACGCCTTCAAGACCCTGTGCCATAATTAAATTATCAGTTTTAGCAAGAGAAATATCCATATAATAGGTTGATCCCGACTTCATAGTTTTAAATTGTTTTTCAGGTTTTGAAGTAAAAGATTTAAAATTTTGATTTGATAAGAAGAAATTAGGCACTTCGGATAAGAAGTTGCTCATGGCTAAATTATAGTTTAGTTTTCTCTCTCCGCTCCAAGTAAAGAAAGGTGTTTTTGTGAACACACTAGAGAAAGGATAGAGAAAAGAAACCGTGCCCTCGTCACCGAAGGCATTTGTCGTGCTTCCTGGTGCTCTTACCGGGAGATACCTATCTGGCTCTACTAGTGCTTCGAATGGCATTCTGTAGTTATACACCGCTTGATTAATCGTATTATTGGCGTTTGCTTTTAATCCTGGGTTTACATAACCATCGATAGCACTAAATGCTGCTGATCCCGTTACAACCGGGAAGTCGACGGCAATACCGGATTTGATTGTGTTATACATGATTCCTGGTGCGAAGAAAGACTGCAACAAGGTAGAAAGTCTTTCGGCCTCGTTTGAGCCGGTTTGGGCAAAGTTAGAACCTGAAATATATGGTGCATAAGATGAAGAGAATAAACTACCAAGTTGTACCGCTCGCAATGCTGGGTAAAAACCGTTATATGGTAGTAACTTTTTCACGCCATGGCAACTTAATTTTATTTTTGTTATATCGTTATCGTCTTTATCAAACTTTGCAAATTGTTGCATAAAGTCTGAATGGGAATATACTTTAAAGAAGTCCTCTTCATAAACGCTTGTCGCTGTTTCTGCACTGGCAGAAATGTCGCTATTTGCCCCTTGAAGGGTCAAAAATCGATTATTGAATCCAAAATTATTATCGATGTAATGATCTATGTGCTCCGACACTCGGAATTCTGGTACCACTGTACTGTTTTTTGCAAGTGCCCTGATGTCGGAAGAATACTCTTCATACGAGTCATGAAATGGTTTATTACCTGAATCTTTGTCTGCTCTATAAAAGTTGTATGTTAGAAGCCTGCTAGTTCCACTCTTCCTAGCACTAGCGGCGCTCGACTCTGGGTCTGCAATAACAGAGGCGGAATAATAACTAAATGTGTTCGGGTAAATGAAGTTCTGAGAAGCCGTTGCTGGGCCTCTCCAGCCATAGAAAGCGGGTGCACCTTCAGGGAATGCGGAAGTGCTTATTGAGTATATTAATTCTCCAATGTTGAGAGTAAGAAGTTCTCCTTGAGGAGCTTTTGCAATATTGCCTTGTGGGGGCTCGTTTGCTTGAATTGTTGCGTCTCCACCACCGGTTGCGACATCAGGGTCATACCAGTAGTTTTTTAAACCTTCGCCATGGGAGTTCGATAAGTAATGTGCATCTAGGGGCCAGCATGAGAAGCCTGGTGCGAAGAACTGCGATTGGTTGTAATCACCAGCAGGGTAGGTGGTGTTGGGGTTTGCAGAGGAGGAGCCAGCAAATTGATCTAACAACATACCTTGTGAGTTACGTGCTGTGTTATCCTGCCTTCTTCTATCATGCGGGTTGTCTCTCCAGAAAGTCGCCTGTTCTCCTAAGATTCTATTAAAGTCTGTACTACCGCTACCTTCTGTAAATGTAATGCGACCTCTTACTTTTCCAAGATATGCATTTTCTTCTCTCGGATACACCGTCTCTTTGTAGTCTAGTCTTTCAACAATTACACCGTCTTCCGAAGCATCATTAATTATAACATCATGAATTTGTTTTTGTTCTTGTTTGACTCCTAACCTAGAATCAAGTTCTGGGTTTGTCATAAAGTCAAAATTGTTGGAATAAGTATCTTTGATTGATAATATTTCGTCACCCTGATCATTCAGCACATGAGTAAGTGGTTTGAATTTACTTGTTACGGGCGGGACAGTAAACTTCTTAACTGTCTTTATAACTTTCTTTAAACTCTGATTTTTGTCAAAACTGGAAACATCATCTCTATTTGTCTTGGCCGCGCTCTTAATTTCGACAACATCAATGATGTTATTATTTCTCTGGTTGCGTACAAGAGGGTGATCGGATTTCATATTCAATCTCCAACTTGCACCTTGCCTAGAATTACGGTGTTTCATCAGAGCGTTGAATTGCTCTCCGTCTGTAACGGTCGCGAGTTCTGTGTTTCTATACTCTGTGTCCGTTGTCAAAAGGTTGCTGCCTGTAGTCAGAACATTTAATACCAAAGTATTCATTCCCGCAAGGTCTGACTGAAGGCCAGAGTACTGTGGGAATTGCCCATCGATAAAGTTAATAGCGTCCTCGTACCCGTTTGCTCCGGACACTTGACCATCATAACCTTTCTGAACTGAGGTGTGACCAATCAAAGGGTGTGTTGCGGGGCTACTTAAAGAGGCACTAATCCATGCATACTGCAATTCACTTTGAGGTATAGCCGCATTATAAAATAAATTGTTGTAAACTGAGGCTGTCAGATATCGACTTGTGTGGTAACTATCGTCTCCATGTACATCGAATGCTGCATCAGCATACTTAATCATTCTTTTCACGTTTCTGTGTTGTTTCTGGTATGAAGCAGTTGTTTCATAACCATCTGCATCTAAGGTGCCATAAACACTATCGATACCAAACTGGCCAGCGTGACGGCGGGATAATTCGTTATACCCATCACCTAGACCGGGATGGATATTATTATAAATGTTAAGGTGTGCACCGTTGGTATCATTTTCTGCTGGTACTGTGCTTCCATCCGAGCTTCCAGAACCATTTAAAACACTTAAATTTCTAAATGGCAAAGCATTATAAACAGACTTTTCAGCTGCTTGTGGGTCTAGATATCCCAGAGAACTTGCTTCAAACCCACCAGGAGAAGAGAATCGTTCTACAAATACCGACTTATGAACCGTTCTAGTTGGTAATTCATAATCTAGGTTACTGTTTAAAAATGATATCTCTGGTGTTGTGCTGGTAACACTACCTGAGTTTTTAGAAAACCACAGATTGTTCTCACTTCTTCCGGAAGTTTGTACAACTTGATAATTTGCATCATAATTTCCAAGCACAGTCGTCTTCTGATCTGCGGAAGCGGTTGTTTGTAATAGGTTTTTTGTATTATAGACCCTTCTAGTCCCCTTACTGATATCGGTTC
>TARA_R110000737_G_scaffold353496_1_pt1 | contig 32496 bp, 39 predicted proteins | sample TARA_R110000737 | Tara Oceans TARA_R110000737 (sample SAMEA4398027) | marine metagenome | biome: Polar Biome; feature: [SRF] surface water layer (ENVO:00010504); material: water (ENVO:00002006), including particulate matter (ENVO:01000060) such as... | depth 5 m | reverse complement strand
CAAAAATGCCGGATATGTTTCTGTAAAAACGTGAACCGCTCTAGGATTCCGCGTTAAAAGAGTGGTGGACACTTCCGCCTGGGCAAAACGGGCTGAAAAAGATTTGCTCGATTTGCGTAAGTCCGGTCTATTCCAAGGACAAGGCTCTCTCGTCCGAACAGCACAAGATAGCCTGAACTCCGCTTGGGAGAATGGATCCGCAGAAGACGCAAGATCTGCAATGAAAACCTTCATCGAAACGCATGCAAATGAACTGCTAAAGCATGCTCCCTACTCACGAAGCGAGACTGATAAGTTTAAAGTGTGGCTGAGTAAATTTTCGATGTGGCTGTTTGATACCTCTCATATCTCGGTAAAATACGAGATTGTCTATGAAGGTACAGACATAAGAAAACTCTCTCCTGGCACACGCGGGATAGTACTTCTCTTGCTGTACCTTGCTTTGGATGAAAATGATGACCGGCCACTTATCATTGATCAACCAGAAGAAAATCTCGACCCAAAGTCGGTGTTCGACGAGCTCGTATCATTGTTCATCGGAGCTAAAACCAAACGCCAGGTCATCATGGTGACCCACAACGCCAACCTCGTCGTCAATACTGATGCAGATCAGGTTATTATTGCCAACGCTGGGCCAAACTCATCACCCGGATTGCCACCGATCACTTATCTTTCTGGTGGCCTTGATAACGTCGATATACGCAAATCAGTTTGCGATATTTTGGAGGGCGGTGAGGAGGCCTTCAGACAGCGGGCAAGACGGATCCGTGTTAAGTTTCCAGCTTAGCGTTCCGTCACATATGTGAGGTCAGGACAATTGTTCTCTCTTGTCCTGCCAAACTACTCGTCACTGCTCTTCTCAGTCCAATAGTCACGGGGAATTTCCCCGACCGGTAGCCAGCTACGTTCGTTCTCAAGGCAATAGGCCAGGCCGGTCTGTCTGACCTGAGCATGCTGAGTTACCTCCGTCACGACGGGCCTGCAGATAGTGTCCGTGTCGAACGAAGCCCCCCGAGCATTTGCCAACTCGGTCCATTTGGCCGTAACAAGCTCTGGTGCAGCAGGGAAAGCCTGAATGACAGCTTTGCGCAGCCCGCCTTTAGATTCCCAGTTCGCCTCTACCAAATTGTCTCGGGATGATGACTGCAGTAGCTCCAGAGCAACATTATGGACTTCAAGTTGCTCTTCTGCAGTCAAAAAGTCGTAGATGATACAATCAGAAAAGTATCCCTCGACCGATGTCGGCCCTTTTCGAGCTGGCGAATTTTGGTCAAGAGAACGCAGCATATCGGTCAATTGTATGAGAGGTGACCGGCTGGTGCATGCATTACTTTGCTGTGTGGTCTGACAACCGGCGACGGCCAGAAGTGCGGTGGTGCTCAGAATTATGCGCAACATGGTCGGACTTACGTTTCAATTAAAATCAAATGGATGCAAGCATTTAGTCGGGCGACGCGACAAATGACTATACCAACTGAGGGTGTAGCACAATTGGCTAAGGAAGACCCCCGGGCAACTACCCGGGGGTTTCGACTGGCAAAGGCAACAGATTTGGGGTGCAAGTGCCGAGACTTTGCCAGTTTCGTTTTAGCGTCCCTCTACCTCTAGGACATCAGGCATTCCCGCGTAATGGGCAAAGTGTAGCACCTTTCCCAATTCATCAAACCGAAACTCAAATGTAAAAGTTCCGTCTGACTTTCCTTGGGAATAGTCCAGGAAGATATCATCCGACGTGCCACGTACTTTGCTGCCAACGGTGAAGTACGTTCCTGTACGGACATCAAGAAACGTCTCGGAATGGTTCAAAACAAAATACGAACCATCTTGTTTGACGGCGTTGATATCGTCCCCGACCGCTTCATACATGGCTGTCTTCACGACCGGCCCTTGACTCTGGATAAGGTCCTCGACTGACTGGACAGTATCGGGCGTCATGTTCGAGAGCCCAAGAGACAAGAACCAGGCCCATCCGATATTTGAGATCGCTGGATCATCAAGCTCGGGATTAAGCGTGCTCAAGGACAACGGGATGAATTTGGCATCGGCGAGTGATTGGCTAAGAGCAGTCCGATCAAGGTTGGCCGTTGCAGGCACCACAAGACCACTGGCATTAGCGACACCACCAAGCAGCAAATAGGTGGCCGCAATTCGAGCGGTTGCGTATATCGCACGTTTCATTGAAAGCACTTCCTTGAATGCGTTGCAATCAAACCGGATCAAGAACCGGCTTTAGTGAGCTTTTCGTCAATCAAAGCTTTCAGGACATCGATCTGCGCGCCCTTGATAGCATCATTCCCGATAACAAAAGCCGGTGTGCCGGTAACGCCAGCCTGTTGGCCAAGACGCATATTCTGCTGAAGCTCTGCCACGATTACACTTTTGATTTCTTCCTGCTCCTGCAATTCCTGTAGGCGCGAAACATCAATACCTGCCGATTTCAGGACAGACTGAACATCGCTTTCAGAGCGCATCGGGAGCTGAGTGCCCATAAGTGCGTTATGAACATCCAGATACATTTCAGGGGCACCAAAATGAGCAGCCAAGGCATAATTGGCCGCGATCTGAGAACCGTCGCCCAGGATGGGGTATTCACGGAAGACAACACGGACTTGGGAAGGCTCGTAGTTCTTGTGAATGGCCTTGATGAATTCACCTGCTCGTTTGCAATATCCACAGTTGTAATCAAAGAATTCAACGACTGTGACCGGTGCATCGACATCACCAACTGACGGGCCATTTTCAAGCAAGTCCCGATCGATATCGGCTGCAATGGAAGGGTTGTTCGCGGCAGGGGCAGGGGCTGCAGCTGTCGGCGCAACGCCATTGCTTCCGGCACCAACCTGACCAAGACGCTGTGTCATCATGGTCAAAACCTGGGGGTTGTCATAAAGATATTGAACGAGAATCTTGTGGATCTCGGACTTTTCACTGGCAGAGAAAACCTCATCAGGCGCAACAACCTCGCCAGCATAGGCAGAGACTGAAAAGACAGAGACAGCGGCCATTGCGGTGGCACACAAAAGATTGCGGATTTTCATGAAGGGCTCCTTGATACTGAACTGATCAGGAGCCTATAGCGGACCCAAAACTCCAATGTGCGCTTTAGTGCGAAAAAACGGCATGAAAAGGACTTTTGCGCAAAAAAAATGAAGGCGCCCCGAAGGACGCCCTCACTTTTGCTAAGAAGACATATCAAAACAATGTGTGTTTCCATACGCTCTGCAAGCAGACCTACAGAGACTGACAGCGAAGGTCAACATTATTCCGCAGCAACTGCTTTATCTTCTTTTTCAGACACTTGTTCAGCGTCTTTTTCTTCAGCAACCTCGCTGTCTTCTGCGCCCGCTTCAGGTGTCACGTCATCTTCAGACAGGTTCACGCCCGCTTTCTTGAGTTCTTCGTCATGTACCCTGACACTGTCGAGATCCCGCTTGCTGCGCAGCTGGTTGATCAGCCGACTGTCCTGAGTGCGAATGGAGACACAAACAGCTCGCACGCGTTTGTTGATCTGTTGTGTGAACAGCAGGGACGCGTCATCGGACATATGATCGAGCAACCACAAACGCTCCGCCTGATGCAGCAGATCATCAGCCTTAGTCATCATGGCGAAAACTTTGACACCCAAGCGCGATGTGATTTTGGCTTGGGTCACCAGTGGGTGTTCCGTGCCGATCTTGGCGATTGTGCCGACTTCACCTTCGATGGCATCAAGCTTCCTTTTCTCGGCATCAAGGTGCTTGTTCAGCTTTTCAACCTGAGCATCCAAGATGTCTGCTACAGCCTTGACGTCTGCCTGATTGTGCAAGACCGGCAAAAACCGTGCGAGCCGAAACGTTGCTTTGTTCACCTGAGACCAATGGTCACCGATGAGCTTAATCATGCTGTGCGAACGAAATGTCGCATCAACTTGCATAGTCGAAACAGTGGAATTAAGCGTTGCATCGACCTGTGCGACAGCGCTCTTCGCGCGTCCAACGCCTTTAGTGGTTACGCGCCTTGTGCTCTTTTGAGCATTGGGACCACGTTTACGCCTTTCCGGGGCTTTAGCCATGGTTTCATCCTCTTTACTTAAACGGATCAGAACACCATTACCCTAGAGCGCTTCCGACAAGGCGTTGTGCGCGTTAGTTGCAAATTTTATCACCAAACTGCACGAAGATAGTGTTGCACAAAAAATCAGGGCGGTTATTCTTAGGGCACATTTTCGGCATTTGCTGAAGTGAGGTCGAACTTCCTTTGGAGTTTGATCAAAAGAACGAAAAGCCTATGGTTTTCGTTCCGTCCCGCCGAACATATCGGCGCTAAACCAACACCCGCCAGGGACATTTGATCCCTGTTTGGGGGTGAATTGTGTCCCCGGCTTTGCCAAGAGGACATTTCACCATGAATTACGATCAAAACATCTTTGCAGGCTCAGGCATCCTCATTGCCAATCCGATCACTGATCGGACTGATCGGGGGACTGAGCGCATTCAGTTCAAACTGAAGCACACCTATGGAGATACGGAAACGTATTATCTCGGTGTCGCCTATGGTGAAGATGCGCATAAATTCTACGCCCGAAAATACGAGGAAGGAATGTTCCTTACGTTTTCTGGCTCAATCAAACTTGTAACGAACAAAGGCGCTCCATACATCCAGCTCAACCTGGATCGTGTTGCGGCTCTTGCGCATTACACTGGCCCAAAAGATGGTATCCCTGCATCGCAGGAGACCGCCAATCAAGCGGACCAAACGCCGGCCGGCCCGTTCGACAATGTCGAAGACAAAAGCCGAGCTAACCACGCTGGTACCCAAACGGTTCAGCAGAGACCTCACTCGCGGAGCAATCCGCCCCAGAACAACCAGACAAGTCAGCCTCGCAGTGGGGCTAGTTTCGCTGGTGTACCTGGTTCGAGTGGAAACAACTATATCGACAGGGGTCCTTTCCCCGATAGCAATACGTTAGCCGCCACTCCCAAAGATCGTGCTCCTTTGAGTGCCGATCCATGGGCTCAGAACGGAATGCGTAAGGCTGCGGCTTCAGGATTCCGTTAATGCGCATCATTCTTGGTGTGCTGGCACTACTTGTCGGCATGTTGTTATCGATTGAACATGAGCCACACACGTATGTGATGAGCTCAACTGGCTGGACGGACCGCGCTGTTATTAAGCGACATTACTATCCGCCCAGACCATAAGAATTCCCACCGGGGACACGTTTGTCCCCAAGGGGGTGATGTGTCCCTTTTCCTTTTGCTAAGGAGACACACAATGACTTCAAAAACACTTAAATCGATGGCCAAGTTCTTTGCCACCACAGGCACGCTGTTTGCTTTGCTTGTTGGCATTGGTTTCATCGCACACGCACGCACTGTGGAAGTTCTTGAAGCTTCCAAAGGTGACGGTTCTCTTAATCGTGCCGCTTACGGTCTCGATTATTTCAAACGTTAAACATCCCGGGAGGGCTCCCTCCAGGGAGCTTTCCGTTTGAAAGGAGACAAACATGAATGCTCTTGTTCAAGAGTACGATCCGGCGCTGGAAAATGAGTATGGTGTCACCCTTCGTGGATGGCAGCTGCTTTGCACCCAGACATTCTCGAACGTGAGGTATGCGCACAGCATAGTAAACGCTTTGGAATACTGCCGGATGTCAGGTCTTGATGTCTTCGCAAATACTGTGAACATCGTGGATCAGTATGATCCCGCCTCACAATCGATCATCGAGACTGTATGGCCGAGCTTTCAGTCGTTGCTCACGCGAGCTAATGGCCGGTTCTCACGAAGTGAAACCGAGTTTGGTCCGACAAAAACTGAAACCTTTTGCGGTTCATGGCATGAGCCGGAGGGGGGCAAATGGGTAGAAAAGAGCGACAATGTCGCTGTCAGCTACCCAGAATATGTGCGCCTTACCATCACAACCTATGACGGTGAACGCCCACTCAACCATCCAATCACACTCGAATGGATGGAAACCTATGCGACAATCTGGTCGTCAAATGTTCCAACTCAACCGTGGCGCAAACGTCCTCGTGCGCAGTTGGAAAAATGTGCGATCGCAGCCGGTCTTCGGGAAGCATTCCCGGCACTGGGCTACTGCGCTGAAGAGATGGAAGGTCGGGCTACCAGCCCAACCCCCCTATCTCAACAACAGAATGTTGAAGATGCAACACCAAGCTTTCCTGCAGAGACATCCGAACGGCTCCGAAAGGCATTTGCCATTCACAAGGCCTCGGGATGTGACAGGGAGAGTGCGGTAGCGCGAAGCGAAAGCCGATATGAAAATATCCCGGGTTACCGGGAAGCAATAAGTCGGCTGGCCAACGAAATCTTTGGCCCAGAGGCCGCTGATGTTTGAGTTGGTGAACATCGAGCAAAGGTCCCCGGAATGGTTTGAATGGAGGAAGCAGGGAGTAACTGCAACCGAAGCTGCTGCCATCCAGGGTTATGAAGTTGCTGATCATTTTGATTCAGCTGAGTTCAAAACGCCTTTTAAGGTATGGGCACGAAAAATGGGCCTGCTCTCCGAGCCGGACCTGTCTCGTGTTCCAGCGGTGCAATATGGTGTCGCGAACGAGGAAAAGGCCCGTTGCTGGTTTGAAGATTATACCGGTGAACTTGCCGATCCTGCGTGCGTTTCCAGCACTGTCTATCGTGGTCTTCGAGCCTCGCTCGATGGATTGACGATAGGCGGCATTCCAGCTGAGCTGAAATGTCCAACCGAGAAACGTTTTGATGAGATGGTTCAATTGAAAGAGCGCAGTCCGCTGTTCGAATTCTATTGGCATCAACTTCAAACACAAATGGCGATCGTCGGGGCTGCACATGGATACCTGGTATTCTGGCGTCACGATCGAGAGCCCGTCATCTTCACCGTTCATCGGAATGATAACTATGTCGATCAGATGGTTAAAGCGGTGGAGCAATTCTATTCCAACCACATTCTGGCTGATTGCCCTCCAGACAAAGATCCCGATAGGGATGTTTTTGTTCCTGAAGGTAACGACGCAATTTTGTGGCAAAACGAAGCTGAAGAGTATCGACGGCTTCAGGAAGAGGAAAACAAAGCGAAAGAAGCCAGACAGGCGATCCGGGAGCGTCTCGGAAAGCGCATCGGCAATCACTATGCCGGTGAGTATGGTGGCCTTCGCATCACTAGAGTGAAGACAGCAGGGCGACCCGACATCAATCAACTCTGTGCGGATAAAAACATTCCGATTGAAGAATTGGATAGGTACCGCTCGGATATGTCGACGCAGCTCCGAGTAACGCTTTCTTCACAACAACAAACGGTCACCAGAAAGTCTGCGTAGATCGTACTTCAACACCATCGGGGACACATGTCCCCAAGGTGGGGGTGCGTGTTCTCCGATCTTCATAAGGAGAGCAACATGAAGAAAAAACTTCTCCGCGCCATCGCGAAAAGCATGGCCGTTGTCAGCCGCAAGCGCAAACGTTTCGCCGATATCTTCGAAAAACTCGGCGTCGTGCTCGCTGCTACCAGTGTCCTCCCGTTCTTCGGTGTGGACGACAAACTTGATCGCCCAACGGCATTAGCTATAATGGTCGGTGCTGTGGTCCTCTTTGTCCTAAGCTTACTTGCTGAGCCTGGTGACAAAAACAATGGAGGAAAAGAATGAACGAGAACGGTATTCACCTTCTCCTAACACTGTCGATCGTTATGGTTCCAGCCGTAATCATTGGAGCAATGCTGCTTTTCAATGATTTAACTGGATTTAGCGACAAGTACGGCAAGAAGTAAGCCGTAATAAATACTTCACCCCAATGGGGACACATTGTCCCCGCGGGGGAAAGTGTGTCCCCTTTTTCTTTTTGCGAAGAGGACACACACTATGAACAGCATCGTTTCGATTCCTTCTACAGATCAGAACAATGAACAGTCGACTGCACCCAAGTCGGCGAAAACCAAGCCCGTTGTTCTGCAGCAGGCTATGTACAGCGTTCGAGATACCTTCGGTCTGGAGGTTCCGGCCGAAGCCGTAATCAGCGGCTTCGCAGCCAGCCATCATTCCGCTGTCCCCAAGCCCACTTCGGGATTTATCTTTAATCTTGAATTGCTCCGGGAACTGACGGATTTCCTGTACACACAATCACCAGATGGTTTGATGCTAACCGGCCCGACCGGTTGCGGAAAATCGTCCTTCGTGCGTGAATACGCAGCACGCCTAAACATCCCGTTCTATGAAACCAGCGCCAACGCTCGAACCGAGTTCGAGACGTTCATTGGCAAATGGATTATTGTCGACGGAAACTTCCAATGGGTGGATGGACCTTTAGTTGAAGCCTTTCGTGATGGGGGAGTGTTCCTCATCAACGAGATCGACACCATGAACCCTGATGAGCTGACAGGCTTTAACGGGATCTTGGACGGTTCTTCGCTTTGCCTTCGCGAGAAGGATGGCGAAATCATCAATCGACACCCAAACTTTAAGATGATTGCGACCGGCAACAGTGCCGGCGTCGGAGACGCCACCGGCCTCTATGGCGGCGTCAAAACGATGAACATGGCTTTCATGGATCGCTTCCTTGTCGCAAAGGTCGATTACATGGGGCTTGAGGATGAACTTAGTATCCTCAAAGCAATCTCACCTGAGTTTGACTGGGACCATGTTCTCAGACAAATGCTCAACGTTGCTCATGACGTTCGTGATCAATTCAAAGAGGGCAAACTCAACACAACACTGTCCACCAGGACAATGGTGCGTTGGGCGACGCGGGCCCTACAACTTAAATCTCGCCGGACGCAGTCACCAGTCATCGAAGCTGCACATGCTGCTTTGCTTAACCGGGTCGGTGATACCGACAAGGCTGCGATCGAGCTTCTCCTTGATACGCATTTGTCCTCTCAAAACGATACGATGTGAGGCACAGATGTTTGACAGTTTCGTAAACTGCATGGAGAAAGTGGAGAACGGCGGCAACATTCGTGTTTTCGCCTATTTCACATCCGGTGACCGCTTCTTTGCTTTGCATGGAAACGCGGGACATCCCCTAACAACGGTTACTGAGGTTACGCATCTCAGTAAGTCAGTTAATCGTGGCGACGCAAAACTGCGCCGCACTCGACTAGAAAACGCTATCCAAGAAAAGGAGCGCGAGGGCTTCTCTTACATCGGCTCTCGCAAACTTCTTTGGGATGGCTCACTTGGAGAGCGCTATATGGGAGACAAACACTCTCTCCCCAAGCTCTCTGTCGACAAATTGCCTGAATGTTTTCAGTCAGATGTGTCGGATCTATTAAGCAAGGATGTTCCCAAACAGGCTCTTACCGTTGCTATTAGCGGTAAATCAGCCGGCACGGTTCGCCTTGCACTTATAGAAGCGAGACAAGCACTAAAAGGTCAGGGTCTAAGCTCTGAATTCGATGATGGTTTCAACATCGAATTCAGCAAGAATCTAAAAGTTGCTCTTAAGCCCCTGTTTCCGGCAAGCCCGGATAACACGGACTTTTCGATGTCTCTATCGGACCACGACCTAACCCACTCGGGCTTCATTCCGTTAATGTTCTGGGCAATCGCCCAAAAAATGCTGACGACGGAAAGCTGCATCCTTGCTGATGCAGAAGGCCGAGTAATTAACAACATCGTTGGTTGGTTCAATTCGACGTTCGGTTTCAATCCGGATGTTGAAAAGGTGGCCGTCCAGTTGGGTATCCAACCGGATCTGTCGAAGATCAACATCAATAGTGCAGGTTTCTAAATGAACAAACACGCACAACCTTGTGCCCCCCGGATTGTTTTCGAACAACCCTACGGAGCGCACTCACCAGCGGTGGCAAAGCTCTTAAACGAAGCTGCCGAAGTACGAGAGAAAAACCGTGAAGATGCGCTGAATGATCGTTCCGTCGATCTGACAGAGTAATCACCTACCGTCTATCAACCCCACAGGGGACGCAATGTCCCCGCTGGGGAAAGTGTGTCCCCTTTTCCTTTTGCTAAGAGGACACACGAAAATGACGACAGTAAACACCCAAATCCTGACGCAAATGGCCATCGTCAACCTCGATATTTCTGCTTGGAGCGGACGTTCGAGGTTAAACAAGGAAGACTTCATCGATCAAACGATGTTGCCACCTGATACGGCGGTCTCATTTGGGTCAAAGAAACTGATCCAGAACTCCATTATTTCGAAATTCCAGCAGCTGCGCAGCAGATCGCACCGCACCTGCATGAAATACGGAATTCAGTTTGTTGGCGGCTATGCCATCAAGCTGACGGATATCGACCAGCTCGACCACGAGCTGCGCGGCATCCAGATGGAATTCAACGAATCTGTCTCTGACCTGGTGAATAACTTCCAGGAACTCACTGACGAATGGATCAAAGAAAACCCAGGCTTTGAGGAGCAACTCCGAAAAGCTATGATTTCTGCCGAAAAAGTATCGAAGAAGTTTGGTTATGACTTCTCGTTCTTCCAGGTAGAAAGCCTGCCCAACCATGACCTTCACGCGAAAGCCAGCAAGCTGGTTGATCGTGTTCTGGATGAAGTCGCCGATCTGGCAAATGATTACATCAAGAACAGCCTGAAGGGCTCAACACAAAGCTCCGCGTACATTACCTCGCGCGGTCGTTCGATCCTTGACACCATCCAAAAGAGATTGCGTCAGCTGTCTTTCGTAAACAGCGAATTTGACGTTGTCGCGGACTGGGTCCAGGACTTGCACGAAGAACTTCCCGCAACTGGTGGCATTCGTGGAGCCGATTATCGCAAGTTCGCAAACATGCTCGACACCCTCACGGATGGCGATCGTGTAATGCGCACTGCACGGCTCTTCGCGGAACAACCAGAGGAAGCGAAAGCCGATCTCTTTAAGTGCTCAGCTGCGGTCCCTCCAAAAGAGGAAATCGTTAGTGAGCCCATTGAAGAAGAAGCTGAGCGCCCTATGGCATCCGAACCCGCCGCGGTGCCAAACGAACCTGCGCAGTCACAGCCAAGCTGCGAGTGGGGTGCATCTTTTGTAGCTCCTTGTGAGCCTGCCGAAGAGACACTTCCAATCATCAATGCTGCGGTGATTGAAGCAACACCTTCACCTGAAGGTGTTGAGCAGGAAGTTGAAGAGCCGTCCGAAGCAATGAACGGCTCTGAAGAACCGGGGGTTGATGAATCCCCCGTAATTGAAGTGCAGGAAGACCATCAATCCCAACTCGTAGTTGGGGGCGACTTCATGCCATCGATCGCACCTCGCACGCCGAGTGCCTCAGTCACACCACAAGAAACGCGTGTTTCTACAGTGGTTCCGAAGCAATCGAGCGTTCCAAATATTGCGGTCGCCAACTTTTAACCCCAAGGGGATGTATTCATCCCATGGGGTGGGTGCATCCCCTCAGACGAGGACTAGAGATGAACCCAATACATAACGCCTTCCCGATCGTCGCTTCGGCGATCGGGAAAAAGGCCAACATTGAACTCGTGTGGGGAAGCAAAGCCTGCACAGACGGAACGCGGATCGAATTACCTTACTTCGATCCACAAAGTGATCGTTTGCGGAGAATTGCCCTTGGCAAAACGCTGCATGAATGTGGTCACGTCCGGTTTTCGGATTTTGATATTCCGCAAGCAAAACCACTGCATCACCAGCTCGTGAACATCCTTGAGGATGCTCGGATCGAACGATGCATAATGAACGAATATGGTGGTGCACAAAAACTACTGCAAGAAATGGCTCACGAAGTCTTTCTTGGGGATAGCAAGCCAACCACTGAGATGATCAACGGCGAAGACCCTTCTGCAAAATTGCTGAACTTCGTTTTGTATCAACAAAGAGCCCAGTTACCGGGACAACAAGACCTTCAACCACTGGCTAGCCAGTATCTGCAAGTGGTCGAAGAAACCTTTCCCAAGGGTGCCGTTGCGCAGCTTAAAGGTATGCTTACGCAAACCGATGAGCTGCAAAGCACAGCGGACGCGTGGGACCTCGCAGCTCGGATTCATGCAATGCTTGAAGATGAAAGTGAGGAAGAGGAAGAGCAGTCTCAGGAAGAGGAGCAATCCGAACCTGGTCCTGACGACGGCGATAAGAATTCTGAAAGTTTGGCCCAGGCCCAAGCCGATCAAACGAAGGAAGCGGAATCCTCAAGAGCTAACGAAGATGCGTCCAAACTGGCCGCATTGAAGGAAGCCTTACAGGATCAGAACCCGCAATCCTTCGATATCGGTCAAGCCATGGCAGAAGAACTCGAAGAAGGCTATCAGGAAGCCGAACGAACCGGCGAGGGCTACCTCGGCGGTGAAGCTCCTTCCTCCAGTGATAGCATCGCTGAAAACAAAGCAGATGTTGATACGGCCAAGGCTTTGGTCAATCGTCTGCAACGAAAACTTCAGGTTGCTCTGGAAGAAGATAAGCGCGTAGGCGACTATCGATCTCGTTCCGGTCGGCGCGTCGATTCTAACCGATTGACCAGTGTATTCGCTGGAAATAGTCGGGTGTTTCGGAGAACTGAAGAAAAACGTTTGTCATCGGCTTCTGTCGTTCTCTTGATCGACAGATCCGGATCGATGGCAAAAATGAGCTATTTTGATCCCACAACAGCGAAATCTGTTTCGGGCATTGAAGCAGCTCGAAGAGCAGCTCTGGGACTGGCACTTAGCATCGACGGCTTCACACATGTGGAGCTGGCGGGCATGGCCTTCCCCGGCCGATCATCAGAAGTGTTGGAAATCCAAAAGTTTGGAAATACAGCGCGCTCTACTGAAGGTCGATATGGAGGCCTTTTGGCAGATGGCGGCACGCCACTTGCGCCAGCCTTACTGTTCGCTGCCGAACAACTACTCTCCAGAAACAATGAGCGAAAAATCATCATTGTTCTCTCTGATGGAGAACCAAATAAACCGACGCAGACCAGGAGCATCATCGAACGCTGCAAACTCAGCGGCATCGAGCTCTATGGCCTTGCTCTTAAATCCCGCGCACTCGAAAGCTTCATCGAGGATACAGAATATCTGAAAGACGCAAACAGTCTCGCAGGTACGTTGTTCTCCCTCGCTGATCGCATTTTACGGCGGTAAACCCCAAAGGGGATGTTCGTATCCCCAAGGGACACGTGCATCCCCTTCCTTTTGCTAAGGAAGACATTCATGCACGTAACCATCACAACAGATGCATCTTACGACAACCGGCTTGCCGGTTTCGGGATGCATATCAAACTCTCAAAACCTGTCCACAACGAGACGGAATTCAGGTTTCACGGAGCAATCTCGGACATCAATAGCTCTACTGACAGTGAAGCTGTTGCAGTTGCCCGCGCCCTACGCATCGCTCAAATGCTGTGCATTGGCAAACAGATGAAATCGATCGAAGTGGTCACAGACAGTGTGCGCACCATCGACCTCATCAAACTCCAACAACGGCCCAACGTTGCCGAAAGAGAACTGGCTCGACTGGTTTTCGATCTTCGCAACCAAGGCATCAAAGTCATCCCCAAGCACCAGCGATCTCACATCGCGATAAACGGCTGCTGGAATACCCATAACCACAATTGGTGCCATAGCGCTGCGCTTACAGCACTGAAGTCGGTTCGCGAAATACAAGCTGCTTGCTAAGGAGAAATCAAAATGGCGACTTATGACAAAGAAAAAGTGATGATCGCGGCCAACGGACGTTGGCCTGAGATTGTTCAACGTTTCAGCACTAAGACATTTGATAAAAAAGTGGTCCAAAGGTTCGGCAACCACGGGGCATGTCCTCATCATGGTGGATCTGACGGGTTCCGTTTTTTCAAAGACTTTACAAACACTGGCGGTGGCGTTTGCAATACGTGCGGGGCCTTCCCGTCCGGCATCTTGCTTCTGTCGTGGCTCAACAACATCCCAATAAACATCGTCATCAATGAACTTGGCGAATATCTGGGTGTAGAACCTGAGCCCAGAAGGCTTCTGCCTAATGGTGCTTATCCTTCTCGGAAAAGCGGCCAAGGCTGGCCAGAGATGAAGAAACCGGTACAGAAGTTTATTCCGGACCGCGAAATCATTGATCCAGAAGTCGTTGCTCAACAGCGACAACGGCTCAATGACATCTGGACTAGCTCTGTTGCGCTTTCCCATGAACACGCTCGACCTGCGCGCCTATACTTTGATGGGCGCGGGGTCAATGCAACCCGCTACGAAAACAATCCCTTTATTCGCTTCCACCCGGAACTTGATTATTGGGATGAAGAAACGGGCGAAGTGTCTGGGACGTTCCCGGCCCTGGTGATGATGTTCATCAATCAGGATCAGAAACCAACCAACCTTCATCGGATTTACCTGACACCGCAAGGCGACAAAGCCCCAGTGAATGGTGACCCGAAGAAGATGACCAAAAAGCCTGACGACTTGACCCTTACGGGAAGCGCTATCTGGTTAACCCCTCCCACCGCCGTTATCGGCATTACGGAAGGGGTTGAGACCGGTATCGCTGTTCAAGCCGGAACAGGCCTTAGTGTCGCAGCCTGTGGCAATGCTGTCCTTCTTGAGCGCTTCATGCCGCCCAAAGAGGTCAAAATTGTCCACAACTTCGTCGATAAAGACAGATCAAAACGAGGTGAAGAAGCCGCAGTCGCTTTCCGGGAACGGATGGCAATGGCTCGACCCGACATTCAGATTTATGACCATCTCCCAACATTCGACATCCCAAGTGATGGAAAATGTGTGGACTGGCTTGATGTCTGGAACAACTGCGGGAAGGCGGGCTTCCGTCACCTCAATCTGATCACGAACCTGCAACTCGCAGGATAACATTCATCACTCTAACCCCATGGGGACATACTGCTCCCCACGGGGGAGGAGTGTGTCCCTTCTTTTTTGCTGAAGGAGACACATCATGATGACCAATGAACAACTCGTAGTCGTAACCGACCTTGCGTCACGCGATCTTTTTGCTTTCGAGCATCAAATACCGCGTGACCTTGCCGATGATCCAATGCTTGACGTTTTAGCAGCAGATCTTCATCAGCAAGGGTTCAAGTTCGAACATCTCGCAATGGAAGGTGAGGTACGTGTTGGCTGGTTCTACAACAGGCATCCTGATCTCAATGACGACGTCATGATATCCATTGTGCGTCATTCTGGGGAAACCTGGGACCAAGCTGGCTCACGATACGCAGCTCGAAGCGGACGTTTTTCTTCAACGTTCGCGGACAAAGAATATCGTGGTCTTCAATATCTTGAATTCGTCGGCTGGGTAGACGAAGACAACTAATTAACACTTGAAGGGGGAAGCTTTTGCTACCCCCTTTTTTTTTGTCCTGCACAAGGTGGAGAGCAAGGTTAAGCCAAACTTATACGGGCAAGCACAGGGTTGTATAGAACCCTGCATTACTCGTAAAATCAGCGAAACAGAACATGAGTTATACATATGAAATTTCTCAACTTCACATCACTGATCTCAGCGGTCGCTGTAAGCGCTTGTGCAACATATCCCGGTCCAGCCGAAAGCCCGACGGATCAGGCCAAGTTTGCCGCAATCGAACTAAAGTCATCGATGGAGCAGGCTTACATCATCGATAGCTTCGAGAATGAAGAGAGACTGCAAAACACTCGGCCATCTCCCTCTGCACTGGATGCTGCTGCTCTGGCAACCGATTTACCAGTATCATTCGTTTTCATGGCATTGGCGGTGGCAAACAGTGACGGCTCTCAGGATGTTGTTTCAAAATATGTTCTGCCGGAAACGATTAACGGCAAAAGCGTCGCTTCACTGAATGATGTGAATGAATACGTAAGCGGGTCAGTTATTGAAACGGCTCAGCACCATGGGTTTTCACTCTTTGACATGAGCGAAGACAAGAAGCTCCTCCTACTCCGCACGGCCGACTCAAAACCGATGTATCTACGGATCTATAACTTTGGGGCCAAGGCGGTGGAACACGCTCCGAGCTACCTCAGCTACGCGTGGGGCTTTACGCCAGCATGGGAAGCCAGAAAACCGGCAAGCTTCAATGTTTGCTGGGGAGAAGAGCTGCCATTTAATGACGATGGAAGCTATGAAACTGGTGCAGCATCCGATGGTCGTCAAATACCGTTGGTAAATTGTGATCGCACCATTCCTGGAAACGTAGCGTCATTTTTGCAGGAACTCTCCGGTACAGGCTACTTTGTCTATGCCAACAAGAGCGTAAGAGTGAACCGGCTATACTTTAAGGGCAACGGGTATAATCCGTATTGGTGAGAAAGAAGCAACGTGTCAGTTGGTTCCAGATTTTCGCGCTAAACGACACTTTCCGTCTGAAAGATGATCTACAGTGCTTCGGCGTCTCTTGGCGCGTCAAGTTGTCGACAGGTCAATCAAAGACTATGCCAAGTAACCAGAATAAAACTTCGTGTCGCTGCACCACTGGCAACAATAGGATGACGTTCCTATTTGTTCCGGTGGTTTTTTTTGGCTGTGTCGTGGTCAAGGGGGTACAGTTATGAAACCCCAGAGTAGAAGTCTGATGTCAAAAAGAATCAGCTCAGAGCAAACTGAGCTGATGCGCATTTTTCTGATTGGATTTCGATGCCGATGGAGGGGAATGACAAATCGGCTTCGCCGATCGAAGGACAGTTTCGCCCGCGACATTCGACGGATCTACATGCCCCTCACTGTCTGGGACAGATACCTCATCACTAAGGAACACAGGCATTGATCCATTTGGCAAGACAAACCGGTATCGAGCAAATCGACCACGAGCGGTAGTATCAAACTCTAGGCCGGTGTCCGGATCGACATATGACACTGACATCAAATTGGAATCACGGAACTGAGAAATGACATTAGAGACATTGGCAAGGGTAGGGGACCGAACATATTTACGATACTCATCCGTAAGGGCGGCGATCTCATGCTGATAAACCCCGTGAGATATTTCCCCTGCAGACAGCTCCTGCTGCAAGGTCTCTACCGCTTGCTTGTATGTCTTTGTTCGGCTCTTTACACGCTGCAAACGCACATCACGACGAGACTGGTATTCACTACGATCAACCATCATCGCAAGATCTTCTCGGCTTGCATGAATAAGCCCTTTTTCATCCGCTAAAGAAGCCATGGCAATGACAAGATCTGTAGCAAAACGTGGTCGATTCATACGATGCGCAGCAGCATGCAATTGAGAAAGAAATTGGTTGGCCATCTAAGCCCCCAGATTTAATACGTATCAAGAACAAAACAGAGACATACAATAACATGCAGTAGACCCATGAGCAAGCATCAGTCATTATGACGAATCAAATTATATAAGTCTTTGGGGTTTCATTATTGTACCCCGTAAATAAATAATGCAATCGGCGGCACGCTATTGGGATTTTTATAAATGAGATTAGAAACGAATATTGATAACTGCGTGATAGCCAATCACTGTTGCGCTAAAGATGAGACTCAGAACGACAACTCGGTGTTCACCATCAAGGCCTCTCAATGAAACACTTGTCACTGTTCAGCTGGTCGATCTATCTATTCTCGGTGGCGGTTCCTCTGAACCTGTGCACCTTCATTCTCTGGGATCTTTCGATCCCACCTATAGTGGACGCAGGCTCCGCCTTGATCCATGTCGGCATTTTCATGCTGTGGGGCATCATGATGGCCGCAATGTTTTCGATCTCGATTAAGAAGCTCGTTAAGCTCCAAGACGCTGTTTTCGAAACAGCTCTGCCCGCAGTCGACCAACAAGCTCTCGCTCCAGCCAAATTATTTGTCTCAGAGCTGGCAGAACGGGCAGGGCTAACACGGACGCCACGAATTGCCCTGATAGACACCTATGAGCTTAATGCATCAGCTGTCTCTGATTTGTTCGGTAGATCTGCCATTGTCTTCACAAGAGGCTCGCTTAATCTTCCCAGATCACAATTGCGCGCCTTGACCGCCCACGAAATGGCACATATTGCGCGCGGCGATAGCCTTGTGCAGGCCTTCATCGCATCCCTGATCTTTCAGACGCTTTGGGGTTTCCTTGATAGTGCCAGTACGTCAGTTAGCGGTGTGGCAAAACGCATTATATGGGTAATATTGTTCGGCGGAGCACTGATGCTCGGCCTCTCAGAAGCAACCGAGATAAGTGTTATCGCTCAGCTGCAAAGCTTGGCCTGGCTGGTCGTTTCAGTTCTTTTTGTAGTTGCCGTTACTCGCCTCATACAGTTCGCTGTCAAAACGCAAACAACCTTTGGGCACAAAGCCCTTAACAGGCACCTTGAGATGAAGGCCGACAAGTTGGCCGCGAAATGGGTACCCCCAGTTGACGTTCTCATGCTCTTGCAGACGCTTAAGGCATCCAACGTGAACTCAGATGATATGGGATGGCTTGATAGCCTTAATGACACTCACCCAAGCTTTAAGAAGAGAATCTCTCAAGTAGAACTTATTCAATCAAAACAAACCACTAGAACTAGGAATATTTAGATGGCCTTCGCATGGGAGCTCACCCCTACCATTGTCGGATTTAACTTAGACTACCCGGAAGAAGTTATCTTAATCCAACACTTCGTTATGGCTCATGCTGCTCGCCCAAACGACGAGATTCTCCAACATTTCACCAAAAAGTTCTTTGATGAAGGCAAAGGAGTAAGCTCTGTGGATTTTGACCACATCATCCGCCTTGCAAAGGACATAAGCCACTCTTGTGATGGCTTGAAACTCAGACCTTCAGGGAGAACTGATTACATCGAGACCCGTGACAAGTCCAAAGCAGCACTCCGACAAGATACACGCCGCAAGCTGGAGCAAAGGTCCGGGGCAGATATACTTGCAACTGCTTACAAAGATTTGGATCGATTGCCCCTTGTTCCAGTGAGTGACCAGCCCCTCCAGAAACTACTCTTTTCTCGGTACATGCGTGGAGAAAGTGCTGCTCACGAGCAACCGGCACAAATGCCCGAACCACCCAGCTATTCACCCTGTGAAGCGAGCGTACAGAACGGGGAGGGGGGTCTTTCGAAAAGTTCGCCCCCTCCAGGCTATGGCGATCAGCCCGATATGTCTGCTGTGGATGTCTTGCAGCACATGAATGCGAAGGACAGCATAGCCTTCGGCATTCCAGGATCAGCAAGAGCAGTGGATTCTCAACCTGAAACGTCTAATAACGAGGTACTTCTGGGCATCCAAGCCGACATCGTCGCACTCAATGAAACAGTAATGAAGCTGATCGATGAAGTTCGTCGTTTAAAAGGATAGAAGCCCTTGTAAGAGACACTTAATCCTCCCATGGGTTAATCAGATGGTTAAGGCCGCCGAGCATCGAGAGACCCGTCATCTAACCCATGGGAAACAATCTATGCCGTACTCTCATAGAGAACTGATCGAGCGATCACTCAAATTGCTAGCTGATATTCGCAAGTTTGAGAGACAAAACAGGATGTACCTTGAGCCACGTATCTATGTGGCCAGCGCCTGTGAAGCACTGATAGCAATCTCAATGCAACATCCAGCTCAGGACGAATGATAAACATCCGCACGTGCATCCTAACTGCGGTACGGCTGTGCGTTTTTCTCACACAATGGAAATCCGTTTACCCTCACACCTTTTGGGATGAGTCGGCCTGTTTAGCCGACAAAGGGAGCGCAAACATACATTTGACCAACAAACTTTATGCCGGCGACTGCTTCAGATAATCGCCAGGCTCCGTACCCAAACAGCCCCAATGAAGCGGCTACAAAGGTTACAGTAATCACATGGAGGCTTGCCGCAATTCGTGCCTTCCAAGTTCCCTCTGCGCCGTCAAGCCCATAGCACATTTGGCTCAAATAGGTGCTTCCTGTTGCCAGAGTGGCGAGCAGGGCACCGATCGCGAATAAAAGGACAGCTTCAGCCACTTCAGAAGCAGACATAGAGTTGTGTTCAACCAGCTTTCCCACAAAAGCCAGCATTGCGACTGCTGCACCACCATTGAGCAGCATCGCTGACTTCAATGCAGACTGACCTGTTACTATAACAGATTTGAACATTTCTATGTTCGTGCTTCGCTCATATTCCAAAGCATGAGAATGGTTTGTGAGATCAAATTCGCGCGCTTGATCCCCTCTGTTAATGATGTTGTTAAGCGAAAGTGCCAATTGGTCGATGTTAACCGTTGTATATCCCTTGCTGGCAAGCTCTTCGACCTGGTCGCGCAGTCGTGAAACGCTATCAATACCGCTCATATCAACACTTCCTTTAAAACTCATCGAACAGCTGAGATCGCATATCGCGATACTCTTGGCAAGCTGCCCATTGGAGCAACATTTTCCCGGAACTTTCATCGTTCTTAGAAACATGAGCTATTGTAACGAATACAAGATACAGACCAACGGAACAGCACAAACTTAATCGTTGAAATGACGCTCGACTTGATTTATTGTTTAAAAACAATGACTTATTTGTCATAACTCTTATTATACAACAATATGTTGTTGTATATATCTAAACACATTATAATATTGTTGTATATTCGTCGTAGATGACAAGCATCAGGATTAGCCGCATTCTTGGAGGCACCCACTCATATTCGCGAGCAATGCATTTCTAGTGCAGATACTTTGATTGCAATCCATGTCCCTTTTTCCGAAAAGAGGACAATCAACTGACGTCAATTCAGGCCGATCAAGAATGAGAGACCAAATGCCTTCAGATACTGACGGAAAGTTCCACCCAACGGCGTGGACACCCGCGAGAACAGCTTTATGGAAAGCCCTTCCGCCTAGCGACAAGAGAGTACTTGAGGGCTTCGTCGCAAATGGGAGCACTGCTACTGTGCCGGAGCAATGGCAAGAGTTGCATAATCAACTGTCTGGCATTGAACAAAAGAGCGCGGTTAATCCGAGAATTTTGAAACATATGCGTGAACGAGGCTGGCGCGACAACGTGATAGAGTCTGTGTATGGCCCAAAACCAAAGGGTGACGTGAGTTAGGTTCCTGCGTCACTAAGGACGACAATATAGCCGCCAATCCAACCACTTTTGACGACTTCTACTGATCGCGTAATATTCGCGCGCGGTTCGAATAAGATCATCCATCTCGTGTAACTGAATGCGGTTTGCCAGCTCGATATATTCTTGAGCGCGGGATGATGCAAATTTCTTGTCTTCCCAAGCTTCACTGCTTCTCATCCAATGCAGTGCTTTGACGCTTTTTTCTACCCTGTCGAGTTTCTCAGTGACGTCACGGTAGAACACCTCCTCAATCTGGCGCCGAGTTTTCCAAAATTGGGAATAGATGTTGTGATAATCCGGATGGTCAAAGCTTTTCTCACGATTAATCTTACCAATCGTCCCGATTAAATCGTCAACATTGCTTTGCAAGGTATCAATCAAAGCGCTTCGTTTGTCCGCAAGCTTCTCTCTGTCAGACAGAGACTGCCTCCGCCAAGCATAGAGAGCAGCCGCAATGGACAAAACCGCACCCCCAACCCACTTCCAAATCAACATCGTTTCCGATGACCAGAACGCTCCCATTAACCCCCTCTCCCACTCGCCGTATTAACCGAATAACTTACGGTAGGTGCATTCAAATAACTATTTGGTCTGCAAGTTCACCCAACAGTTTTATAAAGGCAAAAAGCCTTAAGATAATTTCTCAAACAATTGCTGCGCTACGTTATCAATCAATCCTTCAGAAGCACTTGTGATAACCAAAGCCTGATAATCCGGCATGTACAAATCTGGTCGATCATCAACAACCGCAAACTGCTTCACCCGAAAGTGCGAACAGAATTTCTCTATTTCCCGCTGCCGCACAAAACCTGGCCCGCTTAAGAGCGGCGTGCATCCCATAAACCGCCGAGAGAGCTCGTCTCCGAAGAGATTTTCAAACCACTCTTGTGTTGATGAAAGACGCCAATCTGAACACATCACCAGTTCCAGGGCAGGAAGACGGTCGGTTAATGTCAACAATCTGTCTTTGTATTCCAGGGTTTCGGTCTGGTTAGGATGCAAGACACCGTCTATATCAAAGAACAGGACCAAATCTCCTCGGAAACCATGCTTTGCGAGATGGCTTATCTCCGTGTCTTCATTTACCGGCATTCCCAATCCAAAGGAGTGTTGCATTGCTACTGGAATAGGTTCTTCCAGTGGGACCTTACTGGTAGGGTCGACAAGACTCCTAACCAACTGCCCAGCTAAAATGCCCCCTACTCCAACGATGAAAAGGGACCATCGAACAGCTACATGATCTGCAATTGCGGCTATAATCAATGAAACCGCACAGGCTTCGATTAGAAACAATAGATACCGATACTTTAAGGAAAAGCGACCGTACAAAAGATTAACCATAAACCCACAGAGCGTTAATTGATTTCATTTGGCTCTATCAGCTGGCCAAGCTCATACCAATGCGTTTGGAGACCTCTCGGTCCTTTTCCCGTCAAGAGAAGGAACATCGTCAAGCGTTGCGTCTGTATTCCGCAAATCCAATTGTTGAGCCATCCAGCTCAAATGCCCACGACGCAGGACTTCTCCAGGATAACGCTCGGCTACCAATGCAAGAAGAACATCAAAAAGGTCTTGCTGCTCCTGCTCGATCGCAACTTCCCTAATTTTCTGGATTAAGGCGTCAGAACACGGAGCATTAGCCAGCTCGATATTGTGAAGCCGTTGCATTTTCGAGAAGTGAAATAGACCCCAAACGCAAAAGCCGAAAATTATTAAAGATATACCAGGAACTATCAGCATGATCTCGGGATATCTAATTACAAAGTCGTACATGTCGAACTCGTCAAATCTATGAAAGAAACCGGCCAAATCCACAACGAATGCGTCCGCTTATTATGCCTAATGAAACTATCTCTAAACAAAAAGCACCCAAGTGCAATGGTGACAATAACCAAAATACACCACGACCACGCTGTAATATGTACTGAGATGCGAAATTTTCGCACCAAGAGGCACATTGTGGGTTCGATCCTGTGAAAAGGTGACCGGATCATCTTTCAGGAGGGTTGCGATCATGTCGTTTACGCGCATTGCTTTGGCCAGCTGGCTCACGCTGTTTTCAATAACGGCGTTTGCCGAGCCATCCATCACTGTAAAGCTCAACGATGCGGATCTTGTGAACGGCGCTGTGATCGAGAGCATCGATGATGTTCTGATCTCGACCAGCGACAGTGCGGCGACAACTCTGACCGGTCGGCTTTCGGCGCAAGAGACCGATCAGCTTGATATGTCAAAGATCGCTCTTCCGATCCTCAACCCTGTCTATATTGGCCTGTCACATGGCCAGGAACATTTCCGTCTGACCGAAGACAACTGTTCGACCAAACAGCTTGCCCCGGGCACCGCGGCGGGATCGACCTGCGATGTCACACTGACACCCCGGGCGACCCAACCAGGCTTCTTTACCGGAAAGCTTCTGGTTAAAGCCGGTACCTACGAAACCGAAATCCCGCTCTCCGGACAGGCCCGGAACTTCTGCGCGCCTGATCCGGCCGTCATGATGACATCAAGCTGCTCGCAACCTTGCGGCGGCGGTACCCAGACCACGACCTTCACGGATGGCTGCGGTGCGACCTGGACCGATACTGCGACCTGCAACGTTCAAGCCTGCGATGCCTATAACTGGAACACTTCCCAGTATGGCAGCTGCAGTGCGGTGTGTGACGGCGGCATTCAGTTCCGGGACGTTTGGTGTGAAAGGTTCTCGGATGGCGCGCGCGTGGCGGATAATTTCTGCGCCGATGATCTGAAGCCTGCCGGCAATGCCCAGTGCAACACCATGACCTGCTATCGCGATTACAAGGTTTGTGGCTGGATCCCTGACATTCCTGTAGAGCTTGCTTACCGCGGCTATCGGCTGCAGGTGGTCGATGAAGATAACCCCGATGCCTATCGCTATGTCAGCTCAACCTGTGAGCCCGATACCAGTCAGTCCACCCCGATCGATGACCGGATCACCAGCTGCGAAGCGGTGCATTTCGAATATCCCAATGATCAGATCTCTTATGGCGCCACCAAGTGGTTTGTCACGGCAACTGACGAAGCACTGACCCAGTGCATCGAGACTGCCGATATCACTTATCCATGGACCCTTGTCGCGATCGGATGGGATGAGAAAGACGAAGAACTCAAAGCCTACCGCACCAGACGTCATCAGATCACGGTGAATGGCAATGATATATTTGTCTCACCAGAGAAGGTGCAGGACGGCGAAGAAGCGGTTGCCTATCAGCTGATCGACAGCAAAACGATCGGGACCGGCGAGACCTATCAAGAAGTCTGCATGGTCTATGAGAATTCTTTCCTGCAGGAAACCTATCTACGACCGGCCGGAACTGAGCACATCCACAATGCGGGACCAGGGGAACCCATTTATGTCTCCGGTGAAGATCAGCACATGGTCGATGGCCTCTGCGTGGTTAAAGCCCAGAGCCTCGTAGTTTCAATTGATTCCGAAGTTACAGATATCGACGTTGGAGCATTGTTACTGGCTGAAGGCTGGGACGGGGAAAAACCTGTCAAAGTCACAATTAACGTCTCAGCTGAAGGCGTTGTAGGTTCTTCGGACCCAAGCCTCCCAGCTATTAATATGCCGTCCCTTCCGCAAGACAGTACCTTAGAAATTGAGAACTACGGCATGATTGCCGGTGCGGGAGGGAAAGGTGGAAGAGGAGCACCCGCTTCTATTGTTCCCGGTACTCCAGGGGGCAAAGGAGGAACTGCCATCCATCTTTCAACCCCAACTGTTATCCGAAACTATGGGACCATTGCTGGCGGCGGCGGCGGAGGTGGTGGTGGTGGTGGTTGCGACCCTAATCGCGTCGGATGTTGGTGGGCAGACGGTGGCCGGGGAGCTGGCGGCGCAGGTTCAGTGCCTGGGCCAATGGGAACAGGATACGGAGGCGCTGCAGGAAGTGCTTCTCTTCTCGCAGGCGGCAGTGGCGGCACAGGCACCGGAGATCAGCGTCAGTGCCGTGGCGGGAACGGTGGTAACTTGGGAATGCCGGGTCAAAACGCGTGGACATCAACCGGTTCTGCGTGTTGGGGCCAGAACCCCGGGGGCGCTCCTGGCGAAGCTTTAGTATCAAACGGCAATTTGGTCGACTGGCAGGAAACAGGAGATGTCATAGGAACAATCCAGTAAGTCTATTGCTGTAACCGTCAGTGAGGAGGAGACGTTTCAAACGCCCCCTCCTCTTTTACCGCACGAAACATATTTGATTGATTTAAACATTTTAGAGCGCGACAAAAGTCCAACACTGGATATTGCACCTAATTCCGATAGGTTTATCTCACAACTATGGTTTGGGAATTAGCAGGCGGACTGCTAAATTTGGATTATGAAACTCAAGATATTCCAAGAGCTAAATCGTGCAGCGCAGAGCGCGGACACCGAAGCCCTTCAAATTTTCAGAGCTATTTCGAAACAGCTCGAAGATGGCGGTATGTCATGGGAAGACGTACCACTAAGGATCTCGGGTACACCAACCCCTACTCCGCGCCCGACCAAGAATAAAAATCGGCCAATACAGCGTACAGTTCACGCAGAGAGCAACATAGGCCCAGCGTTTGTTTCACTGCACAAGAAGTATCAATTTGTCGATCGTAATACACCGGGAATTGAGCCAAGCCTTTGGAAATGGCGCGCCATTGAAAAAGAATGGCTCCAGCAAGGCCAAATCAGTGCAAGTCAAATCGATCAATTACAGCCATTACTTCCTGATATGGAGCTGAAAAAGTGCACTGGGAAGGCAACACCAACTTGGCTGGCTGAACATAAACGCACCATCGAGACCATTGAACAGGACGAGAATACTAAGGCACGAGACTGCCTGATAAGCTTGCAAAAGGAACGTGCCGAAATATTGCATCACAATCGAAAAAGAATGTCTGATTTCGTTACGGCAGCAAACAGTGATCGTAAACTGCTTGTGTATTGGGCCACTGTCGTTGGCTTGATCAGTTCTCAAGCCAGAACTTGTGACATGAAGTCACTTTTGGATGCTGCAGAGAAATCCGCTGAAGACGCGGAAAGCATGGCAATATGCCTGCTTCTTGAAATTATGCCCTCAAAACTCGGCATACCCGCGCCAACTATTTCCACCGCACGCTCCTATCTTACGCAACATGAAACTGTTTCAGGTGAAAAGTTCCTGATCAGCCTTTCATCTCCAGAACCAACACAAAGGTTCAATGACCTGAAAGGTATCAAAGGCGTGTCAGAATGCATCAGCGCGCTTAACGAAGCTTATTCTGAGAAATGTGACTGACGTCAAACGCCTAACGTCCTGATATAAAATGGACAGTCTTTTCTGGAATGGGTGGGCGGCTTGGATGAAGAATCAACCCCTCTTCAGTGATATCGACGTGAGCGTCACGATACACTGCAAGCGACAATTCCAAGGCACCAATGAACCGTTTCCTGAAGTCCCGCAAACGCGAATAGTTCCCGCCAAACTGAGCGTCGAGCGCTTTCCAAGTGATCAATTGATTACGACTTAGTGCATGGAGGCGGTAAGCCAACCAAATGTAGATATCAATAGACATGCTATTGTTATTGATCATCTTAATGGCTTCTTCGCTGATCGGAACTGCATGATCGACCAGCTCTTTATAGAAGGTTTCAGATAGCGTTACCCTGTCATCCCACAGCGTGGATTGATTTGGGTTAGCGTTTTCGTCCAGGAACAAACCACTTTTAATGATTGAATCATGCTGGAACCCGACGCGGTCGCCCTGGTTCCAACTGAACGTTAGCCGGCAGGCAGATATACGATTGGCCTGGTCACGGACCATCTTGTATGTCTTGCCCCCGATTGACACTCCCATTCGGGTCAACCAGTCATACATGCTTCGGCCAAGCTGAATTTCCGGCGATTGCTGCTTCTTAGCCTGTGTCTGCAGGTAGATCAAAATCAGCCGAGCCTGAGCTCCATACGGCACCCCGAACTTGGTATATGTACCATTCCTATTTGGAAGCGTTCCCGGCTCCACAAGCAACTTCAGATGGGTAGCACGCTTTTCCCAGGACTGATGATCAGGAAGGCTTCTGTGTGGCAAGCTTGTCAGGGCGAAACCGCTGTATGTCACCCCGATTGTATCGTCTTCAATGGCCATCATATGAGCTGCGGCATCGAAAGCTGGTGATGGACCTAACATCTGGCGGGCTTCATCCCTACCCCGTGTTTCGATCACCTCATGGATATGCGACATGGCCATCTCCTTTTGAGCCCGCAAGATGACATCACTGATCGCAAATAGAGTCTACATGGACTCTTGTCGCGCTATTTATCATTGCGAGCCAATAACCAGAGAACGAGCAAACCTACCGCACACCGCAACGTAATCCCTTTGTGGGTAGGAGGATGCTTCAACAAGCCCCTTCCTGTATGCCAATCCTTACTTGCCCACAGTACAGCGAGTCAATTTGGACTCTTGTCGCCCAAACTATTTGAAGAATAATTATTCAATTATTTGTTTGAGCGACAAAAGTCCAGTGGACTACAGGAGTCGTCGCGACAAAAGTCCAATACTCCCCCTAGGCATGCGCGACAAAAGTCCAAAGCCGATTTTCATCGCAGCTGCGCGACTCGACGCCGCGACAAAAGTCCAACTCAAAACGCGACAAAAGTCCAACTCAAAACGCGACAAAAGTCCAACTCAAAACGCGACAAAAGTTCTGTGGAAACTCTCGATCCCACAAATACTCGATGAAAGAGCCCGTAATCGCAGGACAAAAGCAGGCGAAAATGGCATTTGGACTTTTGTCGCGGCTTTGACGTGAAGCACTATTGGACTTCAGGCGCGCTTGAACTGCCCTTTCAGAAGGAATCTTAACCTCCTGCACTTTCCAAGCCTACGGGGCTTGGACTTTTGTCGCGCTTGGTACACTTAATTGATAAGGGGTTTCTTTGGCGGAGGAAGAAGCGCTGTGGGTTTGGCGTGAGAGGGGATCATGGGTATGAATGAACTTTCTGTCTTTCTATGTAACAAGTCCCAATCGAAAGCTTCTTTGATTGTAGGAATTTTTCTTACAATCCGAGGCTCCGCTAGCTGAGTAGCGATAGCGCGATACAACGCGTTCAGGTCGCTTCCCTCTACACCCAGTTGACGTGCCACTCGCACCTCCGCAGCTATCGTCTCATCGCCGTACTTGCCGTCAACGTTGATCGGAATTTCTAGAAAGGGGTTCAGCGCCTTCTGGCGAAGGCTTACACACGCAGCATCACCAGACCCGAGCCAAGTAAACGGATATCGAGCGATAGTATTTTGTAATTCTCCGCCAAGGTTTCGCTCATCGCGCACGTGCATAGTGCAACTTGCTTCGAGGGCAGGAGCGCTTTGGATAAACGGGAGCATCAGTCCTTGTCCGATCACAGCGACAAACACGTCGTATAAAAGTTTAGACCCCACCGCCAGGCTCAAAACGAACTTTCCCTTCGCACACCCGAAGGCGAGTGAATGGATGTCAAAGTTGTCATTGATAAAGAGGTTCTTGAGTTCTGGGGGAACTGCAGTCGGCCAATAAACAGGATCAAGAAGTTCGTGGTTCAATGATTGGCAGAAAAAAACTGAGACATTCTTTATAGATCGACGCAGGATCTGTTCATCTACAAATGTCGGTTGCCTGAAAACAAACGGGAAACCAAGTCCCCCAATCTCTTTTGGCATTAAATGAGGCCTAGTCCGCCATCCCTCAAAGAAAGTGTCGGTTGCGAGACGAAACTGGTCCTTGGGAAACCAGGCAGGAACTCTACGAAGATCGAAACTCGACCAAAACGGATCGGTCGGATCAGTCAAAACAAAGTCAAATCCCAGTGTTATAGACACTGGCTGTTTAGTATCACTCATCTACTCCCCTTTCGCTCGCAACTTACAATCAAGGATTGCAGATTAGTCCCAAACAGCCAAGAGGCATTGAATGCCCACGTTATATGCGCGTCGGGAACAAAGCCCATCACCCATTGCTAAAAACATATTTGATCGGAACTTTTCACAAGAACCCTGCAGGAATGGTTCAAAATGCGGGTAATTGAGAAAAAACCGCACTAACACGCACAACGCCCTGAACGCACTGCCGTAACGTGTTTAGCAGGATCAACCCACAAGGAACCTAATGATGATCTTGCAGACAATTCTCCCAATGCTTTCCGGTATTGCCGCTGTCCTAGGCTTCATGGCCTTGTATGTGTGGCTAACAAAACACGATGAACAAAAGTTGATCAATGAAAACAACTCGGCCGCTGCCATCGCATATGTCGGCGTAATGGTTGGTTACGCCCTTCCCGTGATGGGCCTTGTTCTGAACACATTACCCAATGACGAGTTCCTGATGTGGAGCCTTGTGGCAGCAGTGTTCCAACTGATCGTCTACATCGGTTACCGCAAGGTCCTACCCCGCCTCAACAAACGGATTGAACAAGGTGAAGTTGCCCCAGCATTACAGATGGCCGGGTTCGCCATAGTTGTCGGAATGCTTAATTTCGCAGTTACAGTTCATTTGAAGCCGGGACATATACTTGCAGCCCTTCAAACACTTGGCTAATACGAATCATCAGGCCAGAAATAATCAGGGCGCCACTTTGGCGCCCTGTGTTTTTTGCGGTCCGAAATCCTAACCTGCATTGGTATCCGTGATTACTGAACCCAATGGTTTGACGTTCCCGATATCATTTTGATCCGATTGTCACGCTCCAACTCCCAGGCTGATACTGGATCGGTTTCATGCCAACGCAGAAACATTTCACGCTCTCCGGGCTCCAGTGACACTCCATGAGTATCGGCCATATAAAGCCAAATTCGTGCAACGTCGCCTCGTTCGCTATCACGCGGCTCAAAAACCCCCTTGCTGTCTTCTACTTCGCAAGCCCCAAACTCTCGTTGCTCGCCTTCCACTTCACCGTACCTGTCATTTAGGCGAAGTGCATTGACCTGTCCGATCGAAGGGACAAGGTTATGCAAGTCAAAGATCATGGCCTGTGCTCGCGGATCATCACGTTCACAATCTGATCGACTACCCTGTGTCCAACAATCAAACTGTCGTGCAGGCATCAGTGAGGCAGGTACAACATGCTCCCATTCAATTCGACCGGCCCGGGAAGAGTGTGTACTTGGTCCCGTATATCCACACGACGACAAGATCGTATCCCCAGAGCCGTCCCGATCGCCGTCACTGACATAGTCACATCCACAGTAAAAGGTCACACGATGATCGAAGTACACTTCGTCATCAGCGGTATTTTTCGTATCACTCCACCCGCTTGCGAATGCCGGAAAACTGATCACACTTACAACGAAGATTGCAGCTATTCGGTGTGAGAAATTCACATTCAATGCTGTCTCCCTATATATCTGGTTTCACTGGATACAGACTACATGACGATTGACTGTTGATAGTGTCAGGAATGATCAAATTTTCGCATGAACTGACACAAAAGAAATCTGGGGTGCGCATAGGATAGTTGTTTACACCAGAAAAGGAGGAGACCAGCGTGATGTCTCTAAAGAATAGCATCTGCTGTATGCTTGTAACCGGCATTGTTTCTACGAATTTTTCAGCCACACTTTATGCAGAAGAAACGTTGAACAAAAAGATCACAGACTATTGCCAGGCCTCCAATCGATCGCACCAGTGTATCTCGGAACAGTCATCTGCTGCTGAAGACCAAAGGCAATTGTTTTTGAGTGCATTTAGAAACAAAGATCTGGGTGCAGTTGCTGACATTGCCCGATGCACAAAGACCAACACAGAGGAGGCAGGGATAAATTACGTAGCGTCACTTGCTTGCTTGCAAAAGAAGCAGCTGAATTGAACTCTAGAGCACCCTTCTCACTAACATCTGGAATTCGCCCCGAACAAGCAGTCTATTGGCGGCAAATCAAACTTCGAACTGAAGCTCGTTTTCTGGAAAACTGGAATTGGTCATTGGTGGGAAACGTTGTTACGAGGCATTTGAGCTCGATCTTTCTCACAATTGTTTATGCGGTTGATAATGTTTACCACTAGAGCTGTCGTCGCAGTCGAGAACTGGCCCCGTGCAGGAACAACCACTTCGTCATAGTCGTGGGCCTTGTGGTTGAGGGTTCCACATTGATCTTTAACGCTGTCATCCGTAAATGACACGGATAGCTGGTGAGCAAATTTGTTGCGTATTTTACGTAACTTACAAGCATCTTGAAATTCGGTGTCAGGTAGAAGGCCCAAAGCATGGGCTGCGTCTATTCTACTAGAAAAACTGGCGAGCGGGGCATGTGCGCCATTAAGCAAACGATCAGAGCTCTTTCCTTCTATTAGGAAAGCACCAATGAGCTGACCCAGCAAATCTTCCAACATGGAGCAGCAAATCAAGACTTGTCCTCGCTCACTTTCATCATTTAAGTGCCCAAGGAAGAGCATGAATTCTCTGAGGTCAGGCCGTTCCTCAAGGATGCTCCTGCGCTCGTAATTTGGAAAAGTCATTAGTCCAACTCCAGTGCACTGAAAGCCCAAAACCAATAGCTGTCCCGAGTATCAGCATTAGCCACTTCGCTTTGCCAATCAGCCAAAGGGTAATCGGGGTGCTGACCGCAGTATCCGCCATGTTCATCTTGAAAGCGTTGCAAGGCATTATCGAGCATTGATATTCTCCAAAACTGGCTAATTCACCTATGGAGAAGCCATCTTTTCTTTGCGTTCCTTGCTATGGCTAAAATTTGACCCTCGCTTGGCGGGTTGATCGGATGACCGTCAAGTCAGCCTGTCGCTCATGTTTGTAATCAAAATTACTGTCCATGCCGGCGATGAAGCGCGACCCTGCGAAATACCACTCGACCGCCGCTCCGTTCTCTTCAACCAACCAGTCCCCAGCGACGTATTCAGGGACACTGTGAAACAACAAAACCAAGGAAGCAGCAAGCCCGCGCGAAGTGAGCTTATTCAGCTCGGCAATGTCTTCGGCGCTTTCTTTTCCGGCAGTTTTGCCTGCATCAACGGCCGCAATCCGCTCTTGAATCTGTGACGGCGTTAAATGCACATAGCTCGACGTGAGGCCGTAGAGGCGGCCAACTTCCTCTGTGAATGACTCGCCCATTCCGTCCGGCAACATCGAAAGATTGATATTTTGCTTGATGGATATCCGTTGTGACGACAGTTCTTTTTCGAACGCACTCAATTTCTCACCGATGGCGGATGAGTAACTCTGCTGCTGAACAAAGCAAATCTTGATTGAAGTTTCGATTAGGAAGCGTAACTCCCGCTTAGCCACACTCTGCATGCCCTCCATCGCCAGTGTTAGAATTGAGACGGACGACTGAAGAACATCCTGCGCGAGATATGAGAGCAGGTGATTGTTTAAGTATTCTGGGTCCCGTGCCGTGTCCTGAACGATGAACGACACGGCTGCCAGATAGGACCTGATAATCAGATCAGTTTCGTGAAGAGCACTTGCGATATCTGTTGGCAAATCGTCCAACGTGGTTTTCAGTAACATGTTCGTTCGCTTTCCTCTACCATCCGACAGGATTGCTCGGCACCGCGCGTCCAGGCAGCGAAAGAGTGCTTCGACAGCATTGGCCGCGTCGACCGGATCGGCAAGCAAAATTTCGGCCTCCGGCGCCCGCTCGTTATTTGGAAAATCTGAGTTCGCCATTTTGCTAACTCCTTGCC